>JACCDQ010288839.1_pt1 | contig 24502 bp, 26 predicted proteins | sample 7446031 | NCBI WGS metagenome assembly JACCDQ01 (sample SAMN15323442, study PRJNA562643) | freshwater metagenome | isolation source: river surface water | place: USA:Blue River Watershed | collected 2017-08-17 | reverse complement strand
CTTCTCCGGTGATTTCCATCTTGTCGATGCGACTGATTAGGTCTTCAAACATCACGCGAAGCTCGATGCGAGCAAGTGCGTTGCCCAAGCACATGTGTGGTCCACCACGGCCGAAGGTCATGTGCTCATTCGGGTTGCGCTGCACGTCGAACTTGTCTGGGTTTTCAAAGATTGCCTCATCGCGGTTGCCCGAAGCGAACCAGGTGACGACCTTCTGGCCGGCCTTGATGTTCTGACCGTTGATTACGGCATCCTTGGTTGCCGTACGACGGAAGTGGTAGACCGGGCTCGCATAACGCAGGAACTCTTCGACGGCCCACGGAATCATGTCCGGGTTCTCTTGGAGGATCGCCAGCTGCTCAGGGTGCTGAATCAGGTTGCGCATGGTGTGAGTGATGGTGTGGCGAGTGGTCTCGTTGCCGGCCACGACCAGGAGCAAGAAGTTGGTGTGGAAGTCGCGCTCAGATAGCGGGATGCCGTCGCTCATCTCGCCATTCACTAGAACCGAAACGAGGTCGGTGCCGTCCTTGCCGCGGCGCTCCTTGGCTAGCGCGTCGCCGTACTCGAAGACCTCGAGGGCGGCAGGGGAGCGGAACGGAACCAAGCGGAACTCTTCGCTCTCGGCCGAGTTGATCAGAACGTCTGCGTGCTCTGGGTCATCGAAGCCGACCATGCGGTTTCCCCAGTCGATGAGCTTGTGGGTGTCTTCGACCGGCACGTCGAGCAGGCGTACGAGCACGTTGATCGGAAAGTCTGCAGCGACCTCACTGACGAAGTCGAACTCGCCCTTGGCGAAGGCGTTGTCAAGGGTGGTCGCGGTGATGCCGCGGAGGAAGGTCTCATACTTGGCAACCGCTGCCGGGGTGAACTGGCCCTGCAGCAGGCGGCGCAGTGCGCGGTGACGCGAGCCGTCGGTCTCTAGAAGTGAACGACGCGCCTCTTCTTGCTCGGCATCGACCTCTTCGAGGTTGGTGAAGCGCTCGCTGGTGTAGGTCGCAGGGTCACGGAGCACCGAGACGATATCGTGATAGCCAGTGATTGCCCAGAAGCCGCTGTTCGGCGCTTCTTCTTCGTTCCAGTGCACAGGGTCGTGCTTGCGGAGTTCGGCGAACTCAGCCCAAGGGGCACCCTTCTCAAAAAGGTCAAGATCGGCGAGGTTGATGTTCGACGCTGAAGACATCCCGGTTACTCCCACTGTGTGAAAACCAAAAATCGTTTGGTTGCTAACAATCTCAAAGATTAGTGAAAATCGGTTCGAAAAACTTTGCATTGTTTTAAATCGTTATGAACCAAACGATTCGGTTAAAGTTGTGTTGCGCTTAGGCGCGCGTAACGTGGGTTGAAATCAAGCAGGAGGTCGGCAGATGGCAGGCGCACACACACTCGCCGAGACCGAGCGTCAGGTCAACGAGCGACTCGCCGGCATGACCATCGACTTCAAGGCGATGGCAATCACCTCGAACCTGTTCCGCGCCGCTACCGCTGTTCGCAATCACCTCGAGCGCACGGTTCTTGCTCCACACGGACTGTCATGGACCGCATTCGTCGTTCTCTGGGTTGTCTGGATCTGGGAGCCGATCGAGACCCGTCAAATCGCCGAAGAGGGCGGCTTTTCAAAGGCAACCCTGACCGGCGTACTCAGCACTCTCGAGAGCCGCAAGCTCGCCGTGCGCAAGAAGAGCAAGGATGACGGTCGTCTAGTGCTGGTTGAATTGACTCCGGCCGGCCGCAAGCTCATGCAAGAGCTATTCCCAGAGTTCAATCAGCAGGAACAGTTTGTCGCCAACGCTGTCGACGCCGCGAATCGCGATGACGCAGCCGAAGTTCTTCGCAAGATCACGAAGAACATCGAAGAAAACGCCTAGTTTCGGCTAGCTGCCTCGTCCACAAAGCGGCGAACTATTTCTAGCTGCGCGGAGTCGTCCTTGTAGTTGTCTTCCGGGTGCCACTGCAGGCCATAACCCCAGGTGAGTCCCTCATACTTCACGGCTTCAATGTGACCCTCTGCTGCAAAAGCGATTGGCTTCACGCCGCTACCGAGTTCATCGATGATCTGGTGGTGATAGCAGGATGCGCTAACCGCCGGCTGGCTGAGTCCCAAATCGAGAACGTGCTCGGCGACTACGACCGGCGCTACGTGGTGGCGGTGAGGTTCGGCCATGTGCTGAACGAGTGAACCACCGAGGGCGACGTTGGTGACCTGGGTTCCGCGGCAGATGGTTAGCAGTGGCAGGTCGTGGTCAAAGGCGTACTTCACGAGTGAGATGTCGACTTCGTCTTGCAGCGGGTCGATTCCATAAAGCTCATCCGATGCCGGCTCTTGGCCGTAACGCTTCGGGTCAACGTCTGATCCGCCCGGCATCAGCACACCGTCGAATCCAGCGAGGCGTTCGCTCCAGTCGCTGTCCTCGACCGGCAGCAGGGTGAATGGGTCGCCGCCGGCTGCCCAGACGACCTCGAGCAGGCGTCGTGCGTTGACGACTGCGCTCAGGCGCGTTGCTGATGTGTGCTCGGCGAAACGGCCGAGGATCGCAATTCGTGGCCTCTTTGACACTGACATTGCTCACTCCAATTCGAACTGAAACCAGACGGCTAAATCGTTATAAAAAACGGGGCGGTGACGCGATTAAGTATGCCCTATTCTAAATCATTAGTATCCGAATGATTTTTGGAATTTGCGGTGCAAACCGCGGTTCTGCCAAGGGAGCCAGAAGAGATGACTTCTATCGAAGTAGCCGGTGTTCAGGTTGACACTCGCCACTACATCGGAGGCCAGCGAGTAGCTTCGGCTGAGACCTTTACTAACACTTCGCCTATCGACGGCAGCTTCTTGGGTGAGTTTGCTCGCGGCGGCAAGACCGAGGTTGACCTTGCTGTTGAGGCCGCCCGCAAGGCTTTTCCGGCTTGGCGCGACCTTGGCCCGAAGAAGCGCGGCGAGCTGCTCGAAAACCTAGCCACGCTCATCGAAGAAAACGTCGAAACCCTCGCTCAGATCGAGACTCTCGACAACGGCGCACTGCTTCGCTCGCACCGCCGCGGCGTGATGCCTCGCGCGGCCATGAACATCCGCTTCTTTGCCGAGTGGGCTCAGAACGAGCTGAAGCACGAAGATTTTGAGACCCGCGGTCACACTAACAAGGTCTCGTGGGACCCATCGGGCGTTGCCGCGCTGATCACTCCTTGGAACGCACCTTTGATGCTCGCCACCTGGAAGATCGGCCCAGCGCTAGCCGCGGGTGACACCGTGGTCTTGAAGCCAGCCGAATGGACGCCGATGAGCGCATCCTTCTTTGCAGATCTCACCAAGCAGGCCGGCATTCCGGATGGCGTTTTCAATGTGGTTTTCGGTTATGGCGCAGAAGCCGGTGCTCCGCTCACCGCTCACCCTGGCATCGCTCGTGTCTCGTTCACAGGTTCGGTGCCGACCGCAAAGGTGATCGCTCATGCGGCAGCCGACAACCTGACTCCGGTCAGCTTCGAACTCGGCGGCAAGAGCCCGCTGCTCGTCTTTGAAGACGCAGACCTCGACCTCGCCGCACACCTCGCGGTCGAGCAGTACGACAACGCGGGTCAGGTCTGCCTGTCAGGCACGCGCATCCTGGTTCATGAATCGGTTGCCGATGAGTTCGCAGCCAAGTTCGCCGAGAAGGTTGCCAACATCAAGCAGGGCGACCCACGCGACGAAGCAACCGACATCGGTCCGCAGGTGCACCAGACTCACTTCAACCGCATCAAGGGCTTCGTCGACCGCGCCAAAGAAGAAGGTGCCGACATCATTTGGGGTGGCGAGCCAAACGGCGACCTCGGCGGGCTTTACTTCAAGCCGACCCTGGTCAAGAACCCTAAGCCGGGCAGCGAGATCGTCTCCGCCGAAATCTTCGGGCCTGTGCTCTGCATGCAGACCTTCAAGTCAGACGAAGAAGCGCTCGAGATGGCCAACGGCACCGAATTCGGTCTCGCCGCTGTCGTAGTTTCGGGCAACCGTGAGCACGCCGAAAAGGTGACCAAGAACTTGGTCGCGGGCACCATCTGGGTGAACTGCTTCTTCGTGCGTGACCTGCGTGCACCGTTCGGTGGTTCAAAGAAGTCGGGAATCGGACGCGACGGCGGCACCTGGTCGTTCGACTTCTATGCCGATGTTAAAAACACTGTTTTCGCTCCAAATGGATGGAAGGAATAACAAAAAATGGGTGAAGTCGTAGGCGCTGCACTACTCGCGCACGTACCAACCATCATGTTGCCTGAGGCGGTTCGCAAGGACCTCAACGAGGGCAAAGAGATCAGCCTCGTGCCTGGCCTCAAGAAGCTGCGCAAAGACATCTTCGAAACACTCGATTACGACACCGTCGTCGTTCTCGACAGCCACTGGGCGACCACCGTCGAATTCGTGATCACATCCGCTGCAGAACGCTCGGGTCTGTTCACCTCAGAAGAGCTTCCGCGCGGCATGACTCAGATTCCATACGCCATCAAGGGCGACCCTGAGTTGGCTAAGGCGGTTGCGAACTACGACGAAAAGAACGGCACATGGGTCACTCCGATCTCAGACCCGCACCTGCCGATCTTCTATGCAACCGTGAACCTGTGGCACTACCTCGGTCGCGGTCTCGACGAGAAGGCCTGGATCTCGATGTCGGTCTGCCAGACCGGCACCCCTGAGGACTTCATTCGTGCCGGCCGCGCGCTGGGTGAAGCGATTCGCGACAGCGACCGCAAGGTGCTGCTGGTTGCTTCGGGTGCTCTATCGCACACCTTCCACAAGCTGCGCGACCTGCGCAAGCACGAGGCAAGCGACCCAAGCCACATCTATTCGCCTGAGGCATACGCCTATGACCTTCAGGTCCTCGAGTGGATGAAGGCCGGCAACCACAAGGCGATCCTCGACGACTTCGACAACTTCAAGAAGTACAAGCCTGAGGCCGGTTTCTTCCACTACCTAGCCATGGCCGGCGCAATCGGCGAAGAGGCCTGGGAGTCGAAGGGCGAGCTTTACAGCGAGTATGAGAACTCAATCGGCACCGGTCAGGTGCACGTCTGGTTCCCAGCTCAACCAGGTGGATTCCCTAAGCCAAAGGACGTGGTGCTTTCTCGTGACTGAAATTCGTCGAATTCTGCTTGACGGTTATGCCGTTCAGGTTGAGCGCAAGGGTGAAACCTTGGTCGCTCCAGATGGTCGTACCGTCGCCATCGAAGACGCCGTGCACCTGCCGCCGGCTGAGCCGACCAAGATCATCGCAGTTCACCTGAACTACGACAGCCGCACCCAGGAGTTCATGACCAAGCTCCCGCCGGCCCCGACTTACTTCCACAAGCCGATCACCGCACTCAACAGCCACAAGGCTGCGGTTGTGCGCCCTGCTGGCTGCAAGTGGTTGAACTACGAGGGTGAGATCGTCATCGTCATCGGCAAGACCTGCCGCAACATTTCACCGGATGAGGCTGGCGAATACATCGCCGGTTACACCGTCGGCAACGACTACGGTCTGCACGACTTCCGTGACACCGATGCCGGTTCGATGCTGCGCGTGAAGGGTTCAGACACCCTCGCACCTGTCGGTCCTGGCCTGGTCACCGACTGGGACTTCCGTAACAAGATGATCCGCACTTACGTCAACGGTGAAGTCAAGCAAGAAGACAACACCGACAACATGGAGTGGGACATGCACTACCTGGTTGCCGACATCGCGCGAACCATCACGCTGGTGCCTGGCGACATGTTGTTCTCGGGCACTCCGGCGTTCTCGCGTCCGGTTCAGCCTGGTGATGTCGTCGAGGTCGAGGTCGAAGGCCTCGGTCGTTTGACCAACCACATTGTCGAAGGTCCGACCCCTATTCGCACCGACGTTGGTGCGCAGCCAACCGAAAGTGAAGAGGTAATCTCGACCGCCCTCGGTGGCGACTGGGAGTTCCGAGGCATTCGCACCCCAAGCAAAGACCTTTATCCATCAACTGTTGAGGAGAAGTAATGATCAAGATCGATGTCGACATGACTAAGTGCCAGCACTACGGGCAGTGCGTTTTCGAGGCACCAAACGTCTTCAAGCTGAATGAAGATGACAAGCTCGAATACACCGCAACCGCCGACGATTCAGAGCGCGCAAACGTTGAGGCAGCGATTGACATCTGCCCAATGCAGGCGATCTTTATCGTCGACTAACGCGCATTCTTAGCTGATTTCAGTATGACCAAGCCAGTTGTAATCGTTGGGGCCTCCATGGGTGGCCTGCGCGCAGCAGAGTCGCTGCGCCGGTTCGGCTATGCCGGCCCGATCGTTGCAATTGGTGAGGAGGCATACCCGCCTTATAACCGCCCACCGCTGTCAAAAGAGGTACTTGCGGCCGAGGTGAGCCTCGAGGCGGTGGCTTTTCCGCAGCGACCTGCGACCGCAGACGTCGAATGGCGTTTGGGTACGCGCGTTGTCGCTGCCGACCTGGCAAACGGCACTGTCACGACCGACAAAGGGGATGAGCTCGAGTATTCAAAGCTCATCGTCGCGACCGGTTTGCGCGCCAAGCGACAGGAGTACCCGAACAATCTCGTGGTAGGTCGCCACACGATTCGTGGTCTCGACGATGCTCTGGCTCTGCGTGCAGCCCTGAAGCCAGGTGCAAAAGTAGTGATTCTCGGGTCAGGGTTCATCGGTTGCGAGACCGCTGCGACCGCAATCAAACTCGGCGCTGATGTGACCGTGGTCGGCCCGGGTGAGCTGCCGATTTTGCGCCCGCTCGGTCGCGAATTCGCGGCCGAGATCATGCGCCGCCAAGAACTGGCTGGCACCAAGTTTGCGATGGGCCGTCGCGTGGTCGATCTGATCGGTGACGCAGTGGTCGAGGGCGTGCGCCTTGATGACGGCACCGAATTGGCCTGTGACGTGTTCATCGAGGCGATCGGTTCGCACCCGAACGTCGAATGGCTCGACGGGCAAGACATCGACCTCTCAAATGGTGTTGTCTGTGACTGGCACCTCAATGCGCGACGCGCATCCGACGGAATTTGGCCCGATGTCTATGCCATCGGCGACGTGGCGAGCTTTCCGAACCCGATTTTTGACGACATTCCTCGTCGCGTCGAACACTGGAACATTCCGACCGAATGTGCCAAGTATGCGGGCGCGCGCATCGCGGCCGAACTTGCCCGCGAGGTGGCAGGTGGCGAGGTCGCATCCGAACCGTTTAAGCCGATTCCTTCGTTCTGGAGCGACCAGTTCGACATGCACATCTTGGCCTTTGGTCTGCTCGCGCTCGCCGATGAAGCGCGCCTGATAGAGGGCGACATCAACGACGACTTCGTTTTCGGTTATTACCTAGAAGGCAAAATGGTTGGCGTGGCCGGCATCGGTATGCGTTCGGTCGTACAGGGTTATCGCAAGGCCTTTGAGGCATAGGCATTGGTATTGGCAGCGGCACAGAGAGGCAGATCATGGCATCGTTTTTTGACCTAGACATTTCATTCGAGGATGAAGGTGGCACTCCCGACCTCTCGAAGTTGCCGGCAGCTCAGTTGAAGGCGGCCATCGAGCAGTTGCCCGAGGCCCTGCGTGCGGTCGCGATGGGCGTGCTCTATGAGAAGCGCACGATGAGTGATGTTTCACAGGATCTCGGCATTCGTCAGGGCGAGCTCGTCACAAGACTTCACCGCGCACAGTTGGCCATCGGCATGAGCCTGATGTCTGGCGGACGTCCAGGCAGCCACTAATGACTGTCGAATTCAAGAACTTCATCGACGGCGACTACCGCGCCGCCAAGTCTGGTCAAACCAGCGACATCTTTGACCCGTCGACCGGTCAGGTTTATGCGACAGCTCCTGTTTCAGGTGCTCAGGATGTGAACGACGCGTATGCGGCTGCCGACCGCGCGTTTGACGATTGGGGCAACTCGACTCCGGCCGAACGCCAGTTAGCACTGCTTCGCATTGCTGATGCAATGGAGGCACGTGCCGAAGAGATCGCCGACGTCGAGTCACGCGACACCGGCAAGCCACGCCCGTCGCTAGTCGGCGACGAGGTTATGACCGCAGCCGGTCAGGTTCGATTCTTTGCCGGAGCGGCTCGCAACCTAGAGGGACGAGCAACTGCGGAATATTCGCGGGCGCATACCTCGTCGATTCGTCGTGAACCGATCGGCGTAATCGGTCAGATCACACCGTGGAACTACCCGCTGATGATGGCCACCTGGAAGTTCGCACCGGCCATCGCAGCCGGCAACACCATCGTGCTCAAGCCTTCAGACACCACCCCAGCGGTCACGTTGCTGCTCGCTGAAATCGCTGCCGAGTTCTTGCCGAAGGGCGTGTTCAACGTGGTCACTGGTGACCGCGACACCGGACGCGCGCTCGTCGAGCACCAGACGCCGCAGATGGTTGCGATTACCGGTTCGGTGCGTGCCGGCATGGAGGTAGCCAAGTCAGCCGCGCTCGATGTGAAGCGCGTGCACCTCGAGTTGGGCGGCAAGGCTCCGGTCATCATCTTTGGCGATGCCGACCTTCAGCGCGCGGCCAAGAAGATTGTTGGCGCAGCGTTCTATAACGCTGGTCAGGACTGCACTGCGGCGACTCGGTTGCTCGTGCAAGAATCGGTGCACGACGAGTTCGTGGCACTGCTGAAGGCCGAGGTTCTGCGTTCGGCTAAGACCGGAACCCCAGATCGCGATGACATCCTCTTCGGAGCCCTGAACAACGTCAATCAGCTCGAGCGCGTCCACGGATTCGTCGAGCGCCTGCCGGATCACGCCGAAATCGTGGTCGGTGGCGGTGCCTCAAATGGCGGCGGCTACTTTCACGAAGCAACCGTTCTGGCCGGTTTGCAACAGACCGACGAGCACATTCAGGACGAAATTTTTGGTCCGATTGTCACCGTGCAAAAGTTCAAGGATGAGGCCGAAGCACTGCGCAACGCCAACGACGTGAAGTATGGCCTAGCGTCATCCGTTTGGACCAGCGACCACGGTCGCGCGATGCGTTTTGCCAAGCGGTTGAGCTTCGGTTGTGTCTGGATTAATGACCACAGCCCGCTGGTCGCCGAGATGCCACACGGTGGATTCCGACACTCGGGCTATGGCAAGGATCTTTCGCAATACGGCTTTGAGGATTACACGCGCATCAAGCACGTCATGAGCTGGCTGGGCGAGTAGCGCTCTTAGACTCAACGCATGAGCAAAATCGCGCGCCTCGGCTGGAAGAACTTTGTTACCGGCTGGATGGTCATCACCATCGGCTTAATTCCCGAATTCATCTTCGTTGCGCTGCAGGCGACATCTGGCCTTGGCATTCTTTCGGGCTCCGGAGCCGTGCTGCTCATCGGAATTGGCTTCGGCATCGTCATCGGTTGGCCGATCGAAGCACTTCTCTTGCCGCGCTACAAGTCGCTAACACTTTTCAAGGTCTATGGCACGTATTCGCTAGCAGGTCTTGTTGTCGTTTTGATTGTGAACGCTTATTGGTTCATTCCCACCGCTCTAGCCGCTGGCTTTGACTCGATCTCGATTTACGCGCTTGCGTATGTTGTGCTGATGCTCTTGCCTTACATGGTTACGATGCTGATTGCTCGCGGCATCTACCCGATCCTGCACCGCAAGCTTTTCAACGAGGATGCCCCAAACACTCCGGGCAAAATCGACCTAAACAAGCGCGCTTAGGCTGCGCTCAGTTTCAGAACCGCGAATCTAGAGACCGTTTTTCGCACGCCAGTAGGCAACAACCGCGTTTGCGTGTCCGTGACCCATAGCGTGTTCGGTCTTAAGCCAGGCAACCTGTTCCATGTGCTTCTGGTCTTTAACCGCTTCTAGCGCGTCAAACCAGAACTGCATCGGCTGGCCATACTTCTTTTCGATTGACGGAAAGTAACTTGCTGGACCCTGTACTTTTTCGCTCATGCCGTCAGTTTAGCGATGGTGAGTTGCTAGCAATCAAGGGTTTTCGGTTGTAGATTTTTGCCAAAAGGGGGACTAAATGTTTTGTGCAAGTTGCGGATCATCTCTCGGGGCCGGAGCTACTTTCTGCGTCAACTGCGGCAGTTCACTTGAAGAGACTTCGAGCCTGACGAAAGCGGTGCCAGCCGCAACAGAGCTAGCTTCACCAGATCCGGCGAAGCCCGCATACGTCGATGCCTATGACACTCCTATAGACCCGTCCAATGATGCAAAGCGCGTAGTGAATCCCGACGCGTCTGACACGCTCGCTTGGGCCTTGGCTGGTATGCCCCTGATTCAATTACTTTCAGTGCTCCTGCTGGCCAACTTTGAAAACATCGGTGCACTTTATTCGTTGGCGCAGTGGGACCTTCCTCTCTCTTGGCTCTTCTCAGTCGCATTCGTGATTGGCGACAACAATCGAACTCGAGTTTTGGGCAATTGCATTGCCACCTTTACTGCCGTAGTGCTTCCAATTGTTTATCTGATTGTTCGGGCTGCCTCGCTCAAGCGTGGCTGGGCAATTGTCGCAACCTACAGTGCTCTTTGGTTAGTCAACATGAGCAGCCTCTTTTTGGGCTTCTAGTTCGGTGCATCGCTTTTCGAGTCACTTACCTAGACTGACTAAGTGAGTTCAAAGCAACAAATGATGGATGCGCTCAGCGCAAAACCAAACGATTTCGTAGAAGCCGCGTTGCTCGTGCGCGCCGGCATGGTCGAGTCTCGTCACCGTGCAATCGCAGCCATCGTTGGCCCTGACGGCAAGCTCTTCGCCGAGCTCGGTGCCGCCAAGCGACTCATCTATCCGCGCAGTGCCGTAAAGCCGATCCAGGCCGTTGCCATGCAGCGCGCGGGACTCCGCCTCGCCGGTGCCGAACTAGCGATTTCGACCGCGAGTCATCAGGGCACGCCCGAGCACATCCGCCTAGTTCACGCGATTTTGGCGAACGCAGGTCTGACCGAGTCTGCGTTGCAGTGCCCGCTGGCCTGGCCGGGAAACACCGAGGCTCGTGTGGCGGCAGCCGCGCAGAGCCGAATCGCTTTCAACTGCTCGGGCAAGCACGCCGGTTTTCTCGCGGCTGCGGTCGCGGCCGGCTGGAGCACGAACGATTACCTCGTTCCAACGCATCCGCTGCAGCAGTTGATCGTCGAGGTGCTTGAAGAGTATTCGGGTGAGCAGATCGTGAACTCGACAATTGACGGATGCGGTGCTCCACTACACACGAACACCGTTGAGGGGTTGGCTCGCGCAATCGGCAAGTTTGCGGCGACCGACCGTGAGATCTTCGATGCTATGGTCGGTAACGCCTGGGCGGTTGGCGACCAAAACTCGGCCGATGCCGTGGTTATGCGCGCGACTGGATTCGTCGCCAAGATCGGCGCCGAGGGCGTCTTCGTCATTGGCACACCTGAGGGTTATGGCGTTGCGGTCAAGGTGGCCGACGGTTCACATCGCGCAACCGCGCTCATCGCGCTCGAGCTCATGCGCAAGCACGAACTGGTGTCACAATCGCAGTTTGACGAGGTCTTCGCCGAACTTGCTCCAAAGGTGCTCGGCGGCGACGAAATCGTCGGCGAATTCGTGCTCCTTTAGGCTTGAAACATCATGGAGTCGTTGCAAATTGACTATCCGGCCGACCTGCCGGTAAGTCAACTTCGCGACGAAATTCTCGAAACGATTCGCGACCACCAAGTTGTCGTAATCGCCGGTGCGACTGGCTCGGGTAAGACCACTCAGTTGCCGAAGATGTGCCTTGAACTGGGTCGCACGAGCATCGCTCACACCCAGCCGCGACGAATCGCGGCTCGCTCGGTGGCTGAACGCATCGCCGAAGAACTCAGGGTCGAAATCGGCGGGCTCGTCGGTTATCAGGTGCGCTTCACCGACAAATCGGCGGCCGAAACCAAGGTCAAGGTGATGACCGATGGAATCCTCTTAAACGCTCTGCAGCGCGACCGCGAACTGCGTCAATACGACACGATCATCATTGATGAGGCCCACGAACGCAGCCTCAACATCGACTTCTTGCTCGGTTATCTCAAGCGTTTGCTGCCGAAGCGACCAGATTTGAAGGTCATCGTGACCTCGGCAACCATCGACCCGCAATCATTCAGCAAACACTTCGGTGACGCGCCGATTATCGAAGTTTCGGGTCGAACCTTTCCGATTGAGCTCCGCTATCGACCGGTTACGCGCGTCAACGACGCCGACGTCGATGCCGACGACGCCAAAGACGAAGCCACCGCAGCAGACTATGTCGACGGCATGATCGCGGCACTCAAAGAACTGCAGGGCGAGGCCGACGGCGACACACTGATTTTCCTCTCAGGTGAGTCTGAGATCCGTGACGCGCAGGACGCGATCGAGGGTTCGATCGCCAGCGGCGTCCTGCCAAAGCACACCGAGGTGCTGCCGCTTTACGGGCGCCTCAGCGCGGCCGAGCAGCATCGCGTTTTTGAGCCGAGTCGCGTTGCTGGTCTTCGCCGTCGAGTGATCCTGGCGACCAATGTCGCCGAAACCAGCCTCACGATTCCAAACATCAAGTACGTCATCGACGCCGGAACCGCTCGCATTTCGCGCTATAGCCCGAAGGCGAAGGTTCAGCGCCTACCGATCGAGGCCATCAGCAAGGCGAGCGCCAATCAGCGTGCCGGTCGTGCCGGCCGCACCAGCCCGGGCATCGTCATTCGCCTATACAGCGAAGACGAGTATGAGTCGCGCGCCGAATTCACCGATCCCGAAATTCTGCGAACCAACCTAGCTTCGGTGATTTTGCAAGCTGCGCAAATCGGCATCGGCGACCTCACAGCATTCCCTTTTATCCAGCCGCCAGACTCCCGCGGAATCAAAGACGGTGTTGGCCTGCTCACCGAGCTGGGTGCAATCGCCGAGAACGCATCCGCAAGTGATTCGATTCGACTAACCAAACTCGGCCGCGAACTCGCTCGATTGCCAATCGAACCTCGATTTGCGCGAATGCTGCTCGAATCGCGCAACGAGGGTTTGGTGCGCGAGGTGATGATCATCGTTTCCGGTCTGACGATTCAAGACCCGCGCGAAAGGCCGCTAGAGAAGCGCGTTCAGGCCGACCAGCTGCACGCTCGATTCGCCGACCCGACCAGCGATTTCTTGAGCCTGCTCAACCTGTGGAACTACATCGAAGAGCAGCAAAAGGCGTTGTCTTCTTCGGCCTTCCGCCGTCTCTGCAAGAGCGAATACCTGAATTACCTGCGCATTCGCGAGTGGCAAGACCTGATGCGCCAACTGCGTTCTGTGGCCAAGCCGCTCGGGCTCGAACCGGGGCAACCAAAAATCGACCCAGACGGCATCCATCGTGCGATTTTGTCTGGTTTGCTCAGCCAAATCGGTCTTCGCACTCTGACCGAAAAGAAGGCCGCTGATGCCGCTCGCGGTGCCGGTGCAAAAGCGCCGAAACCTTCGGGAGAGTACCTCGGTTCAAACGGCAAGAAGTTCGTGATCTTCCCTGGTTCCGCCCTCGCCAAGAAGGCACCGGCGGCAATCATGTCGGCAGAGCTCGTCGAGACCAGTCGCCTGTTCGCACGTATGAATGCGGCCATCGACCCGGCCTGGGCCGAGAAGCTCGGTGGTGAGCTCTGCAAGCGCAGTTACAGCGAACCGCACTGGCATGCGACCCAGGGTGCGGTCATCGGCTACGAACGCGTGCTCTTGTTTGGCGTTCCGATCGTCGCGCGCAGGCGCATGCAATTCGCTCGCGTTGACGCGGCATTCGCTCGCGAGCTGTTCATTAGGCACGCCCTTGTGCTCGGTGAGTGGGATTCGAAGCAGGCTTTCGACCGCACCAACCGCGGTTTGATTCGCCAGCTCGAGGCGGCAGCAGAACGCGCCCGCAAGCCGCAACTCGCGCCAGACGAAGACGTCATCTTCAATTTCTATAACCAGCGCGTGCCAGCCGAAGTCGTGTCGACTCGTACTTTCGAGGGCTGGTGGCGCAAGGCGCAGCACGAGACCCCGAAGCTGCTGACTATGACCCGCGAGGCCCTGCTGGGCGAGGATGTAGCGAATCCCGATGAGCACAATCACCCAAGCGAGTGGCTGCACAACGGTCAACAACTCAAGCTGCGCTATCGCTTTGACCCGGGCGCGACCGATGATGGCGTATGCGTCGATGTGCCCCTGCCGCTGCTCGCGAGCCTAAGTGCCGACGAGTTCGACTGGCTCGTTCCGGGCATGCGGCTCGAGCTCGTCACCGAACTCATTCGCAGCCTGCCAAAGAACATTCGACGCAATGTTGTGCCAGCCAATGACTGGGCCAAAAAGACGCTCGCGGCGCTACCCGAAACTCCAAGCGGCAGCCTGCTCACGGTGCTCGCCAAAACGCTGCAGCAGCTCAGCGGCACCAAGATAGAGGCAAACGATTTCGAGGTCAGCAGACTGACGACCGCCATGCGCATGACCTATCGCGTGGTCGATGAACGCTCGCGCACGCTTGGTCTCGGCACCGACCTGCGCGAACTGCAGGCGAAGTTTTCCGAACACTCACGCGAGGCGGTCGCGGTGGTCGCCGAGAAGGCTCATTCGCCACTCGAGCGCGATGGTCTAACCGGCTGGGACTTCGACGAACTGCCCGAGGTCATCGAAACGACTCATGGCAAGAACCTCGTGCGTGCATTCCCGATGTTGGTGGCGCTGCCGGATGCGACCGCATCAATTCGTCTAGCGTCAACCGAGAGCGATCGTGTGCGACAGCATGCTGCCGGAGTCATCGCGCTGGTTCGTGGTTCGATTCCGTCGCCGGCGAGTTATGTCGAAGAGCACCTCACCCAGAACGAGCGGCTCGCGATCGCGACCCTGCCGTATGCCAATCTCGCTGGGGTGGTCGACGACGTCATCGATGGGCTCATCGACCGCGAACTGCGTGAGATTCAACCGGATGGCCTGATTCTGAAGCGCGCCGATTTTGAACGGGTACGCGATGCGGTTCAGAAGCTTGTGGTTGATGAAACCTTTGCCGCGGTCTCTGTAATCGCCAAGATTGCATTGGCCGCGCGCGAGGCATCCAAGGCAATTGCCCAGGTGAAAGCGTTCGAGTTCTTGACCGTGTTGACCGCCGAACGTGAGCACATCGAGCAGCTCATCGAGCAGCAATTCATTAGCCGCGCCGGATTGTCACGCCTGCCGCGCATCGAGGTTTATCTGCGAGCCATCAAGCAGCGCATTGAGCGGCTGCTCGAGAACCCTGGTCGCGATAGCCAGGCACAGGTCGAATTCGATAGGGCATACGCGCTGTATGCGTTCGCGGGCGGCACCATGCCACTCGCCGCTGGCGCTAACCCGAAACTGCAGACCGTGCGCTGGCTGCTCGAGGAGTTGCGCGTCAGCCTGTTCGCGCAGAACCTCGGAGCTGCCGAGAAGGTCTCGGTCGAGCGCGTCAAGAAGGCTCTGTCTTAACGGTGGCACAATAGATGCATGACAACGAAGTCGAACAAACCTCAGGTTGACGCCTCAATCGCCCGCTCGTGGCTGCTCGTGAACGGAGCCCGCCCAGAGCTTTTTGACCAGGCAGCGGCGTCTAAAGCCGACCAAATCGTGCTTGATATTGAGGATGCGGTCGACCCATCGCACAAGCTTCGCGCTCTCGATGACGTTGCCAACTGGCTCGATGCTGGCGGCGAAGCCTGGGTTCGCGTGAATGACCGAAACACCGAGTTTTGGCAGTCTGACATGGATCGCCTGCGTGGCTGCGCCAACCTGCGCGGAGTCATGCTCGCCAAGGTCGAGTCCGCAAGCCACGTCGAAGACACATACGCCGCTCTAGGCGGTCGCTTTCCGGTTCTAGCGCTGGTCGAAACCGCGCTCGGTATCGAAGAAGCTACCAACATCGCTCGCGCTCGAGGCACATTCCGTCTGGCGTTCGGCAGTGGCGATTACCGTCGAGACACCGGCACCGCAATGAACGACCTCGCCATGGCATACCCGCGTTCGCGCCTCGTCGTTGCCAGCCGCGTTGGCAACCTACCTGGCCCGATCGATGGTCCGACCGTTGGCACATCCCACGCCATTTTGCGCGAGCAGTCAGAACTGTCAGTCGCCCTCGGCATGACCGGCAAGCTCTGCCTCGCGCTCGATCAGTTGCCGGTTGTCAATGAGGCCATTTGCCCGACTCGCAGCGATGTTGCTTGGGCAGTCAACTTCTTGAATGACTTCGAAGCAGCCGGACGCGTCATTCGCGACGGTTCCGACCTGCCACGCCTCGGTCGCGCCGAGAAGATCAAGCGCTTGGCCGACGCCTTTGGCATCGAACCGGAATAGTTCGAACTAAGCGCCGATCGCCTTGCGCAACAGCGCGGAGATGCGGTCGATAACCGCGGGGGTCAGTTCAAGTACCGCAAACGACGTCGGCCACATGTCACCGTCGTCCAGCGAAGCATCCTGCTGAAAACCTAGGGTTGCATAACGCGACTTGAACTTGCCGCCGTCTTGAAAGAAGCAGACGATCTTTCCGTCGAGGAAGTACGCCTGCATGCCGTACCAGGTCTTCGCCTTGAGGGCTGGTGCGACCTTGCCTACCAGTTCGTGAATTCCCTGAGCGATTGCGCGATCGCTCGGCGACATGGCCTCAATCTTGGCAAGCACGTCAGCCAAATTCAGGGCATCCTCATTTTCGCTCTTGGCTCGCTTGGCAGCCGCGCGCAATTCGGCGGCGTGCTCCTTCATAGCAGCCTTTTCGGCGGCGCTGAATCCGGCGTTCTTTTCGGTTGCCACTAGTTGCCTCCTAGGCCTGGGAACGAAGAGTTCAAAGCCGAAATGATGGTGGATGTCGAAATTGCGAGCAGCAGCAACCCGAGAATGCGACCGACCACCATGAGGCCGGTCTCGCCGAGAATGCGCTCGATCGGGGCCGCCGCGAGCAAGAAGATGAAGGTCAGCGCGGTGAGCGCGACGATGATTAGCAAGTTCGCGATGCGGGTGAAGCCGAAACCGGCGTCCGAGTTGCCGAGGGCGATGACGGTAGCGATTGCGCCGGGGCCAGCCATTAGCGGAATCGCCAGCGGCACTATCGCAGCACCCGAGGTCGAACCCTGAGGTTTTTCTAAGGCCTTGCCCATCGCCATCTTCCAACCGAACGCTGCGATTACAAGTGAGCCGGCGATGCGGAAGGCATCCAGTTGAATGCTGAGTGATTTGAGAATCACATCACCCAAGAAGTATGCGATGAAGAGCGTGAGGCCCGCGACCGCCGCGGTCTTGAGGGCCATCACTCGCCGCTGTGACTTGTTGAGCCCGGCCGCGAGGGTCAGAAAAACGGGGATCGAGGTGACCGGATTCACGATTGCGAATAGCGCAATCAAAGTCGTAACGTCGCTGTTGAACTTCACGCTTTGAGTCTAATTTGCAGGCGCGAATACGGGCACGCCACGCTCGCGAGCTGCCATGGCCAGCTTCAGGTCGGTGGTCGCCAAAGCGGCCTGGGTTGCCTGAGCGCTGTGCAGCACAACCGCATCCGGCATCTTCAAACTGGTTGATGCTCTGAGAGTCGCCAACTCACTTGATGCGCCCGCATCCAGTGGCAAGACGCGAAGCCCAAGTTTTTCAATAGAGCGTTGAAACTCATTCTGCTTGCCGACCTGAATCGGGCGAACTAAGACCTCTGCAAACGTTAGAGCCGGGATCACCAGTTCGCTATCGACCGTTTTCATGAAGAGGTCGATGGCCCAGCTGTGGTGAACGTCACGCGAGCTGTAAAGCGCGATTAGTGCACTCGCGTCAAGAACAACTAGTCGGGCCATTCGGACTTCATCTGTTCGAGCCAACCCTCAGACCAGAGGTCATCAAAATCACGTTCTATATCGGCAATGGCTGCCGCTCGAGTGGTCAGGCGTTCACCAGCCTGTGTGTTCATGGCCAGCATCCCCTGCTCGAGAATCTGGCGCAGTAGGGCGGTTCGATTGTCCGCGAGCTCAGGCCACAACGCGGCAGCGCGATCGAGCGCGAGAGAAAGGTTGTCACTCTCGGTGATCATGTGGCGCGGGCGGGCGGTCGGCATGCCCTAAGTGTAACACTTGATTACCAAGTGCAACACCCTCAAGTCTCTAGTACTGACCCTTGATCACAAAGAAGGTGCCGCGGATTTCGCCGGCAAGCTTCGACTTTTGGCGCGCAAACTTGAACTTCGTCGCGAGCTCATCCGGAATTGGCATACCCATTGAAAGCTTGAATCCAACCGCGCGCTTTCCGCCTTCGGCGAGCTCGTAGAGCACGTTGACTGCGAGGCCGCTCTCATAGAAAACGTGAGTCCAACGAATGCCGTCAACCAGCAATTCGGTCGCTTCAAGTGGCTTGGATGCGATCACGATATCGCGCTCGGTTAGCACGCGAGCGACGTACTCGATGAGGTGTGGCACTTCGGCAGCTGGTTCGGTGGCGAACACGGCGTCGTACTTGTTTTTGAAGTATCGAGCCTCGTTGGCGCGCAGGCCGGCAAGCGTCTCGGCATAAGGCGAGCTCTCGAGACCGACGGTTGAAACGTTTACGAAATCGACCACGTAGGTCATGGTGTGCTCCTCAAATTAGCCCCGTCCAATTGTGTTCGAAATGCGACCAAAAAATGCACGATTTTTGGGATTCGTGGGGTGAGAATTCAAATCATGAGCGCTCTAGAGATCAATTACTGGGTTCTTGGCATGACTTGCTTCATGACCTGGTTCCTCAGCATCCCGACCAAAGACACCTCATGGGTTGACCGCATCTGGTCGGTGGTTCCCATCGTTTATGCGTGGGTCTTCGCCGGGGGAGGCGGGTTCACCGACACTCGACTCAACGTCATGGCGATTCTCATAACCCTCTGGGGTGCACGCCTCACCTTCAACTTCGCGCGCAAGGGTGGCTATCGTCCGGGCGGCGAGGATTACCGCTGGGAGGTCCTGCGCGCCAAGATGAAGCCTTGGCAGTACCAGGTTTTCAACATCTTCTTCATCGTCATCGCGCAGAACGTGCTGATCTTCGCAATCACGCTGCCGATGAACGACCTCATTGGCCTGAAGACTCCTTTTGGCCCAGGGGATGCGCTACTCGCAGCCCTGTTCCTCGGTTTGCTAACCCTTGAGACCGTCGCAGACCAGCAGCAGTGGAACTTCTACAAGCACCGCGCTGCCGAGCAGGCCGCCGGCCGAAAGGTCGTCCCAGGCTTTCTAGACAAGGGACTGTTCTCAATCAGCCGTCACCCGAATTTCTTTGCCGAGCAGTCGCAGTGGTGGGTCATTCTGCTGTTTAGTGTGATGCACGTCGGTCTTGGCGCATCGAGCTGGTGGGGTGCACTATTCCTGACCGCGCTCTTCATCGGTTCGACCCGTTTCACTGAGCAAATCTCGCTATCGAAGTACCCGGAGTATGCCGATTACCAGAAGAGAGTCAGCATGCTGATTCCTTGGTTCCCAAAGAAGAAGTAGCTGGCTGGCGAACGAGCCACTCGCACTGCCGTAGTCTGCCTACATGAGTGATTTGAATGTTGTCGGCGACGCCGACGGTTGGCGTTGCTGGTTGTGTGATGCCGCGGTCGACCCAGACGCATCCACCAATTCAGATCTCGGGCCGAGCATCGACAATTACGCTTCAGCTAAGGCAAAGAAGGGCGCCGCAGCGGTCGAGCGTTTGGCTCACCGGGCATGCAACACGATGAAGGGCAAAATTGCCCCGGTCGTCCCATGGTCGCCCGACCTGTTTGTTGTCGACCCGTCACCAATCTTTGAATCAGTAGAGCGCCTGAAAGCCAAGGGTGGCCGCGAAGTAGTCGCGCGGTGCCCAAGCCGAGAGGATGCAGATCAGGCGGCCGAGTGGCTGTTGGATCGCTTGAGCAGACTCGCGCGCGGCACCAAATTCGAGACTCAGATCAACGAGGGCGGCGGTCAATTCATGCTTGTCCTCAGAGCCAATTAGCAAGAGCAAGAGAAGCAAATGAACACCGAATCAAGAACCTCGCCCCGCAGCCTGTTCCGCGGCTTTGCCTTCGCCGAAGCAGTGACATGGACGCTCCTTATCGGCGGCCTACTCGCCAAACAGTTTGCAAACGCACCTCAGCCACTTGTGACCGCAATCGGTGGCATCCACGGCGCTGTCTTCTTGGGGTATGCGGTTATCGCCGCACTGGTTGGCGTGAATCAGCGTTGGGGTTTCTGGAAGATCGTGCTGGGAATCGCACTGGCCATCGTGCCGTATGCGACGGTTCCGTTTGAATTGCGCGTCGACAAGAAGGCCCAGCTCGTTGGTGACTGGCGCAAGACGCATACCGGTCACGAAAAAGACGATCACTGGTTCGACCGCCTGTTCCGCTGGTTTATTAATCGACCAGTCCTGCTGGCTGTAGCTCTGCTTATCGTTGTGATTGGAATCTTTAGCCTGCTTTTGATTGTTGGCCCTCCTGGGGGTTGGCCACAGGATGACAAATAATTCGGCACAAGAAAGTTGAATCAAATGAAGAACGTAACTCTTAGCAACGGCGTCCAGATGCCAATCTTGGGCTTCGGCGTATTCCAGATTCGCGAGGAAGCCGAGGCCATTCAGTCGGTCGAAACTGCGCTCGAGGTCGGTTACCGTTCGCTCGACACCGCTGCCTCATACGGCAACGAATCGGCTGTCGGCACCGCGATTCGCAACAGCGGCATCGCGCGCGAAGACCTCTTCATCACCACCAAGGTATGGGTCGATTCGGCCGGCGAAGAATCTGCGCTTCGCGCATTCGACGTGTCAATGGCCAAGCTCGGTCTCGACTACCTCGACCTCTACCTGATTCACCAGCCGTTTGGAGACGTCTACGGATCATGGCGCGCGATGGAGCGACTCTATAAAGAAGGCCGCATCCGTTCGATTGGTGTTTCGAACTTCTATCCGGACCGTCTGGTCGACCTGATCATGCACAACGAGATCGCCCCGCACCTCAATCAGATTGAGACTCACCCGTTCTTCACCCGCGAGGACTACCAGGCACTGATGGTCGAACGCGGCGTGCAGATCGAGTCGTGGGCTCCGTTTGCCGAGGGTAAGAACGACCTGTTCACCAACTCGGTTTTGGCCGCAATCGGTGCAGCTCATGGCAAGTCGGTCGCTCAGGTTGTGCTGCGCTGGTTGATTCAGCGAGACGTCGTCGTCATTCCTAAGTCGGTCACCCCTTCGCGCATCGCCGAGAACTTCGACGTCTTCGACTTCGAACTCAACGCGGATGAGATGGCCAAAATTTCGGGTCTCGACACTGGTGCGAGCCTGTTTCTCGACCACCGCAGCGTTGAGGCGACTGAGCGCATCGGTGGCTACAAGCTTCCTGCATGAACATGATCAAAGTCGAAGAATTTGCAGGCCGAATCGTTCTCGGTCTCCGCGCCGATTTCATCTCGATTCAGCACGAAAACAGCAACGCGCACGAGGTCATCGGCCCGCTCTGGGGTCAGATGTCGCAGCGATTCTTCGCTCTCGAGCTGCCAGGTGCTGAGAAGGCTGTCGGTGTCGGCGCGATGTGGAACACCGACTCGGGAGTTCCTGGCGAGATGACATACTTCGCGGGTTATGAGGTCGAATCGGTTCCGGATGAGCTCGGTGGGCTTGAAGTCTTGCGCATCCCGGCTGGTCGGTTCGCACACGTCACTCATCGAGGCCCACTTCACGCACTCGGCGAGACGGTTTCCGAGTTCTACACGAAGTCGCTGCCCGAGTCAGGAATTGCGCGTCGTGAAGGAATGGATCTCGAGATCTATCAAGAAATCGATCACGAGAATGCGACCAGCACAGTTATTGTGGCTGCTCCGGTCGCCTAGGCGGCTTTCTTACTTTTCGAAAATGTGCTCTGGGTTCATCCAGAACAGGTCCCACATGTGACCATCGAGGTCTTCAAAGCCCCAGCTGAACATGAAACCGTGGTCTTCTGGGTCGTTGACTCGCTTAGCGCCCAGTGTGAATGCCTTCTCGCTCAAGGTGCGAACTTCATCAGCGGATGAACACGAGAACGAAAGAGTCACTTCGGTGGTGTCTTTATCGGCGATCTTGCGCGGGGTGAAGCTTGAGAACTTTCGCTTCTCGAGAAGCATGACGTAGATGTTTTCAGACACGATCATGCAGGTCGACTCTTCGTCAGTGAACTGCTCGTTGAACGTAAAGCCCAGCGCGGTGAAGAACGCGACCGAGTTCTTGAGGTTCTCGATAGGTAGGTTTACGAAGATGGAATTCAGCATGGCTAAAGCCTAAGTTGCCCCAGATTGGAATACTAGGCACATGAAGGTTTCTTATCGCTCGACCGTGATATTCACGGGCAAGCACGCATCGCTTCACATTCCAGATGAGGTGCTCCACCAGCTCGGAACCAATCGCCGCGCGCCGCTCAAGGTGACCGTAAACAATCACACGTACCAGTCCACCGCAACCGCTGTTGCTGGGCAGTGCAGGGTCGTGTTTCCTGAACGAGAACGCCTAGCCGCAGGCGTCGATTCACCTATCGAAATTGAGATCACCCTTGAGCTGGATTCAGGCGTGCGCGAAGTGGACGTTCCTAAAGCACTTGCGGATGCGCTCGCGCAGGCGGGGTTGCGCGACACCTTTGACGCGCAGACTTATTCGAAGCGTCGCGAACAGGCCCGCCAGGTTGCAGAGGCTAAGGCTGAAGAGACAATCGCCAAGAGAGTCTTGAAGGTTCTCGAAGCGCTTCGAGGTTAGCGCTACAAAGAGCCAAGAAACGAAAAGACCGCCCTAAAGGCGGTCGTTTCGTTTGCGGAGAATGGGGGATTCGAACCCCCGAGGGCTTGCACCCAACGCGCTTTCCAAGCGCGCGCCATAGGCCACTAGGCGAATTCTCCTGATTTAAAAAATCGGCGTTGCTCGTGTGTGAGTTTATCGGCACCGGTGGTGGTCTCGCTCACCGCGTCGCCATAGCTAGGCGCCGCGCTGGGAGCTCGCTAGGCGAATTCTCCTGAAGCCTTGCGGCAACCACAGAAGTCTACCCGAACGACCCCAGCAGCTCGCCGGGCCGATCTGCGCGAGCGCATCCACAAAATTTCCGTTGAATAGTAATTTCTGACGGAAAATCTCCGTAAAATAGATGCAAAAGACACCGATGTTGCTTAGTTTGAGGTAATCATGCAGAAAAAAGCCCGAATTCTGATCGACCAAGCGCACCAGCAGGCCTGGGCTGTCAAACCAGACGTTGCCGCCCAGCTAAACCCTGCAAACCCGGCCGACGCGAGTTACGCGAAGATGGCCGAAGCGGCTTCCGCACACGACTTTGAAATTGCTCTCCACGAGGCCGGCCTGTTCGACTCGACAGCGCTCGAGAATGCCGACGTTCTTGTCATTCCACACGCTTCCTCACCTGAGTGGGAGCAAACCATCCAGGTTGGTTCGGCTAAGTTCACTGATGCCGAACTGACAACCGTCGAAGCCTTTGTCGCCGACGGGGGATCACTGCTGTTGCTAGCTGAGACTGAACAGCCGAAGTATGGCAACAACTTTGCCGAACTTGCCAAGCGCTTCGGCATCACGATCGAGAACGCGACGGTTCAGGACCCAGAGAACTGCTTCAACGACGTGCCAACCTGGGTCATGCCAAAGTTTCCGACGCTTACCGAATCCGACTTCGCATACAAGGTCGACTCAGTCGTTCTCTATCGCGCCGGTGCTCTAACTGCGGGCAATGAGACGTCAGCCGAGGTGTTCCTCCGTTCGAGCGATCACGCGTTGCCAGCCGATGCAGCGCTCGGTGTCGCGGTGAAGCACGGCAAGGGTCGCGTCGTCGTGCTCGCTGACTCTGACCTGTTCGGTGACGACTCAATCGAAGACGCCGGCAACCTCCAGCTCTGGCTTAACATCGCCGGCTGGCTATCAAACGCAAAGGCTGCTTCACTCGCCGGCACTGCCCGCACAGCTTCATGGGCGGCAACCGATGCTCGCTGGTTGAAGCTCGCTGCTGCCATCGAGGCAATGCGCCCGATGCAGGCAAAAGACGGTTCAATCGACGCAGCCGAACACGACCACGCTCAGGCGAGCGCACTCCTGGATGAGGTTCTCACTGCAATCGATGAGCTCGCGCCACACTTTGCGCACCAGAGCTCATACTTCGCTGCCGTTAAGACCGACCTAAACAACTGGCGCTCGAACGGCTTCGGAGTGCCTGACTTCTATGACTCGCTCGAGTTGTTCCGCCCTGACCAGCACCGAAAGAACAACGTGCAGCACCTTGCCGTTTTCTCGATGTACACCCAGAACGGCAACCCGAATCGCAATCTCGAGGCCGTCATCACCAACACTTTCTGGCCTGACTGGCTCGCCGACAAAGAGAAGAAATACAACAACCCGGCGTTCATTCCGATCGAGTTCGTGGCCTTCACATCGGGGTATGACACCAACTCGGCTGTGTTCTTCCCTGAGACCGTTGCGACCCGCTCGGTGGCGACCTATTACTGGGGTGGCATCTTCTGCGACCGCGAGGCAGCGCGCTTCCGTCGTGTGAGCAGCGCGGCGAAGGAGCTTCTATACCTGCCGCTCCCAGCCGACGCCGAACGTCTCGTTTGCGACCAGGCCCTCGCCCAAGAAACGTTCGTGCTTTGGGACCTCATCCACGACCGCACCCACTCGCGCGGTG
>JACCDQ011651121.1_pt1 | contig 24518 bp, 17 predicted proteins | sample 7446031 | NCBI WGS metagenome assembly JACCDQ01 (sample SAMN15323442, study PRJNA562643) | freshwater metagenome | isolation source: river surface water | place: USA:Blue River Watershed | collected 2017-08-17 | reverse complement strand
TTGATCGAGCCCGCGTCGAACGGCTTGGTAGTCGAGGTGTCGGCGATGGCCTGCGACATATTCTCGGCTCGCGAGTAAGGGTAGTTCGCCGAGGTGGTGTAACCGTCGACGATCCAGAGCAGCTTGCCATCAACGATTGCTGGGTATGGGTCGCTGTCGAGAGTTAGGTACGGAGCAACCGCCTTCACACGCTGAAGCGGGCTTCGGTTGTAGAGCACCTGCGACTCGTTCGTCACTGCGTTTGATAGCAGAATCTGTTCGCTCTGGAACTTGATCGCGTATGCCAAACGAGTGAAGAAGTTATCGAGCTTTGGTCCGCCATTGCCCTTGAAGGTATACATCTGCTGGGCAGTGCCGTTGGCTGCATTGGAGTCGGTAGCTGGGTAGTCGAGTTCCTGTGGCGTAGCGCCCTTAGGCGCACCAACGATCGAATACAGCGGCGACTGCTCACCGAAATAGACGCGAGGTTCGTAGTTGCCCAGCGCACCAGCCGAAGGGATGCCCTTCTGCAGGAACACCGGCTGACCATCGACGCTGCGCTGGTTTCCGTATGCGGCCACAACGCCGTAGCCGTGGGTGTAAACGACCACATTGTTGTACCAAGATTGGGCATCACCGAGGCCGGCCTGGTTGAGCTCACGTACCGCGATTACCGTGTCCTGGGTCTTGCCGTCGATTACGTATCGGTCGACATCAAGGTGGTCCTCGAAGTCGTAATACTGCTTGTACTGCTCGAGCTGCTTGAACGAGTCAGACACCAGAGCAGGGTCGAGAATTCGAATGTTCGCGGCGGTCTCTGCATCGGTGCGCAGAGCCCCTGGTTCAGCGGTGGTCTTGGCGTCATACGACACCACATCGATGTTGTCGAGGCCGTACGCCTTCAGCGTTGCCTGGATGTTGCGGTCGATGAACTGAGCTTCGAGGGTTCGCTCGTTAGGTGCTACCTGGAAGGTCTGAACTGCCCACGGATATACGCCACCGACTACCAACGAAGTAACCACCATCAAGCCGGTCGCCATTAGCGACAAACGCCATCTCGCGATGAAAGCGGTGACCAGGAATGCCACAGCGACGGCCAACGAAATGTAGGCCATGATCTGGAAGCCCGGAATGCGTGCATTTACGTCGGTGTAGGTCGCACCGGTGAAGAGGCCGGTTGCCGAAGTCAGTGTCGAGTACTGGTCGAGCCAGAGAGTCGCAGCCTGAACCAGAAGGTATGCACCAGCCGAGACCGAGATCTGGATGCGGGCGACCTTGCTGATCTTGGCGCCGCGACCGACGAACTTCACGTTGCCGTAGATCAGGTGAACGAACGTGCCGAGCAGAGTCGAAACCAAGAGCGCGATAGACAGGAAGCCGCAAAGAGCGGTGAGGAATGGCAGGTCGAAAAGATAGAAACCGGTGTCAAGACCGAACTGCGGGTCGGCATCGCCGACGTAGCTTCGGTTGAACCACGCGAGCACGACCGACCACTGCGACGCAGCCGATCCGCCGGCAATGAGACCGAAGGCAAGCGGCACAACAACAAGTGCGATTCGACGCAGTGCGTCAACGAGTTCGCGATATGGAGCGAAGAACTCCGACACCTCACCAACGCGCGAATAGATCGGCCGCGAGCGGTACGCAACGTACAGGCTGGCCCAGGTCAATCCACCGAAGGTAATAGCTGCGGCGGCGAACACGGCTGCGCGAGCCCAGATTCCGGTTGTGAAGACATCACCGTAACCGAGCTGGTTGAACCAAAGAACGTCGGTGTAGAAGCCTGAACCGCTGACTACGAGAATCGCAATCGCGGCCAGGATCAGAACCGAAAGTCGAACTGGGCCAAGTCGTCGTGCAGGTTTGTTTGCGGTGGCGTTGCTCATCGCTAGGGTGCCTTTCGTGGGGTACTACTTGGTGCAGGTTGGCAGGCTTGCAGGCGAGGTGCCCGCAGCCAGTTTTGTAACAACCGACTTTGCCTCGGCCAGAGTTGAAACCTTGATCACGTTCAGCCCATCCGGGATGTGGCCTATTACCTCATCACAGTTGGTGCTTGGTGCAAGGAACAACTTCGAGCCTGCGCGCAAAGCGGCATACATCTTCTGTTGAATTCCCCCGATTGGCCCAACATTCCCGTTTACATCGATTGTTCCAGTGCCCGAAATGTTGAGCCCGCCAGTCATTTTTCCCGGCGTAAGAATGTCAGTAATGGCAAGCGCAAACATCATGCCGCCCGATGGTCCACCGATGTCGCCCGTTCTGATCTTCACCTTGACCGGAAAGTCATACGTGTAGCCGGTCATGACGCCTAGACGGTAAGTCTTTTCGTCGAGGTAAGGCGTCAGCTCGACCTTCTCGATTGCCCCAGAGCGAAGCACTTCGAGAACCATCGGCTTTGCTCCGTTGGCCTGAATTTCGGCACGCAGGGTTTCGAGCGAATCGACTACCTTGCCGTTCGCTTTTTGGATGAAGTCCTTAGCAACAAGTCGCCCCGCAGCCGGGGTCTGCTTGAAGACCTCAGAGACATAAAGATGGCGGGGCACCGCGTAACCGAGACCATTCAACGCCGCCGCAATTGCGTCCTGCTGCGATTCCTCCATCATCGCCTTGCTCTCAGCGTCAGATTGTTCAACGCTTTGGTTAGGAGGGAACACCTCGTCGAGCGGGAGGATGGTCTGGGCCGGATCGATCCATGCCTGTGCGATTTCGAACCAAGAAGGGGTCTGTTCCGGAGAGCCTACGAGGCTGACAGTCAACAGATTTAGCTGACCGCTTGTCGGGTACGTCTTGCCCGAAACCTGAACAATCGGCGCGATTTCGTCGGTTCCGAGGGTGTTCACGACGACGCCCGGCCGCTCAATCACATACGGCGAAGGCATGATCGCTATCGCCGAAACTAGCAGGATGCCGATGAACAAAAATGCGCGGCCGAATGTCCTGCGACGCCTAGTGGCGGTTGGCGCATACGGCTCTTCGAACAAACTCAAGGCAACCTCATTTGATTGTTTGGTTAAGCCTATGCGGAGCGCCGACATCTAAATCGGCCGGAGGACCGAAGTTCGCTAATAGGTGACGCTGTAGGCGAACAAGGGCATTATTCGGGGTGTTTCAGGTGGCACTAACCAGCCCGAGAAGTAGCGTTGAAACATGTCAAACGAAGAGGGTGGCGCAACGCCGGATCCCGAGGAATTCAAGCGATTCCTAGAACAGTTCATGGCCAAGAAAGATGGTCTCGACCCAGAGCAGCTGGCCGAATTTGCGGGTTTGGCGCGCGACCCAGAACATCTGGCCGCCATGATCAAACACCTGCAGGATGCGATCGCGTCCACACCGGGTGCCGGGCAGACCGGCGTCAACTGGAGGCTAGCGACCGACCAGGCCAAGGCCATCGCTCGCACAGACGCGCGGCCGATTACTGACGACCAGCGCAAAGCAATCACCGACGCCTGGAGCATCGGTTCACTTTGGCTCAACCAGGCCACATCGATTAGTGAATTGACGACCGAACCGAAGTTGATTGGTCGCGAACTTTGGGTCGATGAGGCGCTACCGCTTTTTCAAGCGCTTTCGTCACCGATAGCCGACCGGATGAGCGATGCGCTCAGTCGTAACCTCGTCGAGAATGCACCCGAGGAGCTCAGCGGAATTCTCGGTTCGGCGTCCGGTCTGATCAAGTCGGCTGGTGGCTCAATGTTTGCGATGCAACTTGGTCAAGCGCTCGGGCAGCTGTCGTCTGAGGTGCTCAGCGCGGGCGACATCGGACTCCCCCTGTTTCACGAACCGCGCGCAGCGCTTGTCGTGCAGAACCTCGCCGCTAGCCTTGCCGAACTCGATGTGGAGCAGGATCAGGCGTACATCTATTTGGTGGTTAGAGAGCTGGCGCACGCTCGCCTGTTCAAGCATGCCAAGTGGCTGCGCGATGCCATCGTGACGCAAATCACTTCGTATGCGGGTGACCTCGCAATCGACAATTCGCGTCTGGCCGACCTTGCAGGTGAACTCGAGGGTGCCGACCTCGAAGCACTGAAGAGCGCGATCGAAAAGGGTGCGTTCATCGCTGCCCCGAATGAGGACCAACAGCGAGCACTGGATGCGATCGAGACGTTTCTGGCTCTAGTTGAAGGCTGGGTTGAAGTGGTCACCGCCGACGCCTGCAAGCTGTTGCCAAAGGCTGCGGCGATGGGTGAGTTTGTAAGACGCCGTCGCGCAACTGGCGGACCTGCAGAAAAGACCTTTGGTCAACTCATCGGACTCGAGCTGCGACCTCGTCGCTTGCGCGAAGCGACAGAGCTTTGGCGCGTGCTCGGTGAACGGCTTGGCGCAGAGAAGCGTGATGGGCTCTGGGCTCATCCGGACCTGTTGCCAACTGCCGAAGACATTCAGAATCCGCATAGGTTGGTTGAGCGGTTGATCGGAGGAGCATCGGGCGAAGACGACATCGATCGCGAGCTCCGCAAACTGCTCGGTGAGTAGTTTTTTGAGTTGTGGATAACTTTTTCAAGCCGCTGATGGCGGCCGCACAATTGTCGCGTGCTCAAGATAAATCCCGGTCAACCAACGATCTGGCTTCGACCAGACACACTACAGATCGGGCTTGATGCCGAAGCGGTGATCGTTGGCGGGCTCTCCCCCGCCCACCAACGTTTCATCCGCACACTACAGCTGGGGATTGCCGATTCACAGGTCGGCACAATGGCACGTTCGAGCAAACTTGGCTCGACTGACGCTCGCGAATTGATTGACCGATTGTCACCCGCGCTGCTCGAATCCCCACTGCTCGAATCCTCGGGGCGCGGGCAGTCTGATTCTGATGCTGAGCGGTCCGACGTGTCTCGACCAACGAGTGTTCTGGCGATGCTGCGCGGGGCAGCGCCGGACTTTGCTGAACTCCTTCGCTATGCGCTGGCGACGAATCGTGACGGAAGCCTCGCGCTCAGCCAACGTGCATCGCGCGTGATTCACCTCGAAACCCTGGATCGAACCGGAGTGTGCCTGCTGCGTGCGCTGGCAACAGCCGGCTTCGCTCAGTTTTGGAGCGGCGACAGCGCGAAGGTGACTCCGCACGATGTAAATGGCATCGGCTATGAAAAGAGCGAGCTCGGCGAAACCCGCTTTTTGGCGGCCACACGCATCGCCGACACATTCACTGAGCGAACCGCGATGGTCGACGTTACCGAGCTACGAAGTCGAGTGCTTGACCGGGTCGACTGTGCGGTTTTGATCGGCTCGGTGGCCATAGAACCGAAGCGCTATGAGCGCTGGATGCGCCTGGGAGTGCCACACATCGCCATCACTTTCGATTCGCGCGGGGTCCAAGTTTCGCCGTTGATCACGCCGAACAAGACTCCATGTCTGAGCTGCCACGAAGCCCGACTGGTGGAACTCGAAGAAGTTCGCACACTGCAAGTGATGCAGTCCGTGAAAGCGATTCAGAAGTATGACGACGCGAGTGCTGTGATGTTTGCAACCGCGATGGTGGTTGCTGCTGCGGCCGAGGCGATGGATTCACTCGGTGGGTTCGAACACCGAAGCTATGAGCGAGTCGGTTGGTTCTTCGAGCGAGCCACAGGTCGGGTGGTGCAACTCGAATGGCCGAGCGAACCGCGCTGCGGTTGCTACTGAAGAGGTTGGCTCGGCTCGATAGCGCGCAAAAACCTCGAAGGTGCGCTGGGGCGTCCACCCATGTCTCGCTGCGAATAGCTGAGGCTCAGCGACTGGCGGGCGCGAGTGATGGCAACGTAGAGCAACCGGCGCTCTTCTTCGATTGCGGCATCCGTCTGGGCGTAGGCGATTGGCAAATAGCCTTCGGTCAAGCCGAGCACATACACGACCTGCCATTCGAGCCCCTTGGCCGCGTGAATCGTGCTGAGCGTGACCGCTTCTTTGGTTGGCTCGTGTTGCGAGCGCTGGCGTTCATCTAGTTCGGCTACAAAATCAGTGATTGTCGCGGTTGGGTCGAGCTCATCAAGAATGGTGAGTAGCGCGTTGAGTGATTCCCATTTATCGCGCGCCGGGCCAGCCTGCTCCGGTGCCTGGGTTTGCCAACCGAGCGAACGACAGATGTCGGTGACGGTCTGAAACAGTGGCTTGGAACTAGGCGAAATCGCTTCGGCACGCAGCGCAAGCATCGCCTGCATGATTTCTGGACGGGCAAAAAAACGCTGACCACCACGAAGTTGGTACTCGACGTTTTGGCGCGAGAGCGCATTCTCGATTGCCTCGGACTGACCGTTGACGCGATACAACACCGCTATTTCGCTGGCCGGGACGCCCTGCTCGATGCGCTGGCGAATCGAGTATGCAAGCCAGTTCAGCTCGTCGTTTGCCGAGTCGAAAGCACGCGGCTTGATTAGCAGTGGCAGATTCTCGGCCTCGCTCTGTGGCGCAGCACCATCGACGGCCGATTCGAGTTCAGCCATCGAATTGACCCCGCGCAGGAGTCGGTTGGCGGTCTCGACAATCGGTGCGGTCGAACGGTAGTTGCGGGTGAGTTCGACGACAGTTGCCCCATCGAAGCGGCTGGCAAAGCCTTGCAAGAACGCGGCCGATGCGCCGGTGAACGAATAGATGGTCTGGTTCGGATCGCCGACCACGCACAGATCGCTGTGGTCGCCGAGCCACTCATCGAGCAGAGCATGTTGGAGCGGCGAGATGTCTTGATATTCGTCGACCGTGAAGAAGCGATACTGCTGTTGCACGTGCGTCAGAGCACGTGGTTCGGCTCTCAGGAGGCCGAGGCAAAGCACCAGGACGTCCTCCCAGTCGAGTCGCTGCTCCTTGGTTTTCAACTCTTCGTATGCCTGTTGCACCGCAACGTTCTTCGATGGGCTGAGGCCGGCAACCTGCGGGCGACTCTTGGCCGTTTCGGCATACTCTTCGAGGCTGAGCATCGAGAATTTGCGCCATTCAATCTCGCCAGCAAGTTCGCGCACGGCGACTGTGTCGAGCATTAGCCCCTGCGTTTCGGCCGCGCGAGCGATGAAGCGCGCCTTCGATTCCATGACCTGAGGGGCTGGCACACCCGCATACTGTGGCCAAAAGTACTCGAGCTGCGAGAGCGCTGCCGCGTGAAAAGTCTTGACCGAAACGCCGAGGATGCCCATCTGACGCAGACGGTCGCGCAGCTCGCCCGCCGCCCGGTTCGTGTAGGTCAGAGCGAGGATGCGATTGGGTGCGTAATAGCCGCGCGCGATGCCGTATGCGATTCGGTGAGTGACAGTTCGGGTCTTGCCGGTGCCGGCACCCGCAAGAATCACGGTCGGACCAAGGAGTGCCTCGGCCGCAGCGCGCTGCTGCTCATCCAGTCGTTCCAAAATCTGCTCGGGCGTCAGCGCCTTCACATTCTTGCTTTCGGATGCCACTAGCGGGCTCCCGGTTTGCCGGCCTGGCTGGTTGCGACTGAGGTTGGCAGCGGTTGCCCGTACCAGTTTTCGATGAGGCCGCGAGCGATCGAGAGTGGGCCAGGTAGTAGCAGCTCACCCAGTTCGGCGGTAAGTTCGGCGCGGCTGATCCAGCGCAGTTTGACGATTTCCTCACCGTCTGGCTGCAGGTCCTGACCAGGCAGAGCAACCGCCTTGAAACCGAACATCAACGAATACGGAAAAGGCCAAGGCTGGCTGCCGAGGAACTCGATTTCGCCGACGCGCACGCCGCTCTCTTCGAAGACTTCGCGCGCAACTGCAGCGTTCAAACTCTCGCCCGCCTCGACGAAGCCGGCTAGAACCGACCAGCGATTGGCCTCCCAGCTGCCCTGCGAGCCGAGGAGCAAGCGATCCTGCTCGTCAGTCACGGCGACGATGATCGCGGGGTCAGTTCGCGGAAAAACCTGTCGGTCGTCGACCGGGCAGCGACGCGACCAGCCGCTCTGTTCCGGCGCGGTCTTGCTGCCGCAGCGCGGGCAGAACTGATGAGTCTGATGCCAGTTGGCAATCGCGAGCGATTGGGTCCACAGACCGGCATCCAGTTCACTAAGCCCGATGGCTGAACGTCGGAGGTTGTGCCACTCGCCGTCGAGCGCAGCGGCTTGAGCCTGCAACAGCACGCGCAGCACAATCGGGGTGCCAACCGCCAACTCTGAACCGTCGAAGTCCAGGGTCGACTGCAAGGTCTTGCCAAGGTAAACCTCGAACTCAAAATCACTAACCGACGAGGCCGGCTGCAGCAGGAGCGTTGGCCCCTGAGATTCGGCATCCCCGTTTAGTTGGACGAGCGAGTCGTGAAGAGCCAGATAACGAGTGGATGCGAGCGATGCCAATTCGCCGAGCAGGTTGGGCTCGTTGCGACCGATTGAATCGCGGTCTAGCGCCGATTTCGCGAGCGGCAAGGTAGGCAGTTGGTTCATGGTGCCTCCTCGGTTTGCCGGCTGATGCGTGGCGCTGCCCTGCCAGCGGTCGGTTGGCTAATAACCTTTGAGGCATGGGCAATACTCCCTTGATTTTAGCCGCGCTAACTAAGGCCGCGGTTCCTGAGCTAAACATCGTTCACGTTGGTCAGCTTTATGGCGATGAATCGCTGCGCTACACGGTCGTCACCGATGCCGAAGGCAAGCAGTTCGAGGCTCGTTTGCCTCGCACGACCGGCGCACTGACCGAGCTCGAACTCGAACTTCGTGCCCTCAAGGCGCTAGATGTGTCAGCGCGCGCACGCCTCCCGTTTGCGATCAGCCGCCTCGTTGGTGAGGCCAAGCACACCAAGGGTCTGCGCGTTTTGGTTCTCGAGCATGTACCGGGCTCAGAGATCAACCTCGAACGCACTTCACCGAGCGGAACCCTTGCCGAAAACATCGGTGAGATTCTTGGCGCGATTCACAACCTGCCGACCTCGGTGGTTTTGGATGCGCACCTGCCGGAATACAACCCAGCCGACATCGCCCTGAAGTATGTCAACGAGATGGACCGAATGGCCGCTACCGGCAAGGTTCCGGCCGCGTTGCTCGATCGCTGGCAGGCCGCCCTCGAGGACGTTTCGCTGTTCCGCTACCAGCCGACAGTTGTGCACGGCAGCCTCGACACCCAAACCGTTCTGCAGGGCGAAGTAGACCACGCTCAGATCGTCACAGGCGTCACCAACTGGTCGCAGCTGCACATCGGTGACCCTGCCGAGGACTTCGCCTGGCTGTTCGGTTCAGGCTTGAATGAGCTCTGCGACGTGATTCTGATGGCATACAACACCCGCCACCCGAACAAGGATGAGACCATCCGCCAGCGCGCACAGCTTTACAGCGAGCTTGCCATCGGTCGTTACCTCTTGGCCGGCGTCAACTCGAACAACGAAGAAATCGTTGACGACGCGGTCGCGATTCTTGCGACCTATGCTTCGGACCTCGAAGAGGGTCTGCTGCCTCACCTCGGCCTCGTCGAAGCTCCTATCGCTCCGATTTTTGATTCGAGCGACCTGATTGTGGACGCGCCTGGCGCCATCGAGGATTCAGAACTCGAGACCATCGAGGTCATCGACCTTGATGCTCAGTCGCGTGACGACGACCCGATCTATGAAGATTCGGATGAGAGCTCGTACGACAACGTTCCTGAAGAAGTTGTAGTCATCGAAACCGCATCGGTCAGCGTTGAAACCGCGGCCATCGATTTGCCAGAGAACTACGACTCGTCTGCCACCGAGCCGGTCGAGGTTATCGAACTCGAATTGGTCGAAGACGAGGCCGACCCGAAGGCCAACGAAAAGTCGAACGACAAGACTGACGCAGTGGTCGACGACAAGACTCGTCCAATCGAACTGCCGGCCAAGACCGACAACGAACTCTTCTAGTTGACGGCGACCTCAACGGTCTTGGTCCACAGCTCTACCAGTTCGGCTTCGGTTAGAACTCGAGTTGGGCGAATCTCGCGATCCTGATTCACGAAGTAGAGGCTAACTTCGATCTCGTCCTCAGGGATTCCGCGATAGCGCGAGTAAGCCATTCGATAAAGCGATAGCTGAAGCGAACGCTCGAAGAGGTCGTCTTCGTCACCTGCGCGTGGCGGCTTTCCGGTCTTCCAGTCGACGATTTCATACCCGTTTTCGGTCTTGAAAACCGCGTCTAGCTTGCAAATGAATGTGTTCGAGCCGATGGTTACCTGGATTTCGCACTCGACCTCAACCGGCTGCTGGTTGGCCCAGCGCGATTTCTCGAAGGTTGCCTTCAAAGCTTCGAGATCGGCAAACGTAGTTAGCTCGTCCTCTGGCAGTTCGGAATCGGCGTTATCTAGCTCTTCAGAATTGCCTACGAAACCAAAACGCGACTCAACCCATGAGTGGAACAGCGTGCCCTGCATGGTCGACTTGTACGGCTTTTCGGGCACCGGACGTCGGAAGTGCTCGGCCATTTCATCGTTCTTGCGAATGAAGTCCTTGAATCGAGACGCCTGGATGCGCACCGGGAGTTCGACCTCTGAGGCAACCCGAAGGCGAGATGCTCGCTCGTCCAGCAGCAGTTCGATTTCGGTTCGCAAAGTCGATCCCATGCGCGTTTCGTCTGCAACCCAACTGCTGGCTTCGGCAAGGTTGCGCGAGAAGCTAGACGCATACTTTGGTCCGATTGGATCTAGCGGCCACTGGGCCTGCGCAGGGCTGGCATCGAGCGGATTGGATGACAACCAGAAAACCTCTGCATAGTTGCTCGGCTTTTTGATTCGTGCGTCAGCGAAGTGAAGCAGTTCTTCGAGGTAGTAGTCCGGCAGCTTTTTGCCTTTGCCGGCCGCGGCGAACGACGACCCCGTGACGAGCAGTTTCTTCTGCGGGCGAGTCAGCGCGACGTACATCAAGCGACGCTCTTCACGTTCGCGCATTTCAACAACATCGTCCTTGAACGCGGGTAGGGCAACCTTGTGAACGTCATCCATGGTCTTGCAATTGCCGAGCATAAACACCGGCAATGAGGCCGCGTCGCCTCGCAGCGCGTATGGCAGGTTGCCAGCCTTCAACCAACCGGATGTGCCCTTCATGCCTGTGCGGCTGCGCTGGAGCCCTGACGGACTCAGGTTCGGGTCATAGTCGTCCGAGAGTTGGTTGAATCCTGAGACCGACATCGAACAGTCGGCAACCGCGACCATGTCCCATTCGAGACCCTTTGACGCGTGAATGGTCATTACCTGAACAACGCCGGCCTGCGCATTCGCTGGGGCGACATCAAAACGTTCCAGCTTGGCGGCGTACTCCAGCCATTCGAGGAATGAGGTGAGCCCGGCGTTCGATGTCGCGTCGTAGTTTCCGACGATGGTCGCGAAAGCGTTGAGGTGCTGCATCGGATTGACGCGCGAGGGGTTGGCGCGAAGTTCGATGTCGAGCCAGAGTTCTTGTTCGATTGTTCGGACGAGCTCCTGCAACGGGAGCCCTTGCTTGGCGCGAAGGTTTCTGAATAGCTGCGCCGCATCCTTCATGCGTGCCAATCCCTCTTCGCTGATGTCGTGCTTCCACTCGCGATAGTCAGCTAGCAACAGATCTAGCGCATCGACGATCGAGGCTTCGTAATCCGACCCGTAACCGTCCTGCTCTCGATCGCCAGACTTGCTGCGCCCAAGGGCATCGGCAAAGGAGTTCAGCGCGGCAATGTCTTTAGCGCCAATTTGCCAGCGGGCTCCGGTGAGCAAACGAATCAACGCGGTTCCAGCTGAAGGTGAATTGATTACCTTGAGAGCGGCTACCAGGTCAATGATCTCTGGCATCTGCAAGAGACCCCCGAGACCGAGTACCTCGACCGAGATTCCACGGTTTTGGAGTGCAGCGACAAAGTCACTCATCGCCGCGCGCTTGCGGAGCAAAAGTGCCGCGGTCGGCTGCGCAATGCCAGCCGCCTTGGCCGCGTTGATGTCTTTGGCGAACCAGTCGGCTACCTTCGCCACTTCTTCAGGCAGAGTCGGCAAGAAGTCGACTTCAATGTCGCCAACGTCGGCTCTCGGGCGCGGTAGCAGCTTGTCAACGTCGACGAGTGCCTGGTTTGAATAGGTCGGCTTCGACTTGAGCGGTGCGGCAATCGAATTTGCGATGTCGAGAACTAGCGACGGGTTGCGCCAGCTGGTCGGCAGCTCATACTTGGCCACCTCGAGCTCTTCGGTTGCAAACTGATTCAAGAATTCGGCCAGGTTGGATGAGCTCGCGCCGCGCCAACCGTAGATCGACTGATTTGGGTCACCAACCGCATACACCGGACGCCCCTTGAACAAGCCTTCGAGCAGAGCGGTTTGCAGGTAGCTGGTGTCTTGATACTCGTCCAGAAGGATGTGCTTGTAGAGGTTTTGCTGCTGCTCGGCTAGATCGGTCAGGTCGAGGGCGCGCTTGGCCAGCAGTACCTGGTCAGAGAAGTCGACGTAGCCGAGGCGGTGCTTCTCTTCGCGGAATAGCTGAGCAAGTTGGGCAAACGCCGGAATAAGTGCGAACGCCGAGCGAAGCTCATCGATGGTGCCCTGAGTGCCTTTTAGCTTGGTTGGCTCTAGTTCATCCAATACGCCTGCGTGAGCCCATGCCACCGAAGCGATGTCGGAAAGATCGCTGTCATGGTCATTCATTTCGCTTGCCATGCTCAAAACCGCGTCGATGATGTCGTTTGGCTTCTTGTCGAGCTCGTCGATGTCGCGAATGACTTCACCGGCGTGCTTCAAAACCACCTGGCGGGCAAGCTGATAACGCTGCGCTTCGCTAAGCAGCAAAGACTCAGGCTCGTAGCCCAAAGCTAGAGCCGAGTCACGGAAGAGCGAGTTCGCATACGAGTTATAGGTAGAAATCACCGGCGGCGTTGAGACCGTCTTCAGCTCCGATGGCCAGAACTCGGTCTTGCGCAATGAAGCGATCGCGTTGCCGATGCGCTTAGTGAGCGAAGCAGCCGCCTTGCGGGTGAACGTTAGACCAAGAACTTCACCAGGCAGGCAATGCCCATTGGCTACCAGCCAGAGCACGCGCACAGCCATCAGCTCTGTCTTGCCTGAGCCAGCACCAGCGATGATTAGCGCAGGGCGAGTTGGATCTGATTCGATTGCTGCTACCTGGTAGTCGGTAAGCGAGAATGCGTTCGAACCCTTGAGCGCCTGGTAGATGTCGTTTGCTTTGAAATTAGCCGCCATGAGAAACCGCCTCGGTCAGGAAGGTTGTGCAATCGCCATAGCTGAAGTCGTCGTGACAGTGACTGCCGATGTTGGCGACGAAGAATCCGTCAGACATTGCCATGCCCTCGATTGCATTCTGGACACGCTCGAGCCACTGGTCTCGCAGCGGCTCGTTGCCCTTTTCTGCAAGTCCGTTTTGCGAGAGGACCTTCTTATCGCTTGGGAAGATCAGTGACGCGCCGATGAGTCGGTCACCCTCGACGACGCCTGGAATTAGCAAAGCGCCACCGTGCTCATAAGCGAGTTGGTAGAGGGCGAGCTGGGCGTTGTCGTCCATTGCGCTGACCTTGAACTTGGATGCCTTGCCGGTTTTGAGGTCGACAATTTCGATGCGACCATCAGGCGAACGTTCGATGCGGTCGATGTTGCCCGAGATTTTGGCCTGGCCGATGGTGGCCTGGATGCGCTGCTCTTTGGCAATTGCCTCGATTCCGGCAGCCTTCTTCTCGGCGAGGTAGCCCGCGAGCCAAGCGACCATGTCGCGAGCCTTCTTGCGCTGAGCACGTTCGACCCATTCGGATTCGAAGTCAAGCGTGTGCCATTTTGATTCGACGGCCGTGTTTAGTCCCTCTTCTGTCTCGTCGAGGGCCTCTTCGAGAACCTTGTGCAAGAGCGTGCCCAGGTTGGCTTCGAAACCACCTTCGCGTGCGCCATGAGAACTCATGAACCAGTGCAGCGGGCATTCCAAAAACTTCTCGAACTGCGAAGGAGAGATGTAAACCAAACCTCCACCAGACAAATCAACCAGCGGCTCGGTGCTCGAAAGTGACTTAGCGCCGTACCACTGGCTCGGTGATGCTCCAGGAACACCCTGTTCTGCCAAGACGGCCAACGCCTGCAGCAATTCGGCGCGCTTGGCCTCGTCTTTTTCAGCATGCAGGCTGCGACGAATCTCGCCGACCTTGCCTCGCAGGGTCAGCGCTGGCTCGTTGAAGGTCTCAGCATCGGGAACCTCAGACACCAATAGTCCGGCGAACTGAGAAACCTGGCTCTCTTCGCTTTCGACAGCGCTGAACACCACCTTGGACCGAGACGCGCCAACGGACTTGTAGAGCATTCGCAACTCGCCAAAGATCTCGGCCCGACTGACATGCTTTGCAGTTTCGATGCGGCCCGAGAGGAACTCGGCAAGTGCGGTTGCGCGCATCAGCGAAGAACGAGCCTTCAGGTTCGGCCAGACGCCCTCTTGCATGCCGACCAGCACAACCACCTCGAATTCCTTGCCGATTAGTGCCGATGGCGTCATGAGCTGGATGCGGTTGTCGTCGCGATAGTTGAGCGAAAGAGTGTCTTCAGGCAGCTCGAGATCCAATTGGAAATCGATGAACTCAATTGCCGACGCTTGGGGATTGCGTTCGACGTGTCGGTTCGCTGCCGAGAACAGGGCGACGATGGCGTCGAGGTTTCGGTTTGCCTGTACGGCAACCTCACCGAGGCCACGAGACTGCTGAACCCATCGCGATTTGGCCTTGCTTGCAGACCACAGGCTCCACAGCAACTGGTCTACGGTCGCACCTTCGGCGGCGAGTTCGCGGGTTGCAAAAATGCTGCGGATGAAATCGGAGAGCGCAAACCCCTCAGGCGTGTTGACAGTGACGGCAGATCCCGGCGCTGCAAAGAGCTCAGTGAGGAGTTCATCGGCTGTGCGATTGCCATCACCTTCGAGTTCTTGGCGACGCAAGACGCGACGCAAACGTCGAAGCGCCAGAGAATCGAGCCCACAGTATGGGCCACTCAAAAAACCGACAATCTCATCCATCGATAGTTCTCGCGGATTGATTGCAAATCGTGCCAAAAGCAGAAGCTCGCGGCTCGCAAATTCGTCGCGAAGCGCCGAACGCGCTCCGTGCAAAAGCACCGGAATGTTTTCGGCAGCGAGCTCGGCCTCGAACTTATTGAGGACTTCGCGCGAGCGGCCGATGACCGCGATCTTGTTCCACTCGATCTTGTCGTGTAGGTGCAGCTGGCGCAGTCGGTGTGCGAGCCAAGCCGATTCGGATGCAGGGTTGTCATGAACGCGCACCTCTAGGTCGGCGCTGGCAGGGATTTCAACCTCGCCCGACTCGTCCGCATCGTCAAAATCAACCTCGGAACCAGCTGGAGCAATGTCTGAGCCTGACGGGGAAACGTTGGCGGCACGCTGCGGGCCAGCCAGTTCGGCTTTGATCTTGCCGGCAATGCGACTCATTGCCGAGCGAATGGCAGGCGAAGAAGTGGAATCTAGAGCGTCGAGGATGACAGCCGACTTGGTCGCACCCAACTTGTTGTAAAGGTCGCGCATCGCTCGCGGGTCAGAAGCACGAAAGCCAAGCACCGCGGCGTCAGGGTCACCCAGCAGGATCACGCCGATGCCTCGAGCCGCCAGAGCTTCGAGCAAACGGGATGCTCCCTGAGTCAGGTCTTGCGCGTCATCAACGATGACCGTGCGCAAGTCTTCAAGAACTGCGGGTATGCGTTGTGCGCGATCGCCGTTGGCGACGCCATCGCCGGTGGCGAGAGTGACCAGGTAATCCCAAGCCATGTTGAGCAAAGTGGAGCTGTCGTGGCGGTTCTCGAATGCAGGTTCACGAAGTCGCGCAACGTACTCGCGATAAATCGCGGCAGCGCCCAACCATATGTCGATGCCCTGCTCGGTAGCGAGCTCTGCCAATCGCTCAGGGGTGATCCGGTTTTCTTGGCAAACCGCGATCAAGTCACGGAGTTCGGCACGGAAACCACGAAGCCCGGCCACCTGCGCGGTCACATACTTAGGAAAACCCAGCTCGGCGAGCGCACGAGTTCGGCCTTCAAACTCGCTCGATGCGAAATCTGTGCCGGCGCCAGCGGCATACGGCATCAAAATTTCTTTGAGGATGCGGTCTTGCTCTGGGCCGCTGATCAACTCGGGTTCGCGGAAGCCATCTTGCAAAGCCGCCTGTCGCAGAATCGCGAAGGCGAGCGAGCTGATGGTTCGAGCCATTGGGCCGGGCGTCGCACCCTGGAATTCGAGGGCAATCTGATCGCGCATCAGGTTCGCCGATTCACGATTCGCGGCGAGCGCCAGCACTGATGCCGGACCGTTCTCTCGAGCAAGCTTGAGCGTCAGCGCTCGAACCGCGGCCGACTTGCCGGTGCCAGGCGCTCCATAAACAAGAGCGTGCTCATTCGCCGCAAAACCTTCAACCAACTTTTGCCCCTGCGACAGGTGCAACGAAGCGCCGGTGTTTGCCTGATGCGGAGCTAGGCGAAACCGTGCCTTATTGATTGCAGTTTCGGTCATGAGGCGATGGTAGCCGCAGGGTCCGACATTTCTGCCGTAATCTAGTCAAAGAGCGACAAGACTCACGGCTGAAAGGCATAACCATGGACGTAAAGATCGGCATCAAGCACTCGCCTCGCGAGCTAACTTTTGATTCTGCGCAGGGCGCATCCGAAATCTATGCCGCTGTCGAGAACGCCATTTCGGTCGGCTCAAAGCTCGTCAAGTTCAACGACTCAAAGGGACGTGTCTTCATCGTTCCAACCGAATCGCTGGCCTATGTTGAAATCGGCGCTGAGGAATCACGCCGCGTCGGCTTCATCTCGTAATTTAGGAACCATGATGGACTACACCGTTTTTCTCAACGTCGCCTTCATCGTCGTTTACGGCGCAATTCTTGGCCTGGTCGCGCCATACGTCGGCGTAGCTAGCAAGAAGTACCACGTGACTCTGCCTGGTGCTATCGCAACCATCTTCGGCACCCTACTCTGGGCAATTCTGACCTGGACCGGACTTTCATACACCGACCCATGGATCTGGCTGATTGTCATGTTGACCATGCCGGTTGCAATGTGGTTTGGCGCGAAGCGCGTCGAAGCCAGCCGCGCATAGTCAGAGCGCGAAAAACTAACGCGCCTGAGGCGAAAAAGGTTTGTCGACCGCTTAGGCGGTTAGGCCGAGCGCATCCATTCTCATGGTGTGCGCACCAATCAATTCGCTAATCAACGGTTCGACCTTCGAATAGCTGGCGAGGTTCACTTCGCGCTCTTCTTCGAGTGAAAGCTTCTTGTTCTTTGCGACACCGGCGAGCTTGCGATTATCGAATGCGGCGCGCAGTTCGAGCAGCACATCGCCCATCAGTCGACGACCCCAGAGCGCGAGGCGCGAGGACAGAGTCGGGTCAATTGCCATTGATTCGGTCAGGACGCGCTTGGCGAACTTGTCCAAGGCCTTGTCGTTGAGAGCCTTCTCAACCTCGGCACGAAGCAGCGGGTCGAGGCCAACTGCCAGGCGGCGATAGAAATCGTCGAGCAAACCCGCGACCAGGTACATCTTGATGACGGTTTCGAACCAGTCGGCACCCGCGGTTCGAGCGTGGAACGTCTCGATGCGCTCGACGTATGGGTCCATCGCGTCGGTCGGATCGACTCCGAGCGCCGAAAGTTTGCGTGAAATATGGCGATATTTGTCGAAGCTCTTAGTCGCTGCCTCGCTCAATTCCGCTTTGTACTGGGTGTTCGGCGAATACTTCAGTTCGTTGGTCAGAATCTCGAACTGCGTTAGCTGCAAATAGGCCAACTGACCAAGGAATTCCCTTGGTTCAGGGGTGTATGGCTTGAGGTTTACCGTGCCGGTATTGCGAGCCGAGCGCTCCTCGCGAGCGGGCAGGGTGAACTTTCGAGCACCACTGCGAAGTCGCTTAAACCAATCAAACACAAAGGCAAGGATACCCAATCGGTAAACTTGAGGAGACCTAGGAGGTCTATTGAATTTTCAGGAACTGGGCATCGATCAAGACATCGTTGATGCACTCACCGCAAAAGGCATCACCAGCCCTTTCCCTATCCAAGAACAAGCCATCCCCGTAGCACTGACCGGCCAAGACATTATTGGCCAGGCAAAGACCGGTACCGGTAAGACTTTTGGCTTCGGATTACCACTACTACAGTCGCTCGGCACCAACCCCGAGCCAGGCGCTAAGGCCCTCGTCGTCGTCCCTACTCGCGAACTCGCGATGCAGGTTGCCGAAGACCTGAAGCTCGCCGCAAGCAACCGCCCGACCCAGGTCGCAGCCATCTACGGTGGCAAGTCGTATGAGTCACAGGTCGCCGAGCTCGAGGCTGGTGCTCAGGTCATCGTGGGCACCCCTGGTCGCCTGATCGACCTCAGCAAGCAGCGCAAGCTAGACCTGTCGAACATCCGTTTCATGGTGCTAGACGAGGCGGATGAGATGCTCGACCTCGGTTTCGCGCCAGACATCGAGCGCCTGTTCGCATACACCCCTGCCGGTCGTCAGACCCTGCTGTTCTCGGCAACCATGCCGGGCGCAATCGTGACCATGGCTCGCAAGTATCAGAACCGTGCCGTGCACATTCGCACCCACGACCCTGAAGACGAGGGCCACACCAAGGCAGACATCAAGCAGTTCGTCTACCGCACCCACGCGCTCGACAAGGATGAGGTCGTCGGCCGCATCCTGCAAGCCAACGGTCGCGGCAAGACCGTGATCTTCACCAAGACCAAGCGTCAGGCTGGCAAGGTTGCAGAGGAGCTCGTCGACCGCGGCTTCAACGCTGCAGCACTCCACGGCGACATGTCGCAGGAGGCTCGCGAACGCTCAATGGCGGCTTTCCGCGCTGGCAAGAAAGACATTCTGGTTGCAACCGAGGTTGCCGCCCGAGGCATCGACGTTGACGATGTAACTCACGTCATCAACTACACGGTTCCTGAGGATGAGAAGGCGTACCTGCACCGCGTTGGCCGTACTGGCCGCGCTGGTCGCACCGGTATCGCAGTGACCTTCGTCGATTGGGAAGACCTCACTCGCTGGAAGCACATCAACGATGCGCTTGAGTTTGGCCAGCCAGACCCGGCCGAGACTTATTCGAGCTCGAAGCACCTGTTTGCGGACCTAGACATTCCTGAGGGCACCAAGGGACGCATTCGTCGCGAGCGCACTGCGGCCGAGAAGGCTGAGGCTGGCGACAAGTCGGCACCGCGCAAGGATGGCGGACGCGATCGCAACCGCGGTGGCGGTTCAGGCCGCGGCGCCAAGTCTGGTTCAGACAAGCCGCGTTCAGACAAGCCAGAGGCTGCCAAGGCAGAATCACACGGCAGAAACGAACACCCACGCCCTAACCGCAACCGTCAGCGTCGTCGCACGCGCGGTGGCGGCACCGGCGCACAGGCTTAACAGCAACTAGGCGGGCAGAAACGCCTTAGCTCCAGTCGCCTGCGCGAGGATTCGCTCGAACATTTCTAGCGAAGTCGAATTCTCGCCAAGGCGGTTTGGCTTGCCGGTTTCACCGTGATAGTCACTCGAACCGGTCACGATCAGATCATGTTTTTCGGCCAGCGCTAGCAACCACTTGCGTGCGTGCTTAGGCACATCTCGGTGCATGACCTCGAATCCGCCCAAACCGGCGGCAATCATGTCGGCGAAGTGCTGCTCTGGCATCGGTTCACCCTCGGCAGGGCCCTTGCCACGAGCGAGCGGGTGTGCAATCACCGGAACTCCCCCAGCGCCACGAATCAGCTCAATCGCCTCGATGGTTTCGGGCACACCGGTGTTTGGCACGTAGTACGGACCACCGTGGAAAAAGACCTGTTCGAAGACCTCGCCACGGTCCGTAAAGTGCCCGCGAGTGATCAGAGCATCGGCGACCGCCGGGCGACCCATGGTGGCGCCATCGCTCAACTCGGCTAGAACGTCATCCCAAGTGAGTTCAAAATCTTTAGCAATGCGGGCCACAATCTCTTGCAGGCGACCCTCGCGGCTTTCCACACTCGTAGTAAGCGCGCCCATCAAGGCGGTGTCTTCTGGATTCGGCAGGTAGGCCAACATGTGCACACCGAAGCGGTGGCGACGACCATCACTGCCCTCGACGTTCGCGCGAGTCGTGACCTCGATACCTGGCACAAAACCGATGCCGAGTTCGCGTGCGCAGGCCTCGGCCTCTGCCCATCCGCTGGTGGTGTCGTGGTCGGTTAGAGCAAGAATATCGACTCCTGTTCGAGCCGCGGTCTCAAAAACCTGACGCACAGATTCGCGTCCGTCTGATTTGGTTGAGTGGCTGTGAAGGTCAATCACTGGTGGAGTTTTCATCTTTTGCCTTCTTCCTACACGCTTAGGTTACCTGCGTGCGCCGACATCTTTTTGGGTGCGAGAATAGCGGAATGAGCAATGAAGCCGAAAAGTCGAGCGACCAGCTAGAAAAGCGCGGATCAAACCGCAGTCGCACTCCTAACAGCCCAGAATTCATGGCCTACATCGGTTCAAACTGGGCCGACCGTGACGAGACCCTGCCCGCTCGGGCCGAGGTCGCGCCATACGCGGCGAAGCGTCGCCAAGCCATTGCGGATGCCTTCAGCGGCAAGCTCATCGTCATCGAGGCGGGCGGCCTAAAGACACGCTCAAACGACACCGACTATCGATTCCGCCCGCATGCCGCGTTTGCACACCTCACCGGCTGGGGCAGCGACACCGTTCCTGAGTCGGTCCTAGTGCTCGACACCGATCGCGGTGCCCACATCCTGTTCTTCCGTGAGACTGCCGGCAAGGGCACCGACGAGTTCTTTGCTAACCCTGCCATCGGCGAATTCTGGGTCGGCGCTCGCCCGACCCTGGCTCAGGTCGCAGCCCTGCTCGAGATCGAAACCCGCTCGCTCACCGAATACGAGGCCTATGTTTCCGGTCGAGAAATCGTCGACCTCAGCAACGAAGAACTCGCGACCGCGGTCAGCGAATTGCGTCTGGTGAAAGACGCATATGAAATCGGTGAAATGCGCAAGGCCGTAGCCGCTTCGATCAAGGGATTCGAAGAGGTGGCGCGCAACCTCAAGAAAGCTCAGGCTCATCCTCGTGGTGAGCGCGTTGTCGAAACCGCGTTCTTCAGCCAGGCTCGCGCCGAGGGAAACGACCTCGGTTATGAGACCATCGCCGCCAGCGGCGCTCACGCCTGCACCCTGCACTGGATCATCAACAACGGACCTGTTCGCGACGGCGACCTACTGCTGCTCGATGCCGGCGTTGAGGTCGACAGCCTCTACACCGCGGACGTCACTCGCACCCTGCCGGTCAACGGCAAGTTCACCGATGTTCAGCGCAAGATCTATGAAGCGGTACGCGAAGCCGCAGACGCCGTGTTTGCGGTTGCCAAGCCGGGCATGAAGTTCCGCGAATTGCACTCAACCGCGATGACCGTGATTGCCGCCAAGACCGCCGAGTGGGGTCTGCTGCCGGTCAGCGCCGAAGAATCGCTCGCGATCGACAAGCAGTTCCACCGTCGCTGGATGGTTCACGGCACGAGCCACCACCTCGGCATCGACGTTCACGACTGCGCGCAGGCTCGACGCGAGATGTATCTCGACAGCGAGCTGAAGCCTGGCATGGTTTTCACCATCGAACCTGGACTCTACTTTCAGCCGGATGACCTACTCGCCCCTGAAGAGTTTCGAGGCATCGGTGTGCGCATCGAAGATGACGTCCTCGTCACCGAAACCGGTGTTGAGAACCTATCGGCAGCGCTCCCTCGCAAGAGCGAAGACGTCGAAGCCTGGCTCGCGAAGTTGATCTAGGCGTTCGTTCTGGCAGCGCGAATTAGGAAAGAACCTCTTCGCCAGCTGCGGCTCGAGCTTCGTTGACCATGGTCATCGGCACCTGCACCTGATAGATCGACGCGACGACCTGTTGCTGACTCATGAAGGTGCGCTTATTGCGGTTCATCGAGTAGCGCAGGATGCTCCAGAGCATGCCGACGCCGGCACCGATAACGACGGCAGAAACGATCGAACCTGTGCTGCCCGTGGTCGCATCCACGCCTGGAATCGAGGCGCCAAATAAGAAGCCGATGATGAAGCCGAGCCACGAACCGGTAAGTGCGCCGCTGAGAGCGATGCGGCCGTAGCTGAGCTTGCCGCGGATGCGCTCGACCTGACGGAGGTCCTTGCCGACGATCGCGATCATGCTCGCTGGAAAGTCTTTAGCCAACAGTTTCTCGACGTAGGCGACGGCCTGTGGGTATTGCCCGAACTCGGCGACAACCTCGCCCTGCGGGACGGCTGAAGGAGTTTGAATTGGTGCCTTTTTTCGACTGTTGTTCATCTGCTTATTCTGGCACGACCCTAAACCTCTCGTCTAAGGTTGTAGGGTGAGCGCAACTCGAGTTTTTGTGGCCAGATTGGCAGGGTGTGGCGTCTTTGACCCAGCGGGTGACCGCGTCGGAAAAGTCATCGACGTTCTAGTCGCCTACCGCAAATCTGGAGCACCTCGAACCACCGGCATGCTGGTTGAAATCAGCGGACGCCGTCGCGTATTCGTGCCGATCAGCCGAGTTACCTCTATTGCGCCCGGTCAGGTCATCACCAACGGCCTCATCGACCTCCGTCGTTTCACCCAGCGCGGTCGTGAAGTGCGCGTCATCGCCGAGATTCTCGGTCGCAAGGTCCGCCTGCTTGATGGCACGGGCATCGCATCCATTGAAGATTTGGCTATCGAACAGCAGAAGAACCTCGACTGGAATGTCAGCGAGTTGTTCTTGCGTCGCCCAAAGACCGGTGCATCGCCGTTCGCTAAGGGTGCAACTCTGTTTGCAGCTTGGGAGCAGGTCAGCGAAGAGGCCCAGGGCGATGAAGCTCAGTCGGCCGAGCAGCTGATTGCTACCTATGAAGACCTGCGTCCGGCTGACATCGCGAGCGCACTGCTCGACCTGCCTGACGACCGAATGATCGAGGTCGCTGAGGAGCTCGATGACGAGCGTCTCGCAGATGTTCTTGAAGAGCTGCCTGAAGAAGAGCAGCTCGACATCATCGAAGAGCTTGACGACGAGCGTGCGGCCGAGGTTCTTGACCTCATGGAGCCTGACGACGCGGCCGACCTTATGGCGAATCTTCCAGAGGAGCGCACCGAGGCAATTCTTGACCTGATGGATGAAGAAGAGGCAGATGACCTACGTCGCCTCATGGAGTACGACGAGTTCACCGCGGGTGGTCTGATGACTACCGAGCCGATCATTTGCGCCGCCGACAACACTGTCGCCGAGGCGATGGCGCTCATCCGTCGCAAAGAGGTTGCTCCGGTTCTTGCCGCATCCGTTTTTGTGACCTTGCCGCCGTATGAGACTGTGACCGGTCGTTACCTGGGAGTCGTGCACTTTCAGCGTCTGCTGCGTTACCCGCCGCACGAGCGTTTGGGCAACCTGCTCGACACCGAGCTCGAGCCGGTTCGCGAAGACACCTCCATCGCTGCGATTCACCGCATGCTCGCGAACTACAACCTGGTCGCGCTGCCGGTAGTCGACGCCGAACACCGCCTACTCGGCGTGGTCACCGTTGACGACGTTCTCGACCACCTACTGCCTGACGACTGGCGCACCGAAGACGAAGACGCCCCGAGCGCTTCGCCGACCAAGAAGAAACCTGCTGCTAAGAAGCCGGCAACCAAGACCTCTGCGGCAAAAACCGCCACCACCAAGGCAACACCGAAGACCTCGAAAGGAGTGCGCTGATGTCACACGATCGCCTAGACAGCCCAATCGGCGCACGCCGCGGGTTCAAGACCAACCTTCGCCTCGACCCTGAAAAGTTTGGTCGTGCAAGCGAGGCTTTCGCGCGCGCGATGGGCACCGGTGGATTCCTCATCGGAATGACCTTTTTCTGTGCCGCTTGGTTGACCTGGAACACGCTCGCACCTGAGTCGTTGCAGTTCGACCCGAAGAGCCTCAACTTCACCCTGCTGACCCTGCTGCTTTCGATGCAGGCGTCATACGCAGCGCCACTGATCCTCTTGGCTCAGAACCGACAGGATGACCGCGACCGCGTGAAGTTTGAGCAGGACCGCCAGCGTGCAGAGCGCAACCTTGCCGACACCGAGTACCTCGCTCGTGAGGTTGTTGCGCTGCGTCTGGCACTCGAAGAGATGGCGACGCGCGACTTTGTGCGCGACGAACTGCGCGACCTGCTGAACGAGTTCAAGTCGGAGCTGACCGTGGTTGCCAAGCCTGCCGCTAAGCCAGCCGCAAAGACCGCTGCGAAGCCTGCCACCAAGAGCGGCGCTGCCAAGAAATGACCCTGGCTGCCCAGATTTGGTCGGCTCTCGGCAAGGTCATTGACCCTGAAATTCGCCTGCCGCTGACCGAACTCGACATGCTCGACGAACCGGTCATCGAGGGCGATGGATCCGTTAGACAGCGCGTCAAACTGACCGTCGTCGGCTGCCCGGCGAGCGACAAAATCGAACGAGATGTTCGGGCCGCGATCGCATCCGTGCCTGGTGTCAACGAGGTCCAAATCCAGCTGGATGTGATGTCGCCAACCGAACGTGAGGCGCTAGTTGCCAAGTTGCGCGGCAACAAGCCTGCGCGAGTGAATCCGTTCGACGCCGACACCCTCACTCATGTGCTGCTTATCGGTTCGGGCAAGGGCGGCGTGGGCAAGTCTTCGGTCACCGCGAACCTCGCGGTTGCGCTGGCTGCCGCGGGCAAGAAGGT
>JACCDQ010269102.1_pt1 | contig 24525 bp, 23 predicted proteins | sample 7446031 | NCBI WGS metagenome assembly JACCDQ01 (sample SAMN15323442, study PRJNA562643) | freshwater metagenome | isolation source: river surface water | place: USA:Blue River Watershed | collected 2017-08-17 | reverse complement strand
ACCTAAGCCGTCGCGTAACGATGCAAAACCTATACAACGACGGCGGATTTAGCAATACCGGCGTTAGCCAGGAAGTGCTCGATACCTACATGAAGGGCGCGGAATAACCAATCCATATTCAAAAAAAAGAGCCCGCTTCGGCGGGCTTTTTTTATTGTCAGCGGAATCGCCTTAAAATTCACTCTTTTCGTGGAAGGCGAGGCGATCAAACTTTTCTACGGTAAGCTGCAACCCAAACTGAGAGTCGGCCAAGAAAACCAAGCGTCCGAATTTGTCGTGGGCGAGCTGGCGCGCCTTCATGCGCTCTAATTCAGCTAGCTGAGCTGCGTCCTTGCCTTCGACCCACAGCGCTTTGTAGGCTGGAAAAGGCTCGTAGGAACATTTTGCACCGTATTCGTGCTCGAGTCGGTACTGAATGACTTCGTACTGAAGGGCACCCACGGTACCGATGACCTTTCGACCGTTGGCGACCAGGGTAAACAACTGGGCCACACCTTCGTCCATGAGTTGGTCCACGCCCTTCGCCAGCTGCTTGGCCTTCATCGGGTCCGCATTGTTGATGAACCTAAAGTGTTCCGGTGAAAAGGACGGAATGCCGCTGAAGTGCAGGGATTCGCCTCCGGTCAAACTGTCCCCAATTCGAAAGAGCCCCGTGTCGGGCAAGCCGACAATATCTCCCGGGTACGCACACTCCACCACTTCGCGCTTGCTCGCTAAAAACGTCATTGGCGAGCTGAATTTTAGCGATTTACCTTCTCTGACGTGGAGGTAGTTGGTGTTGCGCTCAAACGTACCGCTCACCACCTTCACAAAAGCGATTCGGCTTCGGTGGTTGGGATCAATGTTGGCGTGAATTTTAAAGACGAAACCACTGAACTTGGCTTCGCTTGGATTGACCACGCGCTCGTCCGCCTGCTTGGGTTGGGGGTGAGGGGCAATCTCCGCAAAGCAGTTGAGCAGCTCGCGCACGCCGAAATTGTTGAGGGCGGATCCAAAAAAAACGGGCTGAAGTTCGCCGCGCAAGTAGGCGTCGCGATCAAATTCCGGATACACACCGTGAACGAGTTCAAGTTCCTCCCTCAAGGTTTCGGCCGCCTTGGCGCCAATTCGGTCGACAAGTTCCGGACTGTTGAGGTCGCTAAAGGCGACACCTTCGGCCACCTTCTGCTTGGTTACTTGGTCATAGATAAGCAGTGACTTGGACCACAAATCATAAACGCCTTGAAACTGAGCACCCATCCCAATCGGCCAGGAGAGCGGGCAGAGCCGTAATCCCAGTTTTTGCTCAACCTCGTCCAGCAAGTCAAACGCATCGCGTCCTTCGCGGTCAAGTTTGTTAATGAACACAATAATCGGCGTCGCGCGCATCCGGCATACGTTCACGAGCTTTTCGGTCTGGGCTTCGACGCCCTTAGCTACGTCGACGACAACTATGGCGCTGTCCACCGCGGTCAGGGTGCGGTAGGTGTCCTCGGCAAAGTCCTGGTGTCCAGGTGTGTCCAAAATATTGATGTGCTTGCCTTGGTACTCAAAGGCCATTACCGACGTTGCCACAGAAATTCCGCGCTGGCGCTCGATTTCCATGAAGTCTGACGTGGCGCCCTTCTTGATTTTATTGCTTTTTACGGCTCCCGCTTCTTGAATTGCACCGCCAAATAAGAGTAGTTTTTCGGTGAGTGTCGTCTTACCCGCGTCTGGGTGGGAGACAATTCCAAATGTTCTTCGGCGTTCAAGTTCAGTGTGCAAATTCGACATAACCATTAAATTGCGGAGCGCAAAGGTAGGCAGTACCGCTGCGAACCTTTTGAGTAAAACTCGGTTTAACACCATATGGAATCGTCGTACAGCATCAAAGATTTGGAGCACCTGACGGGCATTAAAGCCCACACGCTCCGTATTTGGGAGCAGCGCTACGAACTTGTGGTGCCCAAACGCACCGATACCAACATTCGGACGTACTCCGACGAAGACCTCAAAACCTTACTTAATGTCGCTGTACTTATTCAGAAAGGTTGGCGCATCAGCAAAATTGCGGACCTAAGTAGAGAACAGCTAAACCAAAAGGTGCTCGAAGAAGCCCTTGAGCGTGGAAGCCAGTCTGCACAGGTAACTCGAATGATCCAAGCGTGCATTGACCTCGACGAACAAACCTTTTCTCAAATTCTCGACGCGAGTATTCGAGAATCGGGAGAAGAAGCCACGTTTACCCAATTGGTGGGAGGTTTTATTCACCAGATTGGCTACATGTGGCAAACCGATGCCATCGGAGTCGCCCACGAGCATTTTGCGAGCAACTTGATCAAGCAGAAAATGTATTCCGCGTTAGATCGACTCGCGGACCAAAAAATGACGGCCAAAAAGCCGGCAATTTTGCTGTACCTACCTCAAGAAGAACTTCACGAACTAGGCCTTCTCTACCTTCACTTTCTGTTAAAGTCGCGAGGGGAAGCCGTGATCTACCTCGGTCAGTCCTTGCCCTTGGAGCACTTGATTCCCATTTTTAAGCCGGGCAATGCGTTTAAAATGGTCGTCAGCGTTTGGACCACGCAACCCCTTCGGGATCAGCTTGACCAATACGCCATTGATGCGCGAGCTATTTTTGGCGAAGTCCCCTTGTGGGTTACGGGACTATCAACGACCGATTGGCAAAGTGAGGACCCATTAACTCGAATCTTTCCGAGCTTAGCCGTTTTGGGAAAAGAGCTATCTAACATAGAGCTAGCTGCTTCATTGTAAGGTTGTTACATTTTTTGTGTAAGATTTGATATTAAATCTTAAACAAAATCGTTGGGTCGGCACATTTCTTGTTTAACTTCGTAGAAGAATTGTTAAACAAATCAACAATGCAACCTGAAGCATTTGGCCCAGAAATTTACCAGCACGAGCATTTTTTGCGTGGACTCGCCTACAAACTCACGCGCCATGCTGAGGATGCAGAAGATTTAGTGCAGGAGACCTTTTACAAGGCCATAAAAAATCAGTCCAAGTACCAAGAAGGCACGAACCTAAGGGGTTGGCTTTACACGATTCTGAAGAATACGTTCATCAACAACTACCGCAAGAAGAAGAATCAAAATACCTACGTTGACGACAGCGAAAACCAGTACGTCCTCGGGGGAATGATGGCCAATCGAGAAGACGAGGCCGACAGCCCCTACGAGTTGGCCAATATTGTAGACCGCATTGAAAACGTGGAGCGCACCTACCTGGATGCGTTCATGATGTACTTCAACGGCTACAAGTACGAGGAAATCGCGGACCAAATGGGAATTCCCTTGGGTACCGTGAAAAGCCGTATCTTCTTAGCTCGCCGAAAGATGATGGATCAACTGCGCGGAATCCGCGATGCAGAATAAATGAAAAAACGCGCAATAGTAATCGGTTCTGGCTTCGCTGGAATGTCCAGTGCAGCCTACCTCGCTCAAGCAGGCTACGACGTGAACGTGCTTGAGATGCACGACGTTCCGGGTGGGCGAGGCCGACAGTGGTCAAAAGACGGTTTTACGTTTGATCTTGGGCCGTCCTTTTACTGGATGCCTGACGTCTTCGAGACCTTTTTTAGCCATTTCGGCAAGAAATCGAGCGACTACTACGAACTGCGCCGGCTGGATCCCTCCTACAGCATTTACTTCGAAGATGGCCCTATGCCGATTCCCGCATCGATGGATGAAATCGAGGCGCTCTTTGAACGGCTTGAGCCAGGTTCTGCCGCTCGCCTTCGCGTTTTTTTAAAGGATGCGGAATACAAGTACCGGGTAGGAATTGACGACTTAGTGCGCAAGCCGTCCCGCAGTGTGATGGAGTTTGCCGACATGCGCATCCTGACCGGACTTCTTCGAATGGACCTGCTTCGCAGCATTCGCGGAAGCATCGCCAAGGTGGTAACCCACCCAAAACTTCGCCAACTTCTCGAATTCCCAGTCCTCTTTTTGGGCGCCACGCCGAGCAATACGCCTGCGCTGTACAGCCTAATGAACTACTCAGACTTCGCGCAGGGCACTTGGTATCCCATGGGCGGTATGTACTCGGTGGTTCAAGGCTTTTTTCGATTGGCTCAAGAGCAGGGCGTACGCTTCACCTTCAACCAGGAGGTGACTGGCTTTCGCTACGAGGGACGCAACATTACTGGAGTGTATGTTGGAGACACGATGTACGAGGCCGACGTTGTGGTCGCGTCAGCGGACTATGCCCATGTGGAGCAAAAGCTGCTCAAACCGGAATTTCGCCGCTACTCCGCTTCCTACTGGGCGAAGCGCAAAATGGCTCCGTCTGCATTTATGTACTACGTGGGATTGGATTGCAAGCTTCCTCAACTTGAGCACCATAGCTTGTTTTTTGATGCCGATTTCGACACCCACGCCGACGCTATCTACACCCATCCTCGTTGGCCCGAAAAGCCGCTTTTTTACCTGAGCCTAGCCTCAGCCACCGACGAAACGGCCGCACCTCTGGGCAAAGAATCGCTGGTCATTCTAATTCCGATGGCTACGGGATTAGAAGACGACGACGCGACCCGTGAACGCTACCTTGACATGGTAGCGGAACGAATGCATGCCCAAATCGGTGTGGACATCCGCGAACACATCGTGCTCAAGCGCACGTTCGCGTACCGGGATTTTATCAAGGAATACCACGCACACCGCGGCAACGCCTATGGCTTGGCTAATACCCTTGACCAAACGGCCATTCTAAAACCTAGCCTCAAGGGCAAGTTGAATAACCTTTATTATGCTGGCCAATTGACCGTTCCCGGTCCTGGTGTGCCGCCCTGCATTATTTCAGGTGAGGTCGTCGCACGTGAAATCACCAAAGAACACCCTACCACATGATGGATCTCTACACCAAAACCTCACTCCGCGTGAGTAAGGACATTACCAAAGCGTATTCGACGTCGTTTTCGTTGGGAATTCTTGGATTATCCAAGCCGCTGCGCGACCCGATCTACGCCATTTACGGCTTTGTACGCGTGGCTGACGAAATTGTGGATACGTTTCACGGAAGTCCCCAGCGCGAACTTCTTGAGCGTTTCTGGGCAGACACCGATAAGGCGATCGACGAGCAGATTTCAACCAACCCCGTGCTCCATGCCTTTCAGTATGTGGTGAATGCCTATCAGATTGACCGAGGGCTCATTAACACCTTTCTGCGCTCCATGGAAATGGACCTTGAAGACCGGACCTACGATCAATCTGCCTACGAACAGTACATTCTTGGCAGCGCTGAAGTGGTGGGGCTAATGTGCCTTAAAGTATTCGTCAAGGGCGACCAAGCTGCCTACGAGCAACTTACGCCGTACGCGATGAAGCTTGGCTCTGCGTTTCAAAAAATCAACTTCCTTCGCGACGTGGCCGCCGACTTCAAAGCTCTTGGTCGCACCTACTTCCCCAACGTGGACCTGACCACGTTTGACGACGATGCGAAAATGGCCATTGAGCGCGACATCGAGCGCGACTTCCGCAAAGGCTACGAAGGAATTCTGAAGCTTCCCAAGGGGTCTCGCTTTGGGGTGTACATTGCCTACATGTACTATTACGCACTCTTTCAAAAGATTATGCGTACTCCCTCATCTGAGGTTTTTTCTGCCCGCATCCGCATTAGTAACCGAAAAAAATACCGTCTCTTTGCGAGCTCATTCGTGCGCCACGCACTGAATTTATTATAAATGGAAACAGTTATCCTCGTCAACGCGGCCGATGAGCCGATCGGACGGATGGAGAAGTTAGCAGCCCACGAGCGCGGACTCCTTCACCGTGCATTTTCGGTTTTTTTATTCAATGAGCGCGGAGAAACCTTGCTTCAGCAGCGTGCGGCGGGCAAGTACCACTCGCCGTTGCTCTGGACCAATTCCTGCTGCAGCCACCAGCGTGAAGGCGAATCGAACCTCGAGGCCGCAACCCGCCGTCTTGGCGAAGAGTTGGGAGTGGACGCCACAAAATTGTCGAACCTTCGGGACTCCTTTCACTTTATTTACCGAGCGGAATTTGACAACGGCCTCACCGAACACGAGCTTGACCACGTCATCTTGGGAACCTACACGGGTTCGTTTGAACTGAACCGCGAAGAAGTCGAAGCCATTCGGTGGATTTCGATGGCCGAACTGGCCCACGAGATGGAAGCCCAGCCGGAGCATTTCACCGCCTGGTTCCAGATCATTTTTCGCGAATACCAAAGCCATCTTCCCCAATGAATTTTCAATCATTGCGCGCTTCGGTCAGCCGACACGCCCACTTTAATGCAGCGCACCGGCTTTACGTCAAAGAATGGAGCGACGAGCAAAATACCGCACAGTTTGGACTGTGTTCCAATCCGCGCTACCACGGCCATAACTACGAGCTAATTGTTCGCGTCACGGGCCCAATTGATCCAGTTACCGGGTATGTTATTGATCTCGGTGTGCTATCAGACCTTATCAAGCGCGAAGTAGAGGTCAAGTTGGACCACCGCAACCTCAATGAAGAGGTTCCCGAATTCGCCAACTTGATACCGTCCGCAGAACACATTGCCGTGGTGATTTGGCATTGGCTTCGTCCGCATTTGAACCCGGAGCTATCGCTTCACGTTACGCTTTATGAAACACCCCGAAATTTTGTTGAATACGATGGCGCAGAATAAAACTTTTCACGGAACCCCTGTCACCAACGGTTTAAAGCCGGCTAACGGAAGGCATTTGGCGACGCCAACAGTTGAAGAAAACCTGCTCCAGCCAGACGCAGAGAAAATCGATCGGATTGCACAGAAATTCGGGGAGATCATGGATATCCTCGGTCTAGATCGCAGCGACGACTCACTGAAAGACACGCCCCGCCGCGTGGCTAAAATGTTTGTACTAGAGCAATTTGCTGGGCTTAATCCACTCAACAAACCCGAGGTAACCCTATTTGACAACCGCTACCACTACGACGAGATGGTTCTCGAGCGCAACATCACATTGCATTCTACCTGCGAGCATCATTTTGTTCCCATTTTGGGCGTGTGCCATGTCGCGTACTTCTCTTCAGGACAGGTTGTTGGACTATCTAAGTTAAACCGAATAGTTAAGTACTACGCAAAGCGTCCACAAGTACAAGAGCGATTAACCGAACAGATTGCGGCCGAACTTAAAAAGGTGCTCCACACTGAAGACGTAGCGGTGTACGTTGACGCCGAGCACTTGTGCGTTAAAATGCGCGGAGTAGAAGACGCCCACAGTTCTACGGTGACGAGCCACTTTGGCGGGAAGTTCCGCGAGCCCGAAGTTCGAGCTGAGTTTTTGCAGGCTATTCGCGGTTAAGCGGCATGGTCCTTTTTTGGTTTCGTCGAGACCTTCGCCTTGAGGACAATGCGGGATTAGCCAAGGCGCTGGAACTGGGTGTGCCGGTGCAGCCAGTGTTCGTGTTTGATCGCAGCATACTCGATCGGCTCGAGGATCGAAGTGATGCACGCGTTAACTTCATCCATGCACAGCTACACGTTCTAGATCAAGAATTTCGCAAGCACGGTAGTAGCCTGTGGTGCTATTACGGTACTCCCGAAGAAGCACACACTCATTGGATCACAAACCATCCAGAAATCCAGGGCGTAGTTGCAAACCGAGACTACGAGCCCTATGCTCGGCAACGTGACCAACAGATTGACGAAATGTACCGCCAATCCGGAAGGTGGTTTAAGGGCACGAAGGACCATGTCGTTTTTGAGAAAAACGAGGTAGTAAAGCCCGACGGAACCCCGTATTCCGTCTATACGCCCTACAGCCGAAAGTGGAGGGAGCGGCTTTCCGTCGAAGGTATTCCTAACTACGATTCGCGTTCGGGATTAGCACTGCATATCCATCGTTCCGAAGGCTTGTATCCCATTCCTTCGCTTGAAAAAATGGGCTTTTCTCCCAGTCCGCTGCCTATACCGCAGTGCGAATGGACGACCGATCAGGTAAAGAACTACGCGCGCAACCGCGATACGCCAAGTCTTGAGCACGGGACCACCCGACTGGGAATACACCTGCGTTTTGGTACGTTGAGCGTGCGTTCGCTTCTTCGTCAGACGCGTGAATTGAGCGAGACCTTTGAACGTGAACTCATTTGGCGGGACTTCTACCAAATGGTGCTATACCACTGCCCAGAAAGCCCTACCAAAGCAATCAAGCCAGCCTACGATCGCATCCAGTGGGAACATAACGAAGCGCATTTTAGCGCATGGTGCGAGGGGAGAACAGGATACCCACTGGTTGACGCCGGGATGCGTCAGCTCAATGCCACGGGCTACATGCACAACCGAGTGCGCATGGTGGTTGCCAGCTTCTTTACCAAGCACCTTTTGCTGGACTGGCGACTAGGAGAAGCCTACTTTGCCCAAAAGCTGCTGGACTACGACCAAGCCAGCAATGTGGGCGGTTGGCAGTGGGCGAGTGGGTCAGGAAACGACGCCGCTCCGTACTTCCGAATCTTTAATCCAGAAAGCCAGCTAGCTAAGTTTGACAAAAAACTCGGTTACGTCAAGCGATGGGTACCGGAGCACGGAACGCAGAATTACCCTAAACCAATCGTCGACCACGCGTTTGCCCGTCGGCGATGCTTAGCGCGCTACAAGGCTGGCCTAAATGACGTTTAGTCTTGAAGCGCCTTGGCGGATTTTGGGTATCCAAAAAGGCCTTTTTCTTTGATGATGGTGTCCACATAGGTGGGAAGGCAGGTCTCCCAACCATTTTCGCCGTTGCGAATCTTGCGCAGTACTTCACGACTCCAAATACTTAGGATCTCGGGATCAAAGTCGTTGATGTCCCGCACTCGGCGCGCTTGCTTGAGGTAGTCGTAAATGTTGCGGAACAGGTCATTTACCACAATGTCGTCTGTTGTGGTGATGCTGCCGTTGTTGCTAAACGGGTACGCGTAAATAATCAGGCTCTTTGAGAACAGGCGCCCCATGGCCTCCAAAATTCCGCCCGTGAGGTGGTCGTAGTACTTGTCTTCAAAAATTTCCTGAAGCGAAGGGATGCCCATGATCAAGCCCATGCGCTTTTTAGTGAAGCTGGCGAAGTAGTCCACCAGTCTGTAGTACTCTTGGTAGTTAGAGATTAGCACGGTTTGGCCAATGCTGCACAAAATGTCGGCGCGGTCTAAGAAGTCTTGTTCGTCGAGGTTGCCGTCAGCGAGTAAGTTGTTTAATGTGATTTCAAAAAGGACCACGGTCTCGTCTTTTTCCACACTATTGGACTTGATGAACTGCTTGTAGCCTTTCTTAATCATGTCCATATTGACCTTGGTCACAGGCCTGAAGCTCCCGCGCATCGCGAGGATGTTCTTTTTGTACAGCAGCTCTGCAGGGAGGAGGTTTTTACCCTCAGGTCCAAAAATTACCGCATCCGTAAAACCGTTTTTAATCAGCTGAAGCGACATTAATCGGTTGTCTACATGCTCAAAATCAGGACCTAAGAAATTGATGAGGTCGATTTCAATGGCAGACTTGTCGATGCCGTCGTAGAGGCTTAGCAGGAATTTTTTCGGTTCGTCAAAAAAATTGTAGGCCGCATAAATCAGGTTGACGCCCATCGCTCCAATAGTTTCCTGCTGGTATTTCGCGTTGTCTTCGTGAAGCCGAACGTGCACAATGACTTCATTGGCTTCCCCGTCAGGACGCGTCTGGTAGCGAATACCCAGCCAGCCGTGGCCCTTAAACGTTTTCGCAAAATTGATGGTCGCGACGGTGTTGGCGAACGCAAAAAAGCACTTGTCTGGCGATTTATCTCGGTCAATCCGCTCGTGGAGCAAGCGGTACTCGTGGTGGAGCATCTTGCGAAGGCGATTCTCTGAAACATAACGCCCGTCGGCCTCTCGGCCATAAATCGCATCAGAAAACTCCTTGTCGTACGCGCTCATCGCTTTGGCAATGGTTCCTGAAGCACCGCCTGCTCTGAAAAAGTGACGGACGGTTTCTTGTCCAGCGCCGATTTCGGCAAAGGAACCGTATACATTGGGATTTAAGTTCGTTCGGAGCGCCTTTTGCGCTGCACTTAACACCATGTCAGCCATGTCTCAAAGGTAGCGTACATTTGGCCTGATGCCCGCGATTTTCTTGGATTTTTTTGGTACTGGAACAAGTCAAGGAGTGCCCATTATTGGCTGTTCGTGCGAAGTGTGCACGTCGCGTGACACGCGCGACCAGCGCCTTCGATCTTCGGTGCTTATTTCAACGGAAACCACGTCCGTTTTAATTGATTGCGGACCGGACTTTCGGCAGCAAATGCTTCGAGCTTCCCAGCGAAAGCTCGATGCAGTGGTGCTGACCCACGAACACATGGACCACGTTTCGGGCCTCGACGACCTAAGGCCGCTCATTTTTCATGAAAAACGGCCGATGCCGGTATGGATGACGGGACGGGTGGAACAGCGACTAAGGCAGCAGTTTTCCTACGCGTTTGCCGCGGAACGCTACCCAGGGGCGCCTGAATTTGATGTTCGCCGCATTGCCCATCCGACGGCCTTTTCGATCGGTGACCAGAACTGGCTTCCGATTCTGGGCGAACATGGAACGTGGCCGGTTCTAGGCTTTCGAATCGGCCCCGTGGTTTACCTCACCGACCTTTCGGGCATGGCTGAATCAGAGCGTAGTAAAATTCACGGTGCCCAAATCTTAGTGGTTAATGCACTCCGCAAAACACCCCACATCGCGCACTTCTCCCTTGAGCAGGCCATAGGGTTCGCTCAATCCTGTGGGGTTCCAAACGTTTATTTTACCCACATTTCGCACCACCTCGGACTTCACGTAGAAGAAGATCCAAGGCTTCCGGTAGGTATGTCGCTAGCCTACGACGGACTGCGAATCTCCGCAGAAATTTAGGCGCTCGGTGCGCGAAGCACTGCCGTATCGAGAACAGTGCCTTCTGCGCGTCCACGTAGTGGCCAAACAGGGGTATTTACGCCAAGCGTGACGGTTCCAGAGATCGGCTCGTCAATAGAAAACAGCGTGAAATCAGCCGGGCTGCCTACGTTGACAGTGACCGAGCCCAGTCCAAAAACCTGGCGAGGTCGGTGTGCTACGGCATTCACCCACAGTTCAAGATCGCGGTCGTCCTGAGATTTCGCAGCGAACCACGAAAAAGCATGCTCAATCGTAGCCGCACCAAAACTCGCACTTCCCCATTCGCAGTTTTTGAGTTCGTGGTCAAGGGGGTCATGGTCGCTCACCACCAAATCGAGGGTCCCGTCGCGAAGTCCCTCCCAGAGCGCCACTTGGTCTTCGGCACTCCGCAAGGGAGGCATTAATTTGTATGCCGTGCCGTAGTGCTCAATGTCGGTGTCAGTACCTACTAGATTAGCCACGGCCACATCGGCCGTCACATCGATTCCACGGGCCTTAGCAGCACGAATCAAATCAACACTTTCAGCGCATGAAATTCCACTTAAGTGCAGTCCGCCTCCCGCGTATTCCGCAATAGCGAGGTCGCGCTGAACCCGCATGGTCTCCGCGAGTGTCGGAATAGGCGCCATACCAGAGCGCAGTGCAGAAGCGCCCTCGTGCGCCACGCCTGTTGGGCATAAGCTTCGCTCCATCGGGAAACTCCAAACGCGCGCATTTAGTCCCTGGGCGTATTCTAAGGCAAGTTGAAGCGTGTGCGGGCGGTCCACTGAATGCTTATCGTCAGAAAACGCAAGCGCTCCCGCCTCCCTCATATCCGCAAGTTCCGCAAGTTTTTCACCTTGTAGGCCTTGCGTAAGGGCACCTACCGGAATCCACGCCAAACCCTCTTGCTCGGGAATGGACTCAATACTCGGACGGTTGTCGCGGGCAGGGTGGGTCGACGGCATCAGTGCCACGTGCGTGAACCCTCCGCGCAGGGCGGCTCGTGCTAGCGATTCATACGTTTCACGTTCTTCGTGTCCGGGAGTGCCACATCGAGCACGGCTGTCAATCCAGCCTGGACTCACGTTCATGCCGCGTGCCCATTCCACAAGGGGTGCTTGGTGGAGCGTCGATGCTTCGCCTACCGCTCGAACTTGACCGTCGACGACTAAAATATCTACGTGATGCGTGTGGTGGGGTGACCGAGGGTCCACCACGTGAACACTGGGCAAAACAAAGGAGCCGTGATTCATAGCCACCCCAAAGGTAGTTTTTTAAGCGCAATTCTGTACTTTTGCAGCCGCAATCGCGGGATGTGGCGCAGTTGGTAGCGCACTACGTTCGGGACGTAGGGGTCGCTGGTTCGAGTCCAGTCATCCCGACCGCGAGATAGCCTCGGTTCAGCCGGGGCTTTTTTGTTTTATTGCATAAATTGCGCCGTTAACAAACCAAAAGACACATCATGAAGTACTTCATTTATTGCCTCGCGCTTTGCACGCCGATGGTTGCGCTGGCTCAGGTTCAAAAAGACGTGCGCATCGAGAAGCGGGTTTTTGTCATCAAGGACGGTAAAATGCTCGAGCAGCCTAACGATTCCATCCTCAAAGAGTTGAAGATCAACATAGATACCTTGGTGGAGGGCAAGTCGCTAAGTGGAGCCTTTGGGGGTGCTGGAGATGGCAACATAATGATTTTTAGAGGATTGAATTCAGGTCCAGCTATGCTTGGTGTGCGTGTAGGTCAAACAGACGGGGTAGAAGGGGTAATGGTTCAGTCTGTGGAGCCGGTGAGTACCGCTGCAGCATTAGGTCTCGCAATTGGCGATGTGATCTACCGGGTAAATGGCCAAAAAATCACGGATCCTGCGAGCTTGGTGTCGCTCATACGTGGCCTAGAGCAGGGAGCGCGAGTTGACCTCAACTACCGTAGGGACGGTGCAAAAAAGCGCGTACAAGGGTACCTGATTCCGGTATCTGGTGGCCCATCGCTGCCGCAATGGCCTGGAGAAGAGCCGATCCGCATTGAGCTAGCTAAGCCGCGCGAGTTCTAGCCGACGAGCCGGAGTGCTCCTCCGGTTTTTTTATGTGGCGCACATAACTATGTTTAAACATATATTTGCACTATGAACACGGTATTTCATCCCTCCGCTTCGCGCGGAACCGCCGACCACGGCTGGCTCAAGACTGCCCACAGTTTCTCGTTCGCCAATTACTACAACCCCGAGCGGGTGCACTACGGCGTGCTTCGGGTGCTCAACGACGATTGGATTGCGGGCGGAACCGGATTTGGCAAGCATCCCCACGACAACATGGAAATCGTGACCATTCCGCTCACAGGAGCCCTCGAGCACCAAGACAGTATGGGCAACAAGGAAGTTCTTCGCATGGGCGAGGTGCAGGCCATGAGCGCGGGTACCGGCGTGTTCCATTCCGAATACAATGCCAGCGCTACGGAACCTTGTTCCCTGCTGCAAATCTGGATTATACCAGAACGCCGAGGCGTGGAACCACGCTACGAGCAGCGCTTTTATGACGTGACCAAACTCGAGCAAGAATGGCACACTGTGGTCAATCCGATGGGCCAGGGGGATGCCATGCCCATCCACCAGCAAGCTTGGTTTTCGCTTACGAAAATTCCCGCGGGCTCAGAGCGTTCCTATTCTTCGAAACGCAACGGTAACGGAGTGTATTTCTTTGTGATCGAAGGCAAGGTCGAAGTGGCGGGCCAGGTACTCGGGCCCCGAGACGGTTTCGGAGTAGCAGAACTCGAACAAATTCCGGTTAGCGCTTCGGAAGATGCCTTTATTTTAGCCATGGATGTGCCCTTGCGGCTCCCGACTATAGCCTAACTTTGCGGGGATCATGTTTGAATCCCTAAGCGAAAAAATCGACTCCGCCCTTCACCGACTTTCGGGACGCGGAAAAATTACGGACATCAACATTGCCGAGGCGGTAAAAGACATTCGCCGTGCACTCGTTGATGCCGACGTTAACTACAAGCTAGCCAAGGACTTCACTGACCGCGTCAAGGAGCGAGCCCTGGGTCAGGACGTGCTAAAGTCGCTTGAGCCGGGCCAGCTGATGGTCAAAATTGTCCGCGATGAAATGGCGGAGCTCATGGGCGGTTCCGCGACCGAAATTGCCTCGGGTAACGGCCTTCAAACCGTGCTAATGGCGGGCCTTCAGGGTTCGGGTAAGACCACGTTCACGGCAAAGTTGGGTAACCACCTCAAGCGCAAGAAAGGACGCAAAGTCCTACTCGCCGCAGCCGACGTGTACCGCCCGGCCGCTATCGACCAGCTCAAAACGCTGGGCGAACAAATTGGAATTGAGGTCTTTAGCTTAGAAGGCGAAAAAGACGCTGTGCGCATCGCCCGCGAGGCCCAGAATTACGCGAAGTCGAACGGCTTCAACTACCTGCTGATTGACACCGCAGGCCGTTTGGCGGTTGATGAAGCCTTGATGCGTGAAATCGCCTCCATCCGCGAGGCCACCCGTCCCGAAGAAATTCTATTTGTCGTCGACTCCATGACAGGCCAAGATGCCGTGAATACAGCCAAGGCCTTTCACGACGTGCTTGACTACACGGGCGTAATCCTGACCAAACTCGACGGCGACACCCGAGGAGGTGCGGCGCTCAGCATTCGCCAAGTCGTTCAAAAGCCCATCAAATTTATCGGTACGGGCGAAAAAATGGAGGCCTTGGACGTCTTCCATCCCGACCGCATGGCGGACCGAATCTTGGGCATGGGCGACGTGATTTCGCTAGTAGAACGTGCCCAAGAGCAGTTCGACGTCGAGCAAGCTCGAAAGCTCAACAAAAAAATTGCCACCAATAAATTTGGCTTTGACGACTTCTTGGATCAAATCCAGCAAGTCAAAAAAATGGGCAACATGAAGGACCTAATGGGCATGATTCCCGGAGTGGGAAAGGCCCTCAAAGGCATCGATATTCCAGACGACGCCTTCAAGCACGTCGAGGCCATGATCCGCTCCATGACTCCAGAGGAGCGAAGCAATCCCAGCATCATCAACGGAACCCGTCGTGCACGCATTGCCGCAGGCAGCGGACGCAGCGTGCCCGAACTCAACAAACTCATCAAGCAGTTTGACGACATGAGTAAGGTGATGAAAATGATGCAGGGCCAAGGAGGGCGAAGCCAGCTTATGTCCATGATGAACCGAATGCGCTAATGGCACAGCTACTCAGCGGCCGGGATGCGGCTCAAGCCTGGAAAACCCACATTCGCAAGGAGGTAGCAGGTCGCCTCGCGCAAGGTAAACGTGCACCGCACCTCGCTGCCATCCTCGTCGGTGAAGATCCTGCCAGCCAAGCGTACGTCAAGGGAAAAGTTCGCGATTGCGAAGAAGTGGGGTTTGGATCCACCCTGATTGCCCTGCCGGAGCAAACCACTCAAGTTGAGCTGCTAAAGCACGTGGCGGACCTTAATAAAAATCCAGAAATTGATGGCTTCATCGTGCAGCTGCCTCTGCCGAAGCACCTCAATCCTGACGAGATTTTGCTTACCATCGATCCGCTGAAGGACGTCGACGGCTTTCATCCTGAAAACGTAGGCCGAATGGCGCTCGGACTGCCAACCTACCTGCCGGCCACACCCTACGGGATGCTGCTGTTGCTAGAACACTACGGAATCTCGCCGTCGGGCAAAAACGCGGTGGTCGTCGGGCGCAGCAACATCGTGGGTTCTCCCATGAGCATTCTCCTCAGCCGCAACAGCAAGATGGGGAACGCCACTGTGACGCTTGCGCACAGCAAAACCACGAACCTCGAAGCCATCTGCCAGAGTGCAGACCTACTTGTGGCCGCCATCGGTCGTCCCAAATTCATCAAAGCCAGTATGGTTCGCCCTGGAGCAATTGTACTTGACGTAGGAATTAACCGGGTAGACGGAAAATTAGTCGGCGACGTTGACTTTGCCGAAGTCGAACCGATCGCAGAGGCCATTTCTCCAGTTCCAGGAGGCGTGGGGTTAATGACCCGTGTCGGACTGCTCATGAATACCCTCCATGCAGCACGGCGCCACTAAACCAACGGCGCTTCCATTGATGGAAGCCTTTAGAACCGTCCAAGGGGAGGGTGCCCACACGGGCCGCCCCGCATTTTTCATGCGAATCGGCGGCTGCGACGTGGGCTGCCATTGGTGCGACGTAAAAGAATCGTGGGATGCATCCAAGCATCCGCTAACCGAACTAGATGAGTTAATCAACCTGCCTGCGGCGACGGACCGCACCGTGGTCATAACCGGAGGAGAACCCCTCATGTGGGACATGGCCCCCCTGACCGAAGGGCTTCGGGCAAAAGGAATTCGCGTGCATCTAGAAACCAGTGGAGCCTATCCGGTTACGGGAAGGTGGGACTGGGTTTGCTTGTCTCCCAAAAAAACAAAGGCGCCCTTACCCGAATGGTATGCGCTGGCCAATGAGCTGAAAGTCATTATCTACAACGACCACGATTTCGCTTGGGCTGAAACCCATTCAGCGCAGTGCGGACCGAGCATAGAGCGGTTTTTGCAACCGGAGTGGTCGCGCCGGGATGCCCAGCTACCCAAAATTATCGACTACCTCGACCAGCACAGCGAGTGGCGCCTGGGACTCCAGACCCACAAGTACATTGGAATGCCCTAGCGGGTCGAAATCTCGCGGTCAACGCGCTCCACGCCCTTTACAGACTTCAGTCGCTGAACCAAATCAGTCAGGTGGCTTCGGTCGGCTACGTGCACGCTGACCGTTCCTTGAAATACGCCCTCGCTGCCGTCAATGTGAAATGCGCGGATGTCGATCTGCATGTCGCTCGAAATGACCTTGGTAACTTTCAAAATAAGCCCCTTGGAGTCGATTCCAGAAAACCGTAGGACCGCATTAAAGCCCTGCCGAGTGCCTCGATTCCACACCGCTTTAATAACCCGCTCCGCAAACTGACCTTGGAGCTTGACGGCGTGCCGGCAGTCTGTTCGGTGAACCTCAATGCCACTTTCTTCAATGAATCCAAAAATGGAATCGCCTTGAATGGGGCGGCAGCAGGGTGCCAACTTGTATTCAAGAACGACTTCGTCGGGTCCAAAAAGCACCGCATTCGATGTCGACGAGACATCTTTAATACTCCCTTCTTTGGGCTTGGGCCGAAAGCGGCGCAGTATGTACTGGTAAAATCCACCGCTGTCTTCGCGCAGGAAGTCGCGCAGTCGTTCGCTGTCGAGCTCTCCCTTGCCGAACTTCACAAAGAGCTCCTTTGGCGTTCGCAGCCCATAGAAATTAAGCATTCGCTGGGTTGAGGACTGATTGAGCTCCAGGTTAGCCCGCTTCAGCATTCGAACTAATTTGTCTTTGCCGTCGGCCTCCTGAAGGCGCAATCGGTCCCTGAAATGGGCGCGCAGCCGCGATTTCGCCTTGGGAGTAACAACCCAATCAAGCCAAGCTTCTTGGGGCGTTTGGGTGTCGCTGCTGATAATTTGAACCTGGTCTCCGTTTTGGAGGACATGCCCAAGCGAAACTAGCTGTGCGTTCACCTTGGCGCCTAAGGTCTTCATTCCTAGATCAGTGTGAATCTCAAAAGCAAAATCCAATGGCGTAGCGCGCTTGGGGAGCGTAACCATCTTGCCTTGAGGTGTGAACACAAAAATCTCGTCAGAGAACAACTGCAGCTTGAAGTTGTCGACAAACTCGACCGCATTGTCGGTATGGCCTTCGACCACATCGCGAATTCGGTCAATCCATGCATCCAATGCGGCGCTGCCTGATCCGTCCTCCTTGTACCGCCAATGGGCCGCATATCCTCGCTCGGCTTGGTCGTCCATTCGCTTGGAGCGGATTTGGATTTCAATCCAATGGCCCTCTGGGCCCATCACCGTGATGTGAAGTGATTCATATCCGTTTGCTTTTGGGGTCGTTACCCAGTCGCGCAACCGTCGAGGGTTGGGGCGGTAAATAGCCGTAATTAGCGAGTAAACCCGCCAAATGTCGGCCTTTTCTCGGTTGGGAGCAGAGTCCAGAATGATGCGCACTGCATACTTGTCGTAAACTTCTTCAAACGGAACATTTTGGTTCTGCATCTTTCGACGGATGCTGTAGATTCCTTTCGTTCGCCGTTTCATGGTGAAGTTGAAGCCTTCCGTGCGGAGTAGGTCCTCCAGATTGTGGCTGAATCGCTCTAGGTATTCTCCGTCGAGCTCCTCTGCCTCCATCATCTTTTCGTCAAGCTCTTTGTAAACATCAGGCTCTAAGTACTTTAAACTTAGATCTTCAAACTCTTGCTTGAAGGCATAAAGTCCCATTCGGTGCGCGAGCGGCGCGAAAATGTAGAGTGTTTCTGACGCGATTTTAAGCTGCTTTGCATGCGCCATGGAATCCAAGGTGCGCATGTTGTGAAGCCGGTCGGCCATCTTAATCAGCACGACACGCACGTCGTCACTGATGCTCACAAGCAGCTTGCGAAAGTTCTCGCTTTGCATGCTTGTCTGCATGTCGAAGATTCCCTGAATCTTGGTAAGGCCTTCGACGATGTAGGCCACATTCGGTCCAAAAAGGTGGTCGAGGTCTTCACGGGTATATTCGGAATCCTCAATAACGTCGTGCATCAGTGCGGCCGCGATGGACTGCGGTCCCAGCCCAATCTCATGAGCAACTATTTGTGCTACGGCCAGGGGGTGTGTGATGTAGGGTTCGCCTGACTTGCGGCGGACGTCCTTGTGGGCGTCCTCAGCCACTTTGAACGCCTTTTTTATGAGCGCAAGGTCATCCTTGTCTGCGCCTCGTTCGGTCGCAGACTTTACCAGCGCACGGTACTGCGCGCGAACCAGCTTGTCAAAATCTACTTCGGCCATGATTTCGCAGGTAGCACCGTAGCGCGGCATTCGCCAAAGCCAATTCGTGGACCCTTGGTGGTTCGACCACGAAGTACCAACGTGTCTCCGTCGTTGATGAACGCACGCGTTGAACCGTCGTGCAGCGTGATGGGCTTGCTGCCGTTCCACGTGAGCTCGAGCATCGATCCAAACGAATTTGGTTCATCTCCGCTAATCGTGCCAGATGCCAGCAAATCACCGCTTTGCATGATGCATCCGTTGATGCTGTGGTGCGCAATTTGCTGCGCAAAACTCCAGTAAAGGTGCTTTGCATTGGACCTCGAAACGACTGTTTCACGTCCGTCTGCAGTGGCAATGGCCACTTCGAGTTCAATATCCCAATGCGACGATGATCGGTTTTGAGCGAGGTAGGGAAGGGGTTTAGGTTCTTCTTGTGGCGCTCCATCGCACCGCGCTTCCGACAGGGCCTTGTACGGCACAATCCAAGCCCCCATCGTTGAAGCAAAGTTTTTGGCAAGAAACGGACCAAGCGGAACATATTCCCATTGCTGAATGTCGCGTGCCGACCAATCATTGAACAAAACCAAGCCAAAAATGTGGTCCTCAGCTTGTTCAACCGGAATCCAGCTTCCGTCGTTTGGCCCACCTCGCAGGATCACACCGACTTCCAGCTCAAAATCCAACTTGATGGACGGTCCAAAGACGGGTTCGGGGTCGTTTGGGCCTTTGCGTTGACCGTTGGGGCGAACGACGTCGGTTCCGCTCACCGCGACCGTGGAGGCACGGCCGTGGTAGCCTACCGGCAAGTGCAACCAGTTGGGGAGTAATGCATTAGCAGGATCGCGAAACATCATGCCGACGTTGGTGGCGTGCTGCCGCGACGCGTAAAAGTCGGTGTAGTCGCCAATGTGTATCGGTAGTGCCATTGCAGCCTGTGAGGCTGAAACCTCACAGGTCACCCGCCGAGCATCGTGTTCCCAGCTCGAACCGCTTCGGTAAAGGCGTTCAAGTTCAGTTCGCACAGCCGACCACGCCGAGCGACCACGATCGATAAACGCATTAAATGTCTCGTTGTCGAGTTCGGGGAATTCAGTTAGCCAACCGCAGCCCCGCAGTTCCTTTAAGCTTATGACCGTGTCTCCAATTCGCGTCACAAGGTGCACGCGTGAATCAGCCCAGCGAGCAGCGCCCCAAGGCAGGTTAGAAAAGCTGAAATCTGATTGGTCCGAAACAGGGATAAAGCTTGACATGGCCGTATTTTTACCTCCAAGTTACACGCTATGAACCGCGATTCCGCCCTCTTCGACCTTATTAATGCCGAGCATCAACGCCAAGTTGAAGGCATTGAACTAATTGCATCAGAAAATTTCACATCTCCAGCTGTCATGGAAGCGGTTGGATCGGTGCTGACCAACAAGTACGCCGAGGGTTATCCTGGCAAGCGCTACTACGGTGGCTGCCAAATTGTAGACCAAGTTGAAGACCTAGCCCGCAACCGTGCTGCCGAACTCTTTGACGCGGAATACGTCAATGTGCAGCCCCACAGCGGCTCACAGGCCAACGCGGCCGTTTACCTCGCATGCCTTAAGCCGGGCGACACGATTCTTGGCTTTGACTTGAGCCACGGCGGCCACCTTACCCACGGCTCACCGGTCAACTTCAGCGGCCAAACTTACCGTGCTACTTTTTATGGCCTCGAGCGCGAAACAGGTCAACTGAATTACGCTAATATTCGCGAAATCGCGGTGCGCGAGAAGCCCAAAATGATCATCTGTGGAGCCAGCGCGTACAGCCGCGACATTGACTACGCGGAATTCCGCAGCATTGCCGACGAAGTAGGTGCGCTCCTGCTGGCCGACATTAGCCATCCTTCGGGGCTGGTTGCGCGCGGACTTCTCAACGACCCCATGCCGCACTGCCACTTTGTGACGACGACAACCCATAAAACCTTGCGTGGCCCACGCGGCGGCATGATCATGATGGGTCAAGACTTCGAAAACCCCTGGGGCTTGACCACACCCAAAGGTGAAGTCCGCATGATGTCGCACGTACTCGACATGGCGGTATTCCCCGGAATCCAAGGCGGCCCACTCGAGCACGTCATTGCTGGAAAGGCCGTTGCCTATGGTGAAGCCCTTTCAGACGAGTACTTTAACTACATTGTTCAGGTGCGCAAAAACGCTCAGTCCATGGCTAAGGCCCTGGTCGACCGAGGTTACGACATCGTCAGCGGCGGAACCGACAACCACCTCATGCTCGTCGACTTGCGCAGCAAGAATGTAACCGGTAAGCAGGCCGAAAACGCCCTAGTTGCCGCCCATATTACCGCGAACAAGAACATGGTTCCGTTTGACGACAAATCACCGTTCGTCACGAGCGGAATTCGCTTTGGGACCCCTGCGCTTACGACACGCGGCCTCAAAGAGTCCGACATGGAATCGGTGGTGGCGCTGATCGATGAGGTTCTGCGACAGCCCGATAACGATGCGGTTCAGCGCCAAGTCGGTGAGAAGGTCAAGGCTATGATGGCCCACCGCCCGCTGTTTACGTACTGAGATTTCGGCATAGGGATTGCATCGGCCAAACCATGCGAAACCTACTTGTCTTGCCTGCTTTAGTGCTGGCCTTTTCGTGCCAGGCTCAAGTTAACATCCCGTCCAACCTTACCAAGGCAGCAGCCGGCCTTTTGCCCAAAAGCACGACGCCTCTCACCGAGGCCGAAGTGGCGGAAGGGCTCAAAGAGGCATTGGTTCAAGGAGTCAAGTCTGGCGCGGACGGTCTGGGTACCGCTGGCGGATTTTTAAAGTCTGAGGTATATCGACTGGCCCTGCCGCCCGAGGTAGCCGATCTTGAGGCCAAGATTCAGTCGAATCCGTTACTGCGAGCCGCTCTTAAGCCGCAATTGGACGAGCTGAAGGTCAAACTCAACGAGGGTGCCGAGCGGGCAGCAGCCAAGTCGTTTCCCATGTTCAAGCAGGCCGTGGTGGGAATGTCGGTTCGAGATGCCATGGGCATTCTTCGTGGGGGATCAGGTTCCGCTACGCGCTACCTGCGCAGCGAAACCGAAACGTCGCTTCAGCAGGCCTTTCGTCCTGCAGTTCAATCGGCGCTCGATGAGGTAGAAATTGCGAAGTACTGGGAGCCCGTGGCCAAAGCCATCAACCAAAACAAACGCCTTTTGGGACGAAGCGAGGACATTCAAACCGACTTGGTCACCTACGTCAACCAAAAAGCGACCGATGCCCTTTTTCGCGAAATCGCTCGCGAAGAAGATTTGATTCGTCAGGATCCGCTAAAACGAACCACGGAACTGCTGAAAAAAGTTTTTGCTTCGGTGCGCTAAAGAGGAAAACCGTAGCGTTTTTTGAACTCGGCTGATCGCTTTTTTGCTTGAAATTGAGCGACTCCAGGCAATTTATTGATCATAATGTCCAAGGTGCCAGTGAGCAACGTGCGTGCTGTTCGAAGGGCATCAGGCCAAGATCGAGGCAAAATTCGGTAGGTTACCGAAAAGCTGCCCGAAACATAGGTGATGTGGTGCCAGTATCCCTTCGGGATGTACAGCGTGTCGCCGGGGTTCAGCAGCACTTCGTAACCAACGAGCTGCTGTAGTCGTTCAAAACGCGACCCGACCGCGTCGAGGTTTCCGAAATCGACCGCAGAATGGACGGTGCCCGGAATCTGGTAAAGGTTCTCACTTTGGTCCTGCGCAAACAGAAGTACCCTTTTTTGTCCCAGAAAGTGAGTTAGCAGCAAGTCCACCCAGTCAAAGTCAAAGTGAATTCGTGTTTCGCTGCCCCGTGCGCCAAAAAAGTAGGCGGGAACGTCGGCCACTCGGCAACCGATTTGGGTAAAACGCTGCGCATTTCGGTGGGGGAGTCCAGGCGCTTTCGCGCGCAGGTTAAAGGCGAACAACCGCTCTGAGGAGGCCTCATCTCGCTCTAGTTGAGCGAAGTACGCCGAAAGAGGCATTTGCTTGATCGGTTTAGGGAAGAACGTCGTAGACTGCCCGTTGGCGAATGCACTTCCTCGAACGCCGACACTTCGGTTTCCAACAGCGTGAATAAGGTCAGACCACGTCCAGGACATCGCAGGCCAATCCGCTGCAAACCTGCGGAGTACCAATGGTCTTTGAAGCTGCTGCGCCTCGCGGAACGCCTCTGGGGCGGACTGCGGCGTGCATTCGGGCATGGGTTCTAGCGTCATGGCCCAAAATTCTGCGCGCAGAAATTCTTGTTTTTGGCAGATTGTGCTAAAAGCTAGTCCGCTCCATGCAGAAATCGCCGACGTCACGTGAAAAGGGCTGTCGTGCTTTGCAGCATTAGATCACGAAAACGAAACCACATGCGCAAGCTATTCTCAACACTCAGTTTAATTGCAGCCACTTCGGCTGCGGTGTTCGCCCAAACCGAGGCAAAAAAAACCTTAGCGGTACTTGATTTTGACGTCCGCAACTACCCAGTTGATGCCCAGCAACTCATTGACAAGGCTACCATCGAGTTGATCCGAATCAACAAATTTGAAATTGTTGACAAATACGACATTGAGTACATTTCAAAACGCGATAAAGTGGACCTCAAAGGGTGCTATTCCAAGATCTGCCTTGAGGACATTGGCAAGCGATTGGAATGCGATTACCTGCTCACTGGGTCGTACGACCTTCTTGGCGACCGAGTTGCCGTAACGGTGCGTCTATATGATGTAGCTAAGGGTAGCTTTACGGAATCGGCCAGCAGAATTTACTTGAATATTCCGCAGCAAAACCTCACGATGATGGAGGTGGCGGTTAAAGACCTACTTGCAGTGGCCAACGACGAAAACCTCATTAAGAAGCTGACGATCAGCGAAGAATACGAAAGTGCGCTGAACAACCCCGAAACGTCGGTCATCAACAACAACGGTCCACGACTGGGTATTACCGGAGTTTTTGGTCCGAGTGCTAAAATCCTCATGGCCGACCCTAAAAACGGTGGCTTTGGGTACAGCATTCCGGCCTTGACCTCGTTTGGGTACCAATTTGAACAGGTGTTTGTCAACAGCGGAGATTTTCAAGCGTTATTCGAATTCATTCCGCTCATCGCAGGCTTGGAGTACGGACGAGTTATTCCTAGTGCTAACGTGCTCATGGGCATGCGCAACAGCCGAACAGGCTGGGAGTTTGCCATCGGCCCCAACTTCACGACTACCGTAACCGGCGAAGGCTATTTGGACGGAAATTCCTTCATTCTTCGCGGCACAACTGGCTACAACCCTCAAGGCCGCGACGTTATCACTCGCCTGGATTCGCGCGGAGATCTAGCCGTTTCCACGGGCTTGGTCCTCGGCTTTGGCAAAACCTTCAAGTCGGGCAAAATGAACTTCCCCGTTAATTTGTTTGTAGTTACCCCTGGGCGCGGAGATTCTTGGCGCGTAGGCACTTCCGTGGGCTTTAATATTGTCCGCAAGAAGACTCCGAGTTTTACGCCGGTGGCTCCGTTGGCACGTCCCATGGATGCGGGTACTTCAGGGGCGACAGTAAACCGAATTACCATCCAATAAACCTAGCTTCCAGAATGCGCGCCCGGCCGTAATGCCGGGCGCGTTGCGTTTTGACCGGGCTGCGAGTACTTTCGCAATCGCGTGGAAGCTGGTATTCGCCTCAATAAATTTCTTAGTAGCCACGGGCTGTGCAGTCGCCGCGAGGCCGATAGGGCCATCGAAGCGGGGCAGGTGCGCCTAAACGGCCGTCCTGCGGTGCTGGGAGACCTCGTAAAGCCCGGTGATGAAGTGTCGCTGAACGGACGAAAAGTGCGCGCTGAAGAAAAGCCGAGAGCCGTTTACTTGCTGCTGAATAAGCCAGAGGGAATCACCTCGACGACGGATCAGAGCATTCGCGGCAACGTGGTTGATTT
>JACCDQ010991544.1_pt1 | contig 24527 bp, 24 predicted proteins | sample 7446031 | NCBI WGS metagenome assembly JACCDQ01 (sample SAMN15323442, study PRJNA562643) | freshwater metagenome | isolation source: river surface water | place: USA:Blue River Watershed | collected 2017-08-17 | reverse complement strand
CTTCACAAATAAATAAGCGTGCGTAGCTCAACGGATAGAGCATCTGACTACGGATCAGAAGGTTAGGGGTTCGAATCCCTTCGCGCGCACAAGTTAAGCTCTCGGTGCCTTTCACACCGGGGGCTTTTCTTCTTTTAGTAGGGTGTTCACATGACAAAGATTCTGCTGACTGGGTTCGAACCATTCGGAAAGGCTTCATCCAACCCATCAGGTGAGATTGTTAAGCAGATTAGCGGCGAGCACATTGTCACCGCGATCTTGCCTGTGGCATATACGCAATCAGCAGATCGATTGTTGGTTCTGATCGCTGAACACAAACCAGATGTTGTCATTTGCTTAGGTCAAGCAGAAGGCCGTAAGGAGATTACTCCAGAGCGAGTAGCGATTAATTTAGATGATGCACGACTTGCGGATAATGAAGGCGTGCTTCGCAACGATGTAAAGATTCTTGAATCTGGACCAGATGCTTACTTTTCAACAATTCCTATTAAGGAAATGGTTGAAGCAGTAAGGGCGCAGGGGATACCTGCAGCGGTTTCATTAAGTGCGGGAGCATTCCTTTGCAACCACGTTTTCTATGTTGCACAAAATAAGTTTGCAGGCACACATGTTCGCAGTGGATTTATTCATGTTCCATTAATGGATTCGCAGGCCCCCGAATTTCCGGGGTTGCCTACGATGCCGTTAGATCAAATGGTTACAGCTGTGCGAGCTATGCTCGAAGTGCTTTAGCAAAATCGCGGAAATCTTCAACAAGTAGATCAATCTCTGTTTGGCCATGTGCCAAAGAGATTAACCACTGCTCATCTAATCCTGGAGGAGTGATGATTCCGCGGTTCAATGCGAATAACCAGTGCGCTTCAGCAACACCAAAATCAGTTGCCTTGTAATCACGGTAGTTGCGAACAGGCTCTGTAGACCATGTAACACAGCCCTTCACGCCAAATCCCACTGTGTGTGCAGGAAGTTGATACTCATCGATGATTGCGCTGATGCGATCTAGTGCTTGCTGATTAAGTGCTTCAGCGGCAGCAAGTGCTTCATCAGTACAAATACGATCGATAGCGCGAACGCCAGCCATTGCAAGGGGATTACCATTGAATGTACCGAAGTGAGCCATCTTTCCGTTTGTAACAAAGTCCATGTACTTCTTCTTGCCACCAAAAGCAGCAAGTGGAAGTCCACCACCGATTGATTTAGCAAGGGTAATTAGATCTGGCTGAACACCTAAGCGGGCAGATGCCCCATGTGCGCCAGCTGTAAGACCTGTCTTAACCTCGTCAAAGATAAGAACGACTTTGTATTCATCGCATAGCTCGCGAACACGCTCTAGGTAGCCAGCATCTGGAAGAACGATTGCGAGGTTTTCTAGAACTGGTTCGACGATGTAGCAAGCGATCTTGCTTGCATTCTTTTCAAACATTCTTTCAAGAGCTGGAATGTTGTTGAAAGGAACCACGTAGATGTCACCGGGAACCAAGTTTGAATCAATCGCTGGCGTTGGCTCTTCTGGATCGCCAATCTTGTCTAGCGCTGGCTTGCTTGAAACTACAAATGGATCGTAGCTACCGTGGTAACCGCCCTCGACCTTAAGAATTCCCATTTTGTCTGTCGCAGAGCGTGCAACACGAACTGCGTACATTGTTGATTCAGTACCACTATTCGTGAAACGAACCTGATCAATTCCAAAACGTGTACAGATTCCCTCTGCAGCATCGGTTGAAATTGGTGATGGTGTAACAAAAAGCATTCCTTGTGACAGAGATGCTTCAATCTCTTCAACAACGATTGGGTTTAGATGGCCTGCAAGCATCGCTCCAAAGCCCATGGAAAGATCCAAGAGCTGACGACCATCAACATCGGTCATATATGCGCCCTTGGCAGATTTAATTGAAATTGGGTATGGATCCCAGTGTTGGAAGCTAGATGTAACGCCTAGTGGCAACGCCTTGAACGAACGGCGGCTCTCCTCTGCGCTCTTATCTGTGCCCTTGGTAAATAGTTCCCATTCCTGCTTGAGGATTTCTTCGACACGCTTTGGGTCTACTGGAACTGAAGTTGATGGAACGAATCTAAATGTTTGCTTGTGGTTCGATTGTGTCAGCATTTGTAAAACATGTACGACAAAGGTTTCAGCTTTTGAAACTCGTTTGAGAAGTACTCTCCCGGTTCGTTTTTTAGTTAGTTTTAACTAAGGCCCAATTCTCCCATGCTTTATTTAAAAAGCAACCCCGTAGACTGGTGGCATGCGAAAAACCAGGGTATTTATAGCCTTTTTATTGGTTTTTTCACTCATAAATGGTTTTTCTTACGCGTCCGACACAATTCCCTTAACATGTGCAAAAAAGAGTACGTATAAATTAAGAGTTTCTAATGTAATCAAAGGGTGCGAAAAAACAGAGGTTTCCTTGGGTTCCGGAGCAATTCCTCGTTCATTAATTCGTCCAACGACAATCGATAAACAGTTGATGTATCGCTTTAAAGCTGCGCAAGCGGCCGCTAAGAAGGATGGCCAAGCTTTATACATTGCTTCAGGTTTTAGAACACTTGCACGCCAAAAGTTTTTATTTGCCCAAGCTGTTAAGAAATACGGAAGCGAGAAGGAGGCGAGCAAATGGGTTGCACCACCTTTGATCTCACATCATCCTTGGGGAACGGCATTAGATATTAATTATCCAGATGAACCCGTCGGTGCTGGTTGGCTAGAGGTTCACGGTTGGAAGTTTGGTTTATGTCGAGTATTCGAGAATGAATGGTGGCATTTTGAACCAGTGATCGCACCGGGATGGAAATGTCCTGCTTTAGTCCCTGACGCAACCTTCAGTATTAATTAGCGAAGGAACAAAGCACGTAATCTGCGTGAGGTAACAAACAAACCTGCCGCGATCATTACAACAAAGTATGCAATGTGTATTAAAACGCCAGAATTGATCTCACCAAACCAGAATGCACGAACCATTGCAATTCCATGCCAAAGTGGCAGGGCCATGATCACCTTTTCAAGCCAATCTGGATACACGCTAATCGGATATAGCGAACCTGAGAATAAGTTCATTGGAAGCAGTACAACGTTGATGAAGCCCATCTGCTGATAGGTCTTAAAGAATGATGTCACTGCCATTCCAAATGAGGCGAAGCCAAATGCCACCAAAGAGGCTGCTGGAATCGCCAGAATCGCCCATGCGCTCGGGGTTAATCCAAGAGCGGTAACCACCGTTAAGAAGCCAATTGAGTAGACCAAGCCGCGTAGCAGCGCCCAGGTGATCTCGCCAAGTGCGATATCCATAGGCCCCAAAGGGGTTGAAAGCATTGTCTTATACAGCTTTGACTCGTTGAGCTTCCAGAATACGTTCCACGTTGAATCGTAGATCGCACCATTCATGGCGCTTGTTGCAAGCAAGCCAGGTGCAATGAACATCGTGTAATCAATGGTCGTGGAACCAGTTTTTACATTTCCAATGAGAGTTCCCATTCCATACCCAAAAGCAAGCAGGAATAAAACAGGCTCTAAGAAACCGGTAAAGATTGGAACCCAGGTAGATGATCTAAAAGCTAACCAGCCGCGTTCAAGCAAAACCCATGGACGGCCCGCATACATCGCACTTGATGGACGGCTTTCAGCGATTTCAACAGCGGTACTCACTTTGCAAGCCTCCTCTCAAATTGGCGAACTGTGTATGACAAGCCGGTAACAATGAGAGTTGCTAAGAAAATTATGTGAACCCAGGTCATCAATGGAGTAACCCCATAATCAAAAGCTGCTGAACGCCCAAGTTCAGTTGCATGCCACAACGGTGAAACCCAACCGATTGGTTGCAGATAAATTGGCATAGATGTCAGCGGGAAGAAAGTTCCAGAGAACAAGAACATTGGCATAATTACCAAACGGCCAATTATGTTGAAGAAGTAATCCTCTTTTTCAATCTTTGCGGCGAAGTACATCATGACTGCGCCAAACGCTCCGCCTCCCATTACGGCAACGGGAATCATCAGTGCGCTCGCACCAAACTCAACAACATTGAATGCGAGAAGAAGGATGTAGTAAACGGCGACACTAAAAAGTGCGCGTGAGATAGCTGCTAAATAAACACCAATAGCAATTTGCTTACCTGTAATCGGTGTTGAGTTTTGCGCAAAGAAAAGTTTGCGCCACTTAAAGCCTTCGATAGTTGGGAATACACATTCATCCATGGTTCCGGTAATTGCTGAGCTAGCCAGCAGTGCCGGTGCGATAAAAGCGATGTATTTAATTCCACCAGTGCCTGATGTGCCTGAGTTTTGTTGAACAAGGACACCAATTCCAACACCTACTGAAACTAGGTAAAACAAGGGGTTTCCGATGTCTACGGCGGCAATGATTGCCTTCCATTTAGACATAGAACGCAGACGTGCTGAAGCTATATAGAAAGCACCAAACCGTTGAATCTGCTTAACATCAATACCTACGTTCATTCAATCAAAGTTCTTCCAGTTAAGCGAAGGAAAACATCTTCAAGTGATGATCGACGCACTAGTGAGGTCGTTGGATGTAACTTTGCTGCCGCGATTTGCTCTAATAGTTTCTCGCCATCTTCTGTATACATAAGAACGCGATCAGGCAATGTTTCCATGCGCTCACACATCTGAGCTAATTGTGGTGCAACCTCTTTATTGCGATCACTACCGAAGCGAACTTCAAGTACTTCCTTGCTTGAGTACTCTTTAATCAATCCAGCTGGTGAACCTTCAGCCATGATTGAACCCTTGTCCATAACAACAAGGCGATCACAAAGCTGTTCGGCTTCATCCATGAAGTGGGTTGTCAGAACAAGAGTCACACCTTGTTCCTTTAAGCGGAATAAGCGATCCCACAAAATATGACGTGCTTGTGGATCTAAGCCAGTAGTTGGTTCATCAAGAAGCAAAATATCTGGTTCGCTAACAAGACCACGTGCGATAGTTAGTCGACGTTTCATTCCACCGCTGAGTGCTTCAACCTTTACGTCGCGCTTTTCCTCAAGCTGTGCAAACTCTAAAAGCTCTTCGATCTTGCCCTTAATAAACTTCTTCGAAAGTCCAAAGTAGCGCCCATAGATAAAAAGGTTTTCGCTGACCGTTAATTCGCCATCAAGATTGTCTTGCTGTGGCACAACACCAAGGTGAGCGCGAACAAGGGGACCAAACTTTTCAGGATCCTTATCGAGAATTTCTACTGTGCCCGAAGTGCGGGTAGAGGTAGCGGCCAAGATGCGCATGGTGGTTGATTTACCGGCGCCGTTGGGGCCAAGGAGGCCAAAGGACTCACCCTTGGCGACATCAAAATCAATGCCGTTTACAGCGGTGAAATCCCCGAAAACCTTGGTCAAGCCACGTACAGAAATGAGTGGTTTAGACATTCTTTTATTCTACCTGAGTATTGTTTACCTACGTGCGATTCATAAATGAACCTACCCACGACCTCACCTATGACGATGTTTTCATGGTGCCAAGCCGCTCCGAACTTTCATCTCGAATGGATGTTGATCTTTCATCCATAGATGGAACAGGAACAACAATTCCTTTAGTTGTAGCAAACATGACAGCTATCGCCGGAAGACGAATGGCCGAAACAATGGCACGTCGTGGTGGGCTAACAGTTATTCCACAAGATATTCCGCATCCTGTTGTTGATTCAGTTATCAAATGGGTAAAGGAACGACATCCATTCTTCGACACACCAATTACTTTGTCACCACAATCAACTGTTGCCGATGCAGTTAGTTTGCTACACAAGCGCGCACATGGTGCTGTGGTTATTGTTGAAAATGGAAAGCCAGTTGGAATTATTACCGAAGATGATTGCAAAAGCGTTGATCGCTTTACACAACTTAGCCAGGTAATGAGCAAAGATTTAACAACGATGCCAGACACTCTTGGTGCTCGCGAAGCATTTGATTTCTTATCACAACACCGTCATAAGTTGGCACCTGTTGTATCAAGCAACGGCGATCTGGTTGGAATCATGACTCGTATCGGTGCGCTTCGCGGAACTTTGTATACCCCTGCACTTGATGCAAATGGAAAGCTACGTATCGCAGCAGCGGTTGGAATTAATGGCGATGTAGCAGCTAAGGCTGCAGCACTTATTGATTCAGGTGCGGATGTATTGGTTGTAGATACTGCACACGGACATCAGAAGAAGATGCTTGAAGCTCTCGCTGCGATTCGATCAATCAGTCCTACTGTTCCAATCGTTGCAGGAAACGTTGTGACAGCAGAAGGTGCTCACGATTTAGTTAATGCTGGAGCAAACATCATCAAGGTCGGTGTTGGCCCAGGAGCCATGTGCACCACACGCATGCAAACCGGTGTAGGACGCCCACAATTCTCAGCTGTTTTGGAGTGCGCTGCAGAGACTAAAAAGCTTGGCGCTCACGTTTGGGCAGATGGTGGAGTTCGCCATCCTCGCGATGTTGCACTTGCTTTAGCTGCAGGTGCTTCACAGGTAATGATTGGTTCTTGGTTTGCAGGAACCTATGAATCACCAGGAGATCTTCAAACAGATGCCAATGGACGTTTGTACAAAGAATCATTTGGAATGGCATCTGCTCGTGCAGTAGCGGCACGTACATCTGCTGAGGATGCATTTGACCGCGCTCGCAAGGCGCTCTTCGAAGAAGGAATCTCAACATCTCGCATGTTCTTAAATCCTGCTCGTCCCGGAGTTGAAGATCTTCTTGATGAAATCATCGCCGGCGTTCGTTCATCATTTACATATGCAGGTGCAAAAAACATTGAAGAGTTTGCAGAACGTGCCACTGTCGGGATTCAGTCCTCAGCAGGATATGCAGAGGGACGCCCACTTCACTCTTCTTGGGGAAATTAATACATGAAGCGCGTAATTGTTTCATTACTGGTAGCGCTTTCATTTATTTCTATAGTTCCAGCGCAAGCTGCTGATGCACAAGTAAAAGTTATGACTCGTAACCTTTACTTAGGTGCAGATGTCGGCGTAGCAATGGATCTAATTCCCGATTTATCTGCCGCCGCACAATTTATGTGGGATCAGGTAAAGAAAACCGATTTTAATAAGCGCGCCCCTAGGTTAGCCGCCGAAGTTATTGCTCAAAAGCCAGAAGTAATAGGTTTACAAGAAGCAACAATTTGGTTCTGTAAGAAAAATGTTTTTAGCAAGCGCACGGAAGTCTTTAATTTCACCAAGCAATTCTTGGCCGCCACAAAGGCACAGGGCACCGAATATGTCTTGGCCCAAAAGGATGGAAAAACAGCGCTAAACACTGGTTATTCCATCGCTGCGGTGCCCTTTGTAACCATGGTGAATGATCCAGAAACCTTTCAGCCATTGTTCGGTCAAGATAAAGCTGCGTGTGGATTTGAAATAGCCGATGCATTAGCAATCCGTGCTGATTTGGCGGCAAAGGTGCTTAGAGTTGGAAACACTGAATTCGAACAGACCTACACAATTGTTCCAACCATTATGACTATCTACCGTGGATACACCTGGGCTGATATTCAAATTGGAAACACACCAGTTCGATTTGTGGCTACACATCTTGAATCTTTGTGGGATGAAAACAAGGTTCCAAATGCTGCGATTCAAGCTCAGCAGTTGATCAAGGATTTATCAGACACAAAGAACCCAATTATTGTCATGGGCGATTTCAACAGTGATCCTCGAGATCCCCGAATGCCTGAAAACCCAAATCCAGGTGAACAACCAGTAGCAAGCGATGCTTGTCCTGCCGGTACAAGTAAGTGCAATGCTTATTTACTAATGAGTGAAGCCGGATTTGTAGATGCAGGACCAGATCCAATGCTTCCCGAAAATTACAGCTGGGGAATGAACGCCTTACTTACAGGCCCAGATACACAAAGATTGAAATTTGCACAGCAATTAGGAAATAGCGCCGGATATACAGATCGCCTTGACTACGTATTTTCTAGAAATGGTGCAAAGGTTGTTTCCTCACAGTTGGTTGGCAATACAGCACCTAACAATCTCAATACAGATCATGCTGGAATAGTTGCAACACTTTCGATTAATTCAACAGTTTCTGAAAGAAGTGCAGATCTTCCTGAGCATGCCCCATTTCCAATTTCATTTTGGCAGTGGGTTGGAATCGGGTTACTTGTTGCAATTGCGGTACTAATTTATAGAAAGTTTAAGAAAAACTCTTAATCTGTCCAGAGGGTAAAAGTTCAACAAAATCAGCCTTTTTTCCCACTGAAATACTTCCAACATCATGCAACCCCGCCTTGTGCGATGCACGGGTAGAGGTAGCGGCAACCGCTTCTGGAATAGAGAACCCAAATTTATTAATGAGATTTAAGAAAGCTGTATCCATAGTTAGGGTACTTCCAGCAAGTGCACCATTTGAATCTAATCGAGCCACAGCATCCTTAACTGTCACGCCCAACTTTCCGATTGTGTAGGCACCATCGGGTTGACCAGCGGCAGCCATCGCATCAGTTACTGCGATTACTCGGTCTTTTGCACCATTAACAATAGTTGCAACATCGGCATCGTTGACATGATGCCCATCTAGAATCATTTCAAGTTCAACATTTTGATCTGCTAAAGCTACAGAGTTGATATTGTCACCTGTATTCAACTTCGGCATTCCATTATTAAAGTGAGTAATTACAGTTGCACCTGCACTGAGTGCATCACGCGCGATAGTGGAATTAGCACCAGTATGGCCAAGAGCGGCGACGATTCCTTCATTGACTAAGAACTCAATTGCTTTAAGCGAACCATCTAATTCAGGTGCGATAGTTACCATCTTGATCATGTTGCCTGAGGCATCAATCAATTGCTTCAACTCTTCGATAGTTGGTTGCCGCAACAAAGCTGGGTCATGCGCCCCGCAATGCGTGTGTGCAAGGTAAGGACCTTCTAAGTGAATACCGCGGATAGCACTCTTATTGACAAAGTTATTGAGGCGCTTGATTTGCGCTAGAAGATTTTCTATTGGTTCGGTGACAAGGCTTGCCAAAATTGATGTAGTTCCGTGTGATGAATGAGTTTGAATAGCCTTTTCGATGCCGGCATCTGAAAGATCAGAGAAGTAATGCCCGCCGCCGCCATGACAATGGATATCTACAAACCCTGGAAGTAAAACACCTTCAATTCTTCGATCAGTGGCTAAATCTGTACCGATTGCGGTTATATTTCCATGAGTAATTTCAATTGTGACCTCATTGAGTAGCTGCCCATCAACAACCGCTTGTGCAGCAATGAGATTCATACCTCCCAGTCTAATTGATTAAATTTTGCGCTCATTTAGGTAGGCTACAGACATGTCTAAACCAACAATCATCCTTGCGACAAGCAATGGAGTTGGAATGGGTCACCTTGCACGAGCAAGTGCCGTGGCCACAGCGCTCAAAGAGGTTGCAAATCCAATTATTGTTTCAATGGCAGGCGGAATTGCAGAAGTTCCTTCATTTATGGGAATTCGTTGCGAATATATTCCTGGAAAAGATCGCATGTGGATGACCCGCGAAAAATGGGATGTGTATTTGCGCGATCGTTTACTAGCTTTGGTTGAAGAAACCGGCGCAAAGGTTTTATCTTTTGATGGTGTTGTTCCTTATCCAGGTGTAATTGCAGCAAAGAATGCGAATCCAAATCTTAAGTTGGTGTGGGTTCGTCGTGGCTTATGGCAAAAGAAGCCACAACGATTTGTCTTGGGACTTCAATCATCGATGATGGACAAAATCATCGAGCCAGGCGATATTGCGCGCGCATATGATTTTGGTCCAACAGCAAAGAGAAAAGATTCAGTTCTCACATCACCAGTTTCTCTTTTCCGTAAAGAGGATGCCTTATCTCGCGATGATGCACGTCGTGCTTTGGGATTAGATCTTGATCGACCAACAGTTTTAGTTCAACTTGGAACAGGCGAGGGCGATGTCAATGAAAAGATGACCGCAGCGCTTTCCGGTTTATTAGGGTGGAAAGATTTGCAGGTAATTTTGACGAAGGCACCTGTAGATAAAGATGGAAAGTCGCTAGCTCCTGAAGGTTTAGATCTAAAGGTTGCTCGTTACTTCCCACTTGCAAAGGTATTACACGCATTTGACGCAGGTATCTGTGCAACCGGATACAACGGTGTCCATGAACTTCTTCCAGCACAGATACCAACAGTCTTTGTATCTAATATTCGTGGAACCGATGATCAGGAAGCGCGAGCAAAGTGGTGTCATGACTTTGGTTTTGCACTTCGTGCAGATCAAGCAGATCTTGCAGACATCACTGCAAAGGTAAAGATGTTGCAAGACCCTGAAGTTCGCAAGCGTTTATCTGAAAAGTGTGCAGAACTTCCAGATACAACAGGTGGCCAAGAAATCGCAGCGATGCTCTATAAATTGGCAACAGATCCAACACCAATGAAGGCATCGGGCATAACCTTTAAGCGTTTAATGGTTCAAGAGCGAATTAATCGCGGAATGCGCCATGTAATCAACTTAGGTTTGCGTCGACTAGCGCTGGTGTACAGATATCTACACCCACATATCGTCACACAGATCATTAGAGTCGAAACTCCGGTTTTCGGATCCCAAACCACATCTAAAGATTTACATTCTTTGATTAAAGGTGATGTTCGTTTTGAACATATGATCGAAGGCGCCTCAGAGGATTATCAGAAGCGCCGTGCTGAAATTGCCGATGCCGCATACGGAGAACAGTTGCAGGTTACAAAGACAAAATGAGATTCCGTATCTGGATTAAACGTACTAAGGCGGGCCGCCTTGTCTGGAGAATCATCATTGGTTTGATAGGTGGCGGTATAACTGTCGCTGGTGGTGTTGCTCTAATCGGTCCCGGTCCAGGAATTCTTATTGTTCTTGCAGGTTTGGGTATTTTGGCAACTGAGTTTGCCTGGGCCGGTGAGGTCATGATGCACACCAAACGAATTGCAGCTAAAGCTGCACAAAAAACAGGCATGAAGCCATGGGTTAAGTACTTCTTAATATCAGGTGGTGCCGTTGTTTCTATCATCACTATTTTCATTTATTACAAAGGTTAAATCACAACTAGACTGGGCACATGACTAGAGCCCAAACATCGGTAGAGATTCACAACTTATTCGCAGAACGACGCAGCCCACGATCACTCGATGAAAATGCGACCATCACAAGTGAAGATATGAGTGCGATGCTTGAAGCTGCTCGTTGGGCTCCTTCAGCTTTTAATCACCAACCGTGGAGATATAGCGCTGGTGTTCGAGGAGATTCACACTTCCAAGAACTTTTAGAGTGCTTAGGTGAGTTCAATCAAGCATGGGCAAAGCGCGCATCCGCGCTAATTGCTGTTGCTGGGGTTTCAACAACTCCAGATGGCAAAGAGAATCCCACATTTATGTATGACTGTGGTTTGTCAGTTGCACAACTGACTCTTGAAGGTCACCATCGTGGCTTTGTCGCACACCAAATGGCAGGTTTCAATCACGAAAAAGCAGCCGAGTTTTTTGATGGGGCTCGTCCAATTGCAATCATTGCAATTGGAAAGCAAGCCCCAGCTGAACTTCTTGAAGGTCCTGCTTATGATCGTGAGGTCGCACCGCGCGCTCGAAAAGAACTTTCTGAGATCGTTGTTAAGGGATTGCCTAACTAAAAACTAGAACGGATCTCCCAAAGATCTGGAAATGTTGGATTAAACAAGGTGCTGCTCAAATAGCCGACTCCGCTTGATCCGCCAGTTCCCATCTTGTGACCGATAGTTCTTTCAACCATCTTTACATGGCGATATCGCCACTCTTGAAGGCCTTCATCAATATCGACCAAACGTTCGCACACCATTGCAGACTCAGGATCTTTACGATGTACCTCGAGCAATACAGCCTGTACCGCTTCATTTGCACTGTATGGCGCGCTCTTATCGCGATTTAGAACTTCAGTTGGAATCTTGTGTCCGCGCTTATCGATATAGGCAAGAGCTGAATCCCACACACTGTTACGTGAAGTGATCGCCTTAATCTGCTCTTGAATATCTAGAGGTAAATGTCCTGCCATCTTGCTATCGCGACGACCAAGTAACGCTTCAACCATTCTGAATTGTGCAGATTGGAAACCACTTGATGATGAAAGATATGAACGAAATGCATTGAACTGCAGGGGCGTCATAGTTTCCAAAATATCGATCTGAGTTACGCAGACCTTCAAAATGGTTCTAATACGGCCCAAGATCGCTAATGAATAATGTGAATCACCAGACTCCAATGCACGTTGTGCTTCCTGGAACTCGTGAATTAATTGTTTGAACCACAGCTCGTATGTCTGGTGAATGATGATAAACAACATCTCATCATGTTCAGGACCAGTTGATAAAGGTCGTTGAAGTTTTAGAAGCTCGTCGACGGCTAAGTACGAGGTGTATGTAAGCGCCGAATCAAAGTTTTCGCTCATGTAACGCGAGACCCACCTTCTTGTACCTCCTTATAGCGACCAGATGCCACTAAATCACGCATGCGAGCAAAGCCATCCCAGACCTCAACATATGAGGTTGGTAGGGGAGAGATCGCTAAACGAATTGAATTAGGGGTGCGGTAATCAGGGATTACATTTGAAATCGTGCGAAGTGCAACGCAGATCTGAGCAGCATCTGGGTGGACCAATGAAATGTGCCCTCCACGCTCCTTCGGATCACGTGATGTATTGAGTTCGATTCCAAGAGGTGCTAACCACTCATCGTAAAGCTCGATCATCATCTGAGTTCCAACAGCTGCTTTATGTGCAATGGCATCAATTCCAGCCTCTTTGATCATTGAAAAAGCGCTTTGTACGCAACGAATTCCCATTAAAGATGGGCTAGCAATTTGGAAGCCACGAATAGTTTGTGAACGTTCAAACACTGGACCCATTTCAAACTGCGCATCTTGTGCAAACCAGCCTTGGATTGGAACTTGAAGCTCGCTTTGAACGCGCTTAGAAACATATAACCAGGCTGGTGATCCTGGGCCAGAGTTTCCGTACTTATATGTACAACCAACACATAGATCAACTCCATTGGCATCAAGATTTAATTCGATAGCACCAACTGCGTGACTTGCATCCCAAACAACTAAACCACCAATTGCTCGCACCTGATCAGTAATTGATTTCAAATCAGTACGTGCACCAGATCGGTATTGAATAACTTCAAGAGTTACTAGTGCGACATCATCATTTAAGTAAGGTGCAAGAACCTCTGTTGTGATTCGCTCATGCTTTGCAATGGCAGGATCTTCATTCTCGATGATTACAAGCTTTAATCCGAACTGCTTTGCGATTCCATCAAGGATGTAACGATCAGTTGGAAAGTTTGCTGCATCGGTAATAATTGTTTTGCGACCAGGACGTGCATGGATCGCAGCAAGACATAGTTGATAGAAATTGACTGAAGTTGTGTCACACACAAGAACCTGGCCAGCGGCAGCACCAAGTGCAGCCTCACCCAACAAATCACCGGTTGGCTGAGCCTCATCTACCCAATGGCTCCAGCCAGTCACAACCTCTGGCCCCCATTCCTTATTCATGAAATCGGTAATCGCAGTAATGGTTGATTTTGGAAGTCGGCCCAATGAATTTCCGTCCAAGTAACACATTTCAGGGTCTGTAATGACAAATTGAGATTTGAAATGAGCCAATGGATCGTTTTTATCAAGCTCTAGCGCGTATTCGCGGTCAGTTACCTTCATGAGGGAAAGGTACGCTCTCCTACCGTGGCGCGCAATGTTGTAAACATCGAAGATGTCTCTAAAGCCTTTGATATCAAAGAGCTTTTAGCAGGCGTCTCTCTTGGTGTTTCCGAAGGCGATCGCATTGGAATTGTTGGCCGAAATGGCTCAGGAAAAAGTACTTTAATGAAGGTGATGGCTGGAATTGAACCACCAGATTCGGGACGCGTCACTAAATCGAATTCAGCAAAGATTGGTTTGTTGTCACAGGTAGATCTTGCAGATCCCGAAAGTACTGTCGGTGAAGTTGTTCTTGGAGATGCGCAGAAACATGAATGGGCGAGTGATCCAAACATCCGTGATGTATTCACAGGTTTATTTGGCAGCTTTGATGATCACATCTTTGATCGCAAGTTCGGCCAGTTATCAGGAGGAGAACGCCGTCGCGTTGGCTTAGCCAAACTTCTCATTAACGAATTAGATTTAATTTTGCTTGATGAGCCAACAAATCACCTAGATGTTGAAGGCGTTGCATGGTTAGCTGAATATTTAAATAAACGAAAAGGATTGGCGGTCGTAGTTGTTACGCACGATCGTTGGTTCTTAGATGCGGTAACTGATCGCACCTGGGAAGTTGTTGAAGGTAAAGTCGAAGAGTACGAAGGCGGATACAGTGCCTTTGTTCTATCTAAAGCTGAAAGATCTAGACAAGCGGCTGTAATGGATCAACGACGCAATATGTTGATAAAGAAGGAGCTTGCATGGCTGCGTCGTGGAGCACCAGCCAGAACCTCTAAGCCAAAGTTTCGAATTGATGCTGCAAATGTATTGATTGCGGATGAACCTGCGCCACGCGATCAAGGTGAACTTTTGAAGTTTGCACTTAATCGCCTTGGCAAGACTGTGTATGAAGCTCATCATGTTCAAGTAAAGCTGGGCGAGAATGAATTAATTGATGATTTGTATTGGAACATTGGGCCAGGCGATCGAATTGGAATTGTTGGCGTTAACGGCGCCGGTAAGACAACTTTGATGCGCATGCTTACAGGTCAAATTCAACCAACATCTGGAAAGTTAGTGACTGGTGTAACTGTTAAGCCAGCCTTCTTAACGCAGCATTTAGATGAGCTTGATCCAACTTGGCGGGTGCTTGAGGCTGTTGAGAAAGTCGCTAACCGAGTTGAACTTGGTGGAGGACGAGAACTTTCTGCATCACAATTGTGTGAGCGCTTGGGTTTTGATCGTGAATCACAATGGACTCCAGTTGGAGATTTATCAGGCGGAGAACGTCGTCGATTGCAATTAACCCGTCTATTAATGGACAGCCCAAATGTGTTGCTACTTGATGAGCCAACAAATGATTTTGATATTGAAACCCTAACCGAACTAGAAGATTTGCTTGATAGTTATGGCGGAACTCTGATTGTTATTTCTCACGATAGATACTTCTTGGAACGTGTGTGTGATCGCTTTGTTGGTCTCTTGGGAGATAAAAAGGTACGAGATCTTCCACGAGGAGTCGATGAGTATCTGGAGCAACGAGCAAATTCGATTGCATCAATAACAACTGTGGTGAAGGAAAAGAAGAGTTCAAGCGCTGCAGAAGAGCGTCAGTTAAAGAAAGATTTAACGAGATTAGAACGTCAGATGGAAAAGTGCGATACCGCTATTTCTACTTTATTAGCTGAGCAGGAAACCGCCGCCTTTGATGCAGAGCGTTTAATTGCTATTGCCGCTGAATTAGAGGAATTACAGGCATCTAAGACAAAATTTGAAGAGGAATGGCTACAAGTCACGCTTTTATTAGAGGGTTAAGTTAAAATTTAGGCATGAATCAGGTATCCCATGCAATTGAAGTAGTTCTCTTCCGCTCACGTTTTTTGCTAGCCCCCTTGTATTTAGGTCTAGTTGGAGCATTAGCATTATTGGCGTACCGATTCATCGTTGAATTTGTTCATATTGTTGAACACATTGGCGAGGCAGATGCTCACACCTTCACATTAGAGCTACTTGCGCTCTTAGATCTAACGTTGCTTGCAAATCTGATTTTAATGGTTATTTTCGCAGGATATGAGAACTTTGTTTCGCGAATCGATGTTGCAACAGAATCGAAGGATCGTCCTCACTGGATGGGAACCATTGATTTCAGCGGATTGAAAATCAAATTAATTGGTTCATTGGTGGCGATTTCAGTTATTGAACTACTGAAGGATTTCATTGAGCTTTCTGGTGAAGCAGAGGTTGGCGAAGGAACTGTTTGGCGAGTAATCATTCACCTCACATTTGTTCTTTCAGGAGTTTTATTTGCGCTCATGGACTGGATTGCAGACAAGCGCGAGTTCCACGGCACGCACAAGTAATGCGATTAGATTTCTTGGCAGCCCTTTCCGGGGCCATGATAGCTATGCAAGCCCGTGTTAATGGAGAACTGTCACATCGCTTAGATAATGGTCTGCAGGCAGCTCTAGTCTCATTTGGCTCGGGCCTATTGATAATCGCGATCATCACCCCATTTAGCAGCCAGATCAAAGAGGGCATTGCCAATTTGCGTGAAGCGATCTCACGCAAAGAGATCGCACGCTGGAAGCTGTTTGCTGGTGCACTCGGTGGAAGTTTTGTGGCGATTCAAACCCAGATTGTTCCCTTGATTGGTGTTGCTATCTATTCAGTTGCTTCAATTGCCGGACAAACTGCGATGTCACTAATTGTTGATCGAATTGGCCTTACCGGAGGCGGTAAAAAGCTGATTTCTGTGCGGCGGGTACTGGCTGCCTTTTTAACTGTTTTGGCGGTGCTGGTTTCAGTATGGGATCGCATTGATGCCAATAACTTATCGATGCTCGCGGTTACTGCCGCAGGTGTTGCAGGAGCAATCGTTGGAGTTCAACGAGCATTAAATGGCCAGATCAACGAATACTCCCATCAAAGTTTTACAACTTCACTGTTGAACTTCATTATGGGAACCTCATTTCTCTTCATCTTAATTGTCATTGGAATGATTATTGGCAAGAGCCACTTAACTCCTTTGCCGACTGATACCTGGTGGATTTACACAGGTGGAGTTATTGGAGTCATCTATATCGCTTTCACATCAACAATTGTTCAGCACCTGGGAGTGCTCACCTTTACCTTGTTTAGTGTTGGTGGACAGTTGGTAGGTTCTTTGGTTATTGATTTAGTCTCACCAACAGATGGTGTCAGCGTAAGCGCTTACCTAGTAACCGGAATTGCTATGACTTACGCAGGTGTTATCGCCGGTGGCGTAAGTAGTTCACGAGTGAAGAAACCACAGAAGCTGTGATGAAGAAAGCCGCAATTGCATAAGAAGAGGTTTTAACCCACGGCAAGGTTGCTGCGTAGTAACCAGCTAATGTAATTCCAACGCCCCACAACAAAGCACCGAGGGCATTTGCAGATAAAAACTTGTAGTAATTCATCTTTGAGATTCCAGCAATTGGGGGAACAAAGGTGCGAATCCATGGGAAGAAGCGAGCAGCAACAACAGCCCACCACCCTGTTTGCTCATAGAAGCGCTCAGAACGAGCAATCATGGATTGAATGCGAGGGGAGTTGTGTCGTTCCAAATACGGACGGCCTACTAACCGACCTAATACAAAGCCGATTTGGTCACCAAAGAATGCAGCAATGAAAATTACTGAAACAAGAATGACAATATTTACCTCTCCGTGAGCGGCTGCAACTAACCCAGCGCTGAAGAGGATTGAGTCTCCAGGTAGGAAAAAACCCAACAAAATGCCGGTTTCTACAAAGATTATGACCCCAATTAGCAGGTACAGAAAGAAGGGTGCAATCGATGCAAACTGGGTGTCAAAGGATGCAGCTAGTTCAATCACACTGACTTCTTAACCGCCGCAGCTACAGCTTTGACTACATTGGCATCGAAAACACTTGGCACGATGAATGATGTGTTGAGTTGCTCGGGAGTAACACAATCAGCAATTGCTTCAGCTGCTGCAACTAACATTTCATCTGAAATCTTGTGTGCATTTGCATCAAGTAGACCACGGAAGATTCCTGGGAAAGCTAATACATTGTTGATCTGATTTGGTTGATCGCTGCGACCCGTAGCAACAACTGATGCATATTTACGGGCGATTGCTGGCTCGATTTCAGGATCTGGATTTGCAAGTGCAAAGACGATTGAACCCTTCGCCATTGATGCAACATCTGCTTCTTTGAGAACGTTTGGCGCGCTGACACCAATGAATACATCTGCGCCAGCCATGGCTTCAGAAATACTGCCGGTGAAATTTGTAGGATTGCTATTGTCAATGAACCATTGCTGCATAGAGTCTTCAGATGTCAGACCACTATGAATTACGCCATTGACATTAAAACCGATGATATTGCTTGCGCCATTTAAGGTAAGAAGGCGAGCGATTGCATTACCTGCAGCACCAACGCCACTTAAAACAATCTTTACTTGAGACAGATCCTTTTTAACTAATTTCAGAGCATTTCGTAGAGCTGCTAGTACAACAATTGCTGTGCCATGTTGATCATCATGGAAAACCGGAATATCCAGAAGCTCACGCAAGCGTGCTTCAACTTCGAAGCAGCGTGGAGCGGAAATATCTTCAAGGTTAATTCCGCCATACACAGGTGCGATTAACTGAACTGTGCGAACAATTTCATCAACATCCTGGGTATCTAGACATACAGGCCAGGCATCAACATCAGCAAAGCGCTTGAATAACGCAGCCTTACCCTCCATTACCGGCAGGGCAGCAGCCGGACCAATGTTTCCAAGGCCCAAAACAGCTGATCCATCAGTCACAACAGCGACGGTATTGCGCTTAATTGTTAGCCGGCGAGCATCTGCTGGATCGGCAACGATCGCCTGACAAATTCGGGCAACTCCTGGTGTGTAAGCACGAGACAGATCATCACGGGTCTTGAGTGGAACCTTTGAAGCGATTTCAATCTTTCCACCAAGGTGCAATAAGAATGTTCGATCACTAACTTTACGAACTGTTAAATCAGGATTTAATGAAATTGCAGCGGTGATTTCATCTGCATGTTCAGCATCAACGGTGTCACAGGTAATATCAATAACAACTTTTTCAAGAAGTGACTCAACGACGTCAAGTGCTGTAATTGTTGCACCAGCACCAGTAATAACAGTTGTCGCTAAAGCTACTGGATGTGATTCTGGAGATCCTTCAACACGGATCGTGATTCCGTATCCAGGTGATGTTGATGCCATTTACACAACTCCATATAGACGATCGCCAGCATCACCTAATCCGGGAACGATGTAGCCGTTCTCGTTTAGCTTTTCATCGAGTGCGCCAGTAACAATTGTGATTGGGACTCTGCTGTTTGCAAACTCCTTTTCAACCGCTGCGATTCCTTCAGGAGCAGACAAGATACAAACTGCAGTGATATCTGTTGCGCCAAGATCAATTAAGTAATGGAATGCCATAATCAAAGTTCCACCAGTTGCAAGCATTGGATCAAGCACAAAAACCTGGCGCCCAGAAAGATCATCAGGCAGTCGGTTTGCATATGTGCTTGCTTCTAAAGTCTTTTCGTCGCGGACCATTCCTAAGAAACCAACTTCAGCGGTTGGGATTAACTTGCTCATACCTTCGAGCATTCCAAGACCGGCGCGCAAAATTGGAACTACAACTGGACGAGGTTCAGCAAGTTTCTGACCCTTTGTCTTTGTTACAGGTGTCTTAATCTCAACCTCATGAGTACGAACATCGCGAGTTGCCTCGTATGCCAAGAGGGTTACAAGCTCTTCTACCAATCGACGAAATGTTGGTGAATCAGTGCGTTCGTCGCGCAAAACAGTCAATTTGTGGTTGATAAGCGGGTGATTGGCAACATGTACTTTCATAGGCCTTACCTTACAGGGGTTTCATTCCTTTCCAATGAGTGAAAGTATGAGCACATGTCCGATTTCGAAGAAGAGCTCGTTGAAGAGATTGAATCCTTCGATGAAATCGATGATGAAGTAAGCGACCTCACAAGTGATGTTGATTTTGCGGTAGCGGCTTGGCATGAAGATGGCCGTTGGACTTTAGCGGCATTGCCAGACCCATTTGATTTAACAAAAATTATTTCTCGCTTAAAGTCTCAACAAACCAATGGCGGAGCAATCGCCTTAATCGCAATTGATGAAGAGTTTTTCATTGTGATTCGTGTTCTCGGTACACACATCTCACTTTTCTTGAGTGATGTTACCGCTGCGTTTGATTACGAAGTTGCCGAAGAGTTACTTGAGATCGCAGATATTCCAATGCCCGATGAAGATGAAGAGCCAGGACCTATTGGCCACCTCGAAATTCTTGCAGATCTTGGCATGAATGGAATGGAAATTTCGGCTTTGTGTGATGATGAAGAGTTGTTTCCAGATGAACAACTTGAAGCGATTGCTGCTCGTTTAGGTTTCGGACAAGATTTCTCGGAGTTATTGAATCTGTGAACGATATTGAAATGATGCGAGTGGCATTGGATGCCGCTCGTAAAGCTTTAGCAAGTGCCGATATTCCAGTTGGCGCTGCAATCTTTAATAGAGATGGCGAATTAATCGCAACGGGACATAACGAACGCGAGCTTCACAAAGACCCAACTGCACATGCTGAGATAGTTGCAATAAGAAACGCGGCACGAAAAATCGGTGATTGGCATTTAACGGATCACACACTTGTGGTGACACTTGAACCATGCGCAATGTGCGCAGGCGCAATTGCTCAGTCGCGACTTCAAACCGTTGTCTTCGGTGCGTGGGATGAAAAAGCAGGCGCAGTTGGTTCGATGTGGGATTTATTGCGCGATCCACGCAGCACCTTCAGAACCGAAGTTCGTGCAGGAGTTTTAGCTGATGAGTGTGGTGAATTAATTAAAGGCTTTATACAAGAAGTTCGTAAGAAGGATTAAGAATCACCATAGATCCCTCTTCCTCACCAACCATGCCTTCAGCACGTAACTGAGAGCCAACTTCAAGTCCAGCAATTTCACGACGTCCTAAGAAGTGCAGCGAAACTCCGCCTGTTTCATCCCAAATCTCTACTTCTAGAGTTGGCGCAGAACCTCGTGGTGCGGTCTTAATTGATGTCACTCGGCCCTGTACCTGCGCACGCTTTCTCCATTCAATATTGCCAATAGGTGTCACATTTTCTGCGTAGTGACTAATTGGTTCAATATTTACAGGCGGTGCCTTCTTTACAGGCTTTGGAGTTTCAACAGGTTTTGTTACAGATGCGGTTTGTGCAACTACATTTTTGCCCGACGTAATTCGATCCACGTCAAAAGGAACAATCGTTGCAACTACACGTGGCAACTGAGAAATTGGCGCTGCGATCTCTTCAGCTGTTTGATCATGCAATAGTCGACCTAAGAAACCAGAGTATGCGCGACGTGGAAGCAATAGGGTCAATTCAACATCTGGTTTTTCAGTCATACGAATTGCATAATCGAGTGCAGAGTTTGCAAGACGTCGATCCGGACAATCAATTAATTCAAGTGTTACATCATCTAGGGCATCAGATGCAGCCCATGCTTCTTGAATCTCTTCTGCGCGACGATCATCGATTACAAAGTGCACAGCAGACAAATTACGTGGTTGCAAGCTTCGTGCATAACGAACAGCACCTACAGTTGCGATGTCAACATTATCTACGAGAACAGTTACATCATGGCGAGCGATAGAAGTTGCACGCTCTTGGTGTTGCTTTACTGCAAGTGCTTCTTGTTCACGAGTGTATTGACGGCGCAATCGTAAGAAGGTCATCACAAGAATTGGAGCGGTAACAAGAACTAACCAAGCTCCTTCAGTGAACTTAACTACTGAAAAGATAATGACAACTACAAATGAAATCGAACCCGCAAGTGCGTTGATGAAAATCTTCGCTCTCCATGCACCAGTCTTATTACGCAGTGCATGTCGGGTCATTCCAAAACCAGCCAAGGTAAAGCCTGTGAATACGCCAAGTGCATAGAAGGCCACTAAGTGTTCAACAGAACCGGCGGTAATTAGTACTAAGAATATCCCGCCACCAGATAGAAGCAGAATTCCGTTTGAGAATGCTAAGCGGTGGCCACGCTTTGTTAATTGGCGAGGCAAATATCCATCGGTAGCAACGAAGTTCACCAGAATTGGGAAGGCGCTGTAGGTCGTATTTGCGCCAGCAAACAAGATAAGCATTGTGGCTAGCTGAACCATGACGAACATGATTGAACCAACGGCTCCGTCACCCATGATCGTTTTGGCGATCTGAGAAATTACGGTTGGAGTGCCTGATTCATAAGGCACAGCATGGATCTTGTGGGCAAACCATGAAACTCCAAGAACAAGGGATCCAAGCAATGTGCTCATTACATACAAGGTGCGACGGGCATTTACATGCTCTGGGGTCTTAAACAAAGCCACACCATCTGAAATCGCCTCTAGACCTGTAAGTGATGAACCGCCATTTGCAAATGCGCGAAGCAAAATAAAGATTGCAGCAAAGGTTAATAACCCTTGTTCTTGACCAATCTCAACAGCACCGGGTTGCTCAACACTTAACTGGATCAAAGTTCCAGCGAAGTGACGATAGATACCGACGGAAAACACAATGAACATGCAGCCCACGAAGAAATAGGTTGGTAAAGCAAAGGCCTTACCTGCCTCTTTTACTCCACGAAGATTTCCGTAGGTGAGCAAAACAATTACCGCCAAGATCATAGGAATCTTGAATCCATGCAAGCCCGGGAAGGTAGAAATAATCGCTGCAACACCTGCTGCAGATTGAATAGCAACGGTAACGATGTAATCCAACATCAAAGCAACAGCTGCAATTTGTGCAACAACCGGTCCAAAGTTATCTCGCGAAACAATGTAAGCGCCACCGACTTTTGTGTACACATTAATAACATCGCGATATGAAAGTGTGATGATTACCAAGATTGTTAGAACAACAGCGGTCATTGGCATCAAGATTGAGAAAGCTGCTAAACCAAATGCAGGAAGCAATGCGATCAAGATCTGCTCTGATCCGTATGCAGAGGATGAAATACAGTCAGAAGACAAAATTCCTAATGCGTATCGCTTGCTCAAACGTTGGTGACCCAATGAGTGTCGGTTTAATGGATTACCCAACAAGCGACGCTTGATTGTGTAGAAGAAAGAGTCTTTTAGGTGTGCGTGATCCTTGAGAACTTCAGGGGCGGGCGCATCATCGGTCCACGACTTAGGCACTGGGAACTCCTCTTTTCATTGCGAAAAACGCAACTTAATAAGCATCACTCTACCTCAGGGCGCACGATCTTCACTGTTTTAAGCGCTCCGCGTATGCTTTGGGCATGCATACACAGTTGTATATCGATGGCCAATGGGTTGATGGTGTTGGAAAGCTACCTGTTTACGATCCAAGCGATGGTTCAGTAATTGCTGAAGTAGCACTTGCCGGAGATGCACAATGTGATGCCGCAATTGCAGCTGCCGATGCAGCAGCAAAGGCGTGGGCAAAGACTGCGCCCCGATATCGTTCTGAGATTTTGCGTAAAGCATTTGAGTTAATGACCGCTGAAAATGAAGCGATTGCAACAATGATTTCGCGTGAAAATGGCAAAGCGATGCCGGATGCTCGTGGTGAAGCAACATATGCCGCAGAGTTTTTCCGCTGGTTTGCAGAAGAGACTGTTCGCACACCAGGTGATTTCCGTAAATCTCCATCGGGGGATAAGCGAATCCTTGTAACTCATGAACCAATTGGACTTTCTATTCTTATTACACCGTGGAACTTCCCAGCAGGCATGGCTACGCGCAAGATCGGCCCAGCAGTTGCTGCTGGTTGCACAATGATCTTGAAGCCAGCGGGTGAAACTCCACTTACTGCGATGTACATCGTTGATTTGATGGAACGTGCAGGATTACCAAAGGGAGTTCTTAACTTAGTTCTTCCAGAAAAAACCGGTCCTGCAATTTCAAAGATGCTGCATGATCCACGAGTAAAGAATCTTTCATTTACTGGATCAACTGAAGTTGGTCGCATCCTGCTAAAGGAGGCTGCAGATCGCGTTATTCGCTGCTCGATGGAGCTTGGCGGAAATGCACAAGTTGTTATTCACGACGATGCAGATCTTGCGGTAACTATTCCGCAGCTTTCACTGGCAAAGATGCGCAATGGTGGCGCTGCTTGCACATCTGCAAACCGCATCTTTGTTCAACGCGGAATTGCTGATCAATTCATCGCTGAAATGACTAAGTCGATGAGTTCTTATGTATTGGGCCGCGGAACCGATGCAACAACAACATTAGGTGCCTCTGTTTCAATGAAGGAGCGCAACAAGATCGCTGATTTAGTTGATGAATCAGTAGCAGCTGGTGCACAGGTTAAGGTCGGCGGAGTAAAGCCAGAGGGCAACGGCGCGTTCTACCCAGCAACTGTTTTGATTGTTGAAAAAGATAATCCAATTCTTCTCCATGAAATCTTCGGACCAGTTGCTCCGATCGTCATCTTTGATACAGATGAAGATGGAATCAAGATGGCTAATGACACCGAGTTCGGTCTTATTAGTTATGTCTTCTCTTCCAACCTCACCCGCGCATTGCGCACCGCAGAGGCGATGGAGTCTGGAATGGTTGCGATCAATAAGGGAGTTATCTCAGATCCAGCTGCACCATTTGGTGGCGTGAAGCAATCAGGTTTGGGCCGCGAAGGTGGCTTTGATGGAATTCACGAGTTCTTGCAGACCAAGTTCATTGGCGTCGAGATCTAATTAATTATTAGTTTATTCTCGGTGCTCATGTGAGCTTCCGACACTCGATCAACTAGATCACAAGGAATCGCACCGTATATATGGGGGTATGACTTTCCATTACGGGCTTCTTCGACACGAACCTCGATGCCATTTGATGCCAACTTATCCATG
>JACCDQ010021122.1_pt1 | contig 24533 bp, 12 predicted proteins | sample 7446031 | NCBI WGS metagenome assembly JACCDQ01 (sample SAMN15323442, study PRJNA562643) | freshwater metagenome | isolation source: river surface water | place: USA:Blue River Watershed | collected 2017-08-17 | reverse complement strand
GGGCGTGAGTGTCGCCGTCCAGGTGATGCCGCCGTCGGTGGAACTCAAGCCGCTGAGCGTGCCGTTGGCCACGGTGAAGTCCGCCATCGTCAGGCCGGTGATCGCTTCGGAGAACGTGATGGTGACGCCCGAGGTCTCACCGATCTTGAGCGCTGTGTCGGCGACGACGATGCTGGCGCTAGGGCGCAGCGTGTCGATGGCGTAGGGGTTGGAGGGGGTGGTGCCGACGCCGGCGTTGCCAGCCAGGTCCTGCACGCCGGTGTTGTCGAGCATGATGACGTTGAAGGCACCTTCGAAGTCGGCCGTTGGCGTGAGCGTTGCCGTCCAGGTGATGCCGCCGTCGCTGGAACTCAGGCCGCTGAGCGTGCCGTTGGCCACGGTGAAATCTGCCGTCGTCAAGCCCGTGACCGCTTCGGAGAAGCTGATGCCGACGAGCGACGTGTTGCCGGCAGTGAGCCCGACGTTGGTGACGACGATGGCTGCGGTGGGCGGTCGCGTGTCGACGGCGTAGTTGTTGGAATCTGTCGTGCCGCTGCCGAGGTTGCCGGCGGCGTCCATCACGCCGCTGTTGTCGAGGGTGATGAGATTGGTGGCGTCTTCGACACTGGCGGCCGGCGTCAGCGTGGCGGTCCAGGTGATGCCGCCGTCGGCGGAACTCAGCGTGCCGACGGTGCCGTTGGCGATGGTCAGGGCGGTGGGCGTCAAGCCCGTAACGGCCTCGTTGAAGGTGATGGTGACCAGCGAGGTTTCGCCGATCTTGAGCGCCGTGTCGGCAACGACGATGCTGGCGCTGGGGCGCTGGCCGTCGATGACGATGGCCTTGTTGGCGCCCAGTGATCCGGCGGCACCCGGTGTGGGCAGCGTCAGCACGGCGTCGAGGTTGCTGCCGTCGCGGATGGTGCCGCCGTTGAGTGACAGCGCGGCCGTGCTCTGGAAGTCCAGGTCGGCGCTCATGTCGCCGGCCTGGACGGTGTAGTTGAAGGTCAGCGTCGTCGTGCCCGAGCCCGACGCGTAGCTGGCCACTTGGTCGATGCTGCCGGTTTCGAGCAGCAGCGTCGGGGTGCCCCCCGTCGTGTCGACGAAGACGGCCGCGTTCAGTGTGACCGTGATGGCCACGGTGTCGCCGATCTTGTAGCTGCCGTTGCCGGAGGAGGAGACCGCGACGACGCTGGGATTCGCGGGTACCGTCAGCGTGAGGTCGTTGCCCGTGCCGCCGATATAGCTGGTCGTCATCAGCGTGCCATTGCCACCGGCCGTCAGTTGACCGCCTTCGGCCAGGCCGACCAGGGTGCCGGTGACGGCGTCTGACGCGTCGTTGGCGATGAGGGTGTACGCATCGCCCAGCCCTGCCGTGTAGCCGTGTGTGGCCGTGAGCGTTGCGCCGGTGAGGCTGACGCTGCCGTTCACGATCACCTGGTCGTAGCCGGTACCGGCCGTGGGGCCGTGGATGTCGACCCTCAGCGTGCTGCCGTTGGACAGGGTCAGGTTGCCGTTGACCGTCAGCGTGCCCACTGAGGCTCCCCCGGGAGACAGCGTGCCGCCGCTTTGCACCGTGACGTTGCCGGTCAGCGCGCCCGTGCCGGCCAGCGTGGCGCCATTGCCGACGGTCGTGGTGCCGCCTGCCGTGCTGCCGTCGACAACCAACGTGCCGGCGGAGACGGTCTTGCTGCCGGTGTGGGTGTTGGTGCCGGTCAGGGTCAGCGTGGCCGAACCTGTCTTGCTGATCGCCCCGCTGCCGGAGATGACGCCAGACAGCGTCGCTGCGGCATCGGCCTGGACGGTGGATGACCCGGACACGACCACGTTGTTGTCAATCGTCGTGGCGCCGCCGACGATCAGCGTGCCGCCGGCCAGCACCAGGCTGCCAGTGCCGAGGTTGGCATCGGCGCTGACCTGGTGAATGCCGCTGGAGAGGGTGGTGGTGCCGCTATAGGTATTGGCGCCAGTCAGCGCAAGGGTCAGGCTGGTGGTCCCGAGCAAGGTCAGGTTGCGTGTGCCACCGCTCTCGCTGATGGCCCCGCTGAACGTGATGGTGCCGGTGCCAGAAGTCGCGACGCCTGTGCGCAGCGAGGCATCGCCGGCCAGCACGATGTCGTTGACGACACTGCGCGTGTCGCCCGCCACGCCCAATACGGTGCCGCTCGTCAGCGAAATCTGGCCGGTGCCGAAGAGACCGCTTCCCGTCAGCGCGACCATGCCCGATGACACGGACGACAGCGTCATGTTGCCGCTGAGGCTACCGGCGCCGGTGAAGTACAGACTGCTGTCAGCCGCGTTGGTCGTCAGTGCACCGCTGCCGGCCTTGGCGCCGCTCAGCGTCACGATGACGGCCGAGCTGCTGCCGTCGAGATCGATCGTCGAAGCGCCCGTGACGTTGATGGCTTGCGTGAAGGTGGTGCCGCTAGCGGCATTGATGGCCAGCGTGCCGCCGCCGAGCGTCAGCGTGCCAGTGCCCAGCTGCGTCGCCGCCGTGACGGTGGCCGTGCCTGCGGTGAGGTTCAATCCCCAGGCGTTGGCGCTGTTGCCGGTGTTGGTCACGTTCAGGTTTCCCGAGCCGGCTTTGAGCAGATCCGCGCTGCCGCCGATGAGGCCGGACAGCGTCACCGCGTCGGCGTTCGTGAGGCTGGCGTTGCCGCTGACCTGGAGGGCGTTGTCGACCGTGGCGGCGCCGCTGATGTCCAGCGTGCTGCCGGCAGCCAGCGTGACGGTGTCGGCGCCCAGGTTGGCGTCGCTGGCGATCGACAGCGTGCCTGCCGTTACCGTGGTCGTGCCCGCATAGTTGTTGGTGCCGGCCAGCGTCAGCGTGCCGCTGCCTTGCTTGACCAGCGAGCCGCTGCCGGAGATCACGCCGCTGACGGTGGTGGAGTTGTTGTCGCTGCCCGCACTGAGCGTGAAGCTGCCGAGCTGGATGTTGGCGGTGCTGGCATTGCTGGCCAGGCTGCCGATGGTCTGGTGGGACAGCAGCGTCAGCACGCCGCTCCCGTTCACGCGCACGGCGCTGCTGTCGGACATCGACGCGTCACCAGCGAGCTTGAGCCAGCCGTAGTTGGCCAGCGTGGTGCTGCCTGTGTAGGTGTTGGTTCCAGAGAGCGTCAGCGCATAGGTGGCAGCGCCCGTCTGGTTGACCGTCAGCCCGCCGCTGCCGCCGATGCTGCCGGAGAAGGTCGAGTCGGCGGTCAGCGTGGTGGTCAGCGTGCTGCTGCCCAGCGTGATGGAGCCAGCGCCGCTGATGTTGCCGAGGGTTTCGTTGGCGGACAGGGCCAGCGTCGCGCCGGAGGCGACGGTGACGCTGCCGCCGGTGGCGATGGCGTCGCCGCCGCTGAGGCTCAGCGTGCCGGCCGACACCGTGGTGGCGCCGGTGAAGCTGTTGCCGCTTCCCGACAAGGTCAGCGTGCCGGCACCGGCCTTGGTCAGCGCACCGCTGCCGGCGATGAGGCAGGAGATGGTGGCGGTGTCGCCTGTGCCATGGGTGAAGGTTTGCGTGGTGCCGCCGCCGAGGGTAATGGTGCCGCCGGTCAACGACAGGCCACTGGCCGCATCCATGTCGAGGGCCAGGCTCTCGCCCAAAGTCACGGTGTTGAGGTTCATTGTCGTGTTGGCCAGCGTGCCGGCGAAGACGATGGTCTGGCTGCCGGTGCTGTCGGCCGCTGCGATGGCAACGGCCTCGCTGAAGCTCACGCCATTGCTGATGTTGATGGTGGCGGTGTCGGCGTTGTTGGTCACATAGATGGTGTCGCTGCTCACCGTCGCGTCGGCCGTGACGCTGCCGCCGGCGCCGTCGTTGAGTGTGTAGCGCAGCGTGGCGTCGCCTGCGGGTGTGTCGTTGCGGTAGGTGATGCGCTGCGCGACGTCGTTGGCCAGCGCCGTGGTGGCTACGGTTCCGCTGCTGGTGAAAGTGACGGTCAGCACGCCACTGGTGTTGGTGAATGTGGCGAAGGTCAGCCCGGCCGACTGCAGGTTGCTGCCGCTGACGGTGAACAGCGCGCCCGCGGTGTTGAAGCCCAGCGTGTCAGCGCTGATGGCCGTGCCGCTGCGTTGCACCGTCAGGCTGGCGCCTGACCAGTTGCCATTGCCGCTGTTGAGCGCGCCCAGTTCCGCATCCGCCAGGCTCGCGTTGCTGCCGGAGTCCAGCACGACGGTGTTGCCGACGCCCGCCCAGGCCACGCTGTCGCCGTTGAGGTTGCCGAGGGTGGGCGCTGTATTGGGCGTCCAGCTCAGCGCTGCGGTCCCATGGACGGTGTTGTTGACGCTGGCACCGTCGCTGCCGGCCGGTTGGCTGTTTTGGGTGCCACCCTTCAGGCCGCCGGCGCCATAGTTGGTGGTGCTGGTGATCGTGCTGCTCTGGGTGTAGAGCGTCCCGTTGTTCCAGATCGCGCCGACGCCCACGCCGCCGTTGGCGCTGGCTATCGTGTAGCTGCTGCCAGCGCCGCCGCCCCCGGCGCCCAGATTGCCGGTGATGCTGGTGGAGGCGATGTAGACGGTGGCACTGGCGCCGATATAGATGCCGCCGACCGCATTGCCGCCGCGCCCGACGCTGGGGGCGCCCGACGCACCAGCACCGGCGCCGCCACCGCCGATGTAGCCGGTGCCGCTCGCGCCGGCACGTCCGCCGTTGCCGCCGGCGGCCAAACCGCCTGTTGCGCTGCCACCCACACCCGCCGTTGTACTGCCGCCCTTGCCTGCTTGGACGATGCTGAAAGGGTAGCCGCCAGTGCCGCCGATCCCCGAGCCGCCGGCAGTTCCCGGAAAGCTGACGTCATAAGCGCCGCCGCCGCCGCCCCCCTTGCTGGCGAAGCCGCCACCGCCGCCGCCGCCGTAGCCGTAGCTGCCGCTGTTGCCGCCGCCGTTGCCGCCGCCGCCGGCCGCCTTGTTGCCGGTGACGGCAGAGTGTTGGAGGATCAGCGTGCCACCGGTGATGCTGATGCCGGCACCCAGCGCATCCCCCCCGTTGACGCTGTTGAAGGCGCCACCGTTGCCCGATACCAGGCCGTTGGTGATGGTGAGGCCGTCGATCGAGACGGTGCCCGCCGTCATGCTGATCACCCGGCTGTTGTGGTTGGCGTCGATCGTGATGTCGGCGGTGCCGTCGTCGTTCAGGTCGCCGTCGATCGTCAGGTTTTTGTTGAGCGAGAGCTGGCCGCTCGTCAGCGTGATCGTCATGCCGGCGTTGAACGTAATCGTGTCGCCGCTGGTCGCCGCGCTGATGGCGTTGCGCAGGCTGCCCGCGCCCGTGTCGGCATTGGTGGTGACGGTGATGAGCGCCAGCTCATCCCCGTAGCCGGCAGCATTTGCATTGGTCAGTACAGGCACGGCTTCGATGCTGCCGGTGGTGATTTCCAGGTCCCAATCACCACTGCCGCCGGTGCGATTGCTGGAAGCTGCGACGTCTCGGCCAGTCAACGCGGCCAACTCGTTCACAAACGCCAGTCCGGTGGCGCCCGCCGCCGTGTTGCAGGCGTAAATCAGGATGTCGTCGCCGGCTTTCATGCCGGCACCGACCTGGGCGAGCGAGGTCGCGTGTGCGGACAGGGTGTCGTTCGAGAGATAGCTCGTGCCCAGCCAGAGATCGCCCACGTTGCCGTGGGCCAGGATCTGGATACTGTTGGTGCCCGCGTGCGAACTCAGGTAGGCAGCGATCTGGCCCACGCCGTCCTTGCTGGCGTCCAGCATGACGACATCGATATCGGTCCCGAGGCCTTCAAGCAGCTTCTGCGCGTCCACCACCCGGGCGTCGACGAAGACGGTGGTGCTGGCTGATGACGCAGCCGCTGTGGCCGGCGCCATGTGGGTCGTCACCTCTTGGGCGGCTTCGGCACCGTGGGGCTGCGTGTCGGCGACAGCATCATGGGCCGTGGTGACGGCCGCGCCATCGAACATGACTCGCGGTTCCAGTGCCCGCATCAGCGGCCGCTTTGCGGCCGCGCTGGGTTGTGCTTGCCGAGGCGACGGGGAAGGCTTGCGAGTGTTCTTGGCCTTGTTCAACCACATGATGCTTCACCTCGTATGGTTTCTGAACGAGCCTGACAGCGCGTTCAGGTTCTCGTCGTGGACGGCGTTGGGGCACTGGTGCGTATGACACTGGCTTCGCTGTTGTGGGCGTCCTGCCAGAAGTTCAGCGCGGCGTACTGCTCGAAGAGGTCCGGTGGCAGGATGCTGCGCCGTGGTTCCAGCGAGACGCGTGGCCTGACCTTGTGCATGCCCTTCAGGCCCAGCGCCTCGTCGAACTCGGGCGCGTCGTACTCGATGTGCTCGAAGTCATGCGCATGCCACGGCTCGCCGATGAAGTCGTAGATCAGGCGCAAGACCTTTTCCGGCGCCTTGGCGAGCAGGTCGTATTCCACGAGCAGCAGCGACTTGGCGTGTTCGCCGTAGTACGCATCCTTCAGCGCCGACCAGGCAAAGCCCACCAGGCGGTTGCGCTGGGCCAGGGTGTCGACGCGGCTGTAGACCGTGCTGCGCTCGGCATCGTCGCTGAACAGCTTGGTGTTCTCGTAGGGGTTGGCGCGGTAGAGCTTTTCGATGCTGTCCATCACCCAGGCCACATTGCGCACGCAGCCGATCACCTTGGCCTGCGGGAACAGCTGCATGAGGGCGGGCAGCTTGGCGCACCACAGGCGGTTGGTGTCGAACACCACGGGCGTGTCGGCCACATCGCCGTAGTAGTTGGTGAAGATGCCGCCGAGCAGGCGATGGCGCTGCTCTTGCGTGATGACGGGGCCGAACTCGCTGCCGGCGCTGAACTGAGCGAGCAGCGCGTTGAACAGGCTGCCCACCGGGCTGCTCATGCCGGCATGGAAGCGGGGGTTCTGCCTGAGCAAGGCTGCCAGCAGTGTCGAGCCTGATCTCGGCAACCCGGAGATGAAATGGAATTGCTGGCTGTATGCCAAGCTGCCCCCCTTGGTGTCAGGTGGTGTCTCCTGGGCTCATGCTACGACGAGCGTCCGGAATTGCCGAGCTGAATCTGAAAGGGGGCCGCCCGGAGGCTGTCGGACCGTTTCTACTGATTGACCCTGATTGACCCGGGCATGCCGAGCACTACGCAACCTGACGCCATTCACGCGCGTGTGCCAGCGCCCGCGGTGGCGTGGATCGGCAGCCGCACCATCGGGCGGCGGCCTGCTTCATGCGGCGGTCGATTCCCGTGTCTCGGACTGCGTCAACGCCTCGTACTGCGAGAGAAGCTCCAGGGGGCGGCCCATGCCGGCCGACTCGAGTGCGGTGAGGATGTCGCGGTTTTCCGCGCGCCGCAGCATGGTGTCGAGCGCCTCCGCCGTGGCGTGGTCGAGCATGTCCGTGCCCGACGGGTAGCCTGCGCTCTGCGCGCTGCTTGTTGAGCGCTTCGACAGTGCCGACAGGCCGTTGACCTTGGACGTGGTGTTCTGGTTCTTGAACCCCCCCGCCGCGCCGATCGTTGAGTAGTTCAGGTTGTTCTCCAGTACCTGCTGGCGCGTATGGTCGTCATTGGGGGCTGCGATCGTCGCTGCCGCGAGGCGCGCCGCGGCCGCAGGCGTGAGCGCTGAAGTCACGTTGATCGTGAGGTTGTCGTTTGGGTGGCGGTTGTCCCCGTTGAAAGCCCCAGCGTTGCGGTAGTGGCTCGCCAGTGTCGACAGGCACAGCAGCTTGGTGACGGTCTCCTTCTCTAGTGGGCTCATCTGTCGGCCGCCGTCGGCGATGCGCTGAGACACGGTGGCGCTGATCAGGCCCATCTCGTTGACCAGGTTGTTGACGAGCAGACGGCCGTCGGTGGAGGTCTTGCTGTCGCGCACGAGGGATGGGATCTCATTGCCGAACTGGTCACGCACCACCCGCTTGTAGAGCTCTTTGTATTCACGGGCATTCTCGATGTTGTGAGAGGCGTTGCCGAGACTGACGCTCGTGCCTAAGCGAGCGCGAGCTTCCACATCGGCAGGAGCAGCCGCGTTCGAGCTGGCCGTTTGGCTGGGCTGCTCATCCTCCCAGGCGGTCACAAGTCCAAAGCCGGCACGCATCCACGCACCAGCTCCGCTGCCAACGGTGTGGGAGAAGGTGTCGCTGACGGTCTCCTTTTCCAGCGTGGCCGTGCGAAGTGTTTCACGACGAAAGCTGTGCGACAACTTAGCGTCTTGGGAAAAGCCAAGCCGTGCGCCAAACTGGCCTGAGGCAGTCCCTCCGTCTGGTAATGAGCCGGAGAGGCTCAGACCGATCGCCGAGTGGCCTGCGCCATACGACAACGTCGTCGTGACCTCTTTGCGTTCGAGGAGCGGTTCGAGCGTTGCGCGGTCCGTCGCTGCAAAGAAGCGGTTGAGGTTGTCCCACCCTTTGATGTCCGTGGCGACGGTCTGGAGTTCGCCCACCTCCGGCTTGCTGAAGAACGCCTGGTTTACCTTGTCGTTGATGGACAGGTGGGTCGCTCCCGCGATCTTCGCGTTCGATGCCGTGCCGTCGAGCACAGGTGCCTTGTGCACGATGCAAACGATGCCTGGCTCTGTGTTTTGGATGGTCACGCGCTCGAAGCCGAGGCCGAGGCTGCCTGACGCTGAGAAGGCGAGGGGCCCTGCGAGCGTGACGCCCACCGATATGTTGCCCTTGACAGTATTCTTGACGACCGTGGTCCCGAGCTTCACGATGGACTTCATCGAGTACGCGCTCGATTCCACCAGCACCAGGCTGTTGGGGACTTGATTGCGTCTTTCCTCCGATACGGACCGGGGCCTTTGGCTGGAGCGGTAATAGTCCAGGCCGCCGCCGACGGTCACGCGGTTGTCCGTCTTTTCCCCCAAGGAGCCGCTTATCGGGACGGTCGTGTTCTTGTTTTCCGCGATCACGGCGTCTGTGCCGCACCGAGGGTCGTTGTCGGCAAGCTGCCGCAGCAGGACCGCTGGCGTCGTAGCGTTGGCTTCGCGGGCATAGTTCTCCATCAGGAACAGGCTTCGCTCCAGCTGTTCTGCAGCGTGGGCACGGGTGGCGGCCTGCGCGTTGCCATCCTGTACAGCCTTGTGATGATCCTTCAACATGGCTTTCGCCTCGTCTATCGCGGCGGTGATCTCTTCGCGCCCGTAGCCTTCAGCCACCTCGCGAGTCGCGTCCATCTCCTGGACGCTTGCGCGCAGTAGATCCAGGCGCGTGCGGGCGTTAGCGCGTTGCTCTACCGGGTCGTAGCTGGCGCCGGTGGAGCCATTGCGCAGCATCTTCAGCATGTCCCGGCTGTTGTCCAGATCGGTGACGTACTGCTCTTGCGTGTACTGCAGGTTCTCGGCCAGGCCCTTGACGGCGGCGCCATGATCCAGGATGCATTGCGCGAGCTTGACGTTGAGCTTGTCCTGCGGTGTCACCTCGGCGCCAGGCTGGCGCGTGCGCAGGCGCTGGAAGGATTCCTCGAAGTTGCTGACCACCTCAGCGCCAGGACCGTTCGGACGGTTATCGAACAACTGGTTGAGTTGAGTCTGGAACCTGCCCGTTTTGACCGCCGCCCTCACATGCAGCGCGATCGAGGTCAGTTCGGCATGGATCTTCTCCATGTCTCGGGCCCGCTCGAAGCGCATCTTGCTGGGCGCATCTGCCGGCGCCCAGGCGGTGCGGTAGATGCCCGTGTGGGCGCGCAGCACTTCATCGAGCGGCGGGCCTTTCATCTCGGCCAGCTTGTTCAGGAACTGTTTCGCGCTCTCATTGCTTTCAAAGCGGTCGGTCCTGTCGGTTAGTCGCGTGACCAAATCGGTGATTTCTTGATCCTCGCGGCCGACGACGTCTTGCGCGCGCAGATCTCCGATAAGGCGCCTGATTGTCGCGTTGTCCACCTCATGGGTTACGGCACCGAGCGCCTCGTCGATGCGGCGTTCAGCCACGACCTTGGTCATCACCTGGGCGTGCAGTTGCTTGCGCTCACTTTGTGACGTCTGCGGGTTGGCGATCTGCGCGATTGCTTCCGTGAAGTTTTGTGGCGTTTTGAAACCGAGTTGATCCCTGACAAAGTCCGTGTATTGGCTTGCAAACTGTGTGAGCGCAAGCTCGGTTTTCTCACACTGAGCTCTCAGGTTTTCCGCCGCCACCCGCAAGTCAGCATGTTCCGGCAGCTCATCGGCTGTTTGGGCGCGCTGCCCAAGCGATGCCGCCAGCGCCGACGCCTCGGAGAGCAAGTCCAAGGTCCTGATGCCCTGCTCGATGTGGGCTTCCGGCGTGGCCGCAAGCGTGTCGAGCTGTCGGTCGGCAAATTCGCGGCTGCCCGGTGGGGTTATTGCGCAATTGCGCGCGATTGCGGCGGTCGCTGTGAACGCGGTGGGCCGGAGCTTCGAGTTGATGCAATCGTGTAGGCCCTGTCGCGTGGCGGCGTGGCCGGCATGCAGCTGTTGCAACAGTTCGGTGTTGCGCTGAAGGCGCTTTGCCATCGCGTCGGTGGTCACCCTGCCGAGCTGCAGCAACGTCACCTGGTCAGTTGTCTCGAGCGACAGCTGGCTAGGCACCTGGGGCGTGAGCTTGGCCGTCGCGTCCTGTTTGATCGATTCGAAGATCTTCTCGCGCTTCTCGCCAGTGGACATGGGCTCGCGGATGGTCGACTTCGTCTTGCTGTACAGCCCGAACCCACGGCTGGTTGTTACCTTCTGATTCTGGTTGGGTGTCACAAAAAGGCGATTGGCCGCCGCCAGAGCCCCGTCAACTCTCGTGACCGTGGCGGTCAGGATGGATTGCCTGTCCTCCCCGCCCGGGGCTGCGGCGGTGTCCTGCTGCGCTTCGAGGTCGGGGCCGTGATTCCCATGCGTCGATGACAGGTCCACCATCGGGACGTCCGGCGTCTGGTGCTGGATGGCCCCAGACGACGAGCCCTCGGCGCGTGCCTGCTGCTGGGATTGCGGTGACAGCGACTGCTCCGAGATCGGCTGCAGGCTCGGCTGCCAGCCCTGGCCAACCTGGCCTGCGGCGGTTTCCCACTGCGCTTCAAGGTCGCGTTCGACGTCCCGGGGCCGCGTTGGCAGTTCCGACATCGGGACGTCCTGCCCTGGCGTCAGCAGCGGGCGGGCAAGCGTTTCGCGGACGGGGGGCTCGACGGGGCGCGCGGGGGCCAAAGGGTTTTTGAAGAATCTCTCCATTGCAGGTCTCCGGTGAGGCGTGTGGCGGCGTGACGCAGCGCCGAGAGGTCAGGCTGGCGCCAGCGCGGCTTGTTCTGCGCGCAGGCGGTTGAGTGCATCCAGCACCTCGGGTGTCACGTCCGAGGGGCGGCCGTGGTGCAGGACGCGGGTGTCGTCGTCGCCGGGGGGCGTGGCCACGTCGAGGGCATGGAAGCCCAGGCGCGTCAGCGCGCCGAGCGTGCGCCGGTTGGTGTGCTCGGCCGCCGCAAAGACATGGCGCAGGCCCGCGCGGCGCAGCATCGCGAGCAGCAGGCGCGCGGCGGCGGGGCCGTATCCCCGGGCCAGGTGTTCGGCGGAGATCCAGAAGTGAAACCAGCCGGCGTCGCCCAGGGTGTCGACGCCCACCATGCCGATCTCGCCCCACGCCTCGTGCAGGACGGCGCAGGCGACGGCGCGCTCGTCGTCGATGACCGAGGCGATCCATGCTGCGGTGTCGTCGAGCGACGTCCAGTTGGCGCGGCGCAACGCGTGGGTCAGGTCGGTGCCCTGGCTCTGCATCCACAGCGCGGCTGCATGGTGGGCGGCCAACGGTTGCAAACGCAACGGCCCGGCGGCTGCGCCCGCATGGTCGAACCAGGGGGTGGACGTCAGCGCCTGTTCGCGGCGATACAGCTCGACAGCGATCTGCCGGTGGGTGGCATCCGTTTCGCCGCCCGCTACGGCCTCGGCGCGGGCGAGGGCCCGGTGCGCGGCGTCGTAGTCACCGGTGTGCAGGCCGCACAGCGCCTCCAGGTGCAGGTCCTGCACATGATCACCGGCCACGGCCCGGCCGGCGCCCACCGCTTCGCGCGCCAGCGCGAAGTGCCCTAGCTGCACAGCGAGGGCGGCCACTGCGCTGTGGACGGCATGCCCGGCGGCGACCGGCAGGGCCTGCCGCCAGGCCTGCTCCAGCGCGTGGTGCCATGCGCGGTGCGGCAGGCCGGCATCGGCCCAGTCGAGGGCGGCGAGTGTGTCGTACATCGCCAGCAGCACATGAGGATCGTGTTCTGCGCGGCGCAGCGCGGCGAGACACTGGCCCGCTGACGGCGCGCCGCCCGACTGCGGCAGGGCCGCCTCGGCGCTGGCTTGGCGGATGCCCGCAAGCGGGTCGGCCAGCCGCGTCAGATCGCCGACGTGGCCGGGCATCGGCCCCATGATCAGCAGCAGGTCGGGCGCACTGTCGCCGCCGCTCTCCAGCGAGACTTCCAGGGCCATCTTGCGGGCCAGTGCCACCAGCGCGTGGTAGTTCGCGCGCAGCGGCGGTGGTGGCACCGCCAAATCCTTTGGCAGTGCCAGCGCGCCGGCACGAACATCGGGCTCACGGGAGACTGCGGCGTCGGCCGCCAGCAGCAGGAACCGCCCCTCCGCCCGCCGGTGCACGGCTTCGAGCACCTCGGCACCGGCCAGCGGCAGTCGCAACGTCGACGGCGACGCTGACCGTGCGCAGGCGTCGAGCCAGGACTGCAGCATCGGTGAGTGCCGAGTCATGTCGAGTGCAGGCCATTCGGCCTCGAGCGTGACGCGGGCGTCGCCGCTTGCCGATGCGGTGGCCTTCACCTGGCCCACGGCCGGCACGTCGTGCGCCATGGACACGAGCGTGTGCGGCAGCGCCGAGAACAAGGCCTCCGCCACGACGACGATCGGGTTGACCGACAGCAGCGGGTCGTCGCTGGACAGCAGCTCCGCGCGCGGCATGGCCGTGAAAACCCCGCTGGCCACAAGGTCGGCGAAGTAGGGGTGTGCCTCGAGCGTGTGCGCGTGGTCGGTGTCCGAGGTGCAGGCCACGTACCGCAGCGGCGGGAAGCCATCGCCCAGCGACGCGAGGCGCTCCTGCAGGGCCAGCAGCAGCTTCCACGTGAACTCGCCGTCGGCGGGCTGCAGTTCGACGAGGAGCACCGGCTCGTCGGCTGTCAGCGCGCCGCGTTCGGCGAACAGGCGCCAATACGCCACGATGGCGTCGATGTACGCCTTCGCAACCGTCACGGTGGGCACGGCATGCATGGCCGGCGCGCTGAGCCGCAGCGCCGCGTGCAGCGTGTCGTACGGCAGGGCCTGCGACGGCAAGTCCTTCAGCAGTGGATGCACGGAGGTTGCGGGCGGGCGCGCAACGGCCGCCGGTGCCGGGCTTGTTGCGGCTTGCGGTGCGGGCGCGGGTGCCGCCGGTGTGGGCAGCGCCGGGCCTGCGGCCGGTGGTGCCGTTCCATCTTTCAGCGCGGTTGCATAGAACTCGCTGCTCGCGACGGCCGCGTGATACGGCGCCCAGTCGCCCGACGGCAGCGCGGCCGGGATGGGCACCTTGCGGCGGTCGCCGCCGACGTTCACTTCGTGCATGGGCACGGCGGTGAAGCGCTCGCTGAAGTACGGGTCGGTGAAGTAGCGGATCTTGTCGGCCCGGATGACCGGCATGCCCGAGCGCACGATGAGCTCCAGGTCCTTGCTCATCTGCAGCAGCTCCTGCGGCAGCATGATGGCGCGCGACTGGTACTGCTCCGTGGTGCTGGGGTTGCCGCCGTCGCTCTTCACGCCGAACAGGCTGCCTTGCGGCGTTGAATGGCTCGACGTCGCCACGGTGTCGTTGCCGATCATCTTGGAGTACTCCTCCGCCTCCGAGATCTGCGACGGCGTGAAGTAGATGACCGCGCCCATGTTGCTGACGATGTTGTGCGCGTCTTCCTTGCCGTACACCGCCTCGAGCTGGTTCTTGTCCTGGATCACGATGGCCAGGCGCATGTTGTAGCCGGCCATGTAGCCCACGCCCTTGGCGATGATGTCCACCTTGCCCATGGCGGTGAACTCGTCCATCAGCAGCAGGCACTGGTGCTTGAGCTCGGGGTTCTGCTCGGGCAGCTCCTTGACGTTCTCGTTGATCAGCTGCGAGAAGAACAGCTTGATGATGGGCGCTGCCTGCAGGATCTCCCCGGCGGGGATGTTGAGGTAGATCGTCATCTTCTTGCGGCGCACGTCGCGCAGGTCGAAGTCGTCGCCGGAGGTCGCCTTGTCGATCACCGCATTGGCCCAGGGCGTGAGCGACGCGGTGAACGTGGCGTGCACGCCTTTGAGAGCCTGCTCGCCGCTGTTGAGGAAGCGGTTCAGCGCGTCGCGGCAGACGCTGGACAGCGGCTTGTCGCCGGCGGCGCGCAGGTCCATCACCTTGCGCAGGTACTCGTCGATCGCCAGGCCCTTGCCCGAGCCCTGGCGCAGGATCTCGCCGATGGTCGGGCTGAGCTCGGGTGTCTCGAGCACCAGCAGCCCGAGGCCGATGAAGAGGTTCTTCGCCGCGTCAGACCAGAAGGGGTCTTTCTCGTTGACGGGGTAGATGATGGTCGCGAGGGCCATCAGGTCGTTGGCGCGGAAGTTCGGGTCCGTCGAGACATAGCTCAGCGGATTCCAGCGGTGCGTGGAGGCCGAGAACGGGTTGAAGTAGATGATTTCGTTGCCGAGATAGCGGCGGCGGAACTCCGAGGTCAGGTTGTAGTTCTCGCCCTTGATGTCCAGCACCACGGCGGAGCCGGCGAACTGCAGCAGGTTGGGCACGCAAAAGCCCACGCCCTTGCCGGTGCGGGTCGGGGCCGCGAGCAGCACGAACTCGTAGCCGCCCAGGCGCAGCAGGCGGTCCTTGAACCTGCCGATCACCACGCCCTTCTCGCCGTCGAGCTTCTCGTTCTGGATGTCCTTGCGCGTGGCGAACCGGGCCTTGCCGAACAGCGTCTTGTTGGTGATGCGGTCTCGCACCGACATATAGGCCGCGAACGTGCCGCCGAAGCACAGCAGCATCGACATGAAGAACAAGGTCTTCACGCGCAGCAGGATGGCCGGCTCCGTGTAGGAGAAGTAGGCCTGCTCGATGGTGAACAGCCCCGCTTTCAGCGGCGACTGCTTGAACGAGACAAACAGCATCACGCCGGCCAGATAGTTCGCGACGGCGAACAACAGGAGCGCGCCGCACACGATGGCGGCGACCGTCAGAGGGTGCTTGAGTTCTTTCTTCATGAGAACGCCGCGAGCTTCTTGTGGGGGTCGAAATAGATCTCGCTGATGAAGCGCTCGCCGTCGTGGTTCTGGAACTGCACGACGACGTCGATGGTGAGCGTCAGCAGCCGCTTGATCACATCGAAGGTCAGGTTCGCTCCTCCCGGAGAGTCCTGGATCATGATGGCCAGCTGCTCGAAGGCCAGCGCCGGCGAGCCGGCATGGCAGCTGGTGATGCTGCCGGGGTGGCCCGAGGCCGCGTTGCGCACGTAGTACAGGCACTCGTCGCCGCGCACTTCGGCCAGCAGGATGCGGTCGGGCTTCATGCGCAGGCAGCTCTCGAGCAGGTCCTTCGGGCGGACCTTGGACTTGTCCTGCCCGCCTTTGCTGTAGAGCAGATGGACGCAGTTCTCGTGCGGCAGAAACAGCTCGCGCACGTCCTCGATCGTGATCAGGCGCTCCGTCATCGGGATCTGCCGCACCAGGCCCTTCATGAACGTCGTCTTGCCCGAGCCCGTGGCACCCGAGACGATGATGTTCTTGCGGTAGCGCACTGACTGCTTGATGAACTCCTCGTAGTGCTCGGCGTTGAGCAGGTCGAGCAGCTCCTGGTCCTGCGCGCTGACGTGGCCTTGCATCGGGCGGACCTTGCGGAACAGGCCTTCCGCCGCGAAGTCCTCGATGCCACGGATCAGCCGGGACGGCTTGCGCATCGTGAAGGAGTAGCGCCCTTCCTCGACCGCCGGCGGCATCACCAGCTGGATGCGCGAGCCGTCAGGCATGGAGGCGCTCAGGATCGGTGCCGTCTCATCCCACTTCTGGCTGGAGTAGGTGGCCACGGCGGTGCCGAGGGCGCGCAGCTGTGCGCCGACGGCCTCGGGGCAGGCGTGGCGGGTCCAGGTCGAGTGCGCCTCCACCCACACGACGCCGGGGGCGTTGACCGCGATCTCGGTGACCTCCGGGTCGTCCATCCACGCCTTGAACGGCTGCAGGAAGACGAGGACCGAGGTCTCGCGCGCCAGGCCGGGAGTCGCCAGCGTGCTCATGGGGCCGCGGTCTCCGTGTGGGTGTAGACCGTGTTGAACCAGAGGTCGCGGTTGAGGTACACCGTCACCCGGTCGCCGCGGTTCTTCGAGATCGTCGGCGGGATGTTGATCGTCGACTCGAGCACCTTCTCCGCCAGGCTCTTGGAGGTGTTCTGGGTGTTCTGGCCCGTCACGACGGTCGTCGACGAATTCGAGGCCTTGGCTTTCTCGATGTCGATGGCATCACCCACGATGGACAGCAGCACTGCGGCGCCGATGCGTTGGGGCCAGTGATAGTCGATCCCGCCTTCGACGCCCATCGCCCCGACGGCGTCGGTCGTCGGCGAGTCGACATCGATCACCACGCCCGTGGGGGTCTTGATGCGCTGCCACAGGATGGCGATGCGCACGCTGCCTTGATTCACGTTGGACTTGTACTCGCCGATGATCTTGCTGCCCTTCTCGATCAGCAGCACCTTGCCGTTCTCCGAATACACATGCTCCGGCACCACGCAGTTGGAGCTGCCCGAGATGGTGGAGATCAGCTGGGTCTCCAGCACGCAGGGGATGAAGGAGCCGCGCGCCAGCAGATAGGAGCGATCACCGAACTTGCGGGCGCTGACCTGGGCGGTGGTGGTCGGCACCTTCATGCCATCTGCCGTGTGTTCGGCATAGGCCTCGATGGTGCGCATCCGTGGCGGCTCGACGCCCGGTGGCTCCTGCGCTGGCGCAAGCGCCTGCCCGAGTACCTGCATCGGCGCCGCGCCGAGCGCTGTTGCCGGTGCCGCTGTCGGTGCCACTGCCGTCGTGCTGCCCAGCATCATGTTGGGCGGCGGGGGAGGTGGGGCTTGCGCGGCCGCAGGCGCGCTTGCGGTGGCGATCACCGGGATCGCCGCTGGCGCGGAGGGCGGCGGGGTCGGGATGGCCGGGGTGAGGGCGGTGCGCAGCACATCCTCGAAGCGGCGGGTCTCCGGCGGCTTCTCGTCGACCTTCAGATGCTGCTCGCTCGCCGTGGGCTGGGTCTGCGCCCGCATGAAGTTGGCGATCTTCGTCTTGATGAAGTAGGCCGTGCCGCCGATCACGGCCAGGCAGACCACGAAGCCGACGACGATCTTCGGGAAGACGTTGGACTTGCGGCGGGTGCGCTCGACGTCGAACCGGTGCGGGTCGTAGTCGTCGGCGGGCGCCGCCGCCGCAGCGGCGTTCGGTTCGGTGCTCATGGCTGGTCCACGCGCGTCACGCCGGGGAACACCGTCTTCGTCCCCGAGCCCACGCCCATCGCGTCATAGGCCTCGTTGAACACCCCGACCATGGAGCCGGCCAGGCGCAAGTTCCACAGCGGCGCCACGGCGTGCAACACGAGCCAGTCGCCCTCCATGTGCGAGTTGACGACGACCTCTTCCTCCGTGCCGGGCACGCTCTTGTAGACGGCCGGCAGCTCCTGGTTGCGCGGGAACAGCAGCCAGGTGAAGCGGCCGTCGTCGAAGGCCTCGCGGGGGCGGATGTCCACCGTCTCGGACACCACCTGCATCGTGTAGCTGGCGTTGCGGTAGGGCTGATGGTTGGCGCCGGCCATGGGCATCGCCTCCAGGCCAGGGCGCTTGCCGGACGAGGCGTTCGCTGCAGCGGATGAGGTGGCGCCGGCGCCGGGCGACGCCGCGCCGTCGTACTCGAACACCACCTTGGACATCCTCAGGTCGACACCACCCTTGGGAGACGGCCGCAGCGGGACGAGATCGAACACGTAGGAACGGCTGCGGGTCGTCACCAGCATCGTGGCCTTCGTGGCCGTTGCGAGCGCACGCACGAACAGGCGAGAGCCACGCTTTTGAACCTCCCACCCCGAGATGCCGCCCCCGGCGACGTCTTCGATGACCTCGGCAGCACTGAGCTCGATGAGCACCGGGTGGTCGACGGCGCCCAGCACGCGTGTGACGGTGTCTGCCGCGTACTTGATATGGGCGATGCGGCCCGGCTCGGTGCCTTGATTCAACATCGGCGCGGCACTGGCGCAGCTGCTCCAGAGCAGACCAACAAGAACGGCAGCGGCGGTGAGTTTCATTTGAGCGCTCCAGCGGGCATGGGAGATTCCGTGACGTACTCCTGGTCGGTGTGGTACGCCACCACGGTGAACCCCAGTGGGTTCGCGATGAGGTCGGCTTCTTTGACCAGCGTCTTGGCCTGGTAGGTGAACTTCAGCGTCGCGATGCGTCGGCTGGTGGAGCTCAGGCTGCCTTGCTTGGTGTCGCGCTTGACGAGGTCGTAGCGCACCGTGGCGGTGTTGTCGGCGTGCAGCACGATGCTCAGGATGCTGGGGATCACCTCGATCGAGTCGCCAATCTTTTTGTCGAGCGCATTCGCACCGTTGAACTGGGCGGAGTACTCCTTCCACAGCGGGCCATCAGCGAGCACGCGCACGGTGTCGTAGTCCTGCTGCAGCAGCTTGTAGATGTAGCGCTCCCGGGAGACGACGTACTCCCGGATCCAGTACTTGTGGGTCAGATCGCTTTCGCCGACGAACTTGGGGCCGGTCGATGCGAGCTGCGCCTCGCCGGTCTGCTTGTCCACGGTGATGACGTAGGGGATGGCCTGCTTGAGGGGGATCAGCAAGGCCAGGCAGATCGTCATCACCACGAGCAAGGCGCCAGCGGCGGCCGCGACACGCCAGGCCAGGACGCGCGACTGGCGCTCGAGCACCACCACGTCCGCTTCCCAGCTCAGCTGCGGCGGGGCGGCGGGTGCCCCCGGCGTTGGCGCCTTGTCCCTGCGCAGCGTGATCACGGCTGTGCTCCGGGCGATGCAGCGCTGGCGCCGGGTGTGGGCACGTCGGTGAGCTTGTGCGGCCTGGCCGACGGCGGGTTGATCGGCACCCGGACACTGCCGTCGGGGTAGGCGGGCTTTTGCGGTGGGTGGGAGCAGGCGGTCGTCAGAAGCGCGCCGCAGAGGATGGCGCCAACACGGCGGAGATGTCTATGCATGGCTGTACGGGAGGCAACAAAGGGTGGAGTGGGTCAGTCCGCTTTTGGGCGCTTGCCGCGCTCCCAGGCGTCACGAAATGCCTGCCCTGCGCGGTTGGAAGAATTCATGCTGGCTTCCTTGGCCGGATCAGAAAACCGCATCGACGTGGAGAGGTTCTGGCGGGCCGTGGAGAGCTTTCGGCTGGCCTTTTGGGCCATGGCCGGCAGCGGGCTTCGGCCCACGGTTCGGCCCGCCAGCGCCCCGGCGCCGTAGGCGGTCATGTTGGCCAGGCGCTGCTTGGCACGGCTGGCCATCGACCTCGGCGCGGTGGCTCTCGCGGCCCCCCCCACGGGGCCGCTGCTGGCGCCGCCCGAACCGCTCACCGGGCTGGCCCCGCTCTTGGCGGCGCCGCCAGTGCCGCCAGTGCCGCCGCTCGGCACATGCATGCCCGCAGCGCCCAGCGCCAGGCCTTTCATGGCGCCCTTGACGCCGCCGCCGCCCATGCCGCCCTGGACCATGCCCTTCATGGCGCCGATGGCAGAGCCCTGCGCCGCGCGCACCATGCCGATGGCGTTGCTGGCGATGCCGAACGAGCCGACCATGTCGCCGGCAATGCTGCTCGCCTTGGCCAGCAGTGCGGACAGCACGATCATGATGGCGATGATCTTGCCCTGCTCCTGGTAGAGCGGTGAGCCGACCGAGCTCCCCATCGGGATCAAGTCAAAGCCGTTGGCGCGGCTTTCCAACAAGCGGATGAAGTTCTCCGCCTGCTGTTTCGCCGCGATCACGACCACCAGCAGCACGATGGCCGTCATCACGTACTTGACGGCCGACGTGAGCCATCCCTCCGCCCACTTCGCCGTGGACTCGAAGGCAAAGCCGGCCAGGAACAGGGGGCCGAACGCCAGCACGATGACGATGGACTGGCTGATCACCTGCACGTCGATGAACGCGAAGATGCCGAAGGCCAGGATGAAGAAGCTGACGATGGCCTGCAGGATGATGGCCGGCACGCCGTCCAGGTGAATGCCCTTGCACCCGAACACGCAGATCTCGATGGAGAGGTGCTCGCGCTCGTAGAGCAGCGAATGCACGGTCTCGAACGTCGAGATGCCGGACTGCATCACCGCGTCGAGCTCGGCGTAGATGTCGCCACTGCCGCCGCTCACATAGGTGGTCAGGCTGTCCTGCAGCTCCTTGAAGATCGGGCGAATTTCGGAGGAATAGGCGTTGCTCGTCAGGCAGAGGGCAAAGACCAGGAATGCCCGCATGGCCTTGGCAAACACATCCAGGAAGTGGTTCGATCCCCCGGTGCCGCGAATGACCGCGGCGCCGTGGAACGCCACCTGCAGGCTCACGCCAGCGGCCACCAGGGGGATGACACCGTTCGCGAGCTGGCCCGGCAGGTTCGTCGCCAGCGGCTCGAACGCGGTTTCCATCCACGAGTTGATTTCTGTGAAGGCTGAGAAGGGCATGGCTCACTGCAGGAAGTGGGGCATCCAGTCGGCCGGGTCGTCGCCGTGAATGGCTCTGAGCCGGTCGAGCTTCTGCACATTGGCCGTGTTGCCTGACAACACCTTCAACTCCTCGTCGAAGTCGGTCAGGTTGAAGCTGGCGAGCGACACCGCTTCGCCTTGTTTGATCAGGAACTGACGCGAGCCTTCGCCCAGGCCCTTGAGGAGTTCGAACTCCGTCGGCGTGAGCTTGAACCCGTCGACGTAGTCGCCTTCATCCGCCGTGGGGTTCGGAAGAAAGATGAAGGTGGCGGTCTGCTCGATCAGGGCGCGCGCGATGGGGCTGCGCAAGGTGTCCGACGGGCTTTGCGTCATGTAGACGCCGAACCCGTTCTGCTTGCGAATCGTCTTTTGCTTGTTCTTCGCGAAGTCCTCGAAGTAGGACACCGACAGCGCCTTCCAGTACTCGTCCATGAAGAACGCGAAGCGCCTGCCGTCGATCATGGCTTCGACGCGGTACATCAGGTAGATCATGATGGCCGGGCAGGTCGCCGGGTCTTCGAGCAGGTCGGTGTAGTCGAAGCCGAAGATGCCGCCGTCGTCGAACTGCAAGGCGTCGTCGGCGCAGTCCAGCGCCCAACCGAGAGAGCCCGATGCCGTCCAGCGCTTCAGCCGCTCGGCCACACTGTTCTGGTCGACGTTGGGCAGGTTCTGAATGACCGCCTCGAACCCGCGCAGTTCGCGCGGGAGCCGCGCCACGGCGCGCACCGCATGGGTGATCTCGGCCTCCTCGCGCGGGGAATGCGGCATCTCCGCGCGGTAGGTGCAGAACCGCACCAGGTCGTCCCAGAACAGCAGATTGCTCTCGGTGGGCGCCATCTTGAAGGGGTTGAACTGCGTCGGCTCTCCCTTGCGCAGCGAGAGGTACTTGCCGCCCGCCGCGCGGATGGCGATCTCGGCGCCGCGGTCCTTGTCGAAGTAGACGACCTGGGTGCCGTACTTGCGCAGGTTCAACAACAGGTATAGCGCGAGCACGGTCTTGCCCGAGCCCGACTGCCCGATGATCTGGCAGTTGCCCAGCGCAGACTGACCCGTGCAGTCCTCGTGCAGCGGCGTCGTGTGGAAGTTGAAGTAATACGGCTGCGCCGCCGGCGTGCGGAAGATCGTGACCGCCTCGCCCCACGGGTTGCCGTCGCGTTTGCCGGGCTGGAAGTTGTGCAACGAGCACAGGCCCGCGAAGTTGCGTGAACTGAGGTGGGCCGAGCGCGGCCGTGCACGCCAGTTGCCCGGAAGCTGGGACAGATAGGCTTGGTCCACCACCAGGTCGACCGGCACGCCGAGGAAGCCGATGGACTGCATGCGCTCCAGGGCGATGGCCCGGCAGTCTTTGACGTCTTTGACCGAGTCGCCAATGATCTGCATCACGTAGTGGTATTCGCCGAAAGCGAACGAACCGCTGATGACGCCGTCGATCGCCGCGTCCAGTTCGACGATCTGACTGACCGCGCCATCGTCGGCGCTGGCGAGCCTGCGGCGCTGGATGCGCAGCGCGGCCAGCGCGTCCATCGTGTGCTTCGGCGAGAACGACTGCGTCTCGATGTACTCGAACGGCAGCGCGATCATCGTGTTGAGGATGCCCGGCTCGGAGTACTCGGCGTAGTCCTTGATGTCGATGAAGGTCGAGTAATGCGTGCCGACAAGCCCGCGTGTTTCGACGATTTCGTTGCCGAACAGCACGCGCGACAGCGACAGGTAGTGGTGCAGCGGCACGTCCTTGACCGGCACGGGGCGCCACACACCATTGATCAGGTAGCCATAGAACTCCTGCTGACGGCTGTAGGTGACGCCTTCGTGCTCGTAGTCCGTCAGCAGCGTCGGGCCGTAAGAGGCCAGCGAGGTCGAGACCTGCTTCTGCAGATCGCCCATCCGCTCCAGGATCTCCAGCTCCTCGTGCCGCATTTCGTCCACGGTGTGCGCGGGGCGTGCCGTCAGCCGCCCCGCCTTCTGCGGGAAGGGCCGGTACAGCACGGTCAGGTAGATCTCGGTGGCCATCAGGCCTTCGTTGTTCAACTGCTCGTAGTACTTCTCCACCACGTGCTGGGCGAAGGTCTCCTGTGGCGCCGTGAGGCGGGCGCCGGTGAAGCGCCGCAGCCGATGCACCCAGAACGCGAACTTGCCGTTCGACAGGCTGCGCACGAGTACGTTGAACGCCTCCATCTTGGCGTAGGCCTCGGCGATGGAGAGGCCGTCGAACGCCAGTCCATCGATCTGCCAGGTCGACATGTAGTCACCGGTGCGGGCCGAGACCACGGTGCTGGTGATGCGTGCCGACATGGGGATGTGCCGGCTCAGCACGTCGTCCTGGTTGGCCAGGCGTTGCGTCGAGCTTCTCATCGGCCACCCTGGTCGGCGGCCGAGCGCCGGGTGTATCGCGTGGCAGCAAAGCTCTTCGCGCCCCAGTGATGCAGGTTGCGTTTGGCGGGGAAGCCTCGGATCACGAGCATGTACTGCAACAGCCGCTGGTCGTCCTGCGAGCTGATGTGGCGCATCGCGAGGACGCAGATGACACACGACAGTGCGATGCCCGTGGCCACGAAAAAGCCGACCAGGATCACTGCCCACATGCCGATCAAGATGTGCAGGCCCACCACCAGAATGAAGGGCACCACCGGCACGCCGGCCATGGTGGCCGGGCGGGTCGCCCCTTTGAAGATCACGTCTCGATAGTTCATGGCAAGAGCTGAAGCAGATGGCCACTGAAGGCCGCGGCCCTGTGTCCACACGACGCGTCAGACCGGCGTGGTGTGGGCTGGCCCTGGCAACGCCGGTCGCTCAAGCGACGGGCGTGCACGATCACACCGGCGCCGGCTACGCAGCGCCAGGAAGATCGATACGGCAGGGAGAGGTCGCTACCTAACGGTGCGACGAGGCGTCAGTCAGCTGATCAGCTGCGGGCCGATGGCCGCAGCAGAGCCGATCAGCACACCGCCCCAGAAGACGGGGGCCACGTCTTTCCACTCAGCCGCCTGAAACACCATGCGAAAGCCCACGAACATCAGCGCGCAGGTCACGATGACGCCGCCGATGCCCAGCATCCACGAGTTGACATTCCCGAGAAGCGTCCCGGCCGTGCTGCTGATTTGTGCAAATGCCGGGTGGGCAGAAAGCAGCAGCGCAGCGACGACGGCGATTTGGGTGCTCGATTGAATGGGTGATTTGTTCATGGTGGTTTTTGAGGTTGTTAATCGAACATGGATCGGAAAGCGGATTTATTTGGCAGCGGGGACTTTTCGCCACTATTGGCAAGAACCTTGCTCACATAGCCAGATTTCTCGCCGTCCAGGTAATTGCCGGAGTTGTAACAGGACAGCGCTGCGCGCACGGCGTCATGCTGGGTTTCGGCGGCCGCCGACCGAGCGGCTCCCTGTTTGCAACGAACATAGACATCGGCGCCGGCTTCGAGATTCATGCAAATGTCAAAACCTTTTTTGATGTCGCCGTCCCAGCCGAGCCGTTTGAAATGAATGCGATTGATCTGACTCAGGCCGATCGAGTAGTTGAAGCCGGCCGTCTCCAGTTGCTGAACGGTCTGCACGGCCTCCTGCAGGTTGGTGGGCTGTCTTTGAAGCCGACCACCTACAACCCCGATGGCAAAGGGATTTCCGGACGATTCGACCCGAACGATCTTCGACATGATTTCCGTCTCTGCCAGCCCAGGGCAGTCGATGGCCGGCAAGTCAAACATGTCGATGAAATGAAGGGGGGTGGTTCTGCGGGGTGCCAATACAAACGACGGATGTCATGTCTATTGATCCATTGTTGAAGGGCGAGCCCATGCTGGTGAATAGCCGCTCTGCCGCCGGGGATGAGATTTGTCTCGCGCCGGATGCTTGAATTGAAGTTCAATGGGCTGTGTTCTTGTGCCGTTTAGTTGAATGATTAGTTCGGCCGCAAGCGTACTGCGCGGGCTTATTAAAATTTATTAAGGAAACATGGCACTCGTGTCATCCGGCGTAAGGCGATGCAACAGGCGTGAGGGAAGCTCTCGC
>JACCDQ010402926.1_pt1 | contig 24539 bp, 21 predicted proteins | sample 7446031 | NCBI WGS metagenome assembly JACCDQ01 (sample SAMN15323442, study PRJNA562643) | freshwater metagenome | isolation source: river surface water | place: USA:Blue River Watershed | collected 2017-08-17 | reverse complement strand
GATCACGATGCCCGAAGCTGTTTTGGTTTCGCTTTCGATACGTTTGACGATCACGCGATCGCCCAAAGGACGCAGTTTCATGGAATCTCCTGGATTTGAAACAAGGGTTTTAAAACGAAAGCACCCAAGTGGGCGCTGATGGCTGCTGTGGAGGGCGCTGTTAGCACTCAACTCCATCGAGTGCTAATCATAAGGCCTTTTCAGTGGCTTTCAAGAGTTGGCGTGTTTGTCTGTCGTTGGGGTCGGGTTGTGCAAAGCCATCTGCAGGGGCATACCCGGTTGTGTCGCCAGTTTGGCGTTCAGCGCCGGGGAGGCCTTGCCGACGTCGAGCGCGGTCAGGCTTTGTCCCCGGCTGCTGCCGAGCAAATAGCCAAATACCAAGTCGGTGCTGATGTCGCCTTCAAACAGTGACACATGGTTGGCGGCATGCAGTGCGCTGGCCGTCGGTAATTCGCTGCTGTTGTAGATGACGATGTGCGCGTCCCGGGCGGCAGTGTCTTGCAAGTGCATGGGCGAAGCATGCACCCAGGCCATGCGCGCATCGATGAACAAGGCTCCAATCGCTCGGTGCACCCCCATCAGGTCCAGCGGTTGCGTGATCACTTTGACATCGGCCCAGTGGCTCAATTGCGCCAAGGTGCTGTTGATCTGGTCGCTGGCATGCAGGATGCACACCAGCGGCGTGCCGTTCACAGGCTGGGGGCTGGCAAACCCCTGGTCCTGACAAAATTGCTGGAGCGACGATGAGAGGATGCGCCGGTGGCCCCCCTGGGTCACAAAGGCTTTGAACACGCCGGTTTCCACCATGCGCTGAACGGTCCCGACCGACAGGCCCAAGATTTTGGCCGCCTGGCTGGTGCTGAAATATGTTTGAGAAAAATTTTCCTTTTTCATCGCGAATCCTGAGTGAGGTACAAGCCTGCCGGGTTTGAAATGTTTGGCTGTTTTGATCATATGGACGAGTCTCTTTGGGGGGAGGGCGTCAAACCGGTAGCGCGGCCATGAAAACAGGTACACCGTGAGGCCAAGGATGGCCGGGTGGAGAACGCGGATGCAAGGTGCCCGTTCAGTTCAAGGCAAAATCCCCCCCATGTTGAGTTGGTTCCGTTTCTTTTCTGTGTGGCCTTTGTGGGCGCTGCATGCCGTGGGCTGGCTGGGTGGCTGGCTGGCTTGGGCGGTGTCGCCCACTTACCGGCGTCGCTTTCTGGACAATGCCCGCCAAGCCGGTTTGCACGGGTGGGACGTGCTGGGTGCTGTGGGGCAGGCGGGCTGCATGTCGGCCGAGTTGCCGCGTTTGTGGCTGGGTCGACCCGTGCCCGTGCAGTGGGCCGAAGACCAGGCCGCGGCCGAAGCCTATGCCGCAGGCCAGGGCGTCTTGTTTTTGACGCCCCACATGGGCTGTTTTGAAGTCACAGCACAGGCATTGGCTTCGCGTTTTGGGGGCGAGCACGGTCCTTTGACGGTGCTGTACCGTCCGGCACGCCATGCCGGCCTGGCCGAAGTGATGGCGCTGGCGCGCAATCGCCCGGGCCTGGAGGCCGTGCCGACCACCTTGGCTGGGGTGCGGCAGATGATCAAGGCCTTGCGTTCGGGCCAGGCGGTGGGCTTGTTGCCTGACCAGGTGCCGCCGGAGGGCATGGGCCAATGGGCCCCTTTTTTTGGCAAGCCTGCTTACACCATGACTTTGGCTGCGCGACTGGCGGCGCAAACCGGTGCGCGCGTGGTCCTGATCTGGGGTGAGCGTTTGTCTTGGGGCCGCGGTTTTCGCCTGCACACCCAAACCTTGGGCCACGAACTGTCGCCCGATCTGGAGGTGGCCGTGGTTCAAATCAACCAGGCCATGGAGCGCCTGGTGCTGACTTGTCCGAGCCAATACCTGTGGAGCTATGCGCGTTACAAATCACCTCGACAGGAACGCTGAGCCATGCACCCGATGATTGTGTTGATGCGCTTCCTGTCGATCTGGCCCTTGGGTATGTTGCGCAGTTTGGGCTGGGTGCTGGGCCATGCGCTGTACGGCTTGGCTGCAAGCCGCAGGCAGGTGGCGCAGGTCAATCTGGCGCTGTGTTTCCCACAGCGATCAGCATATGAGCGGTCGCGGATGGTGCGACGCCACATGGTGATGGTGATGCAATCCTTGCTTGACCGTTCCTGGCTCTGGCATGGGTCCATGGCACAAATCCAGCGGCGCTTGCAGGTGGTGGGTGACGATGCCTTGTTGAAGTCGGACCAGCCGGTGGTGGTGTTTGCCCCCCATTTTGTGGGCCTGGATGCCGGCGGGACGGCGTTGACGGTGTTGGGGCAGGTGCCCATGTCCAGCATTTATGTGCCGCAACGCCACCCTGCGCTGGATGCCTGGGTGCGTGAAGGGCGCAACCGGAGTGGGCGAAACAAGCTTTATTTCCGGCATGACGGCGTCAAGCAAATCCTTTCGGGTTTGCGCCAGGGCGACAAGTTGTACCTGTTGCCGGACATGGATTTCGGTCCGGCCGAATCCATTTTTGTGCCCTTTTTTAACGTGCCTGCGGCCACCTTGCCTTCGCTGTCGCGCTTTGCCCGTTTGGGGCGTGCACAGGTCATGACGGCGGTCACGCGCATGACGCCGCAAGGTTATCGGGTCGAATTGGGTGCGCCCTGGGCCCACTTCCCGAGCGACGATGTGCAAGCCGACACGGCCCGCATGAACCGCGAACTGGAAGCCCTGATTGCCACCATGCCCGAACAGTATTACTGGGTGCACAAGCGCTTCAAAACCCGACCCGAGGGCCAGGCCGGCTTTTATTGAGTCGGGGGCTTCAGAAAACCTGCGATCTCTGCGATCACCCGATCGGGTAGCTCATGCACCACCCAGTGTGTGGCCCCCGAGATGGGGACCTGTTGCAAGTCAGGAATGTGCTGATCCAGCCCCTCGGTCAGGCAAGGCAGCAAAGCGATGTCGTCTTGCGCCCACAGCACCAACGTGGGCACTGCGATGTGCAACATCTCGGGCGGCAAGGCCATGGCCGATGCCCCTGGATCTTGGGCGGTGGGCGGGCGCAAAGGCGAAGCCCGGTAGTAGTTGAGCCCACCTTGCAGGCCCTGACACCAGACTTCGCGGTAGCGGTTTTCCATCTCGGGCGTGAGCCACGGGGCCGCTTGGGCGGCCAGGCTGTGCGCACCACTGAGCTCGCCATCGTCACCCCGCAGGAAGCCGAACAGTTTTTGAAACCCGTTGGCCGACAGTTGTTCGGCCGCATCGGGCTGCACCAAAAAGTTCATGTAGGCACTGGCCGCTTGTTGGGCCGGGTCGTTTTGCATCGCCCGCACAAAAGGTCCGGGGTGCGGTGAATTGATCACCACCAGTTGTCGCAGGCGCTCGGGTTGTTGATTGGCCAGGCTCCAGGCCACGGCACCGCCCCAGTCGTGGGCGATCAGTGCGGCCAGCGGATGGCCCACGCCGCATTCGGCATCGATCAAGGCCAGGATGTCTTGCACCAGGAATTTGGCCCGGTAGGCCTTCACATCGGTCGGTGCACTCGACTTTTCGTAACCGCGCAGGTTGGGGGCCACACAGCGGTAGCCCCCGTTTTCTGGTCGCGCAAAGTGCTGCAGCAAGCCGTCCCACACGAAAGCCGCTTCTGGAAAACCGTGCAGGAACATGAGCACGGGTCGCCCCGGTTCGCCGCAGGCTCGGCAACTGAGGGTGATGCCGTGGGGCAGGGCTTGCTGCCAAGTCTGGATGGTGGGGCTCAAAGGGGATCGCTCCATGCTGGTGGGGCGATCGGCTGTGATCAGGGTGTGATCACTCGTCCAGCGCCTCGGGTTCGTCTTCGGGCGGCTTGGCAGGGGCTGGCACAGGCACGCCCTCTTTGGGGTGCGTCCAGTCCCACAGCAGCTGGGCCACTTCGTCCACGCCCTGTTTTTTCAGGGCCGAGAACAGTCTGACTTCTCCCCCGCCGGCTTGCAGTCGCGCAATCGACAAGGCCTTGGCCTGCTCGGCGCGGGTGAGCTTGTCGGCCTTGGTCAGGATGATCAAAAACTTCAGGCCTTGTTCGACCCGGGGGCGGATGACTTCGAGCAGGATGTCGTCCAGCTCGGTCAGGCCGTGGCGCGGGTCGCACATCATGACGATGCCCATCAGGTTTTCGCGGCTGACCAAGTAGTTGGCCATGACCTGCTGCCAGCGCAGCTTGTCCATCTTGGCCACGGCGGCGTAGCCATAGCCGGGCAAGTCGGCCAGCACCGCATCGGTGATGCCTTGTTTGCCCAGTGCAAACAGGTTGATGTGCTGGGTGCGGCCGGGTTTTTTGGAGGCAAAAGCCAGCTGTTTTTGCTGGGTCAGGGTGTTGATGCAGGTGGACTTGCCCGCGTTGGAGCGGCCCACGAAGGCGATTTCGGGGGTGTCCATCGCAGGCAAGTGGTGCAGTTGCGCGGCGGTGGTCAGGAAGCGGGCGGTGTGCATCCAGCCCATGGGCGTGACCACCGGTGGGGTGGCGGGCGCGGCTTGGGGTGAAGAATTGGAAACGCGGGGACTGGAGCTCATAAATCGGGGGGCCTTGGCTCGTCAGGAAACTGACGCAGACCTCATTGTAGAATCCTTGGGTTTTGCGCCCATTCTTCCAACCCTTTGGACGACGCCCATGAAGTCAATTGCCTCTTTTCTGATGTCCGCCACTTTGTCCGCTTTTGTGGCGGGTTCCGCACTGGCGGCAGGTCCTGCCCCCGCCGCTGCCAAGCCTGACCTGGCCAAAGGCGAAGCGGCATTTGCCATGTGCGTGGCCTGCCATGCAGCCGACGGCAACTCGACCACTCCGGTCAACCCCAAGCTGTCTCAGCAGCACCCTGAATACCTGATCAAGCAATTGCAAGAATTCAAATCTGGCAAGCGCGCCAACGCCGTGATGAGCGGCATGGTCGCTGGTTTGAGCGATGACGACATGCGCAACATCAGTTACTGGTTGGCTTCCAAGTCCGCCAAGCCCGGTTTTGCCAAAGACAAAGACACCGTGGCCCTGGGTGAACGCATCTACCGCGGCGGCATCCCAGACCGCCAGATCGCCGCTTGCGCCAGCTGCCACTCGCCCAATGGCGCTGGTATTCCTGCGCAATACCCCCGCGTGTCGGGCCAGCATGCCGACTACACCACCGCACAGCTGGTCGCTTTCCGTGACGGCGTTCGCAAGAACAGCGTCCAGATGGCCAACGTGGCTGCCAAGATGAACGACCGCGAAATCAAGGCCGTGTCCGATTACATGGCGGGTCTGCGCTGAGCGCTTGACCTTGTCACCTCGAGGCTGTCCCTTGGGGTGAAGGGGTCTTCAGCAACATCCATTTTGCTCAGTCACAATCGGCAACCGGCTGTGAACTCGAACTGTCAAGGCCGGTTTTCCGGCCTTGGTCGTTTCTGGCAAGCCTTTTTCTGTTTGCTTTTTCTGTGGCGCTGACAAGCGCTGCTGACACTTTTGCACCATGACGACTGTTGCTCCCAGCCCCGAATCTGATCGCGGCTCACCCCGCCTGCAAGCTACGCTGGAGCTGCTGACCTCGATGCGTTTTGCGATTTCTTTGCTGACCATCATTTGCATCGCTTCGGTCATCGGGACGGTGCTCAAGCAAAACGAACCGGCGGGCAACTATGTCAACCAGTTCGGCCCCTTCTGGGCCGAGGTGTTTGCCACCCTCAAGCTCCATTCGGTTTACAGCGCCTGGTGGTTTTTGTTGATTCTGGCCTTCTTGGTCATCAGCACGAGCTTGTGCATTGCCCGCAACACGCCCAAGATCCTGGCCGACCTGAAGGCTTACAAAGAAAACATCCGCGAGCAAAGCCTCAAGGCCTTTCACCACAAGGCTGAAGGGGTGTTGGACGAAGCCCCTGAAGCGGCTGCACATCGCTTGGGCCAGCTGCTGGCCACCGGCGGTTGGAAGGTGCGCTTGCAGTCGCGCGAAACTGCCCAAGGCACGGGCTGGATGCTGGCGGCCAAAACCGGCGCGGCCAACAAGCTGGGCTACATCGCGGCGCACTCGGCCATTGTGCTGGTCTGCGTGGGGGGCTTGCTCGATGGCGACTTGATGGTGCGCGCCCAGATGTGGTTTGGCGGCAAGGCCGTCTACAACGGCGGCGGTTTGATCGCGGACGTGCCCGAAAAACACCGCTTGTCTGAGCGCAATCCAGCTTTCCGAGGCAACCTGATGGTGGCCGAAGACACCGCATCAAGCACCGCCATCTTGAGCCAGTCCGATGGCATCTTGCTGCAGGAGTTGCCGTTCTCGGTGGAGCTCAAGAAGTTCATCGTCGAGTACTACTCGACTGGCATGCCCAAATTGTTTGCCAGTGACATCGTGATCCACGACAAAGCCACGGGCGAGAAAAAAGAAGCCCGTGTCGAGGTGAACCACCCGGTCACTTACCGCGGTATGGAGATTTACCAGTCCAGCTTTGACGACGGCGGCTCGAGCGTCAAACTCCAGGCGGTGCCCATGTCGGCCGCCACGCGGCCTTTTGAGGTGGAGGGCGTCATTGGCAGCAGCACCGAATTGACCAACGGTGCCGAGAAACTGCGCCTGGAGTTCTCGGGCTTGCGTGTGATCAACGTCGAGAACATGGGGGGCAACGCAGCCCAGGGTGTGGATGTGCGCAAGGTTGACTTGCGCAGCGCGATTGACCAGCGCATGGGGGCGGGCCACAAGACCACGGAAACCAAAGAGCTGCGCAATGTGGGCCCCAGCGTGAGCTACAAACTGCGCGATGCGGCGGGCCAGGCCCGCGAATACAACAACTACATGCTGCCGGTGGACACCGGCGATGGTGTGCCGGTCTTTTTGCTGGGCATGCGCGAGAACCCGGGTGAGCCTTACCGTTATCTGCGCCCACCTGCGGACGAGAACGGTGAATTGACCGGCTTCACACGCCTGCGGGCGGCCTTGGCCGATCCGGCCCTGCGCGACCGTGCGGTGCAGCGCTATGCGCGCAAGGTGGTGGACCCTCAGCGTCCGGATTTGAGCCGCCAACTGGCCGACTCGGCGGCCCGCGCCCTGGGTTTGTTTGCCGGACTGGAGCCGGTCAAGGGCCAGCCGGTCGCAGGCCTGCAGGCCCTGTCAGATTTTCTGGAGGCCAATGTGCCTGAAGCTGAGCGCAGCCGCGCCGGCGAGATGTTTGTGCGCATCTTGAACGGCACCTTGTTGGAGCTGGACACGGTGGCGCGCGAACAGGCCAAGGCCAAGCCCTTGCCCGCCGACAAATTGCAAGGCTTCATGGCGCAGTCGGTTCTGGCCTTGAGCGATGCGCCGTTTTATCCAGCCCCCATGACTTTGATGCTCAAGGATTTCAAGCAGGTGCAAGCCAGCGTCTTCCAGGTGGCCAGAGCCCCCGGCAAAAACGTGGTTTATCTGGGTTGCTTTTTCCTGATCCTGGGCGTTTTTGCGATGCTCTATGTGCGTGAACGTCGCTTGTGGGTCTGGCTGGCACCGCAAGGCGCAGGCGCACAGGCCACGGTGGCGCTGTCGTCGAATCGCCAGACCTTGGACGTTGACCGAGAATTTGACCAACTGACGGCCCGTTTGCTGGGTCGTGCCGAGAACACCAAATGACTTCAAGTGTGACTTTGAATCCGGGGTATTTTTCCCGCCGCAGTCTGGCCGATTGGGGGTTTGCCTTGCTGACCGTGCTCGGCATGGTGTGGGCTTTTTCGCGTTACAGCCAAGCCATGGATGTGTATGAGCAGGGCATTTTGGTGGCCAGCGTACCGGCCGCGGTGGCCTTGGCCTGGTTCTGGCGTCCCCTGCGAACGCTCATGCTGGCCGTGGCGGTGTTGTCCTTGCTGGCCATTTATTCGTACCAAGGCGATCTGGCAAGGGCCGAGCAGGTGTTCTGGCTCAAGTATTTCCTGTCCAGCCAATCGGCCATCTTGTGGATGAGCATGGTGTTCTTCATCAGCACCGTGTTTTACGGCGCAGGCCTGGTGCTGCCCGCGCAGGCAGACCAGATGGAGTCTTTGGGCTCACGCATGGCCTGGGTGGGTGTGCTGCTGGCGCTGGTGGGCACCATGGTGCGCTGGTATGAAAGCTACCTGCTGGGCCCCGACATCGGCCACATCCCGGTGAGCAATCTGTACGAAGTGTTCGTCATGTTTTGCTGGATGACCACCGGCTTTTACCTGTATTACGAAGACCATTACCGCACCCGCGCACTGGGTGCGTTTGTGATGCTGGTGGTCAGCGCGGCTGTGGGCTTTTTGCTTTGGTACACGCTGGTGCGCGAAGCCCATGCCATTCAGCCCTTGGTGCCGGCCTTGAAGAGCTGGTGGATGAAGCTGCATGTGCCGGCCAACTTCATTGGTTACGGCACTTTTGCCTTGGCGGCGATGGTGGCGTTTGCGTATTTGATCAAGCAACAAGCCAACGAAACCCGTTGGCACAAACTCACGCCCATTTGGTTGCTGGGCGCTGCTCTGTGCTTTGTGCCGATCGCATTTCGCGCGCGCGCCGTGGCCGAAGCGGGGGGCAGTTACTGGGTGGGCTATGCACTGGTTTCCGTCTTGATCACGGCAGGCATCATGCTGGGGCGTCGCCGCATGGCCGAGCGCTTGCCGGCGCTCGAGGTGCTCGACGACGTGATGTACAAAGCCATCGCCGTGGGCTTTGCCTTCTTCACCATCGCGACCGTGCTGGGGGCCTTGTGGGCTGCCGAGGCCTGGGGCGGTTACTGGAGTTGGGACCCCAAGGAAACCTGGGCCCTGATCGTTTGGCTCAATTACGCGGCCTGGCTGCACATGCGTTTGATGAAAGGCCTGCGCGGCACAGTCGCCGCATGGTGGGCTTTGGTCGGACTGGCCGTGACGACTTTTGCCTTTCTGGGGGTCAACATGTTCCTGAGCGGTTTGCACAGCTACGGCACACTGTGAACCCGGTCGGTTGTGCATGCCCCCAGGCACAGCCGGCACAATGCATCCAGTCTTGATGTTCTTCAAGGGAGAGTTCGCATGATCATCCGTTCCAATCACGATGGGTTCATTCACCCGTTGGCCCACGAGATCACCCGTCAGGATGACTATGTGTCCCGCAGAAACCTCATGCGAGGCATGGCCGCCACGGCGATGGGCGCGGGTTTGTCGGGCTGGGTGGCGCGAGAGGCCTTTGCGCAAACGGTGCGTCCGGGTGGCTCGCCTGCCATGAACTTTGTGCCTTCGACGACCGCGGGCGCTGTCGTCATGGACAAGCCCACGGCCTACAAAGACGCGACCAGCTACAACAATTTCTACGAATTCGGCACCGACAAGTCCGATCCCGCGCGTCGGGCCGGCAGTCTGAAAACCGATCCGTGGAGCGTGGAGATCGAAGGCCTGATCAAAAAGCCGGGCCGATACCTGCTGGAAGACCTGATGAAGTGGGGCGCGATGGAAGAGCGCATCTACCGCTTGCGTTGTGTCGAAGGCTGGTCCATGGTGATCCCCTGGGTGGGCTATTCGCTGGCCGATTTGATCCGCCGTGTGGAGCCTCAAGCAAGTGCCAAGTTTGTTGAATTCGTCACGCTGGCCGACGAGAAAACCATGCCCGGTGTGCGATCGAGCGTGCTCGATTGGCCCTATGTGGAGGGCCTGCGCCTGGACGAAGCCATGCACCCGCTGACCCTGCTGGCGTTTGGCATGTACGGAGAGGTCATGCCCAAGCAAAATGGCGCGCCTTTGCGCCTGGTGGTGCCCTGGAAGTACGGTTTCAAAAGTGGCAAAAGCCTGGTCAAGATCCGCTTTGTGGACAAGCAGCCGGTGTCGTCCTGGACCCGGGCGGCACCGCAGGAGTACGGCTTTTATTCCAACGTCAATCCGTCGGTGGATCACCCGCGCTGGAGCCAGGCCACTGAGCGCCGGATTGGCGAAGACGGCCTGCTGGCCAAAAAGCGCAAAACGCTCATGTTCAACGGCTATGAAGCACAGGTTGGGCAGTTGTACGCCGGCATGGACCTGAAGAAATTTTTCTGACGATGCGGGTGCTGCGACAAGCCCTGCTCACACGGCGTGCCTGGTGGTGTGTTCTGGGGCTGGGCTTGTGGCCTTTGCTCCATTTGCTGGTGTTGATGGGGCAGGGCGATTTGGGGGCCAATCCGGCCGAAACCCTGATCCGCAGCACGGGTGACTGGACCTTGTGGGGCCTGTGTCTCGGTTTGGCCATCACACCGTTGCGGGTGCAGCTCGGTTGGCCCGAGTTGGCCCGCTTCAGGCGCATGCTGGGCTTGTTGACCTACTTGTATGCCTGCTTGCATCTGAGCTGCTATGCGCTGTTTGACATGGGGCTGGACCTGCCCGAGATCGTGCGGGATGTGCTCAAGCGGCCATTCATCTGGCTGGGCGTGAGCGCCTGGGTTTTGCTGAGCCTGATGGCAGCCACTTCTTTCAACCGGGCCGTGCGCTGGCTTGGGGGCGCACGCTGGCAAGCCTTGCACCGCGTGGTCTACGCCGTGGCCGTTCTGGCGGTGTTGCATTTTTGGTGGATGCGGGCCGCCAAAAGCAATTTCAACGAGGTGCTGGTGTACGCAGGGATTTTGGGGGCATTGCTGGCCTGGCGGCTCCAGCGTGCCTGGCGAAAGCGCCAGCGTGCAGCGAAGCCGGCCTCAGCGGCCTGAATGGGCACGCCAGGCGTTGAGCCTGGAGCGCGGCCCTCGGTGGCCCAAATAGCCCGGCGCCACACCGGCGGCACTGCTGGCCTGGATGCCCAGGTCTTTCAAGCCGGGCCACTGTCCCGAGGCGATGTTGTCCACTTTCATCGAAGCCAGATTGTCCCGGCTCATCAGGGGCTCGCCCGGGGCCAGCTCCATGCACGCCGCCTGCAGCCAGCCCGCCCAGCGGGGCAGAGGCAACACGGGCCGCCCTTGGCCACCCCGAACGCCTGCCCATTGCCCTGACTTCTGGACCAGCTCGCCCAGGCTCATCACCTCGGGTCCTGCCAGTTCGTAGGTTTGACCGATGGTGCGTTGCTCTTGCAGGCAAGTGACCACTGCCCGGGCCACATCGCCCACCCAAACGGGTTGGAAGCGGGTGGTCGACCCTGCCAAAGGCATGCAGGGCAAGTGCGTTTGCAGGTCGGCAAACAGGTTCAGGAATTTGTCTTCAGCACCGAATATCACGCTGGGTCGCAGCACCGTCAGGTCCAGGCCTGCGCTCTGCAGGGCGGTCTCACCGCGAGCCTTGCTGCGCTGGTACATCGACGGTCCTTGTGCATCGGCACCCAAGGCGCTGATGTGAACCAGACGGTTCACGCCCGCATGCTTCATGGCCTGGGCAATGAGGGTCGGCAGCTGCACATGCACTTGTTCAAACCGTTGTTCATCGCCGTGCAGCACGGCCACCAGATTGACCACCGCATCGTGACCCGGCATCAAGCGGACCAGGTCGCTGGCGCTGTGCACCGAGGCCTCGACCACGGTCAGGCCTGGCAAGTTCTGGATGGCGGCGGCATTCACTGCCCGGCGTGTTGGCACGGTCACTTGCCAGCCCAGCCGCGCCAGCTGTTCGCACACTTGGCGGCCGACAAAGCCTGTGCCGCCCAACACCAGAATGCGGCGCGTGCTCATGGCTTGCTGGGGGCCGCTTGGGCCAGCCATTGCGTGGCCAGCTCCACCCAATAGGTGCCACCCAAGGGGATCAGGTCGTCGTTGAAGTCGTAACTGGGGTTGTGCAGCGTGCAGGGGCCACCGCCATGCCCCATCTCGCGGTGCGCGCCATCGCCGTTGCTGATGAACACATATGCGCCGGGCTTGGCCTGCAGCATGTACGAGAAGTCTTCTGCGCCCATGGTGGGCTCTTGTGCCATCACATTCGCTTCACCCACGATGCCGGTCATGACCTGACGGGCAAAGTTCGCCTCGGCTTCGCTGTTGATGGTGGGCGGGTAGTTGCGGTCGAATTCGAATTCACAGCTCGCTTCAAAGGCCGCGCAAATCAACTCGGCCACTTGCCGCATGCGCGATTCGATCAGGTCCAGCACTTCCAGGCTGAAGGTGCGCACGGTGCCCTGCAGTTCGCAAGAGTCAGGCACCACATTGGTGGCTTCGCCCGCATGGATCATGGTGACCGAGATCACACCCGCGTCCACCGGCTTTTTGTTGCGGGTGATGATGGTCTGAAAACCCTGCACCATCTGGCAGGCGATCGGCACCGGGTCGATGCCGTTGTGGGGCAATGCGGCGTGGCTGCCCTTGCCGCGGATGGTGATCTTGAACTCGTTGCTCGAGGCCATCACGGGGCCGGGGCTGACTGCAAAAGTACCGACGGCGCCGCCCGGCCAGTTGTGCATGCCAAAGACGGCCTGCATGGGGAATTGGTCGAAGAGACCGTCTTGGATCATTTCGCGTGCTCCGCCACCGCCTTCTTCGGCGGGTTGGAAGATCAGGTACACGGTGCCATCAAAGTCGCGGTGCTTGGCAAAATGCTTGGCCGCCGCCAGCAGCATGGCGGTGTGGCCATCGTGGCCGCAAGAGTGCATCTTGCCTGGGTGACGGCTGGCGTGCACAAAGGTGTTGAACTCCTGCATGGGCAGTGCGTCCATGTCGGCACGCAGGCCAATGCCGCGCCCACAAGCGCCACCGTCACGGCCATGCACGATGCCGACCACCCCGGTGGTGCCCATGCCACGGTGAACGGGAATGCCCCAGTCGATCAGCTGCTTGGCGACCACATCGGCGGTGCGCACTTCTTCAAAAGACAGCTCGGGGTGGGCGTGGATGTCTTTGCGGATGGCCGAGATGCTGGCCGCGTCGTGGAGGATGGCGTCGATGAGCTTCATGGCCACAGTCTAGCGAGACTTGTTGGCACTTGCCATCACCCCTGTGTCTTTGGGGGGCTTGGTGTGCGGCTGTTGGGTGCTTTGGATGACAATCCGGTGTCAGACATTTTTCACCTTGCCGCCGGACACCATGACCGATTCATTTGCCGATGCCAACCAGACCGTGGTGCGTGGCGCTTGCCCGCACGATTGCCCGGACACCTGTGCCTTGCTGACCATGGTGCAAAACGGCCGGGCGGTGCGTGTGCAAGGCAATCCTGCACATGCCCCCACCGACGGTGTTTTGTGCACCAAGGTCTCGCGCTATGCCGAGCGGACCTACCACCCCGAGCGCTTGCTGCAGCCGCTCAGGCGTGTGGGCCCCAAGGGCGCAGGTCAGTTTGTGCCCGTCAGTTGGGACGAGGTGCTGGACGAGATCGCGACGCGCCTGAAAACCATCGCAGCGCGCGACCCGCAGGCCATCTTGCCCTACAGCTATGCGGGCACCATGGGCCTGGTGCAAAGCGAATCGATCGCGGCGCGATTTTTCCACCAGCTGGGCGCGTCGTTGCTGGACCGCACGATTTGCGCTTCGGCGGGTGCAGAGGCGCTCACGCAGACGCTGGGCAATAAGGTGGGCATGCCGGTGCGCATGTTTGCCCAATCCCGCTTGATCGTGATTTGGGGCAGCAATTCGATCGGCAGCAACCTGCATTTCTGGCGCATCGCGCAAGAAGCCAAACGCCAGGGTGCCAAGCTGGTGTGCATCGACCCGCGCAAGAGCGAGACCGCCGACAAGTGCCACGAGCACATCGCCATTCGGCCCGGCACCGACGCGGCGCTGGCGCTGGCTTTGATGCACGAGTTGGTTGTCAACGGCTGGCTCGACCAGGATTACATCGACCGCTACACCCTGGGCTGGGACGGTCTGCGTGCGCGCGCCTTGCAGTGGCCGCCCGAGCGTGCGGCCGAGGTGTGTGGCGTGCCCGCCGCGCAAATCCGCCAACTTGCGCGGGACTGGGGCACAACCCCCGCCGCAGCGATCCGTTTGAACTACGGCATGCAACGTGTGCGCGGAGGCGGCAATGCCGTGCGCGCAGTGGCTTGCCTGCCCGCGCTGACGGGTGCATGGCGGCATCCGGGCGGCGGTTTGCTCATGAGCAGCTCGGGCCATTTCCCGGTGCGGCGTGCCGCCTTGCAGCGGCCTGATCTGCTGGGCCAGCGGCGTCCGCGCACGATCAACATGGTCACCATCGGGGACGATTTGCTGCGTCCCGCTTCCTCTGAATTCGGCCCTCAGATCGAGGCCCTGATTGTTTACAACAGCAACCCGGTGGCCGTCGCCCCCGAGTCGGGCAAGGTGGTGCAGGGTTTTGGCCGCCAAGACCTGTTCACCGTGGTGCTGGAGCATTTTCAGACCGACACGGCGGATTACGCCGACTTCATCTTGCCTGCCACCACGCAGCTGGAGCACTGGGACATCCACACCAGCTATGGCCACACCGATGTCTTGCTCAACCGCCCGGCCATTGCGCCGGTGGGGCAGGCGCGCACCAACACCGATATCTTCCGGGCTTTGGCCCAGCGCATGGGTTTTGACGATCCGTGTTTTGCCGAGGACGATGAAAGCCTGTGCCGCAGCGCGATCGGCGATGCGGAAGACTTTGAGCAGCTGCTGACGCATGGCTTTGCTTCTTTGCCTGTGCCCGATGTGCCGTTTGCGCAAGGCGGCTTCCCAACGCCTTCGGGGCGCTGTGAATTCTTCAGCCAGCGCCTGGCCGACCAAGGCCTGGACGGTTGGCCCGAGCATGTGCCCAACTACGAAGTGCCGCAAGCCGGTGGTCGCTATCCGCTGGCGATGATTTCGCCACCGGCGCGGAACTTTTTGAATTCGACCTTTGTGAACGTGCAAAGCCTGCGCGACATCGAGGCCGAGCCGGTGCTGGAGATGCACCCGCAAGACGCGGCCGAGCGCGGCATTGCCGACGGCGCGGTGGTGCGGGTGTTCAACGACCGGGGGCAGTACCACTGCAAGGCACGCATCAACCAGCGGGCGCGTTCGGGGGTGGTCAACGGCTTGGGCATCTGGTGGCGCAAGCTGGGCCTGCATGGCACCAACGTCAACGAACTGACCAGCCAGCACCTGACCGATCTGGGGCGGGCACCCGTGTTTTACGACTGCCTGGTGCAGGTAGCTCTTTTGGAGGCGGCGGCCACGTCGGCATGAAAAAAGGGGCTGAAATTTCAGCCCCTTTGGTTTGCCATGCAGGGCCGATCAGTCGACCAGCTGCTCCAGCGCGAAGGTGTCAAACGCCGATTCGCGTTGGCGGATCAAGTGGGTTTTTGTGCCGTCCACCAGCACCTCGGCGGCGCGGCCACGGGTGTTGTAGTTGCTGGCCATGCTCATGCAGTAAGCGCCCGCAGACAGCACGGCCAGCGTGTCGCCTGCTGCGACCACCAACTGGCGGTCACGACCAATCCAGTCGCCGCTTTCGCACACAGGGCCAACCACGTCGTACACCGTGCTTTCGCCGGCTTGCGCTGTGACGGGCACGATTTGGTGGAAGGCCTGGTACATGGCCGGGCGGGGCAGGTCGTTCATGGCGGCATCGACGATGCAAAAATTCTTTTGCTCGCCCGGCTTGAGGTACAGCACCTCGGTCAGGCACACGCCCGCGTTGCCCACCAGTGAGCGACCGGGCTCGATCATCAGCTGGCGCTGGCCGTAGCCGCGTGCGTCCAGCTTGACCAGCAGCTGCGCCCACAGCGCATCGGCCTCGGGCGGGGTGTCCCCGTTGTAGTTGATGCCCAGGCCACCGCCAAAGTCGATGTGGTGGATGGCGATGCCCGCTGCTTCAATGTCGGTCACCAAATCCAGCACGCGGTCCATCGCGTCCAGATAGGGCGTCATCTCGGTGATCTGCGAGCCGATGTGGCAATCGATGCCGACCACCTTCAGGCCCGGCAGACTGGCCGCGTGGCGGTAGGCGCGCAAGGCGTCTTCGTGGGCAATGCCGAATTTGTTGCCTTTCAGACCGGTCGAAATGTAGGGATGGGTCTTGGGGTCCACATTGGGGTTCACGCGCAGGCTCACGGGCGCTTTCAGGCCCACGGACGCGGCCACGTCGCTCAGCACATCGAGTTCGGCTTCGCTTTCCACGTTGAAGCAGCCAATGCCCACTTTCAGAGCCTGCTTCATCTCGGCGCGGGTTTTGCCCACGCCCGAGAAAATCACTTTGGCCGGGTCACCGCCAGCAGCCAGCACACGGGCCAGCTCACCTGCCGACACGATGTCAAAACCGCAACCGGCGTTGGCAAACACCTGCAGCACGGCCAGGCTGGAGTTGGCTTTCATGGCGTAGCAAATTTGCGCCTGGCGTCCGGCAAAGCCGCGCTGGTAGGCCGCCAGGGCCGACAGCATGGCCGCTTTGGAGTACACGAACAGGGGTGTGCCATGTGTGCGTGCCAAGTCAGACAGGCGCACGCCTTCGACCATGAGCTCGCTGCCCTGGTAGGCGATGTGAGGTTGTCCGGGTAGGGCAAGGGCGGTGGAGGATGCGGTCATGGTTTCAAAAAGGAGGCGGATGGGGTGGTGTCGTTGTGGGCGTCTGAGGGGGCGGCCGGTGCGACAGGGGTCGATTCAGACGGCTGGGGCTCTGGGCGGCTGACCCGCTGTGGGGCTGCGCGCCAGGGGTTGAGGCTTTGCGGCAAGGTGGCACGCCCCACCGAGGCGGGTGTGTCGGACAATTTGAGTGGGCCTTTTTGGCCACATGCGCTCAAACCGACCGCACAGCCGACAAGGGCAAGCGTGATGACTAGAATCTTCGGTACCTTCAACATGCAGCGATTGTAATGACCGACCTTGAATTCATGGACCAAGCCGAGCGCCTGCTCGCTGGCGTAGAGACTGGCTGCGATCGCCTGAACGACGAGACCGATGCCGACATCGACAACCAGCGCGTGGGTGGCATGGTCACTTTGACTTTTCCCAACCGCAGCCAGATCGTCATCAATCTGCAAAAACCGTTGCATGAAGTGTGGCTGGCGGCGCGCTGTGGGGGGTTTCATTACCGCTTTGACGGCCAGGCCTGGCAGGACACCAAGGGCCAGGGCGAGTTCTGGGTCAGCTTGTCGCGTTATGCCTCTGAGCAGGCGGGCATGGCGCTGAACTTCAAGGCCTGAGGACAAGCCAAAGCGCATCCGGGCAGCGCCTGGGCCCAGGGCCGATTCAGGCCCTGCACGGGTCGACCGCTTTCAGTTGCGGAACAAATCCAAGATCCGGTTTCGCTCTTCGCCTGGCGGCAAGCTGGCGGGCCTGGAGGCCGAGCCGTCTGAGCCCGTGCCCAAGGTGCTGATGCCACCGCCTTTGGCGAATTCGTCAAACACCCAGTCGCCACCCACGTTCACCAGGCCTTCTGGGACGGCGGGTTCGGACACCGGCATCGCGCGCAACGCGGTTTCCATGAAGCTGATCCACACCGGCAAGCTCAGTCCTCCACCGGTCTCGCGGTCACCCAGTTTGCGCGGGGTGTCGTAACCGATCCAGACCACGGCCGCCAGATTTTGCTGGTAGCCGGCAAACCACGCGTCCATCGAATCGTTGGTGGTGCCGGTTTTGCCGTAAATGTCGGGGCGTTTGAGTGTGGCTTGTGCGCGAGCGGCGGTGCCCGAGCGTGTGACTTCTTGCAGCAAACTGGTCATCACGAAGGCATTGCGGGCCGGGATCGCCCGCTGCGCTTCTTCGGGCTGTGCAGGCAGAGGGCTGTCGACCAGCACGCGGTCTTTGTGATCGGCGATGCGGGTGATCAGGTGAGGCTGCATGCGGTACCCGCCGTTGGCAAAGACCGAGTAGCCAGTGGCCATCTGCATGGGCGTGACCGAACCTGCGCCCAAGGCCATCGTCAGGTAGGGCGGGTGCTTGTCTTCGTCAAAACCAAAACGCCCGATCCAGTCCTGGGCGTTGCGCGCACCGACCGATTGCAGAATGCGGATCGAGATCATGTTTTTCGATTTGGCCAGGCCTTTGCGCAAACTCATCGGACCGTCGAAGGTGCCGTCGTAGTTTTTGGGTTCCCAGGGTTGTCCACCGGTCACGCCCGCGTCAAAAAACAAGGGCGCATCATTCACCACGGTCGCCGGTGTGAAGCCTTTTTCCAGTGCGGCGGAGTAGATGAAAGGCTTGAAGCTGGAGCCAGGCTGACGCCAAGCCTGGGTCACATGGTTGAACTTGTTCTTGGCAAAGTCAAAGCCGCCTACCAAGGCCCGGATGGCCCCGGTTTGTGGCGTGATGGCCACGAAGGCCCCTTCGACTTCGGGCAATTGGGTGATCTCCCAAGCCCCTTTGCTGGTTTGCGCGATGCGGATGACGGCACCTCGGCGCACTTGCTTGGCCGGCGGGGCTTTCTCGGACAGGCCCGATTGAGCGGGTTTCAAGCCGTCGCCGGTGATGCTGATTTGCTCGCCGTTCTGGCGCACCACCACCACCTTGCGAGGCGTCGCTTCCAGCACCACAGCCGACATCACGTCGCCATTGTCCGGGTGGTCTTCCAGGGCGTCGTCAATGGCGTCTTCCATTTTCTTGGGGTCGGCTGGCAGATCGATGAATTGTTCAGGTCCGCGGTAGATCTGGCGGCGCTCAAAATCCATGATGCCCTGACGCAAGGCCTTGTAGGCGGCCATTTGCTCGGCCGATTGCACGGTGGTGTGAACGTTCAGGCCGCGGGTGTAGGTCTCCTGGCCATATTGGGCAAAGACCATTTGGCGCACGGTTTCGGCCACGTATTCCGCATGCAAGGTGCGCTTGTCTGCTGAGCTGCGCAAGCTCAGAGGTTCGGCTTTGGCGGCTTTGGCTTGCGCCGCGGTGATGTAGTTGTTGTCCTCCATGCGCTCGATGATGTAGAGCTGGCGAGAGCGTGCGCGCTTGGGGTTGCTGATCGGGTTGTAGGCCGAAGGTGCCTTGGGCAGGCCCGCCAGCATGGCGGCTTCGGCGATGGTGATGTCTTTGAGCGATTTGCCAAAGTAAGTTTCAGCCGCCGAGGCAAAACCATAAGCGCGGTTGCCCAGGAAGATCTGGTTCATGTAGATCTCCAGGATCTGGTCCTTGGTCAACATGTGCTCGAGCTTGTAGGTCAGCAAGATTTCATAAATCTTGCGGGTGTAGGTCTTCTCGGACGACAGGTACACATTGCGTGCCACCTGCATGGTGATGGTCGAGGCACCCTGGCTTTTGAAGCGGCCGATGTTGGCGATGCCCGCCCGCAGGATGCCCAGGTAATCCACGCCACCGTGCTGGTAAAAACGGTTGTCTTCAATCGACAACACCGCATTTTTCATGACATCCGGGATGTCCTTGATCGGTGTGAGGTTGCGGCGCTCTTCGCCAAATTCCCCCATCAATTGACCGTCTGCCGTGTAGATGCGCAAAGGCAACTTGGGCTTGTAGTCGGCCAGGTCCGAGATGTCCGGCAAGTTGGGGTAGGCCACAACCATGGCCACGCCCACCACCAGCAAGATGGAGAGCAAGCCTGCGAGCGCAATCCCCAGGCCCCACATGGCGAATTTGAAAAGCCACGAAGGCGCAGATGTCGATGCGAACGCGCGGCTGTCGCGTTCAGACTCGGGAGAGGTTTTGTCTTTGGATGGCATAGGGCGGAAGGGCTTGGCAAGCCGGTTGGCCACCATGCCGCATTATAAAAATTTCGCCCTTCGTTTCGGGCTTTTCTTTTTCGATAAATGAGACCTTTGGATTTATTTATCGATTGTGAAAACACAAATTACCTGTTACAAAAGATGTTCCAGAGGGTCAAGAAGGCCCCGGTCAGGGAGGGGACGATGCCAGCTTGGCTGCGTTTTTGGCAACAGTGGGGTGTTCGCACCGTGCGGCTGGCTTGGGGCTTGGCGCACGATGGTCAGGACTGGGTCCTGGTGGGCGTGTTTCGGCAGGGCACAGGTGGCTTGCGCGTTCAGGCCTGTGTGTCGCTCAGGCCGCCTGCAGGCGTGCCCCGGGTGGATGCGTCCTGGTTGAGCCAGGCCTTGATGGATGTCCCGCATCAGAAATCCATGTCTCGGCAGCGGCTGACCATGGGCTTGCTTGCACAAGACCTGGTGAGCGGCCAGATGAACTGCCCCGTGCAGGTGCCCCAGGAGGCCTGGCCTGCCGAAGTGCAGCTGGAGGTGGCCCAAGCCCTGAACTTGCCGCCCGATGCGGTCAATTTTGATTTTGAAGCCGAGCCGCTGGGGGGCGGTGAGGTGCGACAACTCCAGTGGGTGGGCTGTGCCAGAGCCTTGGTCGATGATTACCAGCAATGGATCCGGGCCGCTCATGGTTGGCAGCTGACCCGTCTGGAGCCTGAAGCCGACGCTGCCTGGCGGGCGGCGCAGGCTTTGGTGGGTGGCTTACCCAGTGTGTTGCAGCAAGCGCCGCAGGACTGGCAATTTCGCCTGGATTCTGAAAGCGTACCGGGTGATCTGGACGACGAAGGCATGGCCGATGTGCGCGGATCGAGGCTGCTTCAAGATGCTTTGGCCTCACCGGCCGGGCCTCGTCTGGTGGCAGCTGGCCTGGCTTTGAAAGCGTGGACCTGATGGCCGGCTTCAATTTGCTGAAATTCCCGACGCTGGACCGTCGGCAACGTGGCCAGCGTCGTTGGCGTTTGGGTTGGATGGGGGCGGGTGTGGGTGCCGTGTTGGCGGGCGGTTGGGTGCAATGGCAATCCTGGCAAACAGACCAGCTGCACCAGACCTTGCACGGGCTTCAGATTCGATGGGCCGAGCGCCAGCGCCAAACGCAATCACATCGGCAGCATGCACAGGACCACCAGATACAGCGGGAGCAACTGGACCAGCTGGCACGCTTGCAAACCCAGCACCAAGCCTGGACGCTCTTGCACGGCAGCTTGCTCGAAGAGGCCCGCAGTCAGGGCTTCATTTTGCAGCGCCTGCAGGTGGAGGCGGGCCGCATCGAGATTCAGGGGCAAGCCCCCAACACGCATGCCATGACCAGCGCGTTGCAGCGTCTTTCGGCGCGCTGGGGGCAGCCTTTGCATCTGTCGAGTCTGGAGGCTTGGGCCGCAGGAGATACCGCATCCACGGGCGTGTCGTTCACCTGGCAAGGCACATGGCCGGCTCTGGCCAATGGCTTGGTGCTGCCGAGCAAGGCCAAACCATGATGCGTCAACATGGCCTTTTGTTTGCGCGCTTGACCCAGGGCACGACCTGGTCGGCCTGGCAGCGTGTGTGCTGGCGTCAACTCCAGCGATGGGGCGATGCGGTTTCAGGGGCGGCACTGGGGGCCAGTGCGGTGTTCTGGCTGGGCAGCGATGCAGGATCTGCGCACGAACAGGCCCAGCAAGCGGTGGACGCTGCCAGGGCCCGCTTGCAAGCGCAGCCGGCACCGCAGCCGCCAGCGGTGGACCTTTCGGCCCATGCTGCGAGCGCACTTTGGCCGCGCTTGACGGGTGGCTTGCCGGCTGAGATCTGGCCCCATTTGCAACGGGCTTTGGGCGAACAGGGCGTGCAGGTGGTGTCGATCCGCATCTTGCCCGAGGTCTTGGCTGGGCCTTTGTCAAGCCAAAGCGTGGCCTTGCGTGTGCATGCCATGTATTCGGATTGGGTGAGTGCCTGGGATGGGTTGACCGATGCGGGGCCGGTGCTGTCGCTGGAGCGCTTGAGCGTTGTGCCGCAAACCACCTCGCGGGGCGTCCAACTCGATGTGGTGCTGCGGCTGTGGTTCAAGCCCGGGGCGCAGGCAGGTGGGCTTGTACCTGTTGGGTCTCAGGTGACGGCCGCTGCACGCGGTAAGGTGAGCGGGGTGCCGGACATTTTTGCCCAACCGGGCAGCGCACCCCGCGCTGCAGTGCTTCCCGAGCTGACACCGCAGAGCACTGACCCCTTGCAATGGCCGATGGACCGGATCCGTTTGCTGGGCACCTGGCAGCAAGGCGCGCAGTGGCAAGCGGTGCTGGGCACGGCCGAGGTGGGGGTGCCGGTTCAGGTGGGGCGGCGAGTGGCGCAGGAAGGGCACCGAGTGGAGTCCATCCGGCGTGATGCCGTGCGGTTGCGGTCTGCGCAGGGGCAAGTCATTGAATTGACATGGTCAGGGAGTGGGCGATGAACTGTTGGTTTTCAGCGGGCGTGGGTTGGTTTTTGGCGACATCGTGTGCTTGGGCGCAAGCGCCGCACCCGGTCATTGATGTGAACGGTCACAGTCCTGCGCTCAGGTCTGCGGTGACGGCAGATGGTCAGCCCATCAGCTTGAATTTCCAGAACATCGAGGTGCGCGCTTTGCTGCAGGTGTTTGCCGAGTTCACCGGCTTGAATCTGGTGGTGGCCGATACCGTGGCCGGGCAAATCACGGTGCGCTTGCTCGATGTGCCGTGGATGCAGGCGTTGGGCATCGTCTTGCAATCCAAGGGCCTGACCTCGCGCCGCGAGGGCAATGTGTTGTGGATTGCGCCGAGGGAGGAGTGGGCCTTGCGTGAGAAAAAGCACCTGGAATCCCAAGCGGCACTTGAAGCGGTGAGCCCCTTGCAGATGTTGCCTCTGCAGCTGCAGTACGCGCGCGCCACCGAAGTGGTGCAGCGCCTCTTAGGGGGCACAGGGGTGGCGGGGGGTGCTGGGGCCATGGGCGCACGCTGGCTGAGTCCTCGGGGCAGTGCTTTGGCTGAACCGCGCACCAACCAGTTGTTCATCCTGGATGTGCCCGGTCGCCTGGCCGAAGTGGCGCAGATGATCCAGAAACTGGACGTGCCGGTCCGGCAGGTGTTGATCGAGGCGCAAATCGTCGAGGCCGATGACCAGTTTGGCCAATCCCTGGGGGTGCGTCTTGGTTTGGGCACGGCAGGCAAGGTCGGTGCAAACAGCCTTCAGCTGGGGGCGACCAATGCCACGACCGGTGCCGGTGTGGTGACGGGCAACCAGGTCAATTTGCCGGCGGGCAGTGCAGGGCAGACGCTGAATGTGCCGTCGAGCTTTGCCGTGTCGCTGTTCAATGCGGCGGCGGACCGCTTCATCAATGTGGAGATCTCGGCGTTGGAGGCCGATGGCCGGGGCAAAGTGGTGTCGCGTCCCAGGGTGATCACGGCCGACCAGACCAAGGCCTTGATCGAGCAGGGCATCGAGTTGCCTTATCAAGTCTCTTTGGGCGTGGGGGTGACAACGATCCAATTTCGCAAGGCCAACCTCAAATTGGAGGTGACGCCCCAGATCACGCCTGAAGGTGCGGTGGTGCTGGATGTGGACGTCAACCGCGACAGCGTAGGGCAGCTCACGCCAGCGGGTTATGCCATCAACACCAAGCATGTCAAAACCCAGGTGCAGGTGGACGATGGGGGCACGGCGGTGCTGGGCGGCATTTACGAGGACGCCGACCGCAACGACGAAGCCAAAGTGCCCAGCCTGGGGGATGTGCCCGGCCTGGGCTGGTTGTTCAAGAACCGCAACCAGACGCGGCGCAAATCCGAATTGTTGATTTTCCTGACGCCGCGCGTGGTGTCCGGAGCTGCCGTCTTGTCGCCGCCATGAAAGGCCGGATGACGACCCGGTGGCCTCTGCCAAATCGACGTGGCCGGTCGAATACACTTGCAGGCTCTGTTCGGTGAGCGCCATCTGTGTCCGGTGCGGGCCGAGTTTTAGTGTGAGATTTCCTCTTGAGCATCATCTTCGTGGGCCTTCCGGGCTCGGGCAAAACCACCATCGGTCGGCAATTGGCACGCCGCCTGGGTCTGCCCTTTGTGGATTCCGACCATGTGATTGAAGACCGTCTGGGTTGTTCGATCCGGGAATTCTTTGCCCGCGAAGGCGAGGACAGCTTCCGCGATGTCGAGCAACAAGTGCTCGACGACCTGAGTCAGAGCCACCAGGGCGTGCTGGCCACAGGCGGTGGCTCGGTGCTGCGCGAGGTCAATCGCCGTCATCTGCATGAACGTGGTCATGTGATTTACCTGCGGTCCACCCCGGAAGATGTTTTTCGCAGGGTGCGGCACGACACCGGCCGCCCTTTGCTGCAGGTGGATGACCCGCTGGCCCGCTTGCGAGCACTGTATGAAGCCCGCGACCCCTTGTACCGCGCAACGGCGCACCATGTCATCGACACCGGCCGCCCCTCGGTGTCCACCCTGGTCAACATGATCATCACGCAGCTGGAGCAGTCCGGGCAATTGCCAGCACGGCCAGCGGTCAGCTCGCCTCCAGCGGGCCGCTGAGCACCCAGCCAAGGCCCTACACTTAAGGGCTATGTCCGAGTCTTCCATTTCCTTTGAACAGGTCGCCATCTCGCTGGACGACCGCAGTTACGACATCCACATTGGCCAAGGCCTGCTGGGCCGCGCCCAGACCTGGGGCGGATTGCCCAAGGCCCAGACCGCTGTGATCGTGACCAACGACACGATTGCGCCGCTGTATGAGGCGGCTTTGCGCAGCGCGATCAGCCCGCTCTACAAGCAAGTCCACACCGTGGTGCTGCCCGACGGCGAGGCCCACAAGGACTGGCAGACCCTGAACCTGATTTTTGACGCCCTGCTGGCCAAGGGCTGCGACCGCAAGACGGTGCTGTTTGCCCTGGGCGGCGGGGTGATCGGCGACATGACCGGTTTTGCCGCCGCCAGCTACATGCGCGGCGTGCCCTTTGTGCAGGTGCCGACCACGCTGCTGTCGCAGGTTGACTCCTCGGTGGGCGGCAAAACCGCCATCAACCACCCCTTGGGCAAGAACATGATCGGCGCTATCTACCAGCCGGTGCGCGTGATCTGTGACCTGAACACGCTGAGTACTTTGCCTCGCCGTGAGCTGAGCGCAGGCCTGGCCGAAGT
>JACCDQ010235065.1_pt1 | contig 24551 bp, 18 predicted proteins | sample 7446031 | NCBI WGS metagenome assembly JACCDQ01 (sample SAMN15323442, study PRJNA562643) | freshwater metagenome | isolation source: river surface water | place: USA:Blue River Watershed | collected 2017-08-17 | reverse complement strand
GTTGCTACTTGAAAAGTCAAGTTGCGAGGGCCTGCTGTAGCGGGGTCATCACCATCGATGGTTACGTTATCTGCACCATTCAATTCAATCAAACCACGGTTGGTAGTTGGCGTAGCAGCAGAGTTTACTGTTACGTTACCAGAAGGCTTGATGTTAATGGCTGAATAGAGCGCTGAACCAGCTCCGCTGTTCACCAAAGCAACAACCGCTGCGGGTTCTGTGGTGTTGGCGGTGATCGTAATATTGATCACTCCTTGGTGCGTACCGGCGTTGATAGCGGTAAACGCTGCGCTGACAGTTGCGTAAGTTCCAGTTGCGGTTCCGGCAGTTGCAGACACAGATACCTGCGCTTGCAAATTGGACACCATCAAAGCGAGAACTGCAACGACTGTAGCAATAAATCGAAATGGTTTTAGTGTAGTAGTGTTACCCATGATAATGATTTTTAGACTGACAAATATATTATTAAAATTTTAAAAAACAATAACGCTAGGTTTTCTACTTTAAAAAGCTTCTTGGATTTATTAATTTTACAGCGATGAAAAACAACAACATGCAATTACGTGCCCTCGTCTGTGGTTCTACACAGGGCATTGGCTTAGCCATCGCTCAGCAATTATCAAAAGATGGCTTTTCGGTATGTCTTACCGCAAGAAACCTAGACAAATTAGAAACGGCAAAGGCGACCCTTGACGTTTCTCAGGGACAGAATCACACCTATTTCGTCTCCGATTTTACAGACCCGGCCGGATTAAAAATAGCTATCGACAACTTTATAAAATTAAATGGACCTATCCATGTGTTGGTCAACAATACTGGCGGACCAAAAAGTGGGCCAATCGTAGATGCCGACATCAGCGAATTTCTTGCCGCATTTAATCAGCACCTTATTTGCAATCATATCTTGATGCAAGCCGTGGTCCCGGGTATGAAAGCAGCGGAGTTTGGCCGCATCATCAATATCATTTCGACATCCGTTAAACAACCGCTTCCGAACCTTGGTGTTTCCAATACAATTCGTGGAGCAGTTGCGAGTTGGTCCAAAACACTAGCCAATGAACTCGGTGCATTTGGCATCACCGTCAACAACGTCTTGCCAGGTGCCACCAACACCCAACGCCTTACCGAAATTGCAAAAGTTAAGGCAGATAAAACCGGAGAAAGTATTGCCGAGATTTTAGCAGAGATGGGGCAAGAAAGCCCAATGAAGCGTATTGCAGAACCTGAAGAGGTAGCGGCTGCTGTAGCGTTTTTAGCATCGCCTGCAGCGTCTTATATCAACGGCATTAATGTGCCGGTCGACGGCGGACGCACGAAAAGTTTGTAAAAACTTTCGAAGAAAATTATACTTATTTATTCTTTTTTGCCAAAAAGGAACGATACGCTAAAAGCGTTGGAAAGCCAAGTAGCAAACTCGCGGCTAGCATGTAACCCCTGCGCGTAAGGTAGAAATCTACAACGCCCTTCATTTCAGATTCTTGGTAGCCCAAGCCCACAAAATAAGCCAAACTTAAAGGTGCTTCTAGCACGTATCTTTTACCATTTTGGCTATAGACAATTTCTCCTTCAAATAAATTGGGGCTCACTAAAATGAGCGTGCCACCTATCAGTATAAAACAGAAAGAAAAAACGAACCAAGGTTTGAGCAATAATGATTTGAAGGCGTCCATGGCTCCAAAGTTAGCCCAAATCTGTCTAATTTCGTACTTCACATATGAAACGCATTGCTTATTTATGTTTGTCTGGCGGCTGGGGTGGTTTAGAAATGAACCAACTGCGCAATGCCCAACAAATGCAAAATCGCGGGCATTCCGTTTTATTGATCGCCAATTCGCAAACGCCAATTGCCAAGGCGGCAGCACAAGCCAACATACCTTTATATATAGTTGCACAACAAGCCAAGCATTACCAATGGGTATTTGCGATGAAATTGGCCAGATATTTAATAGAAGGCGGGTATGAACATCTTTTTTTTCGCAACAACCGCGAGCTGAGTATTGCCGCATCCGTGCGGTTTTTTTCATTCGGAAAAGTAAGGGCACATTACTTTATGGAAATGGCGCTTGGCGGCAAGAAAACCCAGATTTTTAGAACGCTGCGTTACCAATTTGTCGACAATTGGGTTTGCCCTCTGCCCTATCTGCAATTGCAAGTATTGCGTCAGACTAGAATTGCCAAACATAAGGTGAAAGAAATTCCATCTGGGGTTTTAGTTGATTCAGCCCCCATTCTATCCAAAGAAGCTGTTCGAAGCAAACTTCAATGGCCACAAACAATGAAACTCATTTTAGTAGTAGGGAGAATTGACCCGAAAAAACAGCAAGCATTTGTTTGGGAAAGCTTCAGGCAGCGTCCTTCGCCTGACGAATTGTTGATTTTTGTCGGAGAACCAACTCCCGATGAAAACAATACCTATCATCAAACTCTTTTAAAAAATATTCAAACGCACCCCAAACAAAATCAAGTCCTTTGGGTAGACTTTCAGACAGATATGGCGCTCATCTATAGTGCAGCTGACGCTGTGATCATGGCGGCAGATCAGGAGACAGTCGGAATGGTAACGATTGAAGCACTCAAGTTTGCTTGCCCGGTGGTTGGTGCCAATAATGGTGGCACAAAAGAACTCATCGAAACCTACGGTGGAGGGCTGTGCTTTTGCTCCTTAGGTCAGGACGACCTCAATTTGAAACTCGATAAAGTACTCAGCGGGCAAACACCAAGCCTCAAACAAGCACTTTTTGAACAACATTTCGACTTCAAACACGTTTGTGCACAAGTAGAAACCGAAGTGTTGGGGCTCGAAGCACCGATTTTTCAGTAAATTCGTTCAATGGATTTATATACCTCCAAACAACGCTGGAAACTTTTGTTGGTCGTGTTGGCGCTGGCCATCGTCGGCGGTTCTTTATTTTATTCCAACCAAAGTATCCAAAAAATTGGCCAACGCGAACGCGGTAAAGCACAGCAATGGGCCACGGCATTGCGCAAAAAAGCCGAATTGGTTGAACTCAGCAGTCAGATCTTTGCAGCGCTTCAAGAAAAAGAACGTCAGAAAATGGCTTTGGTCGTGCGGGCCAACCGAACGCTTTTAGACGCTTCAGACCTCAGCATGAGCCAAGATGTTGACTTCGCCTTAGAAATCATCGAAGCCAACAAAGACATTCCCTTTATTTTATTGAATGACGACGGCACAATTTCTCAATTCAGGAATATTGATCCAAAAACGCCAGAGCCAACCATTCTCCAACTTTCCAAAAACTGGATAAAAGAGGGGCGCAGTTATCAAATTCAAGTATTTGAAGGCATGTACATGACGCTCTGCCATGGCTTTTCAAAAGAATTAGTGCGCTTACAGGCACATTCTGACTCCTTGATCAAGTCTTTTAATGCAGATCTCACCGATCAAAAAGGTTTGGTTCCTGTATTGTTATACGACCCTACTACAAAACAAATTGAAGCGAGCAATTTATCTCAAAAAGAATTGTCGCCGTCAAAAATCAAAGGCACCATACAAGAAATGGCGGCTACGTATCAACCTATCGAGCTGACCATCAAAGGGAGCAATAAGTTGTTATATCTCAAGGATAGCGAAGAAGTCAAGCAGTTATTTTGGTTGCCCTATTTGCAATTCGGGATTTTAGGTCTGATTGTACTGATCGGCTATTTATTGTTTTCGATGTACCGCAAGGCCGAGCAAAACCAAGTTTGGGCTGGTATGGCTAAAGAAACGGCGCATCAGTTGGGCACACCGCTTTCTTCGATGATGGCTTGGGTGGCTTATCTCGAACAACAAGACATTGACCCCATGATTGCCCAAGAAATGCACAAAGACCTCGAGCGCTTGGAAAAAATCACCGACCGCTTCTCTAAAATAGGATCGGGCGCTAAATTGGTTGAAGGCGATTTAGCTGAAACGATTGAAAACAACCTCAATTACCTCAAAGCACGCTTGTCTCAAAAGGTGGTCATGCAGTTTGAACTAGATGGTGAAAGACCGCTAATTGTGCTGCACAACGCCTCGCTCATCGAATGGGTGGTAGAAAATATCTGTAAAAACGCGGTAGACGCAATGGAAGGCATCGGCACGCTGCGCATTCACATTCAGGAAGTAGCCGAATGGGTACATATCGATATCTCTGACACGGGCAAAGGCCTGACACCAAAACAATTCAAAACCATATTTGAACCGGGTTATTCTACCAAAAAGCGCGGCTGGGGCTTGGGGCTAACGCTCGTCAAGCGCATTGTAGAAGAATACCACAAGGGCAAAGTTTTTGTCCTGCAATCTGAACCTGAAAAAGGCACAACTTTTCGGATCAGCATCCCGCACTAAACCTGCTCACAACATTATTCTGACTATCTTTAACCCATCAAAAATATTTTATGGACGCGCTCATTCTTACTGAAATCCGCAATCAAATTGCATTTTTAACCATTAACCGCCCCCAACAACTCAACGCCCTCAATAAAGACACCATTGAGGCCCTCCACAACGCGCTAGCCGCTGCCGATGCAGACCCAGCAGTTGGCGTCATTGTCTTAACAGGAAGCGGTGAAAAAGCATTTGTTGCAGGTGCCGACATCAAAGAATTTGCAGATTTTAATATTGCACAAGGTGGCGAACTTGCGCTGCGCGGCCAACAAACCCTATTTGATTTTATCGAACAACTCAGCACGCCTGTAATTGCTGCTGTAAACGGTTTTGCACTTGGTGGTGGTTTAGAACTTGCCATGGCGGCACATATTCGCATCGCGAGCAGCAACGCCAGAATGGGCTTGCCCGAAACCTCACTCGGCGTCATTCCAGGTTACGGTGGCACCCAGCGCTTGGCCCAACTCGTCGGGCGCGGCAAAGCCAACGAAATCATCTTTACCGCTGGTATGCTCAAGGCAGATGAAGCCCTACAATGGGGCTTGGTCAATGCGGTGGTAGAGCAAGCTGAATTGCTCGCTACATGTGAAACCATGGCTCAAAAAATGCTGGCCAACTCTCTAATGGCCATTGCGGCGGCTATTCGTTGTGTCAATGCAGGTTTTAGCGAGGGCGTAAATGGCTTTGAAGTCGAAATCGAAGAATTTGGCAAATGCTTTGGCACCAAAGATTTCAAAGAAGGCACCACCGCATTTTTAGAAAAACGCAAGCCGAACTTCCGCGCTTAAGCCATGAGCAACCCCATCCGCAAATTAGTTGGCCAAACGGCCATTTACGGCTTGCCCTCCATTTTGGGGAGGCTGCTCAACTATTTGTTGGTACCACTCCACACCTATTATTTTGCCCAAACCTCAGACTACGGCGTCATTTCCGAACTCTACGCGTGGGTGGCTTTTTTAATTGTGCTGCTCACCTTTGGCATGGAAACCGCTTTTTTTCGCTTTTTGCAAAACGAAGCCGACAAAAACAAGGCCTACGGAGCTGCATTTTGGTCCGTAGTGGGCGTGAACGCACTCTTTTACATTGTGCTGCTTTACTTTAACAACGACATCGCTACAGCCTTACTCTTTGAAGGACACAACGAATATGTTGTGCTCTTGGGCACGATCGTCATGATAGACGCCATTACCGCCTTGCCCCTTGCGCGTTTGCGCGCCGAAGAAAAAGCGCTGCGTTTTGCCACCATTCAAATGACGAGCATTGGGCTCAACATAGCGCTCAACATCATTGCAATGGTCTTCTTCTTTAGCGCCGAACGCCCAGAAGAGGGCATCTTATTCATCCTTTTAGCCAACCTCATTTCCTCTTTAGCCAAACCACTTTTGCTATACGACAGCATCTTCAAAGTGCTTTTTATCCGAGACTGGAGCCTCTATAAACGGATGTGGCGCTACGCGATTCCGCTCGTAATTGCAGGTTTTGCCGGCATCATCAACGAAACGTTCGACCGTATCTTACTCAAGCATTTGCTCTATGACCCTGCCCTGCCCGACTCCCTGAGCTATGCAGAGTCACAAGTAGGTATTTACAGTGCCTGTTACAAACTGGCCATGCTCGTCACCATTATTTTACAAGCCTACCGCTACGCTGCAGAGCCCTTTTTCTTCAAACAAATGCAAAATCAAGACCGCAATACTGTTTATGTCCGGATCATGAACGTATTTGTAGCAATGGTTTGTGCTGTTTTTCTATTAGTGAGCTTGAATTTGGATATTTTCAAGCATTTTATCCAAAAAGAAGCCTATTGGGAAGGTTTAAAGGTAGTGCCGATCTTATTGATGGCCAATGTGTTTTTGGGCATTTATTACAACCAAAGTATTTGGTACAAGCTCAGCGGCAAGACCCAATACGGCGCTTACATCACCATCATTGGGGCGCTGCTCACTATCGCTATCAATGTCTACTACATCCCTAAATACCAATACATGGCCAGCGCTTGGGCCACACTCATTGTATACGCCACCCAAATGCTGCTCTCCTATTGGCTCGGCCAGCGCCATTTCCCGATTCCTTACAATATCAAAAAGTTTGCACTGTATTTAGGTTTGAGCTTGGTCTTGTTTTGGATCGGACAACAAATCGATTTCTCCAAAGCCATCATTAACCATTTCTTGCACAACCTCTTGGTGCTATCATTTGTGGGCTTTGCTTTTGTCCTGGAAAAAAACAACCTAAAAGCGAGCAAGTAACACTAATTGAACATTTTCTGCGTTAGGGTGTTTATATAGCTACCGAAACGCTTAACTTTGTTCATATGTCAAATCACCCGTACAAGCCCGGCCCTTTTCTTTCCCAAATTACTGTTCCGAGCGACCTACGCGCGAATTTCACAGAAGAACAACTCCCACAAGTTGCCCAAGAATTGCGTCAATATATCGTCGATGTCATTTCTGAAATCGGCAACTCACACTTTGGTGCATCGCTAGGTGTAGTGGAGCTCACCGTTGCATTACATTACGCCTTTAACACCCCAGAAGACCAACTCGTTTGGGACGTCGGGCACCAAGCCTATGGCCACAAAATTTTGACCGGCCGCCGAGAAAAGTTCCACACCAACCGCCTCAAAGGAGGTATTTCTGGTTTTCCGAAACGTTCAGAAAGCGCATACGACACCTTTGGTGTTGGCCACTCCTCTACTTCTATATCTGCCGCTTTAGGAATGGCGGTTGCCAACCACTACAAGGGCGAAACACAGCGCCAACACATTGCCGTTATTGGCGATGGCGCCATGACCGCCGGCTTGGCTTTTGAAGGCCTTAACCATGCAGGTTTTGAGAAAGACGCCAATCTTTTGGTGATCCTCAATGACAACTGCATGTCTATTGACCCCAACGTTGGCGCCCTCAAAGAATACCTTACTGACATCACCACTTCGCATACGTACAACAAAGTCAAAGACGAAGTCTGGAAACTACTCGGAAAAGTCTCCAAATTTGGCCCAGATGCCCAAACTATCGCCTCCAAAGTATCACATGCACTCAAAGGCACGCTTTTAAAGCAATCCAACCTTTTTGAAGCCTTTAACTTCCGCTATTTTGGCCCTGTAGACGGCCACGACGTTATCGGGCTTGCCAAAGTAATGGCCGATCTCAAAGACATTCCGGGTCCGAAAATCTTGCATTGCGTCACCAGAAAAGGTGCCGGCTATAAATTTTCAGAAGAAGGCAACCCCACCAAATGGCATGCGCCAGGTGTCTTCAATAAAGAAACCGGCGAAATCGTCAAAATTGTTCCCAAATCTCCAGAGCCGCCTAAATACCAAGATGTATTCGGACACAGCATTGTTGAGCTCGCAGAAAAGAACGACAAAATCATGGGTGTTACCCCAGCAATGCCATCAGGCTGTTCACTCAACATCATGATGCAAGCCATGCCAAAGCGCGCATTTGATGTCGGTATTGCCGAACAGCACGCCGTTACCTTCAGTGCTGGCCTTGCCACACAAGGAATGGTGCCGTTTTGTAACATCTACTCTTCCTTCATGCAACGTGCTTTTGACCAAGTCTTGCACGATGTCGCTATCCAAAACCTCAATGTAGTTTTCTGCCTAGACCGCGGTGGTTTGGTAGGTGCCGATGGCGCAACCCATCACGGCGCTTATGACCTCGCTTACATGCGCATGATCCCAAACATGGTGGTGGCTGCCCCTATGAACGAAGAAGAGCTGCGCAACCTCATGTACACCGCTCAGTTGCCCAATCAAGGTCCGTTCTCTATTCGTTATCCGCGCGGAAACGGCGTCATGACCGAATGGAAAACGCCATTTAAAGAAATCAAAATTGGCGAAGGCCGAAAAGTAACCGCTGGCGAAGACATCGCTATCCTCACCATCGGCCATCCGGGCAATTTTGCTCAAAAAGCCATCGAAGCACTCAAGGGTGCAGGGGTATCTATTGCCCATTACGACATGCGTTTTGTCAAACCACTAGACACCCTTCTTTTACACGAAGTCTTTAGCAAGTTTAATAAAGTCATTACCGTAGAAGACGGCTGCCTGATGGGTGGTTTTGGCTCTGCTGTACTCGAATTTATGGTCGACCAAAAATACCAAGCTGAAGTGGTTCGCCTAGGTATTCCAGATGAGTATATTCACCACGGAACCCAAGAAGAACTCTGGGCAGACTGCGGCTTTGATACCCAGTCTATTATCGAGACCATCTCTTCAATTTTTAAACTCAACCAAGAAAAAATTACGCAGCAACACGTCGGTTAAAACCAAATTATTGTAATTTGGACCAAAACTTAAACGACTGCCATGCAAAAAACAAACTACAGCGCCTTCGGGACACTGATCGTCATCTTTTTCTTTTGGGGCTTTGTAGCCGCGAGTAATTCTATTCTTATTCCTGTTTTTAAGAAAGCTCTCACGCTCTCACAATTACAATCTCAGCTCATCGAATTCGCATTTTATGTAGCTTACACGGTTGGTTCTTTGCTGTATTTTGGTATTTCAGGCGCCCTTAAGCAAGACATCTTAAACAAAATTGGTTACAGAAATGGGCTAGCCCTTGGCTTATTGATTTCAGCTGCCGGAACGCTCCTTTTTATTCCTGCATCTGCCAACGGTGGTTCATTTCCACTACTCTTAAGTGGTTTGTTTATTGTTGGTTTGGGTTTCTCTTTGCAACAAACCGCTGCAAACCCCTTAGCCATTCAGATGGGCGACCCAGCAAAAGGAAATGTGCGCTTAAGTATGGCTGGTGGCATCAATAACCTCGGGACTACAATTGGTCCGGTTATTCTATCCTACGCTATTTTTGGGGGCCTTGCTAACAAAGACACTGCCCTAGACCTAACCGCAGTGCAAATGCCTTATATTATCTTGGGGGCAACATTTGTTTTAGCAGCAATATTCTTTAAATTTTCAGCTGTTCCCGATTCGATCGGTGAGGAGAGTCAAAATGAAGCAGGCCAATTACTCAATACGCTGCGCGAACCACAAGTAATTTTAGCCATGATTGCTATCTTCTTGTATGTCGGCGTAGAAGTAGCTACACAAAGTAATTTGCCAGAATTTATGAAACAACAATTGGGCAAGAGCGAAAGTGAAGTAGCTCCTTTTGTGTCTCTTTTTTGGGCCAGCATGATGATCGGTCGCTGGGCTTCAGCTGCAGGCGTATTCGAAAAATCGAAGGTTTTCAATCGCATTATGGGCATTTTCTTGCCTCTAGTGGCATTTGGCATCTTTGCACTTGCCAATACGATAGGTGGTTCTGACGTCTCTTCTTTTATGCCATATATAGGTTTGGTATTTGTACTTATCGCAGCTGACTTTATCTCTAATGGCAACCCTGTTCGTCAGATTATTCTCTATTCTTCACTCGGCACATTAGCCCTTTTAATTGGTATTTTCAGTTCGGGCTATGTCAGTGTTTTTGCTTTCATTTCGGTCGGCTTATTTTGCAGTACACTTTGGCCATGTATTTTTACACTCGGAATTGCTGGCATGGGTTCAAAAACCAATATCGCATCTAGCTTAATGATTTTAATGATCATGGGTGGTGGCGTCATTTCTGTGACGCAAGGATGGCTTTCAGACAACAGCCTTTTGGGTATCCAACAATCGTATTGGGTTGGGGTTGTGTGCTTTGCCTATCTGATTTATTTTGCCATCCGCAGCTCAAGTATCCTCAAAAGCAAAGGAATTGATACCTTTGAAACCGCAAAAAGCGGACACTAATGGGAATGTACAAAATAGAATTTCACGACTTTTTTACAGCAGCCTTTTCTGTAGACTGCATTATATTTGGCTATGAAGCAGGGCAAATCAAGGCGCTCCTGATCAAGCGTGCAATGGAGCCCTACGAAAACTATTGGGCTATTCCCGGCGATTTAGTCTACCCCGACGAAGATTTACCCGTTGCGGCAGAACGCATCCTTAAAGAACTTACGGGGCTTGATCATATCCAAATGCACCAGTCTCAGTCTTTTGGACACCCAAAAAGACACCCACAAGGTCGCGTAATTACCATTGCTCACTTTGCACTAGTGCGCATCGAAGATTTCCAAGTCAAAGCGTCTTCTTGGGCCGATGACATCAGCTGGGTGCCACTCAATGAGGTTCCAGCGCTTGCATTTGACCACAACCACATCTTGGAAAGCACCTATGATATGCTCAAGCAAAAGCTTCAAAACGAACCCGTTTGTTTTGATTTATTGCCCGAGCGCTTCACCCTCAATGAGTTCCAACAACTCTATGAATTTGCCTTTGAACAAGAAATGGACAAAGCCAACTTCCGAAAAAAAATCAAATACATTCCCCTTATTGCGCTCAACGAAAAACAAAAGAACGTCAAACACCGACCAGCCAAACTTTTCACCTTTGACCGCGCCACCTACCAACAACGTTTGCTAGCAAACGAGTATAGTTTCAAAATGTAAAATAAATCACTTATTGTATTTTTTACAATAATGTTTGTATCTTCGGGTATCGCTTTCACTCATTGACAAGCGTTAAACAGGTTACTAATCAAGGAAACGGAGAGGAGTGTCTCCGTTTCTCTTTTAATATAATCCTGATTATCTGATACTTAACAAAACTTATTGTTATTTGTACAATAATTTAATTTTTGCTTATATTTATCCCACTCTAAAACTAAAAACCACATGATCAGAAAACTCGTCATGGCACTACTATGTAGCATAGGTGTCACGCAAGTCTATGGACAAACCATCAGCGGAACCGTCTTGAACGAACGCTCAGAAGGAGTTCCATACGTGAAAATCACGTTAAAAAGCAACAACAAGCTTTTTTTAAGTGATGGTAAAGGACTTTTTCAACTTCAAGTCGCTAACCTAGACAGCGAGGTGCTGATTTTCACCGCAATGGGTTACCAAAAACTGGAATTACCGGTCCAAGGGAAAACCAACATCACGGCTGTAATGAAAGAACTCACGCAAGACACCAAAGATGTAGTGGTAGTGGGCTACGGTACCTCCAAAACCAAAGAACTCACTGGTGCTACTTCTAAAGTAAAGGGTGAAGACATCGAAAAAATGAACATGACCCGCATGGACCAAGCCCTTCAAGGACAAGTTTCAGGGGTTACGGTATCGAGCAATTCTGGCTCTCCGGGTGGTTCTTCTAATATCCGCATCCGTGGTTTATCTACATTTGGCGACAACGACCCACTTATTTTAGTAGATGGTGTCGTCTATGATTCCGAAGGCCTCAACGCCCTTAACCCCTCTGATATCAAGTCAATTAACGTACTCAAAGATGCCACAGCGGGTATCTACGGTGTGCGCGCTGCCAATGGCGTCATTATTGTAGAAACTAAAAATGGTGCCATTAACCGCAAGCCGAGCATGGAATACAACGGTTACTATGGTATCCAGCAAACCGCTCGTAAACTAGACTTACTTACCGCTGAAGAATACGCAGTAATCAAAAACGAAGCCTTTGCCTTTGGTGGGCAAGCAATGCCATTTGCCAATACCAATTTGGGTACCGGCACCAACTGGCAAGACTCCGTATTCAGCTCAGCACCAGTACAAAGCCACAACCTCTCACTAAGTGGTGGTACGCTCAATACGCGCTACTCTATTGGCCTTGGCTACTTCAATCAAGAAGGGATAGTAGGCGCAGATAAAGCCAATTTTGGTCGCTACAACGCGCGCCTTAATTTCAGTACAGATATGTCCGAAAAACTCAAGCTCAATTCTGTGCTTTTGTTTTCATCTGACATGCGCAGCACCTTGCCTGAAAACGGCATTGGATCAGTACTTTACAACACCATCAATGCCTTCCCTAACGAGCCTGTTTACAGCAGCCCAGGGACCTTCTCTTACATGGAAGAAGTAAGCGATATCATCAATCCGATTGCACAAATGCAAAACCAATACAATTGGAGCACGGCCAATAAATTCGTCGGAAAAGAAGAGTTTATCTATGCTTTCAATGAGCATCTTTCTTTGACCAATCGCTTCAATTACAACTATGCTAACGTAGATAGCAAAGTCTTCTCGCCACTTGTTTGGTACGGCGATGGTAAATACGCCAACACAGCCATAAATGCTGACTTAGAATCGCCTGAAGTAGAAATCGCAGATAGCGTTTTCATTACCAGAGGAGCTGCAGTTTACGAAGAGCGCGCTACCTTCCTAGACCTTACGTATGAAACGTTCTTGAACTACGAAAAGACCTGGAATGAAACACACAAGGTAAAAGGAACACTAGGCGCATCTGTTTTTGAGCGCAAAGGACAGTCTCTGAATGGTGTAGCATACGGTATTCCGAATAATTCCCTTGCCTACGCCGATATCTCTGCCAACACCGCGCAAGGAGGCTACCTCAACAATGTCAATTCTTGGGAGTTCAAAGAGCGTTTGTTGTCTGCATTCATGCGTGCCGAATACGCATACAAAGAAAAATACCTCGTTTCGGGTATCTTGCGCCGCGATGGTTCAAGTAAGTTTGGCCCGAACAGCCGTTGGGGTATTTTCCCAACCATTTCTGGTGGTTGGCTGCTATCCGAAGAAGATTTCTTCAAAAGCAAAAGCATTGACTACCTCAAGCTACGCATGAGCTACGGTGTATCTGGCAACGACCAAATTCCAAACTTTGCTTACCGCGCATTGCTCAACGGTGAAGGCGTATATGTTTTCAATGACCTTATTACCCAAGGTGTGGCAATTGGTCGTCCAGCCAACCCAGACCTCAAGTGGGAAACCACACGCCAATTCAATGTTGGTCTGGACCTCACCTGGTTGAAAGTCATCAACTTCACGACCAACTACTTCATCAAAAACACCAATGACCTCTTGTTCCAACCAGACGTATCTGCACTGTTAGGTTCTTATGGTCCGGGTGGTTACCCGCCAATTATCAATGCTGGTGATGTTTCGAATAAAGGTTGGGAATTTGAGGTTGCTTATCAGTCAGACCGCAAAAACTTGCTACAAACCAACTTGAATTTCAACCTCACAACCATTAACAACAAAGTGGTAAGTGTGCCAACAGGCGTACAATACATTCCTGGTGCTGCATTTAGCGTCGGTGGAGATGTTGCAACGCGCTTCCAAGAAGGTTATGAAATTGGTTATTTCTTTGGTTATCAGACCGCTGGTGTATTCCAAACACAAGAAGAAATCGATAACGCAACTGTTGTTCAAGAAGGTGCACAACCGGGCGACCTCATTTTTGTGGATCAAAACGGCGATGGCAAAATCAACTTCTCAGACGACTCCGACAAAACCAACCTAGGCTCCGCAATTCCGGACTTTACAATGGGTTTTGCCTTCAACTTTAAAATCAAAGGCTTCGACTTATCTGGCAATTTGTATGCTGCTCTTGGGCAGGAAATTATCCGTAACTACGAGCGTCAACAGCCTTATGCCAACCAATTGGCGTATGTTATTGACCGCTGGACTGGCCCGGGCTCAACCAATGAGCATCCGCGCATTACTACTGGCCCGACCAACAACAATTTGTTCTCTGACTACTATGTAGAAGACGGGTCATTTGTACGCTTGCGCAACTTGCAATTTGGTTACACTTTACCAAGCACCTTATTGCGCAAAATTCACGTAGAATCTTTACGCGTTTACGTTGCAGCCAACAACCTCATCACCCTTACCCGCTATATGGGCTTCGATCCAGATCTAAGCTCTTCGAGCGTGCTTTCTGCCGGTGTAGACTACGGAATGTATCCTCAAGCACGTTCTTTAATGAGCGGCCTTCAAATCAAATTTTAAGTATAAAGCCATGAAAAAACTCATCTACATACTTTTGGCCTTCGTAACCATTGTTACCTTGCCTTCATGTGAAAAATTCTTAAGCGTTGATCCGCCCTACGCGCAAGATGCCGAAAACTTCTTCCAAACCCCCGAAGACTTCGACCGCGCGCTCACTGGTGCCTATGACCTACTCCAAAGTTCTTTTGTATCTCTTTGGATTGGCGAAATTGCGTCCGACAACGCCATCGCAGGCGGAGAAAGCGTCAATGACAGCAAAGGACTCCACGACATCGATAACATGACGCACGGCGGCGTAAATGCAGAATTGCGCAGTGTTTTCCGTTGGAACTACACTGGAATTACCCGCGCCAACTATATTTTGGAGAACCAAAACAACATCGATTTTACAGGAAAAGCACACATCATTGCAGAAGCTAAATTTTTGCGCGCTTACTACTACTTTGAGTTGGTCAAATTCTTTGGCGATGTGCCTTTAATCATCGATAAAAGAATCGGCATTGAAGAAGCCCGTACTATTCCACGTTCACCAAAAGCGGAGGTATACGCCCAAATCGAAGCTGATTTAATTGCTGCAGCAGCGGTTCTCAACCCAGTTGCGGCGCAAAAAGGCCGTGCCACAAGAGGCGCCGCAAAAGCCCTTCTTGGTAAAGTGTACCTGTATCAAAATAAATTTACTGAGGCAGCAGCCGTTTTAGAAGAGATCATTGCTTCAGGTCAATATAGCCTTTACCAAGACTACAGCCAACTTTTCAGCGTGGCTGCAGAAGGCAATCCAGAAACCATCTTTGACATCGAATATACTGGCTTAGAAGGCGGTAGCTACGGCTGCTTGATTTGTTTGGAAGGAAATGCAGCAGTCGGGTTCCAAGGTATTCGCCAATATAGTGGCCCTGTTTACGGCGATGGCAACTCATACAACTTGCCTACTGCCGAACTTTATGCAGCATTTTCACCGATAGATCCGCGCCGCGCCGCAACTATTCTCGACATCGAAGCGTTTATTGCTGCACAACCCAACCCAGCATCCATTACCTATGCAATTGGCGCTGGAGGCCATACGGGATATTACAACAACAAATACATCAAACGCCAAGGCGAAATTGGTTTGCCAGACAACGACCTCACAAGTCCTGTGAACTACCGTGTATTGCGCTACGCAGATGTACTGCTCATGGCTGCCGAAGCAAATTATCAAATTGGTAACGCCTCAAGAGCTACACAGTTGGTCAATCAAATCCGCCAGCGCGCAGGTATCCCTGGTGCGTCTGTGAATAACATCGAAAAAGTCTATTTGGAGCGTCGTTTGGAGCTTTCTGGTGAAGGACATCGCTTTTTTGACCTCGTTCGCACTGGTCAGGCCGCACAATACATCCCTGGATTTGTTACAGGCAAACACGAGTTGTTCCCAATACCTCAAGTGGAAATCGACTTAGCAGGCGGAAATTGGTCGCAAAACCCTGGTTATTAATATTTTAAGATCTAAAAACCATGAAAACATTATTGCTCAGTATCTTAAGTATCGGCTTGGCTTTAGTCGCTTGCCAAAAATACGAACCAACGCTTGGGCCTGCGCCTTCAAGTGCAGATGCCCAATTTACCATGGCACCTTCTGCGGCCAATGCAAATATCATTGAACTCAGCGCTAGCAATCCTTCTTTGCAATGTGTTTGGGACTTCGGCAACGGCACCAAAGCACAAGGCGCAAACGTGACTGCTACCTACCCCTATGCAGGTACTTACACAATTAAATTAACCGTTTTTGCCAAAGGCGGTAGCCGCAGCTCAAGCCAACAAGTCACTATTGCTAACGATGACTTTGGCCTACTAAATAATCCTTACTATACGCTACTTACGGGCGGTGTCAGTGGGCCCGGTTATAAAATTTGGGTCGTTGATTCTGCAGCATCCGGCCACATGGGCGTTGGCCCAGATCCAGAGAGTCCGCTAGGGCCTACACCAGAGTGGTGGGCAGCTGGCCCTGGTGAAAAACCAGGTTGTGGTCTTTACGACGATCAATACGTTTTTCATTTAAATGGCTTCAAGTTTGACATGATCACCAACGGCGATGTTTACGTTCACAACACACTTGCAAGTTCTTTTCCAGGTTCTTTTCAAAACTTAGCTGACTATACTGCTCCTTTTGACAACCAAATGAATGAAAGTTGGTTGCTTACAGAAGGTGCAGAAAACACAATCACCATCTCCGGGAACGCCTTCCTTGGTTTCTTCACTGGGCCGCGTGTGTACAGAATTATCTCTGCAACTGACTCAACGCTACATTTGCAATATGGGCATCACGCTGGTGGCTTAAAATGGTACCTTAAACTCAAGACTTTATAATTCCACCCATGAAAATCATGACATTTCTTCTACTTAGTTTGACACTTTTGGCCTGCAATCCTGATGCACCCAAACCCCCAGGATTACCAAGCAATCTAAACACGCAACTCACCATTACAAATGGCGAAGTACATGTATTGGCTACTGCTGATAGCGTCAACTTTTACACGGTTACATTCTTTGACAACAACGACACCGTAACGGTAGAAAGTCAAGATGGGCAGGCAACCCATGTCTTCAATTCAAGTGGAACTTATAAAATCCGCACGCGTGCACACACCATTCAGAGCGCATACATTGAAAAAACCGAAGATGTCCTTATCACAATAAGCACAGGTGCCACAGGTGCTCCAACCTCCGGATTCATCAGCCCTCTAACTTACCCCAACTATACGCTCGTTTGGCAAGATGAGTTCAACGGCGCAAGCTTGTCATCAGACTGGACCTACGACTTAGGCACAGGAAGTTGGGGCTGGGGAAACAACGAGCTGCAATACTACAAACAAGAAAATGCGGTGGTTTCGGATGGCTTGCTCACCATTACAGCCAAAAGCGAAAACTTCAACTCCTCAAACTACACTTCTAGCCGCATCAAAACACAAGGTATCAAGTCTTGGAAATATGGCCGCATCGATGTGCGTGCAGCGCTTCCGTATGGCCAAGGTATTTGGCCTGCTATCTGGATGCTCGGCGACAACATCACAAGTGCAGGATGGCCTGCCTGCGGCGAAATTGACATCATGGAAATGGTTGGTGGTGCAGGTGCAAACGACCGCACGACACACGGAACAGTACACTGGAGCAATGCAGGTACGCATGCGCAATATGGCGGAAGTAAATCACTCACCTCAGGTAAATTTGCCGATAATTTCCACGTTTTCTCCATTACCTGGGATGCCAATTCAATCCATTGGTTGCTAGACAACGTTGAGTTTCATTCGGTAGATACCAGCCCTGCTGAAATGGCTGAATTCCGCGAGAAGTTCTTTATCATACTCAATGTAGCTGTAGGTGGAAACTGGCCAGGATCACCAGACGCCACAACCACCTTCCCACAGAAAATGTACGTAGATTACGTTCGCGTATTTCAATAAAAACCTTAATTCCTCATGAAATTATTGTCTTCATTTGCAGTGTTGGCGGTCCTTCTCGGCTTCAAAAGTTCTGAAAAAGCCTACTTCACGGCCCCAACAAATTCTGACATCGAAACGCTTATTGCACAAATGAGCATTGAAGAAAAAGTAGGTCAAACCTGCCAAATCACACTCGATGCCATTCACCGAACCGACGAAAAAGGACAAGCGCTCGTTCCAGCACAGATTGACCAAGCCAAGCTCAAGGAGGCTTTAGAAACTTATCATGTTGGATCTATTTTGAATGTTGGCGCGCACACACTTACACGCGAGGAATGGAAATCGATCATGACCGACGTACATGCGCCTTACCTCAAAAAAGAACAAAACATCCCGATTCTCTACGGAATTGATGCGATCCACGGTGTCAACTATACTGTTGGCGGCACGCTTTTCCCTCAAGAAATTGGCTTAGCAGCAACTTGGAATACGGAGCTTGCACGCCAAATGGGCGAAGTCACCGCCTACGAATGCCGTGCTTCTGGTCTACCTTGGAACTTCTCTCCGGTTTTGGACTTAGGCCGCCAACCTCTTTGGTCGCGTCATTTTGAAACACTCGGAGAAGACCCCGTTTTGGGCACGCAAATGGGTGTAGCGCTCGTGGAAGGTTACCAAGGAAAAGGCGAAAGCGTTGATCAGTTCCACGCAGCTGCTTGTCTCAAGCATTTTGTGGGCTACAGCGCAAGTTTCTCTGGCCGCGACCGCACCCCAGCATTTATTCCAGAAAAATACATGCAAGAATTGTATTTGCCGGCATTCAAAGCTGCTGTCGAAAAAGGTGCGCTCACCCTCATGATCAATTCTGGGGTAGTGAATGGCATTCCGGGCCACGCCAATTACCAACTCCTTACACAAACCCTCAAAAAAGATTGGGGCTTCAAAGGCTTTGTGGTTTCCGACTGGGAAGATTTCATCATGCTCCATACCGTTCACCGCACCGCTCCAACTTTAGCAGAAGCAGCAATTCAAGCGTTCAACGCCGGCGTAGACATGAGTATGGTACCATCGAACCCGCAGTATAAATCCTACTGCCAAGACATGATCAAAGCAGTGAAGGAAGGCAAAATTTCTATGGCCCGCCTAGACGATGCCGTCCGCCGCATCTTATACGTCAAAAACCAATTGGGCTTATTTAGCAACCCGTTGCCACAATTAGATCAATATCCGTTATTCGGAAGCGCTAAATTCAAAAATATGGCCAAGCAAGCCGCGCTCGAGTCTATCACCTTATTGAAAAATGAAAGCCAAACCTTACCGCTCCAAAGCAATCAACGCATTTTGGTAGCAGGGCCCGGTGCTGCTAGCATCAACATGCTCAACGGTGCCTGGACGCACACTTGGCAAGGAATGGACAGCAATTACAACACAACAGGTGTTTTAAATATCTTTCAAGCACTGCAACATCAATTGCCAACAGCAAGCATCACTTACTCGAAAGGGGTTGAATTATATCTCGATAAAGATTTCGAAGCTTCGCGTTTTGTAGACTTAAACGCTTACAAAAAAGCACTCAAGAAAAATGACATCATTGTCATTTGTGTTGGTGAGCTGCCTGCTACTGAAAAACCAGGCGACATCAGAAGCCTACAACTCGATGACAAACAAAAAGAATTGGTGCGCTTGGCTAAAGCAGCCAAGAAAAAAGTTGTTTTGGTCTTGTTAGAAGCACGTCCGCGCATCATCAACGATATCGAGCCGTTGTGCGATGCCATCATCCAAGCCTACTTACCAGGAGATCAGGGTGGAGCAGCACTTGCCGAGCTTGTCACTGGAAAAGCCGATTTTACAGGTCGCCTGCCTTACACCTACCCGCGCTACGACGGCGTCATTGAATTCTACGACCACCCGCGCAGTGTTGACCGCTCTAAATCTGGCGATTTCGCCGCCTACAACCCACAATGGGACTTCGGTTTCGGTCTCTCCTACAATACGGGAAAAGTGAAAAGTATGCGCTTTGTCAACAAAGATGAGCAAAAAGGCACTTTTTCAATTGAGGTCAATGTAAGCAACGAGGGTCAAAAACCTATCCTCATGATAGTGCCCATTTTTATCAGCGATTTATACGCCAGTACCACTCCCGAAAACAAACGTCTGATCGATTTTCAAAAAGTAACCATTCTCCCTGGCGAAAATAAAACCTTAGCATTTAATTTTGATGCAAATACGCTCAAACGCATTAGTGCAGATGGAAAATGGCGCGCCGAGAAAGGCACTTTCGAAATCAAATGTGGAGAATATAAACTCACATTTGAACTTTCTAACGACTTATTGTTTTAACTGATAACGAGTACATTAAGTAGATCATTTTTTGCTTATTGTATTTTTTACTATATTTAACGCATCCTTTGGTAACAAAGGAATTTTAAACCTCTAAAAAACAACAAAATGAAAAAACTGTACTTTTTGCTTTTTGCTCCTATCTTGAGTTTTTCTGCTCAGGTAGAAGGAACTTGGAAACTGGCTCCGCAAGCTGGTGCTCTAGGTGTCGGTCCTAATCTTGGTGACATCAGCTGGTGGTCAAATGATCTACCTACTGTAACTACCCGCGCTTGTCTTTTTGACGACTCCATTAAATTTGAAGCCAACGGAAACATGACCCATTACATGGATGGTTCTACTTGGTTAGAAACATGGCAAGGTGCTCCTGAAGGTTGTGGTGCTCCTGTTGCTCCACACGCTGGTGGTACTGCTACTTATGCTTTCGATGCAGTAGCAGGAACACTTACGGTAAACGGCCTTGGAACACACATTGGTCTTCCTAAAGCTGTCAACGGCGGTGAAATTTCTAACGGAGCAGCTGTTCCAACTTCTAGAACTTACAATGTTGCTATTTCAAATGGCGGTAACACCATGACTGCAGATATTCAAATCGGTGGCGGATGGTGGCGTTTTGTGTACCAACGTACAGTTCCACTTCCAGTTCAAGACTACAACGTTAAATTCCGCGTTGACATGTCACAATACACAGGTTCTTTAACAGGTGGTGTATTCGTAAACGGTTCATTCAATGGTTGGTGTGGTACTTGTAACCCAATGACAGACATGGGCAACGGAATGTGGGAAACTACGCTTCCATTAGCTCCAGGTGCTATTGAGTACAAATTCACTATCGACGGATGGAATGCACAAGAAGAATTCACAGGTTCTGAAACTTGTATTGACCCAATCAACGATGGTTTCAACAACCGTTACCACGTAGTTGCTGGCGACGTTACTTTGCCTAACGTATGTTTTGCAAGCTGTAATGTTTGTACCAACGATGTTGCTTTCAGTGTTGATATGAATGACTACGTTGATGGAGGTGGCTCTACAGCCGCTGGTGTATTCTTGAATGGTACTTTCAACGGCTGGTGTGGTACTTGTACCCCAATGACAGACGCTAACGGCGACAACGTTTGGGAAGTAACCGTTCCACTTAGCTTAGGTGCGATCGAATACAAATTTACTGTTGACGGATGGGCTGTTTCTGAGCAATTTGTTGGTGGTGAGTCTTGTACTGTAACAAATGGTGGTTTCACTAACCGTTCTTACACTGTAACTGCTCCAGCTACTGTTGGTTTGGTATGTTGGCAAAGTTGTGGGGCTTGTTTAGGTGGTATCGATGAAGCTACTTCATCTGTATCTATCTATCCTAACCCTGTTAACAGCATCATGACTGTTCAAGCTACTGAAGCGATGCAACAAATCCGTATCGTTGACCTTACAGGTAAAGTAGTTGCAGCATTTGTTGGCAACGGTCTTACTCAAGAAATCAGCGTAGACGACCTCAAAGCAGGTATCTACACACTCCAAGTTGTAACGACTGCAGGTAACAGCAGCAAGCAATTTGTGAAAAAATAAGAAGTTGATTGATGAAAAGGAGGGGCTTTCGAAAGAGGCCCCTTTTTTTGTGCCTACAATCGGCGTTCTATGCGTATTTTTGCAATATGGATCACGACATCGAACTCCGCTTTCAAAAACTACAAAAACATCTTGAAACAGACTTTGGCCCAGGAATGGACATGTCTACATTCTTGTTTTTAGTAGGAGTCAATGAACTCGGTATGGGCCACCAAACGTTTTCCAAACAACAAAAAATGGAACTCATGCATATCGCTATCTGCACCTTGCTTGAACCCTACGGCTACTATACCTTCGATGGCCGCGATGCCGACCTCTGGCCACACTACACACTCAACCAAAAGCTGCCCGCACTCAACCATCAACAGCAGCAGCACTTGCTCAAAGAAGCGCTCTTAGATTATTTCATTAAAAACGATTACTACCATGAAATACCTGAATCCGTTTAGCTTTTTCACTGCACTCGTTCTACTCGCCTCTTGCCATTCCTCAGACGTTGCGCTACGCCATAGTAGAATGCGCAGCTGTGATTCTGAAGCACTTCTTGTCTGTACCGCACAAAAAGAAAACATTGAAGCAAAACTCAAGGACACAATTACACTGACTTCAGCCGCCTCAACACTTGTTCTGACAGAAAAAGCAACTGCCATTGGTGCAGCCGACCAAAAGCCGCTGCAGCCATCTCAAACGGCGCCTATTTCAGCAAAACAGCACACAAAGCAGACTAAAAATGCAGCAAAGCCATATGCTAGTGCACGCGCAACTGCAAACCTCAAAATGCTGAAGCAAAATGGATTTGTAGGCAACGTCGGCTATTCGTTTGGAATAGTCGGGCTCGTCTTTATCGTTGTTGGGCTCATCTTATTGCTCATTGGCGGCCTGATCATCGATACACTTGCCGCCTTAGCCATCGCATTTGGTTTTGTTTTTATCTTGATTTGGCTTGTTTTAGCTATTCTACAAGGACTATTTGATGTAATTTTGTAACAATGTCCGACGCTACTTTAAAACCGCCATCAAAGATTAAAACCTACTTGGTTTTCACCAAGTTTCGCCTTTCATTTTTAGTTATCCTATCCGCCCTAAGCGGCTATCTTTTTGCTGGCGGACAAAACTGGTTAGACATTACCTATCTCATGTTGGGCGGTACACTCGTCACCGGAGCGTCTAACGGCGCCAATCAAATCTGGGAACGCGACCTCGACCAAATCATGAACCGCACCAACCGCAGGCCTTTGCCAACCGGCCAAATGCAACTCAAAGAAGCGTACCTTATCGTCCTCTTATTTCTTTTGGTTGGCACCTACCTGCTCTACCTCATCAATCTCAAAAGCGCTCTTCTAGGTGTGCTCGCCTTTGCAAGCTACGTTTTCGTCTACACACCACTCAAGCAAATTACACCTTGGGCCGTATTTGTGGGTGCTTTTCCTGGGGCTATTCCGCCATTTTTGGGCGCCATTGCCGCAACAAATTCTTTTGGATTTATTCCAGGTATTTTATTCTTTGTTCAGTTTACTTGGCAATTTCCTCACTTTTGGGCTATTGCATGGGTGCTCTACGACGACTACAAAAAAGCAGGGTTTTCTTTACTGCCATCCAAAAATGGAAAAGGGAAAGCTTCTGCCTTTCAAATCATGGCGTACTCTCTTGCGCTCATTCCATTTAGCTTAATGCCCTGGATCCTCGGCTGGACAAGCTACATCACGCTCATCATCGCAAGTGTCATGGGAATTTGGTTCTTTTATTTGTCCTATAAATTATACCACAGTTGTGAAACTTCCGATGCGCGTAAACTCATGTTCGCTTCGTTTGTTTATTTACCGATCATCCAATTTGTTTATGTGTTTGATCGCTCAGATCGTTTTATTGAATTATTAAAATCATTGTCATGAACTACGAAAATGAAATGAACCCTGAGGTCAGGGAAAAAATGAAGAAAAACCTCGTTTACGTCGGTATTTTCAGCATCATAATGCTTTTTGCAGGGCTTACTTCTGGTTACTATGTATCCATGGGTAAGTCTTTTTGGCTCAAATATCCTATGCCCACAGGCTTTTACCTCAGCACGCTATTTATCGCGCTCAGTTCGTTGAGTTTTTGGTGGGCCATACAAGGTGCTAAAAAAGACAAACAAGGCCAATTGAAAGGCGCCATGGCTGCCACGCTGCTTTTCGGGGCCGCATTTTTGTATTACCAATTCCAAGGCTATAGTCAGCTCGTTGAAAAAGGCGTTAATCCGGTAAACGACATGCTCGTCACCAACGGCCGCTACGGCGATTACTATGAATTCAAATACAAAGGCAACTTAGTAGCCGTAGATGGCAATGAATACCTCATCGCAGGAAAGCCTATCCCAGACAACGATTTCAAAAAGATCCAAGCATTCTTTAAACAATTTGAAACCATCAATCACAACCAAGCGCTAAAGGTCAAAAAACCAAACGCCCAAATAGAATTGTTTTATAGCGGCAACCCTGTCTTGATCAAAGATGGGCAGCTTTTTGCCAACGACAGCACGCAATTGACCTATTCAGACGAAGTTCGCCTCAGTGAACTCTCTATCAACATCCGAGACAAACGCGGCGATTTCTTTGCACGTGGCACCTATGGCAAAGATTTTACCATTTACTATTCTGGCAAAGCACTTGAATACGCAGACCGCCAACTCAAATACAAAGGCACAGTACTCAAGCCACACTTGCAATTGAGTGCCATGCAAGCATCGGATTCTGCCTCGGCTTACCTTTACCTGATCACTTTTGTACATCTCTTGCACGTGCTCATCGCGCTGCTTTACCTCACTAAGGTTGCAATTGCTTCATTTACAGGTAAGTTCTCTTCCCAAAACCATTTATCACTCAGGCTGAGTAGCATCTTCTGGCACTTTTTAGGGCTTTTATGGTTGTATTTACTCGTCTTTTTGATTTTTATTCACTAAACTTGCACAAAAATTTCTCTTAAAATGGCCGGACATTCTGCACAACTAGACGCCAAAACACTATGGGGTGGTAAAGAATCCCCTTTCCAAACAAGTTATGGCAAACTAATGATGTGGTTCTTCCTCGTTTCGGATGCACTCACTTTCAGCGGTTTATTAATTGCTTATG
>JACCDQ011967578.1_pt1 | contig 24557 bp, 41 predicted proteins | sample 7446031 | NCBI WGS metagenome assembly JACCDQ01 (sample SAMN15323442, study PRJNA562643) | freshwater metagenome | isolation source: river surface water | place: USA:Blue River Watershed | collected 2017-08-17 | reverse complement strand
GTTCATTTGGCGCATGGCGGACCCTGGTGACAGACGTAAGCGGCACTGCATTTCTTGCTAGCGACCTGGCTGGTGGTGCTGCGAACCAGGTGGTGTACCAATCAGGTGCGAACGCGACCTCGTTCGTCACGAACGCAGCCGGCGTTCTTCAGGCAGCGACCTCTGGTGCCATTCCTGCGTGGACGACAACGCCAACGTTGACTGGCACAAACTTCTCTGGCACAGCAGCTTCGCTGACGGCTGGTACAGCGACGAACGCTACTAACACCGCCATCACTGACGACACAACCACCGCAGCGACAATGTACCCAACGTGGGTGACTGCTGCAACTGGTAATCTGCCACAGAAGGTCTCCTCTACCAAGTTCACTTTCAATCCGTCCACTGGCACTTTGACCACCATCAAGGCGGTTGTCAATCCAAACACCACGGGTGTTTCGACTGGTCTCACCGTCACGAACGGCGACATCACCGCGTACCGCTCGGGCGGCACCACTGGTGTGGTCTACCTGTCGTCATCCGGTTCGAACTACCTGTATTGGGACGCTACGAACTACAACCTGAATGGTGGTGGTCTGGTTGTGACGGGTGATGTGACCGCATTCTCAGACGCCCGTATCAAAAAGGACGTGCAAGTCATTCCAGACGCACTCGCCAAGGTCGAAGCGCTGCGTGGCGTGACCTTCGAGCGTACTGACGTGGATGACGGCAAGCGCCACACTGGTGTCATCGCTCAGGAAGTTCAAGCAGTTCTGCCTGAAGCCGTGATGGAAGGCGAAACCCTGTCCGTCGCGTACGGCAATATGGTTGGTCTGCTGATCGAAGCCATCAAGGACCTCAGCGCCCAGAACAAGGCACTGCTCGCTCGCGTTCAAGCGCTGGAATCGAAGTAAGGTCACAGGTGGCGGTTTTCCGCCACTAAATAGCGACTCGAACATCAGGACAACCAATGACGACACCGATCACCAACCTCAAGATGAGCGACATCCAGACCGAGTTCGGTGGAACGAACCCGGCAGCGCTCAGTGAGTACTACCGAGGCGGCGCCAATGTGCCGATTGGACAAGCGACCTCTGCAACCGATGGAGTCGCGATCTCGACGACTGGCACGATCCGTATGGGGATGTTCCGCGGTTTGTCGAAGATCTTCTCGTTCTCTCAAACAATTTCGGCAAGCACTGCGAACTACAACCTGCGCACGCAGGCAATTGCGGCTGGCTGGGATGGCACCGCGCCAATCAGCGCCACTGTCACTGTGAATGCTGGTATTTTCTTGTACGGCACCACGGCCCACGCATTCGACACTGGGTCAATTCCAGCCGGTTCTACTATTTCTCTGGTGAACAACGGCTACATTCTCGGTGCTGGTGGGGCTGGCGGAGCAGGCTCCACGGTACCAAACGCCACCTATAACTCGTTTGGCGCCGCTGTCGCAGGTTCAGCCGGTGGCATTGCTATTCGAGCGCAATACTCGATGTCCATCACGAACAACGGCATCATCGGTGGTGGCGGTGGTGGCGGTGGTGGCGGTGGCGCAGCAAAGACTGATGTAGACGGTAAGGGCACGATTTACGGCGCTCCGGGCTCTGGCGGTGGTGGTGGCCGTGGTGGCAGCTCTTTGTTTGGGTGTGGCGCTGGTGGTGCAGGATCAACCGCCGTTGGATGTTCGAACAACCTCACCGCTGGCGCTGGTTCGAACAGCGCCTCCAATACAACTGGAGCGGGCGCCGGTGGTCTTGGCGGTTCACGCGCGGTGATTGGCGGTGTCATTGGCGCTGGAACTGGTGGCACTGGTGGCGGATGGGGCACGGCCGGTGCAGCTGGCACTGCTGCTGATAGTTCTAGTCCTTCATACGTGAACTACGGATATACTGGTGGTGCAGCTGGCGGTGCAGCTGGAAATTGCACGCTGACGACTGGTGGAACACTGTCTTGGGTTGCCACTGGGACACGGTATGGTACCGTGGCCTAATAAATACCGGCAACAAAGGAGACCCATATGAACTCATATACTTGGACTGTCGAGTCAGTGACAGCTGGTCAAATGGTTGTGCAGTACACGCACAATGAAACCACCCTTTCGCTGAATCTGCCAGTGCCACCCGCTGACGCTGAGCTCAGCGCGTGGATTGACATGTACGCTCCACGAGCTGAATGGGCACGTGTTGATGCACTATCAGTGGCCCCTGGTATGTCGGGCACCGGGGCTTTGACAGCGACAGTGCCAACATCCGAGGTTCCTCGCGTGAGCGGCTCCTGGAATGAGGAATACCTCCGCGCGCTGATCTACACGATCATGGAAGAGATCCAAGATCAGACGGTGTAAGTCATGAAGGAAACCCTGTACAACGCACAGGGGCAAGACGAAACTCGTGTCCGCCGTGCCTTTGGGTGGGTGGTCACATTTCGCGATTTCCCCGTTGGGTCGTACCAAACGGTTGATGGCGACAGCATGATGACGGAAGCGCTGACCCTATTCACGAAGGGTCGGGCTGAGTTCTACTTGGATGGCGCACGTCGTGGCGATCGCATCCCTGGCACGCTTAGCGCCGAGCACGATGTCGTTGGACAAGGCGGCACGTTCGAGCTTCGATACGTTGAACCAACAACTCGTCTGTGCATTCCTGCGAACATCAACAAGAGCAAGCTTCCCAAGGTCAAGAAGTTTATGCTACAGGCCGGTGAGCACTTTGAGATGCCAGCACAGGCCTGCTACTTGGTATGCCTCGGCTCAGTGCAAATCAGCGATCGAACCTTCGTCGCTGAGCAGTCGTTCAAGATCGCCGACGCGAAGGCACTTGTCGCGTTGGAAGACACCATTCTCTTGGAGTTCATTCGTGAAACGTCCTGATCGGATCTTTGGCCACCGACTGGCGATGACCCCCATCGCCTCGTATATCGGGTATGCCGCCATGGGGTACGGCGCTTGGGCCCTCATCACCGGTGCCGCTTCGATTTGGTGGATCCTGCCGATGCTGTTCTTCAGCTTCTGGATGTTGATGGGCATCACGGTTGGTATGCATCGACTGTTCTGTCACATGGCGTTCAAGACCTCTCGGTTCTGGCACTGGGTGTTCGGCATCCTCGGCACCGCTGCGTTCTACGGCAGCTCGATCCAATGGCCAGCGATGCACATGTCGCATCACCTGTTCTCAGACACGGAGAAGGACCCGCACTACACGGGCTGGCGATACCTGTTCTGGAAGAAGAACAACCCAACGATCATGAACCGGCGTGTGCTTACTCGGCTTCGTCGCGATCCGATGCACGCCTTCCTGCACGGGTACTACGTGCTCATTCCAGCGACGATCATCCTCGGACTGTCGCTCATCTCGTGGCAGGCGCTCGTGTTCTGCTACCTGATTCCACTTGGTTGGCTGCACTTCGTCGGCTCAGCCCATCAGGTCTTTGCGCACGGCGGTGATGGTGCCAAGGACCAAGAATGGTTGGAGTACGCGTTGTTCACTGGCGGTGAGTGGCTGCATCGACACCATCACGACATGCCGAAGGACATTCGGTTCGGCCCGTCTGACGCCGGGTACCATCTGATCAAGCTCATTCGGGCATAGCCTCGGACCACCGAGGCGACGACGGAGACCCTCTAGGAACTTTGGTGATAGGTTCCTTAGGTCTCCGTTCGGGGGTCCCGGTCGTCGCCTAAAAGACCGACGCCCGAAACGACCTCAGGGACCCGAAGGTCCCATGAGGAAGGCGTTGACAGCGGTTGATTCAGCGGTCTTCGAGAGGTTTCAGCACAGGCTTGACCCCAACGGCGTGGCCGACCAGGCGCAGCGCGTCGTCGAGGTTCTCGAGGTTCTCGGTCATGCGCGCGGCGATGAAGGCCATGTGCTCGGCCGGCGTGTGCGTGGCGCGATGTTCGGTCAGTTCCTGCTGGAGCTTGATGCAGGCAGCGCGGTGCGGAGCCGGCGTCGCGATCAGGGCGTTCGCGATCAGGCGATTGCGTTCCGCCTCGAAGGCCTCGGGGTCCAGGTTCGCGAGGTACGACAGGTCACCGTGTTCGAAGGGCGAGGGGGTGGTCATGTCAGGCTCCAGGGTTGAGATGATGGTTGCATCTTACCATGAATCCTGACATTGTACACTGGAGAAGTGTAACGGTCACGCCTCCAGAACGACCTTGTACCCCCACAGCGTGTCGAGGTACGCCAGCACCTCTTCAGCGTCGTCCTCGTCCAGCTCACGCTCCATGTACTTGTCGTAGCGGAGGTAGAGCGTGCGGTCACCTTCCAGATCAGCGCCCTTCACGACGATCTGCGGCACGTAGTTCACGCGCTCCTTCGAGCGGGCCAGGGCGGTGCGGATGTTCTTGTACCCGATGTCGTCATGGATCTCGGTGACGATGGCCGAAGCCGCAATCGGGTTGTGCATGCCCGACGAATCGTTGTCGCCGTACTCGATCGAGACCGTGAAGAGCTTCAGATCGCGGATGACCTTCGGTGACAGGTACTGCATGATGAACGAGTCGTCACGGTGCTCGAAGCAGGCCTCCTTGATCACGTCCTGCCAACGGCGACCGATCAGCTCGGGGAACCAGCGCCGATCTTCCTCGGTGATGGGGATCCACTTGCTGCCCTTGGACTTGTGTTCAAAGTGCCCACCTTCACAGATGCGCTTGACGTCCTGCAGAATCGCCAAACCGAGGGCGTACGGGTTCGGGCCGCTGTAGTGACGACTCTTGTACCCAGGCTGGTAGATCACGCCGGAGTGGCTGGCGAGGAACGCCATGTACGCATCGCTAGTGATGATGCCCTTCTCCTCGAGGCGCTCCATGATGTACAGGTGACAGAACGAGGCCATGCCTTCGTTCAGCGTCTTCGTCACACCTTGCGGTGAGAAGTACTGGTTCACCTTGTACACGATGCGCAGGATCTCGCGCTTCCAGCGCTCGAGATTCGGGCTCTTCTTCATGATGTAGTACAGGAGGTTCTCCTCGTCGTCCTCCATGAAGTCACCTTCATCCATAGACAGGGCCTGCTCGTCGGCGTCGACGAGCGTGGTCCGCTTCAGGATGATGTCGAGCTCGCGCTGGCGACGCTCGTCTTCGGCCATGAGCTTCTTCAGACGCTGTTCTTCGGACAGCTTCGGGCGGTGCTTGCGCTTGAACTTGTCGATGCCGTGGCTGGCCAGCGAATGCGCGGCGTCGAGGACCTGCTCGACTTCACGAGGACCGTACCGTTCTTCGCAGCGTTGGATGTAGTCGCGAGCGAACAGCATGTAGTCGATGATCGACCCGGCGTGCGTCCACTCCTTGAAGTACACGTTGTTCGCAAACACGGCGTTGTGGCCAACACCAGCGTGCGCCATCACCATGACCTGCATGTACGCCAGGTTCTCCTCCATCAGGAGGTTCACGCATGGATTGGAGTTGATGACCATTTCGTACGCCAGGCCCATGCGACCCTTCTCGTACTGCTTGGACTGCTGCATGAAGTCCTTGCCGAACGACCAGTGGTTGTAGTGCACTGGAAGTCCGATGGACGAATACGCATCGAGCATCTGCTCGGCGCTGACGATCTCGAACTGGTTCGGGTAGAGCTCGATACCGGGACGGAGCTCCAGCTCCTCCACGGCGATCTTCTCGATCTCGACCCAAGCGCGTTGCAGCAGCTCAGGCGTCCAGTCGGTGCGGGAGTCGACGATCAAAGGCTTGTCAGACATGGTGTTCCTTGAGGAGATAGGTGCATCTTATACGAGAAGGTGACTGGCGGTCTACGCCGCCTTGGGTCACTTCTTCTTGTCGCCCTTCTTGTAGATCTTGTGAAACGCCTCGAACACCTCGGAGTCGTCGTCGATCTTGACCATCGAGATCTTCTTGGTGGTGTTCTTCATGGACTCGATCACGGTCCAGAGGGTCACGGACGAGTACCCACCAGCGAAGCTCTGACCGACTTGAGCGTAGCTCATGTGACGCAGCTTGTTGATGAAGCCCGACTCCTCGAGCTCGGTGATGCACGCGCCGTTGTCGTTGTCCCAGTTGTCACCATCGCTGGCCTGCGACAGGTACAGGTTCGTCTCATTCGCGTCGTACCGCTCCTTGACGATCTTGTGCGCCAGTGCGTACGCTGGCGAGACCATCGTACCGCCGCTCTTGCGCGTTGTGAAGAACTCCTCTTCGGTCATTTCTTCGGGGGTCTCAGTATGCGCGATGAACACCAGGTCCGTCTGCGGATAGCGGCTGTGGATGAACGCGTACTGCAGCGAGAAGAACTTGCGGGCCATCCGCTTCTTGTCCTCGTCCATCGAGCCCGACACGTCCATGATCATGATGAACACAGCGTCGGCCGACTTCTGGAGCACGTGGTCCTTCTTGGTGTACCGCAGATCGAGCTCCTCGAAGTACGGGGTGCGAGCGATCTTGTCACGCAGCTCCTGCATCCGAGCTTCGACTTCACCCATGCGGGCGTGGATGTCGGGCGCGTCAGTGAAGCCGAGCAGCAGCTGCTTGTACTCCTCTTCGAGCTCCTCAAGCTCTTCGCGCGCCGAGCGGGTCAGCGCCAGCCGGCGGCCCAAGGAGTTCTTGAACGAGCGCTTGACGGACAGCTGCCCAGGGTTGCCGAACTTGCGGAAGCCGGCGTGCTTGGGGATCAGCTCAGGCAGGTCCTTCTCGTGCGTCTCCTGAAGGTCAGGCAGTTCGCAGTCCTCGAAGAACACCTTCAGGTACTCGTCGCGGCTGACGTTCACAATGAAGTCGTCTTCACCATCTTCGCCCTGGCCGGCACCGTTGCCACGACCCTTGCCATCGCCACCGCCATCGAGCGGAAACTCGTCACCGCGCTCCCACTCATCGTTCCCGATCAGCACGATGTCGCGCTTGCCGGTGTTGGCGGCGTAGTGGAACGATGGCTCATGCAGGGAATGCTTGGCGACCTTCACTGGGTTGATGGACTGATTGCCACCACCCGTCATGTTCTTGACACCGCCCGAATCGATGTCCTTCGGCTTCGCGGCCGAGATGGCGTCCTTGATGCGACGCAGCAGGCGTTGCCGATTCGGGAGCGACTTCCCGTGACCCGTCTTGCGACGATCCACGAAGATGTACGACGTTGTTGGAAGCTTTTCAGTCATTGGTCACCCCAGGAAGATTCGAAGTCCGGCAATCACCATGGTGGCGACAAGCAGCCCCATGACGGCGTACGCTGCGTACTTATGCTTTCCACCGAAGCCGAAGGCACGAAGCACGGCGACCATGCTCATGAATGTGAACATCCCAAGCCCGAAGAGCGCCGCGATTGGATGACCAAAGGTAACGCCGAGCTGGAGTGGGAAGATCGCCAGGATCATCAGTGTGATGAACAACAGGAACCGCTTTGGCTCCTGTTGCGCATCGTACCAATGATTGAACTGGCTCAACTTGTCGAAGAGCCAGTCCATGATCAGCTCGCCTTCTTGTTCGCGGCCCACCAGCTCACCAGGATCTTGACCTGGTTCTCGGTGTAGCCGTTCTCCATCATGCGCTTCAGGAACTGGTCGTGCTTCTCAGCCGTTTCCTTGTCCTGCTTCGCGCCGAAGCTGACCACCGGCATGATGTTCTCGGTGGCAGAGAACATCCGCTTCTCGAGCACGAGCTTGATCTTCTCGTACTCGTTCCAGCGCGGGGCGTGGCCTTCGTGCTTGGCCTTGTAGCGCAGCACGTAGTTCACGATCTCGTTCCGGAAGTCCTTGGCGTTCACGATGCCGGCGGGCTTCTCGATCTCCTCGAGACGGGCGTTCAGCGCGTCACGGTTCAGGAGGGTGTGGGTCTCCGGATCACGGCACTGTTCGTCGCTGATCCAGGCCTCGGCGAAGAGGACATAGCGCTCGAACATGTTCTGGCCGAAGGCGCTGAACGAGTCGAGGTACGCGGCACGCAGCTCCTTCTCGAGGAACTCGAAGTACCGCTTGCTCAGCCACTCCTTGATGAAGGCCAGGTACTTCTTGTGCGTCTCTTCCGGCAGCGCTTCCTTCTTGATGGCCTCCTCGATGACGAACATCAGATCCACCGGGTTGGCAGCACGTTCTTCAGGGCGCAGGTCGAAGACCGAGCTGATGACCTTGAAGGCGAAGCGAGTCGACATGCCGCTCATGCCTTCGTTCACGCCGGCCAGATCGCGGTACTCCTCGTACGGCTTCGCGTTCGGCATCGTGTCCTTGACGTTCTCGCCGTTGTAGACGCGCATCTTGGCGTAGATGGTGCTGTTCTCGGGCTCCTTGAGGCGGGTCAGGACGATCCACTGGGCCAGCATCTTGAGGGTGCCAGGAGCGATGGAAGCATCGCGAAGGGCCGAGCCGGCGAGCATCTTCTCGTAGATCTGCACTTCCTCGTCGGTGCGCAGGCAGTACGGGACGTCGACGATGAACACACGGTCCAGGAACGCTTCGTTCGTCTTGTTGTTCTTGAACGCGAACCACTCGGACTCGTTGCTGTGCGCGCAGATCACACCGGTGTACGGCATGGCGGGGATGGCTTCGGTGCCGTTGTAGTTGTGCTCCTGCGTGGCCATCAGCAGCGGGTTCAGGGTCTTGATGTTCGCCTTGAACATTTCGGCGAAGTCCATCAGGCCTTGGTTCGTGCGGTTCAGGCCGCCGCTGTAGGCGTACGCGAACGGGTGGTTCTGCGGGAACTTCTCGAGCTTGCGCAGATCGGTCTTGCCGATCAGGACGGAGACGTCCTGGTTGTTCTCGTCGCCCGGCTCGACCTTCATCACGCCGATCTGGCGGTCCTTGTTCGGGTAGAGCTTGACCACCGAGAAGCGGGTGATGTCGCCACCGAACTGCTGCAGCTTCAGGAGCGCCCAGCCCGACAGCACCGTGTTCCCGATGTAGCTGGACGGGATGCCGTACTCGTCGGCCAGCAGCGCGCCGTGTTCGTCACGGTTGAACAGGCCCAGCGGCGACTCGAACACCGGCGAGGTGCGCAGTTCCGGATCGGCTTCGTTCGCGTCGTACAGCACGTAGATCGGGTTCTTCTCCATCAGCGTCTTCAGGCGCTCGACGATGGACGACTTGCCGCCGCCGACCGGGCCCTTGAGGTACAGGATCTGCTTGGATTCCTCGAGGCCGGCGGCCGCGTGACGGAAGTACGCGACCAGGCGTTCGATGGCGTCTTCAGCGCCGAAGAAGTCCTTGAACGCGGAGTACACGCGGATCTTCTTGTTGCTGTGGATGCGCGACAGGCGGCCGTCTTCGCTGGTGTCGACGACTTCAGGATCGCCGATGGCGGCGACCATGCGCTCAGCGGCGTTGGCGTACGCAAGACGATCCGTCTTGCACAGTTCGAGGTACGCGTCGAGGCTCATCACCTCTGGTGCAGCGAACTTCGCAGCAAAGGTTGACGCGAGTTGGTTCAACTTGGACATGTGGACTCCGTAAGGTAGAGGTGATGTGAAGACCAGTTGGCCTCAAGCCTATTGTAGGTTAGGTCGAGGCCTTGAGAGCGGCGTTCTGGGGACGATGGCGTTGCACCATCAGAGAGTTCCGGTCGCCGAAGCCGGAAGCACGAATTCAGGGGCGAACACGACGGCGGCGCAGTACGCCACGACCAGCAGAAAGGCGATGATCAACAGCAGGTTTTGCTTCACGTCTGCTCTCCAGCAGAGATGTGATCGAGATGGTTCATCTGTCCAAGAACGACAGCTCCATCTTCAATAGTTAGCGCCCGGTACCGGATCTCCCGCGCCTTCAGGGTTGCGCCACTCTTGATGGACAGCTGCCCCTCGACGACGATCGCATCGCAGTCGATGCGACCCGTGATGGTGATGTTCGAGACGGTGATCGTCTCGGCCTTCACGTGCCCGCCGACGACGAGGGTCGTCTTGTTCGGCGATCCGTCACCTTCTTGCGTGATGCCGATGCCGACGAAGTTTCCGTCGAAGACAAAGGTCTCGTTCGCGCCGATGATGAGGGCACCGGCCCCGTTGAAGGTCGTGTTCTTGCTGACCAGCGAGTCGAAGCCGGTTCGGTTGAATGGGTTCTTCATGTTGGGTCCTTCTTGAATTCGTAGTGATGAACATCAGGCGGTGGTGTGTGCTTCACATCATCCTCGCCGAAGATGAGGAGTCCAGACACCGCGAGGATGAGAAGCAGCAGAAGGAACTTCATGTCAGCTTCCTGAAGACCATGATGTCGATGCCAGGCGACGGGTGAACGACTGTCGGCCGGAGATGATCGACCATCTCCCAGTTCACGCCCAGCTTGCGTTGCTGCAGGATGAACAGCTTCCAGGCGACGAGCTCGAAGGGCAGTGTCACGTCGGCACCCGAGTTGGCATGAACGATGGTGACATGTAGTTCATCAACCATCTGGGCTTCGAGTGCCTGAGCGTACACGGAGGCACCTCCGATGATGAACGTGTCACGCAGATCGACTGAGCCTCGCTTGATGTAGTCGAGCGATCCAATGACGTCCACGTCCAGGCCGATCTGATCACGGACCTCGGAGTACGGCTTGTGGGTCAGGACGATGTTCTGCCGATCCGGCAGCCCGTTCAACCGGTTCAGGGACTGGAAGGTCTTGAAGCCCATGACGACGATGTTCCCCATCGTGATCTCCTTGAAGCGCTTCATGTCGTACGGGATCTTCCAGGGCAGGCGACCATCAGCCCAACCAATGGCGTTGCCTTGGTCCACAGCTACAATCATCTTGATCATGGTCAGTCCTTCTTCGGGAAGAGTGCGTCCCACTTGCGGATCATCTCGCGGGTTGCGGGATCCTTGATGTCGTCGATCCGCGCTGCAGTCGGGCGTTCGGCAACAAACGCCTGCTGAAGTGCTTGGACTTGCACGGGGTCCTTGGGGATGTAGTCGCCTTGGAGGAGACGTTCGAGATCGGTCATGTCGTTCCTTATTCGTCGGCTAATGCCTGTTGCGGTGCGCCTTGCTCTTCTGGCACGTACCCGTCAATGATGTGTCCCACCAGGGTCATGACGCCGACGAGCTCGAGCTTGATGTTCTCGTACACCGACTCCTGGTCTGGGAAGGCGCGCCGAGCCGTCTTGAGCCGTGTCACGAACTCCTCCATGGTCTCCTTCACGTACCGCTCCAGTCGAGCTCGCTTGAAGACCCCGACCATGGAGCGCACGTTGTCGACCCGATCGCCGCCCTTGGCGATGCCGGTGTCCTCGTCTGCGAAGATCGCGTCCAACGAGTACTCGGGGTTCGGTTGACCCACGAGCTCCTTGGACATCTTCTTGAGCTTCCCCAGGAACGTGTCCCCGAAGCGAGCCGAGATGTCGGTCGGGAGGATGTACTTCTTCGTGGTCTGGTTCGGATCCTCGAGGGCGTCGTGCAGGAACACGAGCATGTACACCGTCACGGGGTTGCGGATGTGCTTGTGCATCGTCCGCAGGTAGTGGAAGATGCCGAGCTGATGGATGAACTCGTGGTCGCCACCGTTCCGCTTGCCGTCGTGATGCGCCAGTCCGAGCTCCATGGCCTCGATGACCTTGAAGTACCGCTCATCGTGCTCAGCCATGCCAAGCAACCAGTACCTGGCGCTAATGAGCAGCTTCTGGAATTTGGTCAAGTCGGTCATAGTTCAGGCCAGTCAATGACTTTGATGTCGGCCCAGGCGGGCACGAAGGAGTTCTTGTGCAGCTCGAGGTACTCCTCGACGGCCTCAAGTACCATGCGACCAGCGAGGAGCTGACACGGGGTGGGTGCCAACTGCTCGCCGCAGTAGACGCGAGTGATGGTCTCAACGACTTCGTCGATCACATCACCGACGCTCGGATCGAGCGCGAGTTCCGCAGCCAGCGCTCTCCGTGCAACGCAGCGGAACTCGGCGGGCGTGCGTGGCCCGGTCATTTCAGCACTTCACAGCCGCGCCGTTCGCGACGGCCGGCGTGCTGTTGCCGTATCGATCGGTCGTGACCAGGAAGCCGTTCACGCACTGCACGCCTTCGGCCTGGGTCGGCATGGTCGAGACGCGTGAAGTGTTCACGCGCTTGCTGCCATTGAGCATCGGCAGCGCCACTGCCACGAGAATGCCGATGATGGTGGCGACGATCATGAGTTCGATCAGGGTGAAACCGTTCTTGCGCATGGGGTGCTCCAGAGTTGATGATGAAATCGTATCACGCCTTCGGCGTTTCGGGTTGTTGGCCCACCAGCAGCGTCACCAGCACGATGGCGTCATGGATGGTTTTGCAGGCCATGGCTTCTTCGTCGCTGATCTCGAGGTTGAACTCGTCTTCGATGGCCATCACCAGCTCGACTTCATCGAGCGAGTCGGCGCCAAGGTCCTGGACGAAGCTGTTCGACAGCGCCAGTGGCGTCTCTTCGGACAGCCCCAGCTGCTCGCGAACAACGCGGAACACGGTGCCGGTGATGTTCTCCCGTGCCGCTTGGGCGTAGTCGAGACGCGGCGCTGGCGGCTGATGGTTCGACCAGGTCACGGCCTTGTTGTCGCCGGTCATGGCGTTCCACTGCCGGTACCAGCCCTCGACCTGCACCTTGAGGACACGGTCGTCGTTGCCGTCGGCCTGGGAGCGAAGCTCCTGGAGCATAGTCCAGAAGGACGAGATGACGTCCGGTTGCAACGATTTGGCGATGGTGTTGAGATTCATATCGGTTCCTTCGGGGGTGTCTTCAGGGTGCTTCGGCGGAGGTTTTCATGATCCGTGCTTCGACAGCAGCTTTCGAGATCCACGCGATTTGATGGATACTGCGTATCGCGTCGGCCAGACCAGCCGAACCCTTGGTGATGAAACCGTCGACGAGGAGCTGCTCGGCGATGCGGTACTGCTGGTGTTCTTCCTCGATGTTCCGCGGCACCGACCACTTGAACCGGAGGTTGTCGACGAAGTCCTTGGCGATTCGGCGAAGACCACTGCGACCCTCGTCCATGAAGGCCATGAATGCGGCGTCGGTGAAGAACTTGACGAGGTCCGAGTACACGACCTCTTCCAGCTTGGCGAACTTGCCGTTCACCTCGATTTGAGTGTAGATCATGCAGCCTCCGGCGGTTCGAGACGGAAGCCGAGGCCTTGGAGCTCTTCGGCGTCGATGGTGACGTTCTCGGCCTGGAAGTCGACGATGCGCAGGACCGGCGAGAGGTCCGTGTGGCCGCTCCAGACGACGTTCGCGACAGTGGCGCCGCCGATAGAGACAGAACCACCAAGACGACGGTGCGTGAGCAGCGCGTTCTTGAAGCGGCGCACGAACTCGGCCGGATCGTCCTCCATGTTCTGGAGGTTGTCGAAGTCGATGATGGCAACGGCTTTGTGGCCCATGTTCAAGTCCTCGGAGTTCCGGCTTCGTAGCCAATGGTATTGGTGTCAAGCGGCGTGGCCATCCGCTTCATGATGTTACGGCGGGCCACGCGCTTGGCATATCGCAGCGAAAACTCGGTGGCGAAAAAGCCGAGCGAAAAAACGCGCACCAGCCCGTCGCCGATGGCGCAAAGTCCATGCACCATGTTCGAGCGCTTGCCAGCGATGTTGCGATTGCGGTAGATGATCACGGCTGTTCTCCAAGGTGCCGCGCGATGGCAGCGTCGACGATGATCACGGAGCGGATCAGCTCCTTGAAGACGGCACGGCTGATGTGCCCGGTCTTGACCCACTCGAAGATCTGCGCGAGCTTGGCATCTTGATCCGGCAGCTTGGCGAGCTGCGCCATCTTCTCGGTGACGAAGGCGGGTTGCAGAGTTGCCATGATCAGAGACCCGGTTGCGCGTTGTACGGGGTGAAGCGGATACCGGCCAGCTGCGCGAGGCGCGTGGCCTCGGCAACTTGCGAGCGAGCGATGAAGCCGGGGAACTGACGTTCGTATTCAGCGTGGACTTCAGCGAGGGTCTTGCTCATGATTGGGTCTCCGTGGCGATGAAGCCATTCTAACCCAAATCCGAGGAAAGTGCAAACCGTTACACGTGGCGCCAGTGCGCCCCTTTCACGACTTCCGCATGTGTCGTGCCCTCATTCTCGAGGGTCACGTTGTACAGGTGCTCGAGGGCCTGCACCATGAAGCCGCTGCCCAGCGCTTCGTAGATCACGGCGTCGAGAACCTCGAGGATCTCGATCGCCTTGGCGGGTTCAGACATGCGCTCGATCATCGGAAAGACGCATGGATCGAGTTGCTCAGGCGGGGCCCCAAGCAGCAGCCCCTTCATGGTTGCATTCAAGCCAGTCATGTTGGTCTCCTAGAAAGCAAAAGTGGAGCCGAAGCTCCACTTGAGGTCAGCCATTCAGCATGGCATCAGCGCTTGGACGCGAAGTCAGCGATGATCTGCGGGGCCGCAGAGTCGAAGCCGGCGATGTCGAGCATGCCCGCATCCTTCGGATCCGCGATCGTGAAGGACGACACCGAGGTGCCGATCACGACGCACTTGGCCGTCGCCACGTGCTTCTTGCGGTAGTCGCGCAGGGCTTGCACCGGCTGCACGGACCCAGCCCACGTCTCGTTGTCCGTGATGGTCACGAACATGTCGACGCCGTCCATCTTGTTCGTCATCGCGTGCAGCATCGGCTGTGCACAGTCGGTACCACCCCACGAGAAGCGGCGCATGACTTCCATCACCGCGTCGAGACGCATGGATGGGTTGATCTTGAGCTCACTCATCTTGGTGTTGAAGCCGCCGATCCAGTAGTTCGACTGGCGCTTCAGGATGCCGAGGGCCATCACTGCTGCGACTTCAGCCGCGTTCAGGTTCGGAGAACCGTTCACCGCCGCGCCAAACATGGAGCCCGAGCAGTCGACACCCATGAGGATGCCGGCGCCCGTGTCTTCGATGTTCGCGAACGAAGCGTAGAACGCATCGTCCACCGCGCTGAGGACCCGCTGATCCGGCGTCCAGACCAGCGAACCCTTGTCGCCATGACCCTGCTTGTACGTCTTGAAGGCCTGGAGCAGCGTGATCGGGTGAACACGGCCGTTCTTGAGACCTTCGGCGTCGCCGAGCTTGGACAGCACGAGCTTCGAACCAGCGGACATCGGCGCGATGACCCCAGCCGCCGAGAGCTTGCCGAGCTGACGGATCAGCGCGGTGACGCCCATGTTCGGCAGGAGCGCCATCAGCACGTCCTTGTCCTTGAGGAACTGCGTCGGGATGAGCTCCCACGAGATGTCGGCATTGCCTTCCACCAGGCGGATCACTTCCTTCGCGGACGTTGCACGCTTCAGGTACTCGAAGTCGACGACGAGCTGCGGGATCGCCGTGCCCTGTTCCATCGCCTCCGCACCCTTCACGACGTACTTGAACAGATTGCTCTGCAGCTCGTTCGTCGGCTTGACGTGCGCCAGGCGCAGGACGTCACGGTGCGACCAGCCGTTGCGGGACTGGTACTTCAGGACCTGCACCGCGAGGCGCTCGATCTTGCGTTCCGTGTACCACTTGGCCAGGCCGCGCTTCGCAGCCGCGTTCCACTTGCCGAGGGCGTTCAGCACGCCGACGAACGTGAACAGGTGCGTACCCGTGCGGGCCACCTTCGGCAGCGCGTCGTACGCAGCGGCCTGCGTCTCAGCATCACCCTTGGCTGCTGCCAGCGCGAGGACCACCAGGGCCGGGTCGTTCTTCGGAGCACGGCCAGCGACCGAGTACTCCACGGCACGCGCCACGGCACGCGGGCCGTCGGCCGCGATGCACTTCAGCGTGTTCTCGAACGACTGCTTGGTCACGTCCTTCTCACCGACGTAGTAGTTCCCGCCTTCCGAGCCGATCATGATGAAGCGGTCGAGGACGCCCCACATGTCGAGCACGAAGGTGAAGCCACCGGCGTTGTTCGCCTTCATCTCGGCCTCGCGGCCCGGGATCGGCTTGGACTGCGGCGTGACGGCCTTGGAAGCCTTCGTCGTGCCAGCGAGTGCGTGTTGTTCGTAGATGTTTGCCATGGGAAGTTCTCCTCTAGGATGTTCGGTTGACTCTTATCGCGGTCAACGGTGCGTGTTACTTGGTTTCGGCCGCGTTCTGCTCTTCAATCGTCGTGCCAGGCGCGCTTGGCAGCAGCGGTGCAGCCAACTGAGCCGCGAGCAGCCAAGCGATCATGAACTTGTACATTGCAGCGATGGCCATGGTGTTTCTCAGTGAAGCCCTTAGAACAATCTGCCAAAGCGAAAAACGCCGTTGGAAACTTCGGTCTCTCGCTTTCGCTACCTTTCGGCGACCTACACCGCTGTCACTAGTCAACGGTACCGGAGATGGTTTTGCGACGCCCAACAAAACGGCTGGTTATCGTCCAGCAACTATCACGATTTCGGTTAGGACCGCCACTCGTGTGTGACACCAAAATCCGTTGGCGCGGTTGTCAAGGCTCTGAAACCAAACACGGCTTCCACCATAGACGCTCAGGTCATCGTAGTTGATAACCAACATGCAGCGGCTGTGACAAATTGTTCTAAGGGTTTGTGACTACGATAAGTGATTGAACAAATGAGTGCTGGACGGCACATAACCAAGATAACCATCCAACTTCGGTTCAGTCGCAGTAGCTGCCTTGCGACAGCGTGTCGTATTTAGCGACGATGATGAATTCTAAGCCGTTGGGGTTTCGGCTGAAGCATCATTTTCGGGTTCAGGTTCAGCGGCATACAGAATGCCGGGTGGCAGCAAGCAGAACCAGACATTCTCAGGTGGGAGGAACTCCTCACCCTTGTCGAGATTGAAGGTCCGCTGGTACTTGCAGGTCACTTCACCAGACCCGTCTGGCTTCTGGAGTACCACCCACTCGTAGATCTCGGTTCCTTGAAAGATGCCGACGATTTCCTCCGAATGGCTCGTGATGAGGATCTCGGTCTCATCAGTCCAGACCTGTGCTGTCTCAACGGTTTCTGTCTTGTCCATCAGGAACCCAGCCATGAAACCAAGACCGAGCGCAGTTGGGACGAACAGCACAGCGGCGAGCAGGATGTACCACAAGCTCAGCCCAAACAGGAACACGGTTCCGACAGCTATGACGAGAAGACCTACTGCAATGAGGACGCAGTATCTTGCGAGATCAGACGATGACATATGGTTCTCAGGTTGCGCGGGTGATCCGCAGTTGAACATTGCTGTGCTTGAGAACCAGCTCTTCGCCGACCCCCAAAGCCCCAATCTTCTTCTTTTCCGACGGAGAGAACAGGATGCTGTTCATGACCTGAGCGGGGGTCATGCGGCTCTTTCGAGCCGAGCGACCGTAGTGGTGCTCGATCTCGAAGGATCCCGCAGCCTCAAAGAGCTCGAGTTGCGGGAAGAGCTCGTTGGTCTTCATCAGTACCGGAACCCAGAGACGTCGCCGTTGAAGACCTTGCGGGCGTGCTCGACCGCGGCGGCTGGGGTGTCGAACGACTTCTGGCTGAGGTACGACACGCGTCCATCTTCCTTGTGCTTGATCAGCGCACGGAAACCGTCGTCGAACTTCGACAGCTCGCAGGACAGAATGTAGTCCTTGCCGCGGTGTGATGCTTCGACTTCAGGCAGCTTGCCCGCCTTCTTGGCCTTGCGGTCGTCCATCTTCTTGCCGAGCTCCTTGAAGGCGCCGTCATAGACCTTCACGAGCGACTTCACTGCGTCACCAGCCACGAGCGTCGGCTTCGGCGACTTGAGGCGAGTTGGCGCGTGCTTCGGCGGTTCTGATCCATAGCCACCACCCAGCGACGACGAACGGATCTGGCCGTTCGCGTACACCATGTACTTCTCGTCGGTCTTCTCGTCACGCCGCGGCTTCTTGAAGGAGAAGGTGCCGTTCTTGGCTTCGCGGGCCGTGCTCTTGTCGTAGCTCTTGAGCTGAGAGTAGCTTGGCAGCTCCTTCGCCTGCTTCACCGCCTCGGCGATGTCTTCAGCGGTGGCGCCAATGCGAGCCATCCAGTCCTTCACTTGACCGACGACGATCTTGGCGTCTTCATCGTAGCCGGGGGTGTAGTACCCCTTGTCGGTCGGGGCGCGGGTTGCTTCGAACAGTTCAGCTGCTTTCATGGAGGCTCCAAATGAGTGTCGGGTTATTTATGAACCCGACACCTGGTCAATGCACGTTCTGCAGTTCCTTCAGGATCTCGTGCACGCGGCTCGAGGTCGGGATGAACTGCGCCAGGTACTCGGCCTGGACTGGCAGGATGCGACGGCCCTTCAGGATCAGGTGCTCCGCGCGGTTCGGCGTGTACGGCGCGTACAGCAGCTCCATGCCGACTTCGTGCAGCATCTTGTCGTCCTTCTTGTGGTTGTCGTGCTCACAGGCCGTGACCACGTTCATCCACACGTCTTGACCACCACGAGACACCGGCACGATGTGATCGCGCGTCAGCTTCAGCTCACTGAAGACCTTGCCACAGTACGCGCACGTCCAACGGTCACGCGCGAACAGCTCGCGGTTCGTGAGGGTCGGGACACGGTTCAGCCGCTTGCCGGCCATGACGCTCTCACCCTTGACGGCGATGATCGGGGCGGTGGTGATGCGCGACTGCTCGCCAGTGATGCGGTTCTCGCCACCACGGAACAGCGTGTGCTCCACGTCACCCAGTTGCCATGCGACCAGGTTCTTGGCGTGGTAGGTGATGGCCAGCTCAGGGCTGATCCATCTGTGAGGCTGACCTTGCTGGTCCAGCGCCAGGATTTGTTGCTTCATCACTCATCTCCTCAGTTCCGCAGCAAGCTGCTCGACGTACTTGACGTGGTCTCTTCGACCTTCACGCTTGAACTCGTCAAGCGTCATCCACAGGGTGTACTCCGTTTCGTCACACCACTTCTCGAAGTTCCAGCGATCTCGAATCTCGACCGCGTAGACCGTGAGGTGATACGCGCCGGACCGGAGAACGACACGCTCTTCGCAAAGCAGTCGTGGTGTACCCACCATGTTGAATTGGACCAGTCCGAGTTCCTCTTCGGCTTCGCGCACCGCGCATTGGAACGCGGTTTCGCCCTCCTCGATCTTGCCTTTGCTCAGCATCGGCCTTGGCCCACCGAACTTCGGGTTCGTGGACACCATCATGAGAAAGATGGGCTCGCCCTGCTCGTTCCGCATGTACGGAATAAGCCCAGCGCGGGCACGCTTCTCGTATTCGAGTTCGTCAAGATGATCCATAGTGATCTGCATTATACGCTATTCGGGTTCGAAGTAGAAAACAGAACCGGGAGACATGCGAACATGTCTCCCGGCGCTGGATGAATGTTCGGTCTATTTATGAGCGGAAAGTCGGTGACTTGTCCTTGCGACGGCGATCATAGCCTGTGTATGGTTGCTGCTCATGACGACGATCAGCGTGATTGCGGCGCGAATGACAGCAATACAGCCGCGCCACGATAATGGCGCAGACCCATACCAAAATCCAGGCAATGATCAGCGTGACGGCCATTTACTTGAACAGCTTCGTGAGCTGTGGCTTGACGAACTTGTTGTAGATCATCATCCAGAATGGAGCGAACGCAGTGCCGATTGCGATGCCAATGAGAAGGTCCATGGTGTGTCTCCTTGTTTGCGCGGGTTGCGCTGGATATTTAGACCTCGGTGATGCAGGACGCCAGGAACAGGTGACCGATCTTGGTGTGGAACAGATCACTGAGCCGAATGTTTCCGCCAAACAGGATGCCCCGCGGCAGGTGTTCAAGCAGCTCGATGGTAGCGGCGCCGGTTCCAGCGGTGGTCAGTTCCAGCGCTGTCAGTCCGCCCATCCCGTAGAACTTGTGTTGGAACGTCGTCTCATGCACTCGCCCATTCGCATCAACGCCACTGGCGCGGATCGCCATGAACACGAGATCATCACGAGTGGTCGGAAAGACGGACTCGGCAAGTTCAATCGCTGCCTTGAACGGATCCTCGGTGCGCTGAGCAGGAAGGAGCACACGCTTCTGCAGGAAGTCGAGATGCCCAGGGTACCGCAGCGTCTTGAAGTCAGCGGTCTGCAGGCCTTGGTACATGCTTGGTTCGCCAAGTCCACCGGCGGTGTTGAAAGCCTCCATTGGGGTGCCATCGATGATCAACTCTTCGTGTGCATCCAGTGGTTCGTCTTGCACTACCTCGCCGTTCTCGATGCGCTGCACCGGGCTCGTGTACTCGCTGATCAGGCCTTCAGTCGACCATGTCAACGCATAGGCGCTCGGCAGCTGTGCTACCTCGGGTAGTCCGCCAACGCGGAGCTGGAGTCCAGTCGGCGTCAGCGACCGGCGGCGAAGGCGCTCCAAGAGCATCTTGCCGATCGAGGTAGAGAGTCCAGGGGTCAGGCCAGTCTGAAGAACGCAGGAGATGCGCGATGGGTTCAGCTCCACAATGCCTTGCACCACCGCTGGATCGTTGCTGAAGTCGATGAAGTGCGCCTTGATCTTCGCACACATCGTGGCCACTGGCACCGAGACGTGGTACGGCGTGCAGCACAGCACCGCGTACGGCTTGAGCTTTCGCAGCTCGGCCTCGAGCAGCTCGTGATTGGAGCAAATCCGGAAGTCGAGATCAGTCCACCCGTACATAGCTCCGGTGGCGATAGCATTGTCCAGGGCACTCTGAATCACGTCGATGATGATCACCTCATACTTGGTGTTCTGTTGCAACAGGGTGGCCGCGGCGACGCCGACTCGACCTGCACCGACGATGACGATGGTTTCTGGCATGGGTTCCTCCAATGGTTGCGTCCGATTGTAACCAAGGGCCGACTCCAGGCCCTTGGACTTAAGGACGACTGAACTGCTGGCGGTTCGGGAGGCCTGGAACGATGTTCTTGAAGAAGATGTCGTTCGACAGTCGCTTCATCTCCAGACTCAGCGACTGCTCTTCAACAGCCGTTGGGGCACGGGTCATCGAGACTTCCAAGAACCCAGCGAAGGAGCCGTAGTACGGAGGAAGGCTGATGTAGCACACGTGGGTCACGGGCGCGTTCGGAACCAGTAGGCGATTGATGGTGTCAGAGTACTTGTGGCACGAGAACTCACCGTTCACGATGGTGACCATCAGCACGTTCGAAGCGTCGTCCTTTGTGAACACTGGATGCGAGGCACCGAACTCCAACACGTACTTGTCCCACATCTCTGACAACAGTGGGTTGTCAGAGAAGCGGTACATCGCGACGCGCTCGTTCAGCTGCAGGTCCGCTGCATACACAACAACCATCGACACGGCGGTGGAGTTCACTAGTGAACGGATGCGAGTAGCCAAGTCATCCGTGACCGCAAACCGTCGAAGTGCAACTGGTTCTGGTTGACGTGAAAAGAGCGGTTGAATCTGTCCACGCTCTTCGAATACTGTGAAGCCAATCAAGGCAACGAGGCAGACGACCGAGAGCATCAAGACCTTCTTGATCGATGCCCACATAACGAACTTGCTAGCGTTGGCAATCAGCTTGAGGAGAAAATCCATCACTTGCTCCGCTTGGCGATGTCGTGGAGGTAAAGCTCGACGGCAAGTCGAGTCGCTTCAGCGCGAATTGCGGCGTGCTCTGATTGAGTAGGACGCGTTGCCAGCCCAAACGTCAGGATGCCGAGCATCCGACCGTAGAACGGTGGAACGGCGATCGAGCACACGTACGGCATGCTCTCCTTGAGCTGCGGAGAGAAGTGGAACAGCGCCGTGTCCTCGAACCTTGAGCACACAAACTCATTGTTCAGGATCCCAATCAGCTGCTGAACGCTCTGTGCATCGTCATCGAACGCGGCGTCTGGTAGCCGTGAGCCCACCATCTTCGTGAACCTGTCCTGCTCAATCGGGCTGTTCAGGTGCCAGAATTTCGGGATGCGACGATTGCGTTGCAGATCGATCTTCTCGACCATCACCATGGAGACCATGGAGTTCGACTCCACCAACCCGCGCAACTGCTGTCCAGATGGACCAGAGATGTCCCATTCCGCGTACTGTAGTTGATCACGCTGTTGAGCGTATGAAACGGCAGCGTGTACGAGTTGACCACGAAACTCGTATCCAGTGAAGAGGATCAATGCAACTACGCCAGCCAGCAACGCTGTCGCGATGCGGCGCCATGTCAACTTGTCGGTCAGATCTTGAAGTGCCTGCAGCACTTCCAGTGTTTTTCCAGCATCAGCCATGTGTGGTCCTGTTTGGGTCTGTTCACAGGGCCACCCAGTGAATCTGTTATCGGATGATAATTCGTCAGGATATTTAGACCAGAATCCCCCTCATGGACCTATCGGTCCATGAGTTGGGGGTGTGTGGCTCAGCCCTATTTCAAGGCTGAGCTGTCTCAATCGAGGGTCATAGTCTAGCTTGCGCCGTAGCTCGGCTCGATCACACTTCGCGGCGGTCAGGCTGCGGTCTCGTCGGCGGGGGCAGCGACGGCGGCCTTCGGGAACTCGGCCTTGGTCGGCAGCGTGCCATCGGGGGCGGCCAGGATGGCTTCGGCCAGGCGCTCGCGCAGGGTCTCGAGGCTCAGGCGCTTCAGGTCGCTGGGGCGGCCGACCTTCATCGTGGTGGCCATCAGCAGGATCTTGCCGTGGTCCTTCTGGACGCCGCCGATGACGGCGTTGACGAAGGCGGGACCGAAGGTGGCGTGCGTGCGTTCGGCCATCAGCTCCTTGGCGGGACGGCGGGTCTTGACGGTGGTCGTGGTGGTTTCGGTGTTGCGTGCCATGATGATCTCCTAGAGGTAAGTGGAGGTTGATGAGTTGGTATTTGCATCTTAACCACGTCCAGGAGAAAGTACACTACTTCAAGTGTAACGGTTGAAGAGAATTGTAACCGTCACGCGGGCTGAAGATCGGTGTGGGTGACGGCCTTGAGCAGCTCCCAAGCTTCCTCCTGCTTCCCAGCAGCAAGAAGCTCACGCATCTTCGCCTTCTCTTCGGGGGTGGCGATCTGATGGAACTTGAACATCTCCATCATGCCAAGATTGCCGCGGTACGCGGCTTCGTGAAGCTCGATTAGGCGCATAGGTTTTCCATGTGGTACGCCCGAGTGGATTCGAACCACCGCAACCAGCCTTCGGAGGGCCAGAGCCGATCCATCGGCGGGCGTATTGTGGAAGCTATTTAGGATGGTCGGGGCGGTGGGAGTCGAACCCACGATGAGGCTTGCGCCTGCCTGGTTAAAAGCCAGATGCCTTCGGCCACTTGGCAACGCCCCGTAAGGGGTGTAGGCCTCAGTCCCGTTTCGACACGGTGAAGGCAGAGCAGGTCACGTAGTCAAGCGACTCGAAGTACCCGTCCCATGGGCAGTGCCGCTCGACCTTGGCTCCAGAGTCGTACTCGACGACCATCTTGAAGTCGCTGTCGCGCCCGCGGCGAACGTTCAGCGCAGCCACATTCCGAGCTGCGGTCACTTCGCTCTTGTGGAACGAGATGACCTCGAGGTACTCACCATCGGCCCGATGGAACGTGTCGCCAGTGCTGTACACCGCATAGACCACGTACACACGGTCGCCAGCTTCGACTGGGAAATCGGCTGGCAGCGCGCGGTGACCATCGCGATCGTGCAGCGTGATACCGTCCACAGACCACGTCGTGGACGTGTCGTTCGCGCCCCATTCGTCATCGGGGTCCGCTTCACGCGTGACTTCGGTGTAGCCTGAAGCTTCCAGATGGAGATACACTGTTGGAGCCGGTGCAGGCTTGTTCTTCTTCGCCATGATCGTCTCCTTAGTGGAACCCCTGGACAGAATCGAACTGTCGCGTCGTCGGCTTAGAAGGCCAACCGCCGGTCCATCGGCAGGGGTATTAGATGGGTGCTTGGCGGAGCTGGAAATGCACGGCCATGCGGATGTCTTCGCCGAAGTACTTGCGGACGAGTTCCTGCGGAATCCCCAAATCGAAGTCCTTGCAGGAGAAGATGTCGAAGTACGCGGTATGGTCAGGCTCCATGAAGTGCGCAGTGATGTTGCTCGTGGTGATGAGCTGCATCATGCTGTACCCTTCCTTCGGGTCGCCTGGCAGGAGAAACTCGACGATTGGTTCGCCGTGCGCGACCATGTCAATGGCGGGAATCAGCTCTTTGACGAACGCGACGATGTTGTCGCGGTCTTTGATGCCGTCGTTGCAGTTCGCGCAATCGAGCATCAAGTGATAGCCCCAAGACATAGGTCATCTCCTAGTTGAGAGTTGGCTCCGGAGGATGGGATCGAACCACCGACCAAAGGATTAACTAGATGACCCGGTAAGGGATCATCGGTGTCAGTCCTCTGCTCTACCGCTGAGCTACACCGGAACGGTAAGGAACTTGGAGTGGAGTCTCGGATTCGAACCGAGGGTTGGTCGCGGTTGCAGCGCGATGCATTGGGCCAGGCTCTGCCAACTCCACATTGAATCACTCGGTGGTGATCACCCCTTGGAAGGTACCAGCTGGAATCGTGAACCAGCACATGTTGCCGACCGGGTAACCACCGTTCTGGAACACGAAGTACCAACCACCGGACCGGCAGACGTTGCCAAACAGAACTCCGTTGAACCACCACGTGGCGGCGAATGCCGAGGAGGACAGGCAAAGGGCGAGTGCAAGTGCAATGATCTTCTTCATGGTTCTTTCAGGTGTTAGGGTCCAACGAAAGAGAGTGTCCACGGAAAGCGAATGGATGATAACCGTGGGCGTTCGGTTGGAGTAAAGAGATTGTAGCTCGTTGAGGTGCTACGGAACTTTGCAAATGGGATGGTGCCCCAGTAGAGAATCGAACTCTCTTCTCGCCCATACCAAGGGCGTGTACTACCAATGTACTACAGGGGCAACG
>JACCDQ010644554.1_pt1 | contig 24569 bp, 23 predicted proteins | sample 7446031 | NCBI WGS metagenome assembly JACCDQ01 (sample SAMN15323442, study PRJNA562643) | freshwater metagenome | isolation source: river surface water | place: USA:Blue River Watershed | collected 2017-08-17 | reverse complement strand
TAAATTCGGCTACAACAATAGCCCAAATCAGGCATGTTTTATCACAAATCATAAACAAGCCAATACCATCTTCTACTAGAATATTTATTCCGTTTCACACCAATTTTGGTCAGCACATTACAATAGGGGAAAATGTATTCATCAATCACGGTTGCTCCTTTTTAGATTTAGGAGGTATTACTATTGAGGACGATGTTTTAATTGGTCCCAAAGTGAATATTATTACGGAAAATCACCCTATTGATCCCGCCAATCGCAAATCCTTAGATTTAGCCAAAGTGGTAATCAAGCAAAATGCGTGGATTGGTGCTGGAGCTATAATTTTGCCAGGTGTAACCATAGGAGAAAATGCCGTTGTTGCAGCTGGAGCGGTTGTTACAAAAGATGTTCCTGACAATACCATTGTAGGAGGTGTTCCTGCACAAATTATTAGAAATCATATATAACTCAACCATGGAAATTGCTATTACAATTACAGAGACAGCAAAATCTCAAATTAGTACATTATTAAAAGAAGAAAACCTATTTGATGCTAAGTTTCGATTGTATGTTGGGCTTAGTCGTGCCAAAGGTTTTGAATATTCTTGTACTGTTGATAATGAGGTAAATGAAGACGATTTGATTTTAAAGTATCAAGTTCAGGAGAATGAATTTGAGGTTGTAGTAGATAGTATGAGTATTCAATATTTGAATGGTGTGGTGGTTGATTGCGTTATACAAGACGGGCTACCTTCTTTGATTATTTCTAATCCGAATGCACAAAAAGACTAGTTTTTGCGATTTGATTTTCATGATATAAACGCGTAAAAAAGGGTATTATAAAGCAATATCTATTGAACACGAAGTGTTTTCAATATTTCGGAGAATTACATCTGGGTTAAGGCATTTTATCAAATGCAATGTGTTCAATTATTGGATTGATTGTTTATGTAACAATCTGCTTTTCTTTTTTAGATTTCTGAAAGAATTTGAGTTAAATACCATAAATTTACTTTTTATTGTGTAAATTATCAAATTGTGTTTTTGAGTAATTTGCAGTTTATAAATTTTCCAAAGCGATGTGTACGAACAGAAATTTTATTTTTAGCACTATTTTTTTATTGATAGCAATCGTTTTGTTTGGTCAAAACAATGAAAAAATGGCTCCCGCTTTTCGGTTTTTAAAAGAGCGACAACTCAGTAAAAATTCAGATTCTACTGTACCATCATTATTTTCCAAACCGGAATCCAAAAGAAAAAATCGAATTACAGGAGTAAGTGAATCAGGTTATAATTGTATTATTTACACCAAATCGCCCGAAGTTCTCAAAGCTAACGGAATTGTAATTCAAAGTACTCACGCTTCTTTTGTTACTGCTTGGCTCAGTTTGGACCAAATTTCAAAACTATCGGCTTTGGCTGAAGTGGACTTTGTGGATACTCCAAAAATTGTAAAGAAAACCAATGATATTTCTGTAGCTTCTACAGGCGCTACACTTTTGCATGAAGGGAGATTAGACAACACCGTTTATAAAGGAGATGGGGTAATTGTGGCTATTATTGATACCGGAATTGATTGGGATCACCCAGATTTTAGAGATCCTTTAGACCAAACCAAAAGTAGAATTTTACGAATTTGGGATCAAACCTTGACACCAACAACAGGGGAAGCAGCTCCTGCAGGATTCAGTTTTGGGGTAGAGTACAACCAAAACCAAATTAATGATGAAATTGACGGAACACCAGCTGGGTTTGTTCGTGAAAAAGACACAGACGGTCACGGCACTCACGTAGCGGGAACAGCAGTAGGAAATGGTGCCTCTTTGAGCACAAAATATGCAGGTTTAGCGCCTAATGCTGATATTGTGATAATCAAGGCGGGCGATGGCTCCTTTGACACTTCAAATCTAATTTCGGCCTTGGATTATTTGAAAAATTTGGCTACAAGTTTAGGCAAACCCATTGTGGTTAATTTAAGCCTAGGTTCACAAAATGGAGCACACGATGGGACAGACCCTCTCGAACTTGCTATAGATAATTTTACAGATACTGCCGCAGGACGTATTGTAGTTGTTGCTTCTGGTAATGAAAACGGGGATAATCTTCACAAACGAATACCATTAGCAGGAAGTGCAAGCACATCAATCAGTATGCAAGTGCCAACAGCATCGGCTAGTACTTCAACGGATGTTTTTCAGTTTACGTTGTATGCTAATGATACTAGTACTTTAAGCGCTTCGGTAACCGCACCCGATGGAACTCAAGCTACTTCACTTTCTAACAATGGCACTGCTGTTTTTGGCGGTAAAGCAAGAGTCTATTTGTCAAATTATATTGACCCTGAAAGTGGCGATCGAAAAGTACAGGTATATGTAACCAGAACAACTACAGCAACTGATGTTTCAGGCGCTTGGGCTATTTCCTTAACCAATACTACCGCAAATTCATTAACTATTGATGGATGGTTAGATACCAAAGGGGATGATTTCTTAAATACGACACTAACGGGAGGAGATAGTAATTATTTGGTGGGAACACCAGGATCAGCAACAAAGGCAATTACCGTGGGAGCCTATATGGCAAAGTTAGATTGGTACGGAGGGACATCTACTGGATATGCGGGATATAATTATACTAGTGGTAATCAAGAAGCTATTTGTGCTTTTAGTTCTATTGGTCCGCGTAGAGACAATGTACTAAAACCGGATATAACTGCCAATGGTCAGGCAGTAGTTTCGTGTTTGTCTTCTGATTCGGGATTGGCAAATTCAGATCCCTATATGGTAGTCAACGGTTTGTATCGCGTTGAACAAGGGACGAGTATGGCAACACCGGCGGTCGCAGGTTGTGTAGCCTTACTATTGCAGAAGAAATCCAATGCCACTTTTGCCCAAATAAAAAATGCAATTGCAACTACTGCCACAAAAGATTCATTTACAGGAACTACTGATAATGCTACTTGGGGAAGTGGAAAAATAGATGTATATAAAGCCGCTTCTAGTTTCTCGTATTGTCAACCTTTAGCAAGGACTACCTACAATTACGAACAAACTTACGGAAGCACCACGAATTATTCATACAATTTATCTTCCAAAAGGGCTGCATTGCGTTTTACTGCTACCTCAGATGGAAATCTAGGGGGCGTTTATTTTAAAACCACAACAGGGAATACACTTACTAGTCTTACGGTTGAGTTAAGAACAAATAATGCAGGAGTTCCAGGCACATTGATGGGTTCATTGCCCATTACCGCTTCTAAAGTTTCAAAAAACACTTGGAACTATTTTGATTTAAGTTCTTTAAATATTATGGTTGCTAATGCGACAGATTATTTTTTAGTTTTAGTTCCCGGCTCAATAGATACTTTTGGCTTAGGCCAAGAAACTACAAACAGCAGTAGATCCTATACTTCGACTAATGGAACCACTTGGACTTCTGTAGCTAATTTGAGAATTCGTCCCGTTGTGTATGCCAATACAGGAAGTTTAATTCCTTCGATGACACGTACTTCGGCAGCAGGAACCGAGACACAAACTAAATGTATTAATACGTCAATTACACCCATTACGTATAGCACTGTTGGTGCTACAGGAGCTACTTTCTCAGGATTGCCAGCAGGTGTAACAGGAACTTGGTCAGCGAATACAGTTACTATTAGTGGTTCGGCCACAGTAGCGGGAACATTTACTTATGTTGTTAATTTAATAGTGGGTTGTAACGCTGTTTCGAGCACAGGTACGTTAACCATAAATGATGTGCCAATAATCAGCAATGTTGCTGTTGTAACGCCTAATAGTGTATCTGTTAGCGGGTCTAATTTTATAGTTGAAGGTCAACAACCTACGGTAAGTATAGGAGGTGTTGCAGGCACTATTGTAAGCACAACCAACACGGCAATTGTAGTTAGTTTCCCTTCGGGAAACAGTAGCGGTAATGTTGTTGTGACCAATGCATGTGGGGTAAATTCTGTTCCGTTTACTTTTTATTATTCCCCACCTGTAATTACTTTTAATCCAACAGATTATTTGTTCACACAAGGAGTAACTATCACAGCTATCACTCCTCAATTATCTGGAAATCCTGCTACTTCATTTTCGATTAGTCCAGTCTTGCCTTCGGGATTGAATTGTAGTACAAGTACCGGAATTATTTCGGGTAAACCAACAGTGTCCAGTGCCCAAACGAGTTTTACGATCAGTGCTATTAACTCAGGAGGTAGTACTTCGGCAGTAATTAAAATTACTGTAGCTCCAGACACGGATGGCGATGGAATTAGAGACGATATTGATCTTTGTCCTAATTCGGCAGCAGGAGTAACAGTCGATTTTAATGGCTGTGAAATTTTTGTCTTACCGTCCAATAATTATGCAGTTATGGCTACGGCTACATCTTGTGTTGGTCAACAAAATGGAGCCATTAGTGTAAGCGCAACCAATACAAATTATAGTTATACCGTTACAATAAATGGTCAAACTGGTTTTGAATTGAATTCGGCAAATAGTTTTAAAAACCAAGTGCAGAATTTGGCGCCAGGCAATTATGAAGTTTGTATTAGCATTCAAGGGAAAACCAATTATCTTCAATGTTATACGTTAAAAATAACTGAGCCAACACCGCTATCAGCCACTAATAAAATAAGTACAAACGGTAAACAGGTAACGTATACTTTGAGTGATGCTTCAAGTTATATCGTTACCCTTAACGGAAGCACTCAAACGTACACGTCAAACGAAATTACGTTGGATTTAGCTTCGGGGAAAAACACCATTAGTATCGCTACTGATTTGAATTGTCAAGGAAAAATCACAGATAGTATTTTTGTGAGCGAAAAAATAATTGTATATCCAAATCCTACTCACGATTATGTACAACTCTACTTGGCAGGATCAGATAGTGAGGTTGCTATTGCTGTTAGCAATCTTTCGGGACAAACACTATTCACTGTTTCAAAATCAGTTCCTGAGGGAAGAATACTAGAATTAAATATGGGTTCGTATTCAGCAGGGCTGTATCTGGTTCATTTGAAAGGGAACACAATTGATGAAACTATTAAAGTAATAAAACAATAATAGGTTATGAAAAGAGCGATTACTTTAATCAATTTATTTTGTTTAGTGCTACTAACTTCGTGTGGTGGTAGTGATTCTTCTGCGCCAACACCAACACCAATAGTAAATATTCCTGGGAAATCAGTTTTAATAGCCCCTGTAAACAATACAACTTGCGAACCCGGCACTAATACGACTACAACCCAAAGTACGGTTGTTTTCAGTTGGAATAGCGCTTCGTATACAGAGACCTACGATTTAAAAATCATCAATTTGAATACTCAAGAAGTCACTACTCAAACGGGAATTACAACCACAACCAAAAACGTAACTCTTACTCGAGGCATGCCGTATTCTTGGGCGATTACTTCTAAAAACAAAGGAACAACCACCACTGTTAGTGATACTTGGAAATTTTATTTATCGGGTAATGGAGTGACTAATTATGCGCCATTCCCTGCGTCGGCAGTGAGTCCGTTGCCAGGAGTATTTGTTACTCCAGTCAATGGCAAAGTAACCTTAACTTGGGAAACCAGTGATGTAGAAGGGAGTCCGCTTACTTATACACTCTATTTTGATACTGTTGACGGCAGACAAACTCCGCTTGACGCCAATAAAAATCTGACTGTGAAGTCCAAAGAAGTTGCTGTGAATTCCAATACGGTGTACTATTGGAGAGTAGTCACTAGCGATGGAACGAACACGTCCACCAGTGTTGTATATACTTTTAAAACGAATTAACAAAACTACAAACCATGAAACAAAACCTATTTTCCGTTCTTTTAATTGCAATAAGTTGCGGGACTTATTCTCAAGAAAATACGAACATAAATACACTAACCCCAACCGAAAAACAAGAGGGTTGGCAATTGCTTTTTGATGGTCAAACCACTGTGGGTTGGCATTTGTATAACGAAGGAAATATCAAATCGGCATGGGCAGTTAAAAATGGCGAATTGGTTTGTGATCCTAATACAGAGAAAGTACAACGAGGCGACTTGGTTTCGGACAATCAATATGAAAATTTTGATTTTACCTTTGAATGGAAAATATCAGAGGCAGGAAATAGTGGCGTGTTCATCAATGTACAAGAAGCACCTGAATTTCCAACCGCTTGGACTACAGGACCTGAATACCAATTACTAGACAATGCCAATATGCCAAAAGACTATTTACTGGATGGTAAACACGCTGCGGGTTGTGTGTACAGTTTGGCGCAGTTATTAAATCCAGTTCAACCAAAACCTTCAGGGCAATGGAATAGTTCTCGAATTCTCCAACAAAATGGAGTCATTACCTTTTGGTTAAACGGAGTAGAAACAGGCCACGAAGATATGAAGACCGAACGTTGGAAACAATTAATTGCAGGAAGTAAACTAGGTAATTTCCCTTCTTTTGGAAAAGCAACTCGCGGAAAAATAGCTTTTCAAGATTGGGCAAAGGGCGTGGCTTTGCGCAATATCAAAATCAAAGAAATTAAGTAATTTTCGGTTATTTTCTATAATCCAAAGCAGGTTTTCTATCGCCAAGAAGCGGAATGTATTTAAAATCTTTTCCTCTTTTTTCTTCCAGTTCTGCTTTTGCTTTTAAAATTTGGGCAGGGTTTAAAAACAAATCAATTGTAGTCAACGCGATCGTTTTGGCAGCGACCATCATACCTTTATTTCCAATTTCTGTTCCACCAGCAGCAACAGCTTGCCAACTATGAGCAGGAGTGCCGGGAACCCAAGTAGCACTTCCCATACCTGCTGTTGGAACAGTAAAACTCACATCTCCTACATCTGTTGATCCAAAACTAGGATCCAATGATTTGTAAGGCTGGATGCTACTTGCTTTCTCCAAACTACCATTTTCAATTCCTAACGATTTGACGATTTGGTTTCCAAATACTTTTTCGTCATCGGTATAAGTAACGCCTCCTACTTTGACTAAATTAGCATACATCATTTTTTGAAGTGTTATGTTAGGAAGTAATTCGTGTGTACCACCGATGAGTTCGTATTCCATTTTGGTTCCTGTTCCTAAGGCAGCACCTTCGGCGGCTTTGGTAATTCGATCAAAAATTTCAAGTACCGTGTTTCGGTTACTGTGACGTACATAGTAATACACTTCGGCAAAATCAGGAACAACATTGGGTGCTTTCCCGCCATTGGTAATCACATAATGAATTCGCGCATCAGATGGAATGTGTTCGCGCATCATGTTTACCATCATGTCCATTGCTTCAACACCATCTAAGGCAGAACGCCCTTTTTCAGGTGCCATTCCAGCATGGGAGGCTATTCCGTAAAATCTAAATTTAGCCGACTTGTTAGCTAACGCTGAACCTGGATTGGCATCATTAGCATCACTGGGATGCCAATGCAAAGCGGCATCTACATCATTAAATAATCCTTCGCGCACTAAATATACTTTGCCTGAACCGCCTTCTTCTGCAGGACAACCATAAAAGCGAATAGTTCCTTTTTTACGGTTGGTTTTCAACCAATTTTTGACTTCAATAGCCGCAGCCGTAGAAGCGGTTCCAAATAAATGATGACCACAAGCATGTCCTGCCGCTTTTCCTGCTGATTTTTTCTCTGCCACCGCTTCTTGTGATAGACCTGGTAAAGCATCGTATTCGCCTAAAATAGCGATTACGGGTTGTCCTTCTCCATATTCAGCGATAAATGCAGTAGGGATTCCGGCGACTCCTTTAGTAATTTTGAATCCTTCGTTATTTAAAGTTTGTTCTAATAAAGCAGCGCTTTTTTCTTCTTGGTAGCCCATTTCGGCAAAGCCCCAAATTTGTTGGGCAATAGTTCCGTAGAAGTCTTTTTTAGTATCTAAATTGGATATAATTTTGTCTGCTTTTTGCCCCAAAGCAATCGTAGAAATTAATAATAGAGAGGCAAGTATGGTTTTTCTGTTCATGATAAAAGCGGTGAATTTAAACGGGATTGCTTAATATAAGTTGAAGGGGCAACCCCTTTTCGTTTTTTAAAAGCATCAATAAATTTTGATCTTGAAGAAAATCCAACATTTTGCGAAATTCCTTCCACGGTAAGTTTGTTTGCTTTTCCTTCAGATATCATTTGGCAAGCATAATCAATACGCTGATTGTTTTTCCATTCGCTGAAGGACACCGCTAATTCGGTTTTAAAATAATAGGATAAGCTTCTTTCAGACACTTGTAAATCCAATGCCATTTTAGACAAACTGAAACCAGACACCAAAAATGGAGCACCCGTAAGATACGGTTGGATTTGAAGAGCAATATTTTGGTTTATTTCTTCCGAATTGTTCTTTTTTATCTGTGCCGCTCTATTTTTTGCCAAAGAAGCATCGGGATAAGAGATAGAATCAAACAATATTTTTGGAAACAAAAACAACACTACGTTTTGAAGAGAAAAAGCAACACCTAAAAATCTGAAGTAGTTCTTTTGGTTAATGATTCCTTGGTAATCATTCAAAATAAAATCTGCATACGAATCTAATAAACAGTAGGCAGAGATAAATAATTGAAGCCCTATTAAAGAGTAAATCCATTTTTTAATCACACCATGATGAGTAGGAAGTACACCAATAGTAGCAAGCCTTTTTTGTGTAGCTTGTTTAAAATAAATCCAACTTAATACACAGTAAACAAAAAGATGTAAGGGACGTATAAATAGCATTTTTTTCAAAGAGAAAAATGAAATCGAAAAATCATAATCCTGAGTTACAGCTTGAATATGGTGTGCAATTTCTACTTTTTTTGAAAACGGTAGTGTAGTGTAAGGTAGACTATAAAGAATCACTAGTACTGCAGGAACCAAATGCAAATAATCTTTTGGAGCAATATTTTTATTTTCGGCTACAGCATATTTAACGTAGTAAAATAAAAGCGGCCCAATGACAAACGACAAGGGCATAAAATTGACAAAAAACACGCCTTCCCAAAACGGATTTTTACTAAAATGCAATCCAAAATATACTAAAACGATAAGGTTACTACATAAGAAAAACAACGCTAAATACAAATTAGAGCGATTAAAATCTTTTCTATAGTAGAAAAGAATAAACGAAGTAAATATGCCAAAAAACGGCGTAAGCAGTTCCATAAAACGCTGATAAATAGGTTGTGCGGGAACGAATATAGGATTTTTTTGAAAACCAGCGTAATTTTTAAAAGGATTCTTAAAAATGGCAAAGTGTTCCCAAATGCTAAAACGGAACAGATTTCACTTGTAATTTTAGGACTACAAACGATTGGGATTCTACTTTTGATATCGAACCAAAAACCCCACATTATGAAAAAAGTAATTTTATTTGTCATCCTTTCTTTGGGGATGCAACAAGCACAAGCCCAGTATAAATTTTTACAATACAGAAATGTATCTGAAAAAAATGAGGCTGAATTTGTAAAAAGAGAAACCGAATATTGGTCAAAAATTGCCAAAGAAAACATTAAATCGGGCAAAATGCAAGCCTGGAGTTTATGGAAAAAGGTAGGAGTTATCGGTGATTCTGAAATCAAACCTAACTATTTATTTGTAAATGATTTCAAGACGATAGACCAATTTGACACTATGGAAAGCGGATGGGCCGATCCAGAAAAAGTGCTGCCTAACATGAAGCTAGCAGCTATTGAAACCAACTCTATTTCTAAAGTAGTCGCTACATACATTATGAAAACCGAGGCTCAAATTCAAGGAGAACCAAAATTCGTCGTGATTAATTATGCCAAACCAACCAATACCGAAGCTTTTGTTGATGAAAACAAGAATCTTTGGAAGCCGTTTTTTGAAAAAGAACAAAAAAAGGGTTTCAAATTAAACGGTTGGGGACTTCAAACAGTGGTCTATCCTCAAGGTAACGAAGTGCCATTTTCTGCTTTGACTTGGGATGGATTTACAAAAATATCAGAGGCCTTAGATCATATTCAATATAGACCATCGAGCCAAATACGTTTTGCGCCTATTGTTAAGGATTCTAAAATGAATACAATCACTCCTCACGGATTTGAATTATCTCCTATATATGAACTAGTGATGTATGTTGACGCATCAACCAAATAAACAAATAATTAAACCCCACAAATCATGAAAAAAGTACTTTTTATTATCGCTATGGCGGTATCAATGACACAAATGAATGCTCAAACAGAAGGCGGAAAATACCTTGATGCAGCTTCAAAATTTAACAACAGACCTTTTGTTTTTTCGAATAGGGGAGAAACAGAAGCTATTCTAAAATTAAATGAAGCATACAATAAAATAGATTTCAAAACATGTATGTCTTTTTGTGCTGACAAAGTAAACTTTACAGATTTTGAAGGTAATAAAGAGGTGTTAACAGCAAAAGACTGGGAAGGATTTTTTGCCAGTTTCAAATCGTTAGATTGGAAAATTATCGGAATTGTTCCTATCCGAATTAAAGACACAGATCCGTCATCAGGAGTAATTGTTATGGCCACCGAAACCCGTGTGGGTAAAGATGGAACTGTTTGGAAAAAAGAATTAACAGAGGTGTTTATGTTTGATTTAAATATGAAGATCAATAGTATAACGCAGTATGCACAAACTATTAAATAATTAAATACAATAAAAATGAAAAAAACAATTGCTTTTATCGTCCTAACAAGTTTATTATTAGTTTCTTGTAAAAAAGAAGCTGCTGTAGAAACCCCTGCTAAAAATCCAAATGAGGGGGGAATTAATCTTTCTAATTCAGAGAATACAGATATGATTAGAAAAATGAATGAGTCTGCCAGTAAATTTGATACGGAAAGTATTAAAAAATTATATGTTCCAAATGCAGTTATTCATGACAATATGAATACAATGACCATTGATCAGAACATGAAAAACTTAGCTTCTCTGCAATCTCAAGGAGTTACAATTACGTTACCAAAAGACCCTTTGGTTTGGGAAGTCGTGAATAATAAACCGGATGAAAAGACAGGGATAACTAATTATGTCATCTCTTATTATGAAATTACTCTGGCCAAAGCTGAAAAAAAGGCAACCATTATCTTTAACATGAATTTTGCGATTAAAGATGGAAAAATCCAAGAAGAATGGGATACCTATGATACAGCACCTTTAACCGAACTATTAAAATAAAAAAATGAAAAAAATTTTAACCATTGTAGCCATCAGCTTGACCTTGTTTGCTTGTGAAAGTGCGGCAGACAAAAGTGAAAAAATAGCCCAAAACAACATCAAATTGTATTCAAAAGTTTGGGATGAAGTTATCAACGAAGGCAAAGTTTCGGTTTTAGACACCGCTTACGCACCAGACGTGGTTTTGCATACAGTTCCAGAAATTAAAGGAGCGGCTAATGCCAAAGCGTATTATGCCAATTATGTTACAGGGTTTTCAGATCGTAAATTTATTGTAAAAGAAATTTTTGCTCAAGGAAACAAGTTGACAAAATATTGGGAATTTAAAGCAACGCATACCGGAGATTTCTTTGGTATTCCAGCTACAGGTAAGAAAATTGATGTGGAAGGATGTACCATTGCCACCATTGTTAATGGGAAAATTACAGAGGAAAGAGATTTCTTTGATAATTATGAATTTCTAAAACAACTTGGATTACTACCGAAATAAAACCAAATTGCAACAACCATTTTAAATTTTGATTACTTTTTAAAACCCTGATAGCTACTGTCAGGGTTTTTGTTTTTAGTATATTTACTTTTATTTATTCAAAAATGATTCTGCAAGAAATTCCCATAGCTGAGGTGTTAGCATTACGTCAAAAAGTACTTTGGCCGGATAAAGACATTGATTTTGTCCGAACTCCAAACGATGATACAGGGATTCATTTCGGTATTTTTCTAGAAAATCAATGGATTTCTTGTGTTTCCATTTTTGAAGAAGAACATCAGCGTGCTGTTTTTAGAAAATTTGCCACTTTGGTTGATTTTCAAGGAAAAGGCTACGGAAGTCATTTACTCGAATATAGTTTTTCGTATTTGCAACAGCGAAATTGTAAGACCGTTTATTGTAGCGCTCGGGTTGAAAAACAAGGCTTTTATAAAAAATTTCGAATGATTCCCAAAGGCGAAATGTATCTCAAAAATGGATTAAATTACATTCAAATGGAGCGTGATTTTGAATAATTTGCATTTCATTGCGTATAATTGACACATTAATTGTATGTTTGCATTTATTTTTTATAAATCAACCTCATTTATTCAATGTATAAAATTTTAATTGCAATTATTACTTTTCTTTTTAGCACATTCGCTCATGCGCAATATGCCAATATTGAAGCTAGTACGGGCGGATTTTCTTTTATTCCAGCTTTCACGTCTGACGCCCCACATTTTGTAATCAACGCAGGAACCAACGAAAACAAGGCGCTTTCGTTTCATTTATTGTCTACAGTTCGAATGAGTAATTTTACTCCAAGAGGGGTGGTATTTATTTCTCGATATAAATTGATAGACAAAAAATTGAAAGCCACTGTTGGAATTCATTTACCAGCCATTCAAATTAGTGACGATTATAATGTGGATACTTTTTTTGCACAGGAATTCATTGCTAATTATGAAGTAACAAAAAATGTTACTGTAGGTGCGTTTTATTTGCATGGTAAAGGAAAAAATAATGATTTTGAGGCCAATTTTTTGTCTTTTAACGCTAACGTAGTTCAAGGAAATTTTAGTTTTCTATCGCAATTATATGGCTTGGATGTGGACAGAACGTATGGGGTTTCAGAAACCATTTCGTATAAACTTAACAAGAACATAGATATTAGAGGATTTGTCAATAAGACGTTATCTGACGGAAAATCCAACTGGACTTTAGGAGCTAGATACAGTTTGTAACTAGCCAATTCATTGCGTGTATTAGACACAATATTTTTATATATTTGAAACACATTTGCTAAAAACTACCCAAAAATCATAACATCATGAAAAAACAAATTGTATTACCCGCTTTGTTGTTGCTCCTTGGAACACAAATGGAAGCGCAAAAAAAATGGTCTGAAACGGCTAAAGGCAGTTTTCAATTGATCGAAAATAAAGGAGGACAAACTTTAGGTTATTCGCCAAAATCAGGAGTAAAAATCTTGACTGTTGACGGATTCGCCTTTAAAGATTTGAATAAAAACGGGAAATTAGATGCATACGAAGATTGGAGAAAACCCGTAGCAGAACGTGCCAAAGATTTGGCTAGTAAAATGACCGTAGATCAAATTGCAGGATTGATGTTGTACAGTCGTCATCAATCGGTTCCAGCGCAGGCAGGAGGGTATTTTGCAGGAACGTATAACGGCAAACCCTTTCCAGAAAGTGGCGCCAAACCCTATGATTTGTCCGACCAACAAAAAGCATTTTTAACTACCGATAATTTGCGTCACGTTTTAATGACTTCGGTAGAAAACCCTACGGTATCGGCACTTTGGAATAACAATGTACAAGAATTAGTAGAAGGTATTGGAATGGGAATTCCAGCTAATAATAGCTCTGACCCACGACATGGAGCCAATAAAGATTCCGAATACAACGCGGGTTCAGGAGGTGCTATTTCGCAATGGCCAGAAGAATTAGGTCTTGCTGCTACTTTTGACCCAGCAATCACAGAGCAATTTGGAACAATTGCTGCAAAAGAATACCGCGCTTTGGGAATTGCAACAGCACTTTCGCCACAAATTGATTTGGCTACCGAGCCAAGATGGAATCGTTTTGTAGGGACTTTTGGCGAAGACCCAAAACTTGCTACAGATATGGCAAGAGCTTATGTAGATGGATTTCAATCGTCTCCAAAACCAATTGCTGCTTATGAAGGTTGGGGTAACCAAAGTGTGAATGCGATGATCAAACACTGGCCAAGTGGTGGTCCAGAAGAAGGGGGTCGCGATGGGCATTTTGCCTATGGAAAATTTGCAGTGTATCCAGGAAATAATTTCGAAACGCATTTAAAAACTTTTCTTGACGGGGCGTTTAAATTGAACGGAGGAACTAAAAAAGCGTCTGCGGTGATGCCCTACTATACGATTTCGTACAACCAAGATAAAAAGTATGGTGAAAACGTAGGAAATGGTTTTAGCAAATATATCGTAACTGATTTGTTGAGAAACAAATACGGCTATGATGGTGTGGTATGTACCGATTGGTTAATTACCGGCGACGAAGGAAAAACACCAGATGTTTTTGCAGGAAAATCATGGGGAACTGAAAAAATGACTATTGCCGAAAGACATTATAAAGTAATGATGGCGGGCGTAGATCAGTTTGGCGGAAACAACGACATTAAACCGGTTTTAGAAGCCTACCAAATGGGGGTAAAAGAACATGGCGAAGCGGCAATGCGTAGTCGTTTTGAAAAATCAGCGGTGCGTTTATTGTTGAATGTATTTAGAGTAGGATTATTCGAAAATGCGTATTTGGATCCAGAACAAACCAAAGCAATTGTTGGTAAACCAGAGTTTATGAAAGCGGGTTATGAGGCTCAGTTGAAATCTATTGTTTTGATTAAAAACCAAACTAAAACTTTGCCAATTGCTAAAGGAAAAACGGTATATGTTCCAAAAAGAACTACGCCACCCGGAATTAATTTCTTTGGATTTCCAACACCAGAAAAAACAGAATACCCAGTTAATTTAGAACTGATTAAAAAATATTACAACTTGACAGATGATCCTGCAAAAGCTGATTTTGCTATGGTATTTATCAAAAGCCCTGTAAGCAATGGGTATAGCAGAGCCGATAGAGAAGCAGGAGGAAATGGCTATATGCCAATTAGCTTGCAATTGAAAGACTACACTGCGGTAGCTGCTAGAGCGCAAAGTATTGCGGCAGGAGATCCGGTGGTAGATCCAACTATTACGAATCGTTCGTATTTAAATAAAACTTCAAAATCCAATTCGTATCCTGATTTGAATACTATTTTAGAAACTAAAAAAGCAATGAATGGAAAACCGGTAGTAGTTGCTGTTACGGTATCTAATCCAATGGTTTTTGGCGAATTTGAAAAACAAGTAGATGCCATTGTAGGTGAGTTTGGAGTCCAAACAGAAGCCTTGTTGGATATCGTTTCTGGAAAAACAGAGCCGTCAGGGTTATTACCATTGCAAATGCCAATGGATATGACCACCGTCGAAAAACAATTGGAAGACGTGCCTCATGATATGATTCCGTATAGAGATTCAAACGGCAATGTGTACGATTTTGGTTTTGGGTTAAACTGGAACGGTGTAATCAAAGATGCTAGAACAGAAAAGTATAATGTTAAAAAATAATTGAATTTGAAAGCCATTTACAACAATGTAAGTGGCTTTTATTTTTAAAAGTATTAAATTAAAATAATTTGTATTTTGAATGCAGGAATCCACTACTTTTATAATTATTAATTTGAGATAAAAATTCAACAATATGAAAAAATTAAAAAAAATAATGGTTGCGTTGTTGTTAGTTGTAAGTTGTACGAATGCACAAACAACACTTACGGGAAAGGTACTGAATCATAAAAACAAACCCGTTCAGGGAGCGGTTTTATATTTGGACTCATTAGAAACCAAGGTAGTGAGCAATAAATTAGGAGAATTTAGTTTAGTCGTTCCAGAGAACGTGAAAAACATAAAAGTTTATTCTAAAAAATACGGTTGGTTAAGCAGTGCGTATGCTAAAGAAACAAAAATGGATTTTATGTATTTGGATACTGCTCCTACTGAGGATAAGTCGCTCACTCCTCCCAATGGTTTAAAACCAGAAAAAGATAAGAATACAGTTTCCTATCGAACAATTTACGATATGATTAGAGGTAGAATTGCAGGTGTGGTCGTCCAGCCAGACAATACGATAATTATTAGAGGGATTAATTCTATTAAGAATAATGGAGAGCCATTATTTGTTGTTGATGGTAATATAGTTTCAAGTATAGATTATATTGTGCCAAATGAAGTGAAAAGCATAACTGTTTTGAAAGATTCTGAGGCTTCAATTTATGGTGCTCAAGGGGCTTTTGGTGTAATTCTTATCAAGCTCAAGAATTAATTTCGCTTAGTTTATTCAAAATAAAATATTTGAATTGTATAATAATTTATTTGAATACTATTTTTTTTACTTCCATTTACAAGACATTTTTGCATTATGTTATTACTAAATTGTTTGTTTTATGTCAGAAAGTAAGAATATGCAAAAAAAAATATATGGATTTGTATTTGGAATCTTTTTCACGAGTGTAATTTTTTCACAAGAAGCTGTAAAAACGAGATCTTTTGTAGGAGCTATTACGGCTACAAACAACGGAATATCACTGTTGCCTACTTTTTCTTTAGGCAAGCCAGCTACTATATTTGATTTTTCAATTAAAGGCAAAAAATGGAGTTTTGATCCTCAGTTACGGTTCTCGTTAGAAGGAAAACCTTGGTCATTCATATTCTGGGGAAGATACAAAGTAGTGAATGATTCAAAATTCAAGTTAAGTGTGGGCGCTCATCCAGCAATTGCTTTTAAACAGGAAAAAGTACAAGCATTAAATGGAGATTTTAAGACCATTTTGAATGCTTACCGCTATACTGCAACAGAGATTGCGCCTAATTTTATTTTGTCTAAAAACTGTAGTGTGGGTATGTATTATTTATATTCTCACGGTTGGGATATAGGAACCACATTAAATACACATTTTGTTACTTTGAATAGTACTTTTTCGAATCTTAAGTTATTACCGGAAACTTATTTAAAACTACAACCACAGTTATATTATTTGAAAATGGATAGTAAAGACGGTTATTATTTTTCATCTACAATAACTCTTTCTACTCCTTCGATACCATTTACACTTTCTTCGATTGTAAATAAAGCTATAGATACTACTATTCCAGGAAAGAATTTTATATGGAATCTTTCTTTGAGTTATACATATTAAGTAGTTTTTTAATTATTTAGGATGGAAAAAGCAGAATCTTTATCAGAATTTTATCAAAATAAATTTGATTGGTTACCAGATAATCTCAAGAATGAGATGGGCCATTTTAATGTGTTTACCTTAGCTCCTTTTATTGGTGAAAAAGCCCAACCAATTCCTTACAAGCGGCGTGATTTTTATAAAATTAGTTTAGCTAAAGGAAATAGTAAAGTCTATTTTGCAGACCAGGTGGTAGAAGTAAAAAAACAAGCTCTGTGTTTTTCTAACCCTCAAATTCCCTACAAGTGGGAACATTTAGAAGAGTACAAGGCAGGTTATTTTTGTATTTTCAACACCCATTTTTTTCATCAGTTTGGTAATCTGAATCAATATTCTGTTTTTCAACCCCAGGGAACTCATATTTTTGAATTGACAGATGAAGAAGTTACTATAATTGAACCTGTCTTCAACAAGATGTTAGAAGAGATTAATTCAGACTACGTTTATAAGTATGATCTTTTGCGGAATTTGGTTTTTGAGCTATTGCATTTTGCAATGAAAAGAGAACCTTCTTCTCAGATGAAAGGACAACGTTTTAATGCTTCACAACGGATAGCTACTTTGTTTTTAGAACTGTTAGAACGGCAATTTCCAATTGATGATGCACATCAAAGAATGCAATTCCGTACCGCTTCTGATTTTGCAGGCCAATTGAATATTCATGTCAATCATTTGAACCGAGCAGTGAAAGAGGTGACTCAAAAAACAACTTCTCAACTTATAGCAGAACGTACCGTTCAAGAGGCTAAAATTTTGCTCAAACACAGCCATTGGAACGTTGCCGAAATAGGCTTTGCCTTAGGGTTTCAAGAGCCGACACATTTCAATAGTTTTTTTAAAAAACAGTTAGGCACATCACCTTTGAAATATAGAAAAGAGTGATTTTGAATCATCTATAAATTAAACCATGATTATCATCTCACAAAATCCTACCGAACAAGAAATAATCGATTTCTCTCTAGAAAAATTCCGTTGGAAAACAGAAGGTAAAATAGATTTAGTTGAAAATCTATTTGATGATGAATTGGTCTTTGTTCATATCACCGGTCATATTACAACTAAAAAAGAGTGGATTTCGCAACTGCGTTCTGAGAGTTTTGTTTACAATACAATAGAGCCTAAAGAAGTATCTGCTAAAGTCTATGGAAACACTGCGGTTTTAGTAGGGAAAGCGAAATTTACAGTCAACGGAGGTAGTGTTTATTATTTAGTCTATACCGAAGTCTATACAAATAAAAATAACCATTGGAAGTTAGTGAATCTGCATACTACTTCAGGCTGGTAACAATAAATTAATTCAATCAAAAACCATAATTATGATAAAAAAGTGTCTTATTGCTGTTTTACTTTTGACCGGATTAGAGTCATTTTCACAAACTACTTCTGAAAAAGAAGTACTTCAATTATCTGCTGATATATTTAAGTGGGAAGTAGAAAATAATTTCACTGCTTTGGATACTATTTTCCATGAACAATTTGTAGTATTCAGTTCTAATGGAATGAATCAGTTTAAAAAGGATTATATCAAACGGTTACAAAGTGGCGCTTTTATTCACAATAGTATCAATGTAGAAGAAAATAAAGCCACAGTAACGGAAAACACAGCAGTAGTGACTGGAAAAGGGAGATTTGCCGTGACTGTTTCTGGTAACAAAGCGGATTTGCATTTGGATTATATCGAGGTCTTTACAAGAAAAGATGGCGCTTCTCCATGGAAAGCACTAGCTATTAAAGCCACTATTTTAGATAAATAGATTATTAAATAATAAGATAAGATGAAAACACGACAATTAGGAACAAGCGGTCTTGAAGTTTCTGCTTTAGGATTGGGTTGTATGGGAATGAGTTTTGGTTATGGTCCAGCCAAAGATAAAAATGAAATGATTCAAGTAATTCGTGCGGCAGTAGAGCAGGGAATTACATTTTTTGATACCGCCGAGGTGTACGGTCCATTTACCAATGAAGAATTACTTGGCGAAGCTTTGGCACCATTCAAAGGACAAGTGACCATTGCCACTAAATTCGGATTTAAAATAGATCCTCAATTGATGAAGCATGTGGGAATTGATAGTCGACCTGAGAATATTAAAAAAGTAGCTGAAGCCTCTCTTACACGATTAAAGGTGGATGCTTTAGATTTGTTCTATCAACATCGGGTAGATCCTAATGTACCCATTGAGGAAGTGGCTGGAGCTGTAAAAGACTTGATCCAAGAGGGTAAGGTGAAGTATTTTGGTTTGTCTGAAGCGGGAGCTAATACGATCCGAAAAGCACATAGTATTCAAAAAGTTTCAGCGTTGCAAAGCGAATATTCGTTATGGACTCGCCAACATGAAAAAGAAATTATTCCTACTATTGAAGAATTAGGAATAGGTTTAGTAGCCTATAGTCCGCTTGGGAAAGGATTTTTAACTGGTGCTATTAACGAAAAAGCTAGTTTTGGCGCAGACGACATTCGAAATGTATTGCCTCGTTTTACCCCTGAAGCCATACAAGCTAATCAAGCTTTGATTGATTTATTACAGGTAGTAGCCAAGGATAAAAATGCTACACCTGCTCAAATCGCTTTGGCTTGGGTTTTGGCGCAAAAACCTTGGATTGTTCCTATTCCAGGAACTACAAAAATTAACCGATTAATGGAAAATAATGGTGCGGTATCTATTGAGTTGAGTTCAGATGAATTGACAGCGATTGAAAAAACATCTTCTCAAATTAAAATTATTGGTAATCGCTATACGGATGCCATGGAGCAGTCAACGGGATTGTAAAGAAAACGATTGTTTAATTTTTCGAACGAAATTCATAAGGTGTAATACCAACTTTTTGTTTGAAAAGTCTTGTAAAGTGATGTGGATATTTGAATCCTAACTCGTTAGAAATTTGACTTATTGATTTATCGAAGTCAATTATTTTTTCTTTTGCTTTTTCAATAATGATGGTATGAATAAACTCTTGTGCTGATTTTCCGGTTTCTTTTTTAATCAGGTCTCCGAAATAATTAGGGGATAAATTCAGCAGACTTGCACAATACGCCACAGACGGAGTTCCTATGGTTTGTGGTTTATTACCTTCTAAATAATCACGAAGCAAATGGTTTAATTTTTCTACTATTCTGGTACTAATAGTATCACGAGTTAGGAATTGACGGTCATAAAAACGTAAGCAATACTTCAGAAACAATTCAATATTAGCCACAATAAGTTGCTTACTGTGTTTGTCAATGGAATGCGCAATTTCATAATCAATTTTTCTAAAACTATCCATCACAATTTCTTTCTCTTTTTCTGAAAGATGGAGTGCTTCAGTAACATTATAAGAGAAAAAAGTGAACTCTTTTATACCTTGCATAAGGGATGTTCGAAGTAAAAGATCGGGATGAAATAATAGTGCAAATCCGTCTGGTTTGTAATTAGCACCATCATCTTCTATACTAACAACTTGATTTGGCGCTATAAAAATTAAAGAACCCTCTTGGTAATCATAGTTATTTCGCCCGTACTTTAGCGTACAATTTTTCCCTTCTTTAAAAAAAACAGAATAAAACCCAAAACTTAATGATTTAACTTCTTTGTTAGAGGTAGCTTCGATTTTTGAAAAATCAACAAAACTAATCAGAGGATGTGTTGTCTCTAGTCCAATAATAGAATTATAATCATGAATGGTTTTTATTACTCCTATTTCGTTCATTATTCTTGATTTACGAGTACAAAAATATTGTTTTTCTTAGACTAATTATCTTGAAGTCAGTCAATTCAGTAAAATTGGTATAAACATCAGTATTTTGTGTTATCCTATATTGTGTTTCGACAATTAATTTTGTCAATAAATTAAAATCTAAATCAAATGAAAAAAAACCTACTTCCGCTTTTTCTATTATTCTTAGTGTACACAACATCTTATTCACAAACGCAAACAATGAAAAACACGAATCAATTTAGTTCTGAAATGGGTGATAGAATGGCAATAAAAAACATTGTTGACACCTTTTCTATTTTAGCAGACCAAAAAGAAACTCAAAAACAAACATTACTTTTCACCGAAGATGCTATTGTAGCATCTAAAATCCAAGGCCAACCAACAACAATATTAACTGGAAGAAAACAAATTGGTGATGCTTTTGCCTCTTTCCTTAATCTATTTGATGTTGTTTATCATATTAACGGGCAACAAACTATTACACTTGATGGAGCTACTGCTCATGCGATATCATATTGTTTAGTTACTTTAATTGGAAATGAAAACCAACAAAAAATAAAAACAACTTTTGGGATATACTACAATGATGATTTTGTTAAGAAAGGAAATCAGTGGTTCATTTCTAAACGAGTTTCTAATTTTGTTTGGCAAGATAGAAATGTATTAGGAACAAATTAAAAAGTAAAATGGTAGAAGTTTATAAAACCAATGTATCGAATATCGAAATAGCTTGTGTTATTTTAAATCAAATTCAAAATAAAATCAAGGGTGTAAAAGTTAATTTTGATTTGTCAGATTGTGATCATGTTTTAAGAGTAGAGCATCCGGAATTGGATGTAAAACTAGTACCCCAAATTGTATCTGAAATGGGATTTTTAGCTAGTCCATTAGAGTAAAATATTATTCCCCTAAATATTTAGTGAAGAGAATAAAAGATATAAGGGTTGTTTTTTAAATGGTTTGATAAATCGTATAAGGATTTATTCTTTTTTCGAAGTTCCAATTAATAAAACATTCTCTTCAAATTGCTCCCTTGGACCGATAGCCTTATTTTTTATCTGAGAACGATAATTGTAGATGGTCGACGCAGAATACCGTAGAAAATCGGCAATTTTAGCACTGTCTTTAATTCCTAACCGAATTAGCGCAAAAATTCGCAATTCAGGATTGAGCAATTCACCTTTTTTAATTTGAATACTTTCAGAGTCTTTCAAAAGAGCTTTAAATTCTTCAATAAATGTTGGGAAAAGCTGTATAAATGTTTGGTCAAATTGTGCGTAGAATTCTTTTAATTCTTTGTCAATAAATGCTTTTGATTTGACAGTGCTTACTAAGTCATTTACTTTCCCGGCGGTAGCCATCACTTTTAGTTTTTGGCTGTATTCTTCCATTTTGCCAATATAAATAGAGCATTGGTCCATATAGCGACCAATATAAATTTCTTTGAGCAAACTGGTTTCTGCCAATTCTAAATTAGTTTGATTTAGTTTTGTATTAAAACTTTGTAATTGTTGGTTTAATATGGAAAGTTGTTGATTGGCGAGTTCTACATTTTTTTGAGCTTTTGCTAATTTCTTCATTTGTTTAAATAGCAAAATCAATACTCCTAATAAAAATAGAGAGAGTACACTGGCACTAATGAGAAAAATAATGAGTTGTGAATGGCTCGACTTGTTTTTTGCTTCATAAGTTTCATTGATGATGGGTAGCATCTTTGAAATTTCGTAGGTTCGTAGTTTTGAGTTACAAAAAACAGCATCGTCTAAAGAACGTTTGGTGTATTCGTAGGCCGTTTCGATAGCCCCTTCTTCGTACAAGAGCGAGGCTAATTTTCGTAAAGAGATATTTTCTTTTTTGACCAATTCTAAATCAGAAATAGCAGAGATGGCAAGCCAGTTTTTTTGTTGTTCCCGATTTTTTAAAAGCGCATAATTTTCAGAAATTAAGTAAGCAATCACCGCTCGATTAGGATCTGTTTTTGGAGTTTTTTCAAAATATGGAAGTAATAGACGGATGGCTTGATTGTATTTTTTTTGCGAAAGTAATTGACCCGACAAAGCGATGCTGTAGTCAATAGAATTCTTTGGTAAGAAAGTAATAGCCTTATCTCTGTAGGTGCCCGCTAGTTGATTGTATTTGTCTTTTTCTTCGGTGTAATTGGCATATTCAGTAAGTCCGCCATATACGATTCTTTTAGTCCAAAAATAAGCTCCTTTTAGTTTGGGTTCTATTGTAAGCTCAATGGGATTTAATACGTCTAATGCATCATTATACATCCCTAATGTCCCTAGAATAGAAGCTAAATTTAGTTGTGCCTTATTTGTCTGAAAAAGGTTGTTGTTTTTCTTTGCAATTCGTAGACTTTTCTTGGCATATACTAAAGCCGAATCGGATTGATACGATTTGTATTCGTCATATAGTTTCTCTAAAAGTAAATACCGTGTAGCATTAGATGAGGTAGAGCGAAGATTGTTTTTAAGAGTATTAATAGCTTTGTTTTTCTTGTTGAGATAAACAGATGAATTGGCAAGTGTTTGATCCAATTCTTGTTGTAATTGGTCAAAATTATGCTGTGCCAATAACGCATTGGTCATAAAAAATAGAAATATGAGAACCCTATTTTTAAGAATCAATTTCACGAATTAATACGTTTTAGTTTTCTAATTTCTTGAATTTTCCCAATCGGTGTTCTTAAATCACACATAGTATATAATTACTCTTTAGTAACATACAAATGTCGGATAATTTCTGAAATTAATCCAGTCCAACCCGTTTGATGATTGGCACCAAGTCCTTTTCCTGTATCTCCATCAAAATATTCAAAGAACAAATGATTTTGATTGAAACTAGGGTCTTTTTGGAAGGTATCGTATTCTCCGTACATTGGAATTTTATGATTTGAATCAGGCACAAAAAGGGCTAATAGTCGTTTGGAAACTTCCTCGGCGGCGTCCTTGATATTCATCATTTTTCCAGAATTAGTTGGGTACTCTACTTCGTAATCAGGGCCGTAGTAATTAAAAAATTTCTTTAATGAATCTAAAATTAGATAATTCATAGGAAACCAGATTGGTCCTCTCCAATTGGAGTTACCTCCAAACATATCTCCCGTTGCCTCTGCAGGAGTATAATCTACCTGAATAGTTCCTCCTTCATAATTAAATTGATAAGGATGGTCTTTATGGTATTTTGATAGTGAACGAATACCGTAATCAGAAAGAAATTCTGTTTCGTCAAAGAGTCGTTTCATAATCATTTTCATGCGGTGACCACGCAAAATAGCTAACAGACGAGTTTCTCCAGAACCTGGATTGTCCCAACTGGAAACTAAACTTGCTAAATCAGGGCGGTTGTTCAATACCCATTCTACACGACGTTTAAAGTCGGGTAATTTTTCTAATAATTCTGGAGTTAAAACTTCTACAGCAAATAGTGGAATCAAACCTACCATCGAACGTACTTTGAGTAATTCGGCATCTCCATTAGGTTTGTGAAGCATGTCGTAATAGAACTGATCATCTTCATCCCAAAGATTAATTGTATCACCACCAATAGCTTGCATGGCGCCCGCAATGTGTAAATAATGTTCAAAAAATTTAGATGCCATATCTTGGTACACAGGATTTTCAATGGCAATTTCACAAGCAATACGCAACATATTCAAACTATACATAGCCATCCATCCCGTACCGTCAGCTTGTTCCAAATGTCCGCCCGTTGGTAAATCAGCAGAACGGTCAAATACGCCAATATTATCCATTCCAAGAAATCCTCCACCGAAGATATTATTCCCTCCTTCGTCCTTTAAATTTACCCACCAAGTAAAGTTGAGGAGTAATTTATGAAAAATACGTTCTAAGAAAACAGTATCTCCTTTACCTCCGTTCATTTCCTTGTCAATTTCATAGACTTTCCAAGTTGCCCAGGCGTGAACAGGAGGGTTTACATCTGAAAACGACC
>JACCDQ010915980.1_pt1 | contig 24602 bp, 19 predicted proteins | sample 7446031 | NCBI WGS metagenome assembly JACCDQ01 (sample SAMN15323442, study PRJNA562643) | freshwater metagenome | isolation source: river surface water | place: USA:Blue River Watershed | collected 2017-08-17 | reverse complement strand
GGGGCGATCCAGCACCTGGCGGGGATGAAGGACTCCAAGGTGATCGTGGCGATCAACAAGGACCCCGAGGCGCCGATCTTCAGCGTGGCCGACTATGGCCTCGAAGCCGACCTCTTCACCGCCGTGCCTGAGCTCGTGAAGGCGCTCTGAGCGTCCGGTAACAAAGGGCATCTTCGGATGCCTTTTTTTGGGTCCATAAATGGATCGCAATGCCGGTGGCTCACTAAAGCATATTGCGATGGCAGGAGACAAGACATGACATACAAGGCACCCGTTAAAGACATGGTATTTGCCATGCAGCACCTGGCCGGACTGGAAACGCTTTCGGCCACGGTGCCCGCGTTTGAAGACGCTGGCCTGGAAACCGCGCAAGCAGTGCTGGAAGAGTGCGCCAAATTGAACGAAGGCGTGCTGGCGCCCCTGAACTGGGAGGGCGACAAGAACCCTTCATGGTTCAAGGACGGAACCGTGACCACCACGCCCGGCTTCAAGGAGGCATTCAGGCAGTACGCCGAAGGCGGTTGGCAGGGGCTGCAACACCCGACCGATTTTGGTGGTCAAGGTCTGCCCAAAACCATTGGCGCGGCGTGTGGCGAGATCCTCAACAGTGCCAACCTCAGTTTCGCTTTGTGCCCGCTGCTCACAGACGGCGCCATTGAGGCCCTGCTCACAGCAGGCAGCCCTGAGCAACAAGCCACTTGCATACCCAAAATGATTTCGGGCGAGTGGACCGGCACCATGAACCTGACCGAACCGCAGGCGGGCAGCGACTTGGCTGCCGTGCGCACCCGGGCCGAACCCCAGCCCGATGGCAGCTACAAAATCTTCGGCACCAAAATCTTCATCACTTACGGTGAGCACGACATGGCCGAGAACATCGTCCACCTGGTGCTGGCCCGCGTACAAGGTGCCCCGGAGGGTGTCAAGGGCATCAGCCTGTTTCTGGTTCCCAAATTTCTGGTCAACGCCGACGGCTCGTTGGGCGAACGCAACGACGCGCACTGCGTGAGCATTGAACACAAAATGGGCATCAAGGCCAGCCCCACCGCTGTGCTGCAGTTCGGGGACCATGGTGGTGCTGTCGGGCACCTCATCGGACAAGAAAACCGCGGCCTGGAGTACATGTTCATCATGATGAACGCCGCCCGTTACGCGGTGGGTGTTCAGGGCATTTCGGTGGCAGAGCGTGCTTACCAAAAGGCCGTGCAATACGCCCGCGATCGGGTACAGAGCCGCCCGGTTGACGGTTCTTTCCACACCGCCGCGCCCATCATCCACCACCCGGATGTGAAACGCATGCTCATGACCATGCGTGCCCTGACCGAGGGTTGCCGGGCCATGGCCAGTGTGGCTGCTGCTGCATACGATGCAGCCCACCACCACCCAGATACCGATGTGCGCCAAGAGAACCAGGCCTTCTACGAATTCATGGTGCCGCTGGTCAAGGGGTACAGCACCGAGATGAGTCTGGAGGTGACCAGCCTGGGCGTTCAAGTGCACGGGGGCATGGGTTTCATCGAGGAAACCGGTGCCGCCCAGTACTACCGCGACGCCAAAATCCTGACCATTTACGAAGGCACCACCGCGATCCAGGCCAACGATCTGGTCGGGCGCAAGACCGTGCGCGATGGCGGGCAGGGCGCTCGCGCCCTGGCCAAACAGATCGAAGCCACCGAAGCCCTGTTGCAGGCCCGCGCCAGCGAACACGCGCTGGCCATGGGCAAGCGATTGGCTGCGGCGCGTGGGGCCTTCCTGGATGCGGTGGGTTACATCGCCGCGCAGGGCAAGGGCAACCCGAATGCTGCGTACGCTGGTAGCGTCAATTACCTGATGCTCGCGGGCAACCTGATGGCGGGCTGGCAGATGGCGCGTGCCCTGCTGGTGGCCGAGCGCGAGCTGGCGGCCGGCAACGACGTGGCCTTCATGCAGGCAAAAGTCACCACCGCACGCTTTTATGCCGACCACATCCTGACCCGCGTGCCGGGTTTGCGCGATGCCATCGTAGATGGCGCGGTCGGAATCAATGGAATGGCCGTTGATGCCTTCTGAAGGAACCAGGTCCATGTCGCATTTGCCCCCTGCATTGCAGCGCGTGTCTTTTCCCGTTATCGGGTCGCCGCTGTTCATTATCAGCAATCCGCAACTGGTGATTGCCCAGTGCAAAGCGGGCATTGTGGGTTCAATGCCCGCACTCAATGCCCGTCCGGCGTCGCAACTGGACGAGTGGCTGGCTGAAATCACCGAAGCGTTGGCCGCGCACGACGCCGCTCATCCAGATCAACCGGCAGCGCCCTTTGCGATCAACCAAATCGTGCACAAAAGCAATGACCGGCTCGAACAAGACCTGGCCTTGTGCGGCAAGTACAAGGTGCCGGTGGTGATTACCAGCCTGGGGGCCCGTGAAGATGTGAACCAGGCCGTGCACAGCTGGGGCGGTGTGGTGCTGCATGACGTGATCAACAACGTGTTTGCACACAAGGCCATTGACAAAGGGGCTGACGGTCTGATTGCTGTGGCCGCAGGGGCGGGGGGGCATGCCAGTGTGAAAAGCCCGTTTGCCATGGTGCAGGAAATTCGTGAATGGTTCGCCGGGCCGTTGGCCTTGTCCGGGGCCATGGCTTCGGGGGGGGCTATTTTGGCGGCTCAGGCCATGGGGGCGGATTTCGCTTACATCGGGTCGGCTTTTATCGCCACCGAAGAGGCCCGGGCTGTGGGCGCTTACAAGCAAATGATCTGCGACAGCGACTCTGACGATATCGTGTACAGCAACTTCTACACCGGTGTGCATGGCAATTACCTCAAGGGCAGCATACGCAATGCGGGCATGGACCCCGATCATTTGCCCGACAGCGATCCGAGCAAAATGAATTTTTCGACCGGCGAGGGTGGCAACAGCGCCAAAGCCTGGCGTGATATTTGGGGTTGTGGACAGGGCATAGGCGCGATCCGGGAAGTGGTGCCTGCCGCCGAGCGGGTGGCCCAATTCAAACGCGAGTACGCGGAAGCCAAAGCGCGCCTTTGCGGGGCAGGCTGATTTTCTGTGACGTTGCGTGGCTCGGGGTTAAGCAGCGACCCGGGCCAGGCTGACCCGTTCCGATGGGTGCTGTTTGGCGAGGTACATCGCCGCGTCCGCGCTGTTGATCAGGGCGTCAACGGTTTCGCCGTGTTCGGGGTAGGTGGCCACGCCGATGCTGGCGCTCAACGTGATGCTGTGTTCACCGAAAACAATCGGTTCTTCAATCGCCGCAATCAGTTTTTCGGCCAGGTGCAAAAGGCTGTCGGTGCCCGCGTGGTCCATCACCAGTACCACGAATTCATCGCCGCCCTGGCGGCAAACCAGATCGCTGCCCCGAAGCATGTGGGTCAGGCGCTGCGCCACCTCGATCAAGACGGCATCACCGGCTTCATGCCCGTAGGTGTCGTTCACGGGTTTGAAACGGTCCATGTCCATGAACAGGATGGCCGGTCGGCGACCGTAGCGTTGGGCCATGCGCAGTTCCTGGGTTGCCCGTTCCACCAGAAGCGCGCGGTTGGCCAGACCCGTCAGGTAGTCATGGTGCGCCAGTTGGCGAATGCGGTCTTCGGATTGGCGTCTTTCGGTGATGTCCTGGAACAGGCCCACATGGTTGACGGTCTTGCCATCGGAGCCTGACACCCGGGTCATCGAAAGAAATGCGGGGTACAGGTGGCCATCTTTGTGTCTGCTCTGCAGCTCACCCTCCCAGTGGCCCTGGGTTTGCAGGGTGGTCCACGTCGCGGCGTAAGGGTCGGGCAGGCTGGCACCCGCCAGCAGGGTGTGCGGCGTCTGACTCAGCGCCTCTTGGCTGTCGTAGCCCGTGATACGCGTGAATGCTGGGTTGATCGATACGATTCGGTGCTGCGCATCGGTCACCATGATCCCCAAAGGACTGGCTTCCATGACGGTGCCCGCCAGTTTGAGTTGGGCCTGTTGGGCGGCCAGCAGGCGGTTGGTGTTGACCGACCAGGCCAGATGTTGCTGGGTGCGAATTTGGTGGCGCAGCATCACTTCGGTGAGCGTTGCCAGCAGCAGGGTGATGGTGGCGCCGGTGATGAGGGTCCAGACCATCGACGCGGGTGGGTTCTCCGGCCAGTTGGCCTTTAGCGCGGCGACCCGGATCAGCCAGCGGCTGCCGTGTGTGTCCAGAATCTGCTCCATTTGTGGGCTGTCCGGTGGCAGGTTGTTCCAACCGTCATAGAGCCGTTGGGCTGGATCGGCTTGTGGTGTGGCGTATATCTGCAGGGCGAAGTGGTCACGCAGTGCCGGGAAATCTTGCGCCATCAGGGTGTTGACCAGATCGTGCGCGCGCAGGGGGGAGTAGGCCCACCCTTCCAGCGCCGCCCACCGGTCGGATGCTGTCGCCAGCGTTGCGTTGCGGCGGTAGATGGGCAAATACATCAAGAAGCCCGGTTGCACGTCTTTTTCGGTTTCTTGTACCAGGGTGATCATGCTCGACAAAGCTGGCTCGCCGGTCTCGACCGCCTGGCGCATGGCCTGCTGCCGGGTGGGTTCGCTGAACATGTCGTAACCAAAGGCGCGCCGGTTGCGCCAGTCAAACGGTTCCAGAAAAGCAATGCTGCTCCAGCGTTCGCGTTGCTCGGCAGGACGAATGTTGAAGTCATGAAAACCCTCGGCTCGGGTTTGGGCAATGTAAGGCGCCACTTCGGCCGGTTGCAGCCACCGGCTGTAGCCCACGCCCTGAATGCCTGCGTAGTTGGCTTGCAGTTGAAGGCTACCGACATAACGGCGGAACTCGTCGCGTGTTACGTTGTCGCTGCTGGTGAACAATCCGGCCACCCCTCGAAGCAGTGCCGCGTTGTTTTGCAGCCGCCGGTCGATGCCCGAGATCACCTCCCGCGCGCGGGCTTCAAAGCGTGTCTGTTCCAAAGCCACATTCTGCTCGCGGTCCACCTGCAAGATGCTCCAGGTCAGGGCCGCTCCCAGTACCAGCATCATCAGGGGCAGCCAGCGCAACAGCGACTGAAAAGCCGTCCGCTGGGGCAGGGTCGGTGGATCCAATGGCATGAGCTATCGTAGCCGAATATTGCTCACGCATGCGGTGCCATTCGCCGGTGGAGCGACGTCAGGGCGTGTTCGACGGCTGCGGGGTCATCACAAGGCACCACCTCCCGCCACGGCATGCTGCGCAGCCAGGTGAGCTGGCGCTTGGCCAGTTGCCGGGTGGCAAAAACGCCTTTGTTACGCAGGGTGTGCCACTGGTCGGGTGACAGTGTTCCGGTGTTTGGGGCCGTTGCGTGGTCCAAGGTCTCCCACGCCTGGCGGTATCCCACACATCGCATGGAGGGCAGGGCGGGATGCAGGGTGCCTCGTTCGCGCAGCTGTTGTACTTCTTGCAACAGCCCGGTGGCCAGCATCGCGTCGAAACGCTGTTCAATGCGCTGGTGCAGCCAGAGGCGGTTCTGGGGCTCCAGGGACACCAACGCACCCGTCTGGTTCAAAAGGGTCAGGGGGCCATCCCCTTGGGCAGCCTGTGTGCCTTTGCGGTGAAAAGCCGACAACGGTTGACCGGTGGCCCGGAACACCTCCAATGCACGGCCTATGCGTTGCGAGTCCTGCGGGGCCAGGCGTTGCGCTGTCACCGGGTCCACTCTGGCCAGCTCAGAATGGAGCGCTGGCCAACCTTGTTCTTGTGCTTGTTGTTCAATGTCGGCGCGCAGGGCGGGTTGCGCCGGAGGGAGGTCGTCCAGCCCTTCAAAGAGGGCTTTGAAGTACAGCATGGTGCCCCCAACCAGCAGCGGAAACCGCCCCCGCGCCTGGATTTCAGGGATCAGGGCCAGGGCATCCCGCACAAATTCGGCGGCGCTGTAGGCCTGTTCCGGCTCGCGGATGTCAATCAGGTGGTGTGGCACCTCGGCCTGTTCCTGCGCGGTGGGTTTGGCGGTGCCAATGTCCATGCCCCGGTAAACCAATGCCGAATCGACGCTGATGATCTCTACCGGACACAGCCGCGCCAGAGCCAGGGCCAAAGCGGTTTTGCCGGATGCGGTGGGGCCGGCTATGGCCAGCCACGCAAGTGGGTGGGTATCAGCCATGGCGCTGGGGCGGGGTTTTGACCTCGCCGTGTTGCTGTACCAGGGTCCAGGCCACGGCGGCAATGGCAACACTCCAAAGCCAGATGCCGTGGGTCAGCGGCAGCACCGATGTGTGGGCGCCGGCGGTCAGTTGTGTGCCCAACCACGAGCCCATGGCAAAGGCGGCCACCATCATCAAGCAGCCGCTGAGGGCCGACGCTGCGCCAGCGGCGTGCGGAAACGGGGCCACGGCGCCGCTTTGCCCGCAGGGTTGGTGTACGCCATGCGCCAGCATGAAGGGAATGAACGGCCCCAATATGCTCCACACGCTTTGGTGTCCCATCCAGGCCAGCACCCCCATGGCGGTGCCACCGGCCAAACTGAATGCGCCCGCCACCGCCACAGTGCGCCGAACGCCCAGGTGGACCAGCAGACGGCGGCAACCAAAGGTGCCCACAATGTAAGAAACCGTCATGCACAGCATCACCAAACCGTATTCGGTTTTGCTCAGTCCCAATGTGCGAATAAACACAAATGACGAACTGGCCAAAAAGGTGAACAGGCCCAGGTAAGACACCATGGACAGCAGGGCGTAGGTCCAGAAAGTGGGGTGGCGCACAATGCCCCCCCAGATCTGCCACATGGCTCGCGGGTGCAGTGCTTGCGGGTTTTTTTGAGGCAGGGTTTCCCTGAAACGCAGCGCCACCATGGCAAATGCGCCAGACCCAAACACGGCCAGCGCAACCAGGGTCAGGCGCCATCCCAGGTGTTCTGCCATCAATCCGCCCAAGGGTGCGCTGGCGCAGGCGATCACGCCCAAGCCAGTCAAGCCTTTGGACATGACACGTGCGCCATCGACCGGGGCATACAGGTCCCGCACGATGGCCCGGGCGCACATGACGGCCGCTCCCATGGCCACCCCTTGCACCATGCGCCAGAAAATCAACTGTTCCATGTTGGCTGAAAACACCCCAGCGAGCGCAGCGATGGCGTAAGCGCTCAAGCCGGCCAACAGCACGGGTCGGCGGCCAAACCGATCGGACAGCGGCCCCCACACCAGTTGGGACAGACCAAAGGCCAACAACATGCCCGTGAGGGTGAGTTGCGCCTGTGCCATGGTGGCCGCAAATCCTTCCGTGATTGCAGGAAGTGCAGGCAGGTACAAATCGGTGGCTATGGGCTGTATGCCCAGCAACAGGGACAACATGATCACCACCACGGCAGGCGACATGGAAGGGGTTGCCGCAGGCGTGGAAGTCGAGAAATCTGTCATGCCGTCAAGGTTACCAGAGCCATGCAGCGGTTCAGCGCCCGCGCAAGAACAAGCCGTCCAGCTCCTTCAGGCTGAGCTGACGCCACGTGGGGCGCCCATGGTTGCATTGGTCACTGCGCTCGGTGTGTTCCATTTGCCGCAGTAAAGCGTTCATTTCTTCCAACGTGAGTTTGCGGTTCGCCCGTACCGCGCCATGACAGGCCATGGTGGCCAACAGCTCGTTGTGGGCGCGTTGAACCACGGTGGCCGCGTCGTGCTGGGCCAGTTCGGCCAGCACACTGCGGGCCAGTTCCACCGCATCGCCCTGGGCCAGCGTGGTGGGGACCGTCCGGACAGCCAGGGTCAGGGCTGAAAAGGGGGTGATGTCCAGGCCCAGTTGGGTCAAGGTGGCGGCGCTGGTTTCGGCGGTGGCCACTTCGGTGGGTGTGGCCGCAAAAGTGGCGGGAATCAGCAGCGGCTGGCTGGGCAGCGGACGGTCGGCCTGGACCCCGATTTGCTGCTTCAATTTTTCGTAAACAATGCGCTCGTGAGCAGCATGCATGTCCACCAACACCAGGCCCTGTGCGTTTTCGGCCAAGATGTAGATGCCGTGCAGTTGTGCAATGGCCCGCCCCATTGGCCATTGGGTGGCGGGTTCCTGCGGACGATCACTCAGCTGTTCGATGGGGTGTTGTTCCAGTAGGGGAGTGGTGGGGCGCCACAGGGCCTGCAGATCGCGCACCTGGTGACCGATCACGTCCTCACGCGGACGTTGCGGTGCTTGAAAGGCGGTCGCTGAAGCAACCGGTGCCTGCTCTGTACCGGAAACCGGGACCGCCCAAAACCCGGGCAAATGTTCCGAGGTGGTGTTGCCTTTCAGGTGTAACGGTGTCGGGCCAGGTGTGCTGGATGCAAAGGGCGCCGGGGGCAAAGCGCTTTCTGCACCGGCTCTGGGTGTTGCCAGCACCGCGTCCAAGGCGTGGCGCACGGCCTGGTGGACTTCACGTCCGTCGCGAAAACGCACTTCGATTTTGGTGGGGTGCACGTTTACATCCACCCGTGCCGGATCGATGTCAATGAACAGGGCGTACACGGGCTGCTTGTGGCCGTGCAGGACGTCCTCGAAGGCGCTGCGCACCGCATGCGAAATCACCTTGTCGCGCACATAGCGTCCATTCACGTAGGCAAATTGCCGGTCGGCGCGGGCCCGGGCCGCATCGGGCAATCCCACGCGGCCCCACACGTGCACGGTACCGCCCTCGCGCCGCACAGGCAGGCTCTCAATCAAAAATTCGTCACTCAACACATCGCCCAGGCGCTGGGCCAGGGCTGCATCGCCGTCGTCTTGCAGGCAGGCCCGCCATTGTTCAACCAGCTTGCCATCGTGCCACACCGTGAAGCCAACATCGGGGCGCGCCAAGGCGTGCCGTCGCACGGCCTCCAAGCAGTGAGCCAGTTCTGTGGCGTCTGATTTGAGGAACTTGCGGCGTGCCGGGGTGGCGTAGAACAGTTCGCGCACCTCGACCGTTGTGCCCGTGGTTCGGGGGGCGGCTTGCAGGTCACCAAAACGAGCGTTCAGCAACCAGCCGTGGGCCGCGTCAGCTGTGCGCGACAGCAGGCTGACCTCGGCAATCGAGGCAATCGCGGCCAGTGCCTCTCCCCGAAAACCCATGGTGCCCACGCTCTCCAGTTCTTCCAGGTTGCTGATCTTGCTGGTGGCGTGGCGCTTGAGAGCGGTGGTGAGTTCGTCGCGTGGAATGCCAAAACCGTCGTCTTCGACCGCAATCAAACGCACGCCACCGGCCTGCAGGCGCACCACGATGTTGCGGCTGCCGGCGTCCAAGGCGTTGTCCACCAATTCGCGCACCACCGAGGCAGGGCGTTCCACCACCTCGCCAGCGGCAATTTGGCTGATCAGTTCGTCGGGCAGTTCGCGGATCGCCCGGCGCGGTTGGGTGTGGAGTGCCAGCGATGGAGAAGTGGGCGTGGGGGTGTTGACGGGGTTCACCGCGCCATTTTAGGAGGCAGGGATAATCCACCCCATGGAACTGATTGCATTTTTGATTGACTTTATTTTGCACGTGGACAAACACCTGCAAGCCTTTGTCCAAACCTATGGCGCCTGGGTGTACGCCCTGCTGTTTTTGATAGTGTTTGTGGAGACCGGCTTGGTTGTCATGCCCTTTTTGCCAGGCGACTCGTTGTTGTTCATCGTGGGGGCGCTGTGCGGCGCCGGGCTGATGAACCTGCCTTTGGCCATGTCCTTGCTGGTGGCTGCGGCCGTGCTGGGGGATCAAACCAACTATGCGATCGGTCGCTACTTTGGCCCCAAGGTGTTCCAATGGGAAAGCTCGCGCTTTTTCAACAAGAAGGCCTTTGACCAGGCCCATGCGTTTTATGAGCGTTACGGCGGCATCACGATTGTGTTGGCGCGGTTCATGCCATTTATTCGCACCTTTGCACCGTTTGTGGCGGGTGTGGCGTTCATGACGCGCAGCAAATTCACGGTGTTCAACGTAGGGGGTGCGTTGCTGTGGGTGGTGGGTTTGACGCTGGCAGGCTACTGGTTTGGCAATTTGCCCTGGGTGCAGGCCAACCTCAGCAAAATCATCTGGGCTTTGATTCTGGTGCCCGGTTTTATTGCTCTGTTTGGGGCGTGGCGTGCGTCGCGGGCCGAGGCGGCATGAATTCGTCCAGGTTCATGATGCGGTAGGTTTTGGGCTGGCCTTCCAGGGTGGTGGTGACCATGCGCAAGGTCGGGGCGTTTTGGCGCCGCACCAAAGTCATTTCGCCTTGCCGGGCCGGCAGCAGATGCAGCATGCGCTCCACCAAAAGGCCCGCGCGGTGTCCTGCCCAGTCCACTGTCAGCATGCGGCTCTCGGGGGTGAGGTGGGTGGGGTTTTGGCCCGCCAGTTGTTTCAAGTCCCACAGGGGCATGGCTTGTCCTTGCTGGTCCACGCTGCCCAAGTGAGCGGGGTGGCCGTTGCGGGTGGTCTGAATGTGGGTGGGTGGCCGGCTGACGCTCTGCAAGTGATCGATCGGCAACGCCCACGCGTCTCCTGCTTGAAACACCACATGTGATGCGGTTTCGTTCTCGTTGGGCTGATTCCGGTTGTGGGCGGTCTGTGCTTGTGTCTGGCTCAGAGGACAGGCAAGTGCCAGAGCCGCTGCGTCCAGCCAGATCAGGTGTTTGCCAGTGGTGTCGGTCAGCAAACCGAGCAGTGCGGGGTGTTGGGCCAAACCGGCGCTGGCTGAACTTTGGCGGGTGTGGATGTCCAATGTTTGCACCGACCGCACCTGGGTCACTGGCACACCCAGGTGGCGTCCGTCGTGTGTCAGCACAGCAAGCAGCTTGTATGGGGTGGGGTCTGCAGTCATGCCGAGTTGATGGGCCAGCTGAATGACCGGCACATCCAGTCCGCGCCAGCGTGCGATGCCCAACAAATGCCTGCTGTTGCCCATTACCTTCTGCAACGGTGGCATCGGCTGTACCGTGGCCAGCTGTGCCGCCGCCAGGGCGACGGTGTGGCTCCCCATTTCCATGACGGCGAAAGGCTGAGTATTGGTGCTGGTTGGGGTGTCGGGGGCGCCGGTATCGGTGGCCGCGACCTTCCCAAGGGCCTGCGCCCACACGTGGGTCAAACGGTGCAAGGCGTTGGTGTCCAACAAGCTCACCATTTGTTGTTCGTGAGAGGTGGCCGATACGCCGGGGGCGCTGCCCAGCACGGCCACGCTGTGGAACATTTCTTGTTCCTCTTCGTTTTGGTGCAGGCGGTGGATTTGATGGGAAGGTACCCGTGTCAGGCCTCGCACACCATGTATGGCCACAGCGGCCAACTGGGTTCCGGTTTTCAATACCATCAGCTGGGTGGTCGCGGCGCCGGCCTTGCCCGTTTCGGTCGAGACGGGTGGGATCGGCAGCCACTGCCTCAAGTCCAACACCGGCACCACCTGGCCCCGGTACACAAACGCTCCTTCCAATGCACCCTCGCGGCGTGGCAGGGCGGTCATGTGGGTCGGGCGCGACAGGGCTTGCGACACCTGTTCCAGCGGCACGCCGAAAGTCAGCCCCTCCAACTGGCAAAGCACCAGTGTCTGCGAGGCGGGGGCGGCGTTCATCGAAGCACCGAACCCTGGTTCAATTCGTTGAGCAATTCAGACACATGCCGTGTGGCATCGGCTTGTTCGCGGGTGGCTTCGTGGATCATTCCGATGGATTTGGATGTGTTGTCCACCGATTCCACAATTTGTCCAAAGCTGCCCGCCACCTGCTCGGACAGGCGGCCCCCTTCGTCCACCCGGGCCACGGTTTGGGTGATGAGCTTGGAGATTTCTCGTGCAGCCAGGGCTGATTTCTCGGCGAGTTTGCGCACCTCGTCGGCCACCACCGAAAACCCCAGGCCATGCTCACCTGCGCGGGCTGCTTCAATCGCTGCGTTGAAGGCCAACAAATTGGTCTGGCTGGCCAAGTCTGTGATGGTGTCGATAATTTCGTGCACATCACGCGAGGATTTTTGGATCTCCAAAATCGCTTCTTGGGACCGTTGCAATACCTGGCTGCCTGTGTTGGCGGTCCGCTGGGTTTCCTGGGCCAATTGGTTGGAGCGCTCTGAACTTGCCGAAATACTGTCAATCGATTGCGACAGTTCATCCAGAACTTTGGAGATTTCGGCCACCTTGCGCTGGATCATTTCTTCTTTTTTGACTTGCTCGGTCACATCCATGGCGAATTTCACCACTTTGTAAGGGCGGCCGTGCACATCCAGTATTGGGTTGTAGGTGGCTTGTATCCACACCTCCGCGTCGTGTTTTCCGACACGCTGGTAGCGACCGGCTTGGTATTTGCCTTCCGCCAGATCGGCCCAGAAATTCCGGTAAGCGGACGATTTCACCAACTCCGGGTCGCAAAACATCTTGTGGTGCTGCCCCACCACTTCGGTCTGGGTGTATCCCATTGCCCGCAGAAAATTCGGGTTCGCGGCCAGCACATTTCCTTGCAGGTCGAACTCGATCACGGCGCTGGAACGCGAAATGGCGTCGATCTTGCCCTCGAATTCTGCATTGCGCAGCCGGGTTTCGGTGATGTCGGTGGCGAACTTCACCACCTTGCAGGGGCGACCATCCGCATCAAAAATCGGGTTGTAGGACGCCTGAATCCAAACATCCTGTCCTTGGGCATTGAGTCGGTTGTAAATGCCTGCATCAAATTCACCGCGTCCCAGCCGTTCCCAAAACGCAAGGTATTCAGGGGAGCGGGCATACTCGGGCTTGCAAAAAATGCGGTGGTGCTGGCCCCGGATCTGATCCAGGGCGTACCCAAAGGTGCCGAGGAAGTTGTCGTTGGCATTGATGATCCGCCCATCCAGCGTGAATTCGATCACGGCTTGCACCCGGTCCACCGCTTTCATGCGTCCCTCAAATTCGGCATTCTGCAGCTTGGTGGCGGTGATGTCGGTGGCAAATTTTACGATGCTGGCCACGTGGCCTTGGGCATCCAGAACCGGGTTGTATGAGGCTTGAAGCCAGATCGGGAGCCCCCCTTTGGCGATGCGACGAAACTCCCCTGCACAAATATCGCCACTGCCCAGGCGTTGCCAGAATTGTTGGTAGGCATCGCTGGCGGCGTAGGCGGGTTCGCAGAACATGCGGTGGTGTTGACCCAGCACCTCGGCCTCGGAATAGCCCATGGTTTGCAAAAACAATCCATTGACCCGGATCACTTTTCCTGAGAGGTCGAACTCAATGATGGCTTGGGTTCGCTCTAACGCAGCCAGGAGCGCCACCTGTTGCTCTTCCGGGGTTGTTTTTTGCATATTTGCCATCAATAATCCCGTGCTTTTTGCGTTGTGTGTGGAATCCTAATGGATCTCCGTGACCCTGCTGCCGTTTGGGTTATGGCGGGAAATGAGCCAACAAAAGTCAAAGCTGCCGGCTGCGTGGCAGCGGCGGGTGGCTGGCGAAGTAGCGTTGTATGCCCTGGGTCAAGGCCTGAGCCAGTTGCTGTTGGTAACGCTCGTCGACCAAACGTTTTTCCTCGTCCGGGTTGCTGATGAAGGCGGTCTCCACCAGGATGCTCGGTATATCCGGTGCCTTCAACACCGCAAACGACGCTTGCTCCACCTGCGGTTTGTGCAATTTGCCCACGCGCCGCATCTCGCCCAGCAGGGCTTTGCCCAGTTTGAGGCTGTCGTTGATCTGGGCGGTGGTGCTCATGTCAAAAATGGCACGGCGCAGGTTGGAGTCGCCACCGCGAACATTGATGCCACCCACTTTGTCTGCGTCGTTTTCCTTCTGGGCCATCCAGCGGGCTGCCGCGCTGGAGGCACCACGGTCGCTCAGGGCGTAAACGCTGGCACCTTGGGGTTGGGGTGTAAAAAACGCATCGGCGTGCAGGCTCACGAACAAGTCGGCCTGCACGCGCCGGGCTTTGTCCACACGCACATGCAGGGGCACGAAGTAATCGTCGTCGCGTGTCATGAAGACGCGCACCGGATTGCCGTTGATTTGCAAGCCGTTCAGCTGGTCACGCAAACGGTGGGCGATTTGCAACACCACATCCTTTTCGCGGGTGCCACCGGGCCCCACCGCGCCCGGGTCTTCTCCCCCGTGGCCAGGGTCCAGGGCCACCACAATCAGCCGATCGGTTTTGGCAGGCAAAGGTTGGACAGGGGCAGCGTTTTCGGTGCCCGCCGGCAACTGGGCGATCCACTGCCCCAGGGGGTCGACCGTTGGCGGGGGTGTCGTGTTGCTCTCGGCCAGGCGTTGGGCAATCAGCTGTTGCAGTGGGTCAGGGGCCTGCGTGGGGTAAAGGTCCAGCACCAGGCGGTGTTGGTATGCCGCCACCGGTGGCAGGTTGAACACTTGCGGGGTGATAGGGTGTTTCAGGTCCACCACCAGGCGCACCACATTCGGTGCATTCTGGGCCACGCGTATGCCCGCAATATTCGGGTCGCTGTGCCGCACCTGCCCCACCAATTCGCGCAAATGGGGCAGCAGCTCCAATCCTTCAATGTCAATCGCCAGACGCGGTGGTTCGCTCACAAAAAATTGCCTGGCTTTGAGTTCGCCATCGCTTTCAATCGTGACGCGGGTGTAATCCTGCGCGGGCCAAATCCGCACCGCCACCACCCGCGCACCCCAGGCGATGTGGTGCGGGCCCAACACCAACGCCAGCACTGCGGCGGGAGCCCGAAGCAGCGCGCGCCGTGTGGTTTTTTCGTTCATGGGCACAGGCCTTCCAGCAGTTGCCGGCCCATGGCGGTCCGGGCCTGCATCTCAATGCGACGTGCGTCATCTGCCAGCGGGGTCAGGGTCAGGCTGACATCGGGCATGGGCATCAAACCTTCCGCTTTTTCAGGCCACTCCACCAACTTGAGCCCGGGCTCGGCAAACAGTTCCCGAAACCCTGCATCTTCCCATTCCTGGGGGTCGTTGAAGCGGTAGAAATCAAAGTGCGACACCGCCAGACCATTGGGCCATGCGGTGCCTGAGGGGGCCAGGTAGCTTTCCACCACCGCATACGTGGGGCTTTTCACGCGCCCGCTCACCCCCAGCGCCCGCAGCAAGTGGCGCACCCAGGTGGTTTTGCCCGCGCCCAAGTCTCCGTGCAGCGTCAAAGTGGCGTTGGCCAGGGCAGGGTTGTGGGCCCACCGCTGCGCCAAGGCCGCGATGTCGGCCTCTGTGGCGGCAGTTTCTACAATGCAGGGCAAATGGTCGATAGTGTTCAATTCATCTCGCAAATTCAGGCTTGGGGCCAAGGGTTGGGATTTTCCCAAATTGGCGTGGCCGGTGTCGACCTTTCTGAAGCAGAACCTGGACTTTTGGCTTGGTTGGCCCAGGGTTTTCAGGGCGGCATGCACTACATGGCCAGCCACGGTCTCAAACGGGCCCGCCCCGCTGAATTGGTGCCCGGCACGATCAGTGTCATCACTGCCCGCATGGATTATTTGCCGCAAACCCTGGCGGCAGAGGCCGTAGGCCAGTGGGTCGATGCCGAACAGCGGGCCATCCGGCAGCCCGAACGAGGGGTGATTTCGCTTTACGCCCGAGGGCGCGACTACCACAAGGTGTTGCGCCAGCGCCTGCAAAAATTGGCCGACGCCATGGCCACCGAGCTGGGGCCGTTTGGTCACCGGGTGTTCACCGACTCGGCCCCCGTGCTGGAGGTGGAGCTGGCCAGCCGCAGCGGACAAGGTTGGCGCGGTAAACACACTCTGTTGCTTAACCGCCAGGGCGGGTCCATGTTTTTTCTGGGGGAAATTTACGTCGACTTGGCCCTGCCCTTGACAGAGCCCACCACAGCGCATTGCGGGCAATGCACCGCCTGTCTGGACGCCTGCCCCACTGCGGCCATTGTGGCTCCATACCGATTGGATGCCCGCCGCTGCATTTCTTACCTGACCATCGAGCACAGCGGCCCCATCCCGGAACCGTTGCGCCCCGCCATGGGCAATCGCATTTATGGTTGCGATGACTGCCAATTGGCGTGTCCCTGGAACAAATACGCCCGCTGCAGCCCCTTGCCCGACTTTGAACCCCGCCCGCACATGCAGGGCACGGACCTCGCGGTGCTGTTTCAATGGACCGAAGACGAGTTCTTGCACCACACCGAAGGTGGTCCCATCCGCCGTATTGGGCATGAACGTTGGCTGCGAAATGTGGCGGTGGCACTTGGGAATGCCTTGCGTACCGCAACAGACCCCGAGAAAGCAACGGCGGTGCGCCAGGTGCTGGGCAGTCGTTTGAACCACCCCAGCGATTTGGTGCGCGAACACGTACACTGGGCTTTGAACCAATACGGTGCGCAGGCGTTATAACGGAGTGTTGAATGATTCTTGCCTTGAACAGGCTGTGGGTTTTTCCGGCTGCTGCGTGTTTGGTGGCTTGTGCTGCGCAGCCCACTCCTGAGTGGCAAGTGAATGCGCACGGTGCCCTGCAGCGGGCGACCCGCGCTTATCTGGAGGGGGCTGACCGGGTGGCCGATGCCGAGTGGCGCACCGCCCACAACGAGCTGACCCGCACGGCGCAGCCATCCCATGTGTTCCATGGCGCGTTGGTCCGATGTGCGGTAGAGCAAAGCGCACTTCAGACCCATGCCTGCACCCCCGCAGTTGCCGACCAACAACGGGCGGTGGCCACGGATGCAGCCTACACCCGCTACCTGGCGGCCATGGCCACGCCCGCGGATGTTCCGTTGTTGCCAATCGCTCACCAAGCGGTGGCGTCGGCCCTGTTGAACGGTGGCTCGGTCGATTTCTCGGAAATCAAGGATCCGCTGTCCCGTTTGGTGGCCGTTTCGGTGGTGTTGCAGAAGCAGGGGCCCCATGAGGCCTTGTTGCAAACGGCTGTCGATACCGCTTCGGCGCAGGGCTGGCGCAAACCCTTGCTGGTGTGGTTGAAATTGCAGGCGCAGCACGCGCGGCAGCAGGGCAACATGGCGTTGGCCCAGACAGCGCAACAGCGAATCGCGGTGCTGCTTGCGCCCTGAAGGGCGTTACCAACCCGCCAGCCAACCCAATGCAAATGGGAGGCTGACCACCCCCAGAACGGTCGACAACGTGACCAGTCCCGCCACATAAGCGCCGTTGTAGCCCATGCGCGCCGCCAGCACATAGCAGCTTGATGCCGTGGGCACCGCCGAGAACATCAGCAGCACGCTGGTTTGCAAAGGGGCAAGTTCCCACAGGCGGGCCATGCCCCAGGCCACCAAAGGCAGCGCAAGGTGCTTGATGCCCAGAGTCACCACCGCCAGGGCTTTGGCCTGTGCCATGGCCCCCAGCTGCATACCGGCGCCGGCGGCCATCAATCCCATGGCCAAAGACGCCTGGCCGATCCGGTTCAACGTGGGGGCCAGCCATTCAGGGATGGTGAAGCCCGCCAAATTGGCCAGCAGGCCGCCCCCGGTTGCCAAAATCAAAGGATTGCGCACCAGTTCGGCCAGAAAACCCCGCTGGGCGTGGCGTGCCATCGGCCACACCGCGCCCACATTGAACAAGGGCACCAGCACCCCAATCAGCACAGCCAGCATAGGCAGACCCTGTGGTCCAGCCACCTTGTCTGCCAAAGCCAGTGCGATGAACGAATTGAACCGGAACCCCACCTGGGCACTCGCCGCGTGCAGGCGCTTGTCGATGTTTCGGCCCACCCGGGGCCAGTGCGGCAAGGAATACGCCAGTGCAATACCCAGCACACCCATGCTCAAGCCCGCGCCCATCAGTTGCGTTGCGGCACGCCAGTCCAGTGGATTCTTCAAAATGGAATAAAACAGCAACACCGGGAACAGCACGTAATACACCAGCCGTTCTACCGGTTCCCAGACCGACCGGTTCAAGGAGGTCAACCGGCACAGCAGGTAACCGCACAAAATCAGCGAAAAATCAGGAAAAAGCAATTGGGCGAAGTTCACGGGACAAAGCATACCCATTTGCACACTGGGGTGTGCCGGTTCCGTGTCAAAATCACTGCTTTTACCAACTCACCCACCTATTTAGGGTGATTTTTCTAATGAAAACCAAATTCCACTTGGCCAAAAGAAGCACTGGTCGGCACCCTTACGCGCCCATCCAGCCACACAATTCCCCCGTTTCCCAAGCCGTTGCGCTGGTTGACGAGCGTTACCTGGGCTGGTTATCGGCTCAGCAATCTGGTGCGCCCGGCGCCGTGTTGCGTGGTGCGCTGGTGCATGTGATGGGTGAACTCGCCCAGCAAACCGGCCCAGAGGCGCAACTGCAACGCGTCTACCTGTATACCGACAAACCCCTTACCGAATTGCACGACGATCTGGTCACACGCACCGTTGCCCAGCACAGCGCCGACGGCGGTTTGAGCCTGGTCCGTGCCCTGGGGCTGGAATTGACCCAATTGGCACAACGCGGGCACTGCACTGTGGTGCTGGTGGCCAGCGATGACGAGCGATTGATTCCCTACATCGATGAAGCCCAATGGCGTGGCTTGAAGGTGGTGTTGCTTGCCGACGAAGCCTCTCTGGATGTGGGGCGCCTGTCTGCCGAAGATCCGAGTTGGGCCCGCCTGCTGGCGCAGGCTGATCGGCGCTTGGCCATCCCGGCCGAAGCCTGGCAGGCTCTGTGGGTGGCAGGCAGTTCGTGGCAAAACCCGCGTGGCGTGCCCGCCAGCGTCGAGCCTGCTCGCGCCAGTCATTACGCGAATCTGGCCACCGCCACTGCCACCGAAAATGACGGTGGTGCCGAGTCGTACTTCAGTGCAACGCCGCCCGCGCAGGACTGGCTGGACCAGGTGCGCCAGGTGGTTACCGGGTGGTGGGCCGAAGAAACCCACGACGCCAAACTCGACCTGTACGACGAGATGCGCGACAGCCAGGGTGTCCCGCCCGAGACAGATCGCCACCTGTTGCTGCGCGTGCGCCGCGAAATGGGGCGCACCCTCAGCTTCCAAGAGAAGAAGGCCATGCGAGAAATCATCCGGGCCACGGTGCTGGATGGACAGCCCCTTGCCGAACCCCATTCGCCCGCTGATTTGTCGCATGTCACCAGCGACGAAGCCGCCAACGCCTGACGGGACCGATCAGGCGGGCAAGGAGTTGCTGGCCTGGTTTCACACACCACCCGGACGCTACCTGCTGGAGCAGGAACGGCTGTGGTTCGACCAAACCGTGGCCGATTTGTTTGGCTACCACGCCTTGCAGCTGGGCCTGCCTGCGATTGACGCCTTGGCTCAAAACCGCATGCCCCACCGATGGCTGGGCATGCCTTATTGGTCTGTGTCCGAAGCGGTGGGAGACGAAATCCCATCCGCTGCTTTTGTAACGCATGCGGCGGCGCTTCCTTTTTCCGCCAACAGCATTGATCTGGTGGTGTTGCCCCATACGCTGGAACTCAGCGCCGACCCGCATGCCGTGCTGCGCGAGGTGGAGCGCGTTTTGGTGCCCGAGGGCCGGGTGGTTGTCACTGGGTTGAACCCCGCCAGCTGGTGGGGGCTGCGCCAACGGCGCGCCCAGTGGCTGAGCAATCTGGGGCTTCAGGGCACCGCATTGGCCCGCAATTACCTGCCCCAAGCGGGCGATTTCATTGGTCATTGGCGCCTGCGCGATTGGCTGCGCCTGCTCAGTTTCGATGTGGAGTCGGTGCGCTTCGGTTGCTACTGCCCGCCTGTCACCACGCAATTGTGGTTAAACCGCTGGTCCTGGATGGACCAGGCCGGGCCTCGTGCCTGGCCTGTGCTGGGTGCGTTGTACGGCATGGTAGGCATCAAGCGGGTGCGCGGCATGCGCCTGCTGGGCCCGGCGTGGCAGCCGCAGCGGGCCGTTTCGGTGCCCGGCGCTGTCGCCCAAAAAACCACCCAACAGAAAGTAACTCGTTGAACACAGTCATCATTTACACCGACGGGGCTTGCAAGGGCAATCCCGGCCCCGGAGGTTGGGGCGCTTTGTTGCAGTCGGGGGCCGCCGAGCGCGAATTGTTTGGTGGCGAAGCCGTGACCACCAACAACCGCATGGAACTGACCGCCGTGATCGAGGCGTTGCGGGCACTGAAACGGCCGTGTCACGTGAAGTTGTACCTCGACAGCGAATATGTGCGCAAAGGTATCACCGAATGGATGACAGGTTGGAAAGCCAAAGGGTGGGTTACCGCTTCCAAGCAGCCCGTCAAGAACGTGGACTTGTGGCAGGCGCTAGACGCACTGGTGCAACAAAGCGGGCACCGGTTTGAATGGCATTGGGTCAAAGGCCACGCTGGCGATCCTGGCAATGAGCGCGCAGATGCTCTGGCCAATCGGGGTGTTCCCAAGCGTTCATGACGTTTTGGGGCCTTGAGGTCGCTTCACACAGGCTTTACGCAACGCTGTTAGAGTGCACCTTTGGTGTCTATGGTATGGGCAAAACGACTGATCTGAACATGGCCAAAAAAGTGTTGTATTGGGTGGTTGCCGCGACCGGTATCGGCGTGGCCTCAGGCGCGGCTTGGTGGTGGCAGCAAGGTGCGGCCCAACCCGGTACGGGGGCGGCCGCTGCGGCAACGCAAACCGGAGCCTCGGGGGCTCCCGGGCGATCGGGTGGACCCGGCGGTGGTGCAGGCGGCCCTCCCGGGGTCGAGGTAACCAAAGTCAAAACACAGTCCTTGGTGGATGATGCCCAATCGGTAGGCACATTGCGTTCACGTCAGAGCGTCACGCTGCGGCCCGAGGTGGCGGGGCGTGTGGCCGAAATTGCCTTTGCCGATGGTGCCCGTATCCGCAAGGGTCAATTGTTGGTGCGTTTGGACGATGCGTTGCAGAAAGCCGAATTCAGTCAAGCGCAGGCGCAACTGTCCATCGCTCGGGCCAACCTCAAGCGCAACGAAGAATTGGTGACCCAGGGTTTTGTGGCACAGCGTGCGCTCGACGAAAGCCGCGCCAGTCTCCAGGTGGCCGAAGCACAGGTGCAACTTGCCGAAGCCCGGCTGGCCCGCATGCGCATCGTGGCACCGTTTGATGGAACGTTGGGCCTGCGCACCGTCAACGTGGGGGATTACGTGAAAGATGGAGCCGATTTGGTCAATCTGGAAGACACCTCGGTGCTGTTGGTCGACTTCCGCCTGCCTGAACGCTACCAAACCCGTCTGGCCGTTGGGCAGCCCGTGCAAATCCAACTCGACGCGCTGCCGGGTCAGAATTTCAAAGCCCAGGTGCAGGCCATCAACCCCCTGGTGGAAGCCAACGCCCGGTCTTTGCAGGTTCGTGCAGCACTGCCGGCAGTCAAAGGTGAATCGGTGCGCCCTGGTATGTTTGCGAGGGTGAACACGGTGTTTTCCGTGAACGACCAAGCGTTGGTGGTGCCCGAAGAGGCCATCGTTCCCCAAGGGGGCAAGCAGGTGGTTTATCGCCTGGAAAAGGAAGGCGAGGGTGATGCCGCCAAAACGGTGTCGCGCCGCACCGAAGTCAAGCTGGGCGTGCGTCGAGGCGCCCAGGTACAAGTGCTGGAAGGGTTGAGTGAAGGTGACACCGTGGTGGTGGCGGGGCAGCAGCGCTTGCAAAAAGACGGTCTTCCGGTCCGCGTGGTGGACATGTCCCGTCCAGCTGGTGCTGCTGGGCAAGGGAACAAGAGCGGTCCTGGTGCGGGCAAGCCCGCTAGCGCGTCCTGATCAATCCAGGGTCGGCCATGCAATTGCCAGAAATATCCATACGCCGCCCGGTTTTCGCCACCGTGCTGTCGCTGCTCATCGTTTTGGTGGGCTGGGTGTCATTCAAAGGCCTCACCGTCCGCGAGTACCCCAAAATCGACGAACCCACGGTCACCGTGTCCACCCGTTTTGTCGGGGCGTCCAGCGAAGTCGTGGAATCCCAGGTGTCCAAGACGCTGGAGGATTCGTTGGCTGGCATCGAAGGTGTGGATGTCATCACATCCATCAGTCGACAGGAGCAAAGCCAGATCACCGTGCGCTTCAAGCTGGAGCGTGACCCCGATGCGGCGGCGGCTGAGGTGCGAGACAAGGTGAGCCGTGTGCGCGGGCGCTTGCCCCAGTCCATCGAGGAGCCAGTGATTGCCAAGGTCGAGGCCGATGCGTTCCCGGTGGTATGGCTGGCTTTGAGTTCGGACACGCACACATCGCTCCAACTGTCAGATTTGGCCAACCGCATCGCCAAACCAGTGTTGCAAACCGCCACAGGGGTGGCCGATGTGCGTGTTTTTGGCGAACGCAAATACTCCATGCGTTTGTGGCTGGACCCCGACCGACTGGCTGCTTACCGGCTCACCGTGCAAGATGTGGAAGACGCATTGCGCCGCTCCAACCTGGAAGTGCCTGCAGGGCGGATCGAAAGCCAGCAGCGCGAATTCAACGTCACGGCAGCCACCGATTTGAGTCGCCCGGCCGAGTTTGAAGCGGTGGTGATACGCACCGTGAACGGCCAGCCCATACGCATTGGCGATGTGGCCCGGGTGGTTCAAGGCGCTCAAGACGAGCGCAGCTCTGTGCGCCTCAACGGACGGGATTCCGTGTCGCTGGGCGTGATCCGTCAAGCCACGGCCAACCCCTTGGAGCTTTCGGCGGCCGTGCGGGGCATGCTGGACAAAATCCAGAACGATTTGCCCCCTGGCATCAAGGTGGAAGTGGCCAACGACAGCTCGGTGTTCATCGACCGCTCCATCAAAGCGGTTTACAGCACCATACTGGAGGCCGTGGGCCTGGTCGCATTGGTTATTTTTGTGTTTTTGCGAACGTTGCGGGCGTCCATCATTCCCCTGGTCACCATTCCAGTCAGTCTGATTGGCACTTTCGCTTTGATGACTTTGTTTGGGTTTTCCATCAACACCCTCACGTTGCTGGCCTTGGTTCTGGCCATCGGTTTGGTGGTGGATGACGCCATTGTGGTGCTGGAGAACATATTCCGGCACATCGAAGAAGGCATGAAGCCGTTCGAGGCGGCCATCAAAGGGGCCAAAGAGATTGGGTTTGCGGTGGTCGCCATGACCGTGACCTTGGCTGCGGTGTACGCGCCGCTGGCCTTTACCCCCGGGCGCACGGGTCGCCTGTTTGCCGAATTTGCCTTGGCGCTGGCCGGCGCGGTCTTGGTGTCCGGTTTTGTGGCGCTCACCTTGTCGCCCATGATGTGCTCCAAGTTGCTCAGGCACAACCCGACCCCGGGGCCTTTTGACCGGGGTATGGAGCGCGCACTCAATGCCTTGTCGGCTGCCTATGGTCGGGTATTGGCGGGTTCGCTGAACATGCGCTGGCTGGTGGTGGCCGTGATGCTGGCCAGTGCGGCAGGCAGCTGGTGGTTGCTCAAAACAACCAAGCAGGAGTTGGCGCCAATTGAAGACCGTGGCGTCATTCTGACCGTTATCAACGGACCCGACGGTGCGACGCTGGACTACACCCGCCGGTACGCCCAGGCGATTGAATCGGTGGGGCAGAACTACCCCGAGTTCGACCGCATTTTTGCCATCGTTGGCAGTCCCACCGTTGCACAAGGCAACGTGTTCCTGCGTACCACTCCGTGGGAGGAACGTTCCCGTAGCACCCAGGACTTGGCCCGCGAAATCACGCCCAAAATTGCAGGCTTGCCCGGTGTCAGCGCTTTCCCGATCACGCCCCCATCCTTGGGGCAGGGGTTTCGCGAACGCCCCATCAATTTTGTGATCGTCACCTCCGACAGCTACCAGAACCTGTCACGTGTGGTCCGCCAGTTCCAGGACAAACTCGCCGAAAACCCCGGTTTTGTGCAAGTGGATACGGACTTGCGCCTGAACAAACCCGAAATCCGCATGGACGTTGACCGCGACCGAGCGGCTGACATGGGCGTGAGCGTAGATGCGATAGCCCGCACGGTGGAAACCATGCTGGGCGGTCGTGCCGTGACGCGTTATAAGAAAGATGGCGAACAGTACGACGTGGTGGTGCAAACCGAGCGCACCCAGCGCAGCACCCCGGAAGACATTGACCGCCTGTTTGTGCGTGGCCGCAATGACGAAATGATTCCTTTGGCCTCTTTGGTCAAAACCCGAGAAGTGGTCGTGCCGCGCGAGTTGAACCATTTTGGCCAACGCCGCAGTGCATCCATCACCGCCAACCTGGCGCCCAATTACGCCTTGGGCGAGGCCCTGGCTTTCATGAACGACACCGCCCGCGAAGTCCTGCCCCCCGGCTACACCACCGACCTCAACGGGCAGAGCCGCGAATTCCGCAACTCGTCCGGCTCGTTGGCATTGGTGTTTGCCTTGGCGCTGTTGTTTATCTACCTGGTGTTGGCCGCACAGTTCGAAAGTTTTGTCGATCCACTGGTCATCATGTTCAGTGTCCCGTTGTCCATGCTGGGGGCCTTGTTGGCCTTGAGGCTCACGGGCGGCACGCTCAATGTGTTCAGTCAGATCGGTCTGATCACTTTGGTGGGCTTGATCACTAAACATGGTATTTTGATCGTTGAATTTGCCAACCAGATGCGTGACGAGGGGTTGGGCATCAAAGAGGCGGTGTGCCGTTCGGCGGAATTGCGTTTGCGGCCCATATTGATGACAACCGGTGCCATGGTGCTGGGTGCGATCCCATTGGCCTTGGCCACCGGTGCCGGTGCTGAAAGCCGTTCGCAGATCGGGTGGGTGATCGTGGGCGGAATGAGCGTGGGAACGTTGCTCACGGTTTTTGTGGTGCCCACGGTGTACACCTTGCTGGCACGCAGGCGTGCTGTGGCGTCGGCTCCTTTGCCACTGGCGGAAGAGGTCGTCCCAGCCAAGTAATCTGTTGTACAATCATAGGCTGCACGGAGCGGTGGATGAGTGGTTTAAGTCGCACGCCTGGAAAGCGTGTGTGGGTTAATAGCCCACCGCGGGTTCGAATCCCGCCTGCTC
>JACCDQ011622550.1_pt1 | contig 24610 bp, 21 predicted proteins | sample 7446031 | NCBI WGS metagenome assembly JACCDQ01 (sample SAMN15323442, study PRJNA562643) | freshwater metagenome | isolation source: river surface water | place: USA:Blue River Watershed | collected 2017-08-17 | reverse complement strand
GCCTTGCCACACACCGCCAGCGCCGCCCAACTGATGCAGACCTGCGCGGCCAACGGCATGGCGGGGTTGGACCATTCGGCCCTGTGCCGCAGTTTGGAATTGATGGCCCACCACCCCATTGCCCCCAACCCAGCCGAGGGTTGAACTGCGTAGACTGTGGCCCTTATGAACACCTTGCCAGACCCACGCACGCTGCTGCGGCATTTGTACGACGTGGCGGTGCAGCGGGCGCTGCCGCGCCACAACACCGCGCCCTGGTTGCCCCTCCCGCCCACAGGCCGAACCCTGGTGCTGGGCGCAGGCAAGGCCGGTGGTGCCATGGCCCACGCGGTCGAGGCGCTGTGGCCTGCCGACGCCCCGCTTTCGGGGTTGGTGGTCACGCGTTATGGGCACACACCGTCGCGCCCGGCAGGGTTGCGCCAGCGCATTGAGGTGGTGGAGGCCGCGCACCCGGTGCCCGACGCTGCAGGGTTGCAGGCGGCGCAGCGCATCCTGCAATTGACCCAAGGATTGACGGCCAATGATTTGGTGTTGTGCCTGATTTCGGGCGGAGGGTCGGCACTGCTGACCCTGCCTTGCGACGGTTTGACCCTGGAGGACAAACAGCGCATCAACCGCCAGCTGCTGGAAAGCGGTGCCCACATCGGGGAAATGAACACCGTGCGCAAGCACCTGTCCGCCATCAAAGGCGGTCGGTTGGCGGCCGCTTGCGCGCCGGCGCGCGTGGTCACGCTGACCATCAGCGACGTACCGGGCGACGACGTGAGTGTGATCGCCAGTGGCCCCACGGTGGCCGATGCGTCTACCTGCGCAGATGCTCTTGAAATACTGGGGCGGTACCGCATAGACGTGCCTGCAAGTGTTCGCACGCGACTGGAATCCGGTGCCCTAGAAACCCCGAAACCGGGCGACCCCCGCCTGGATGGCGTGCAGACGCACCTGATCGCTGCACCCCAGCAAAGCCTGGAGGCCGTAGCTGACGCAGCCCGTGCCATGGGCCTGCACGCTTATGTGCTGAGCGATGAAATCGAGGGCGAGTCCCGCGAGGTTGGCAAGGTGTTGGCCGCGTTGGCGCGTTCCACGGCCCTGGGGCGCAGCAGTTTTCAAAAACCGTGTGTGATTTTGAGTGGCGGTGAAACCACGGTTACCGTGCGTCCACGCGCACCCGGGCAAGCCAAAGGCCGGGGTGGGCGCGCTGGCGAATTTTGCATGGGTCTGGCCCAGGCTTTGCAGGGTCAGGTCGGCGTGTGGGCGCTGGCGGCCGACACCGATGGCATAGACGGGGTAGAGGACAACGCTGGCGCAGTGGTGACACCCGAGACGCTGCCTCGCGCCGAAGCACAAGGCCTGAAAATCACCGACCACTTGGCGCGCAACGACGCTTATGGGTACTTTGCCGCGTTGGGCGACTTGGTGGTCACCGGCCCCACCCACACCAACGTCAACGATTTTCGGGCTTTGCTGGTGCTGTAGGGTGGCTGTTCAGGCCAGCGCGCCCAACACCCGTTCGGCCGTGGCTGGTGCATTCATTGTCACGGTTTTGCCGTCGCCCCGCGCTTGGGCCACAGCATCGCGCAGGGCCTCCCACACGCTGATGCCCAGCATGAAAGGCGGTTCGCCCACGGCTTTGCTGCCAAACACGTTGTCTTCGCGGTTGGGTTCGGGCCACAAATCGACCTGGAGGTGGGCTGGCACGTCGCCCGTTGCAGGTATTTTGTAGGTGCTGGGGGCGTGTGTGGCCAAGTGGCCATCGGGGCGCCACACCAGTTCCTCGGTGGTCAGCCAGCCCATGCCCTGGATAAACCCCCCCTCGATCTGCCCCACGTCAATGGCAGGGTTGATGCTGTGCCCCACGTCGTGCAGGATGTCCACTGCCAGAACGCGGTTCTCGCCGGTCAGGGTGTCAATCGCCACTTCGGTGCAGGCGGCTCCGTAGGCGAAGTAATAAAACGGTCGCCCGGTGAGGGTGGTTTTGTCGTAATGAATTTTGGGCGTGCGGTAAAAGCCGTCGCTCCACAACTGGATGCGGTTGGCATAGGCCATGCCCACCACGTCGGCAAAAGCACGGGTGGTTTTGGGGGTGGCAACGCACCCCGCCCGAAACTCGACCTCGCCCGCGCCGCAACCGTCCAGACCACACACAAAAGCCGCCAGGTTCTGGCGCACATTGCGGGCGGCAAATTGGGCGGCGCGGCCGTTCAGATCGGTGCCACTGGAGGCGGCGGTGGCCGACGCATTGGGCACCCGGGCGGTGTCGCTGGCGGTGACCATCACGTTTGCAAAAGGCACGCCCAGTTCGTCGGCCACCAATTGCGCCACCTTGGTGTGCAGCCCCTGGCCCATTTCGGTGCCGCCGTGGTTCACCATCACGCTGCCGTCGGTGTAAACATGCACCAGCGCGCCGGCCTGGTTGAACAGCGTGGCGGTGAAGCTGATGCCGAACTTCACCGGCGTCAGGGCCAGCCCCCGTTTGATGACCGGGCTGTTGGCGTTCCATTGCGCCAAGGCAGCACGGCGTTCGCGGTAGCGGGCGGTGTCGGCCAAACGCGTCATCAACGGTTGCAGGATGTTGTCTTCCACCCGCATTTGGTAGTGTGTGGTGTCGCGTTTGCCGCTGGCGGTCAGGCCGGGGGGCGCGGGTTCGTCGCTGTACAGGTTGCGCAAGCGCACGTCCAGCGGGTCCAGCCCCAAGTAGCGGGCCACATCGCCCAGTATGGTTTCGATGGCGATGACGCCTTGCGGCCCGCCAAAACCGCGAAAGGCGGTGTGGCTTTGGGTGTTGGTTTTGCAGCGGTAGCTGTGGATGGCCACGTCTTGCAGAAAGTAGGCGTTGTCGCTGTGGAAAATGGCGCGGTCGGCCACGGGGCCTGACAAGTCGGCGCTGAAACCGCAGTTGGCCAGCATGGTGAGTTCCAACCCCTGCAGGCGGCCACTGTCGTCAAAGCCCACGGCGTAGTCGTAGGCAAAGGGGTGGCGTTTGCCGGTGATCAGGAAGTCGTCGTCACGGTCCAGGCGCAGCTTCACCGGGCGGCCCACTTTGTGGGCGGCCAGCGCGGCCCAGACGGCCAGGTGGCCGGCCTGGGTTTCTTTGCCACCAAAGCCACCGCCCATGCGTCGGCATTCCACCCGCACCCGGTGGTTCGCAATGCCCAGCGCGTGGGCCACCCAGTGCTGTATTTCGCCCGGGTGTTGCGTGCTGCTGTGTACCAGCCATTGCTGCTGTTCCAGCGGCACGGCGTAAGAAATCTGGCCCTCCAGGTAAAAATGTTCCTGGCCGCCCACCTCGAAGCTGCCTTGCAGCACGTGGGGGGCCGTTTTCAGGGCGTGGCTGGCATCGCCACGGGTTACATGCACCGGCGGCAGCACGTAGCTTTGTTGGGCATGGGCTTCGCGCACGCTCAGCACTGGGGGCAGGGCGTCCATGCGCTGCTCAACGCGTTGGGCCGCTCGGCGCGCGGTCACCATGTCATCGGCCACCACCAGCCCCAGCACCTGGCCGACGTGTTGCACCGTGTCCAGGGCAAAAATGGGTTCGTCGTGGGCGAATGCTGCCAACATGGGATCGCCCGGAATGTCACTTGCTGTCAACACGGCCCTCACGCCGGGCATGGCCAGTGCTTCGGTGGCGTCCAGGCCCAAGAAGCGGCCGTGGGCCACCCGGCTCAGGATAGGGGCAGCGTGCAAGGTGCCTTGCAGGGTGGGCATGTCGTCCACATAGGTGGCCGCACCCGTCAACTGGGCGCGGGCACTTTCATGGGGGTGCGGGTGGCCGCATGCGGCAACGGTGTGGGGGGTGTTCATGCGCGTTCCTCCGGCTCAGCGGCCCGTGGGGCGTGGGCGTGGGGCACCAGTGTGGGGTGCAGGGTTTCCAGGCTGACGGGGTGGCCGGTGTTGGAGCTTTCCAGCCAGGCGCGTTGCATCAGGTGGCCCAGCACTTGACGGCGGTAGGCTGCACTGGCGCGCATGTCCGAAATGGGGGTGAACTCGTCGGTCAGCACGGCACCGGCGTGGCTGGCGGTGGCGGCGTTCCACGGCTGGCCCGTCAGTGCGGCTTCGGTCAGTGGGGCGCGCACCGGGGTGGCGGCCACGCCGCCCAACCCCAGGCGGGCTTGCTTCACGGTGCCGTTTTCTATCTGCAGCGCCAGGGCCAGGCAGACGGCAGATATGTCGTCATCGAACCGTTTGGACACTTTGTAGACGCGCACCCATTCGCCATCTTTGCCCGTGCCCGTGCCTGCGTCGGGTTGGTATACCGTTGCGGCGGCAGGCACTTGGATGCACGCCAGCACTTCGTCGGCTTGCAACACGTTTTTCCGGTAGCCGGTGTAGAAATCCCGCAGGGGCAGCCTGCGTTCGACCGTTTGGTTTTGTGCCGGATCCCAGCGCGCCAGCACCACCTGCGCATCCAAAGCGAGCAGCAGCGGCATGGAGTCGCCAATCGGTGACCCGTTGGCCACGTTGCCGCCCAGGGTGCCCGCGTTGCGCACCGGCAGACCGGCAAAACGCAGCGCAAACGCCTGGAGTGGCGGGCGGTCCGCAGCCAAGGCTGCAAAGGCGTCGGTCAGTGTCGCGGCGGCGCCAATGCTCAGGTGGTGGGTGTGACGTTGAATGCGTCGCAGTTCCGCCACCCGGGTGGTGTCCAGCACTTGTTCGTATTGCTGGAACCCCTTGGTCACCCACAGCCCCACATCGGTGCAGCCCGCCACCAGCTGGGCCTTGGGGTGCTGGGCACGTGCCTGCAGCAGACCTGTCAGCGTGGTGGGCGCCAAATAAAACGGCTGATCTGCGTGACCCGGGCTGGGCTCAGCTTCAGATTCCAGGGTTTGCAGCAACGCCCGCACAGCGGCTTCGTCCTGGGGCGGCATGGGCAGCTCACCCATGGATTGCGCCGCTTCCAAAATGGGGCGGTAACCCGTGCAGCGGCACAGGTTGCCCGACAGGTCGGCCTGTGCCTGTTCGCGGGTGATGGTGCACCCTTGCCGCACGTGGTTTTGGTACATGCCGAACAGGCTCATGACAAAACCGGGGGTGCAGAAACCGCATTGCGAACCGTGCAGCTCCAACATGGCTTGCTGCGCCGGGTGCAGCCTGCCATCGGCCTGTTGCAGGTCTTCCACCGTCCACAACGCCATCCCTTGCACCGAATGCGCCAGTTTGATGCAACTGTTCACGGCCCGGTAGCGCAGGCCAACCTCATCGCGTTCGGCCACCACCACGGTACAGGCACCACAGTCGCCTTCGCCGCAGCCTTCTTTGGTGCCAGGCAGGCCCATGTCGTCGCGCAGCACCTGCAACAGCGTGCGGCTGGGTGGTACATTGGCTATCGAAACCCGTTGGCCATGTTTTACAAAAGTCAGCGGCTGGGAAGGTGGAGTGTGTGTCATGCGCGCAAGAGTAGCTGTGTTGCGTGGTGTGCAATATATGTGTCATCGTATCGTCCCAATGGCAAAGCAGGTATGAAAGACCAAACGCTTTTCGACAAGATAGACCTCCATCTCATCAGGGTCTTGCATACCGTGCTTACCGAACGCAGTGTTTCCCGGGCCGCCATGCGCCTGGGCATGTACCAGCCCGCCGTCAGTGCAGCGTTGCGGCGTTTGCGTGACATGTCGGGCGATCCGTTGCTGGTGCGCTCGGGAGCAGGCATGGTGCCCACAGCAGTGGCTTTGCGCATGGTGGAGCCCGCAGCCAACATACTGCGCAGCGCCGAGGTGCTGTTTTCCGATGCGCGGGCGTTCAACCCCGCCACCGCGCGCCACACCTTCAGCCTGGCCGCCAGCGATTACCTCGACCCGGATTTTTTGCCTCGTTTGGTGGCGCACATCAAGGCGCAAGCGCCGTTGTGTCCGATCGATATCCAGTCGCTGTCGGCCGATTCCGATTACCACCGCCGCCTGGCCCAGGGGGAATGCGACGTGGTGGTAGGCAACTGGCCACGCCCACCTGAAGACTTGCACCTGGGTCGCTTGTTCGGTGACGAGGTGGTGTGTCTGGTGTCCAACAACCACCCGGCTGTGCGCCGGGGCTGGGATTTGGAGTCGTGGCTGCAGGCCGACCACATCGCGCCCGCCGCCACCCACCCGGGTGCCCGTGGCGTGATTGACGACCACCTCAACAGCCTGGGGTTGGTGCGCAACATCACCACACGGTGCCCGCACTTTGGTTTGATTCCGGCCATGGTGGCGTCCAGCCTGTTGGTGCTCACCACCGGCCGGCAGTATTGCGAACGCTTCACCTCGCATTTGCCTCTGACGCTGCTGCCTTCGCCTGTGCCGTTTCCACGCATGATGTATTACCAACTGTGGCACGAGCGCACGCACGCCTCGCCCGCAGCCCAGTGGTTGCGCGAAGCCATCAAAACCGTTGCCATGCAGCTCAAAAAAACACCCCCCGGGTCGGGCTTGTCTGCCACAGACGTGCCCGACAATGCTTGCCAGGGCAACCCGCCCACCACCCATTGAGTCGCCCATGAATGCTCCGCCACGCTTGCAGCTCACCCAGATCACCAAACGCTATCCCGGGGTGGTGGCCAACGACGGTGTTTCCCTGACGGTCGCACCCGGTACCGTTCACGCGGTGCTGGGCGAAAACGGGGCGGGCAAGTCCACCCTCATGAAAATCATCTACGGTGCCGTCAAGCCGGATGACGGGGCGGTGCTGTTCAATGGCAAGCCGGTGCACATACGCAATCCGCAAGAGGCGCGGGCCCTGGGTATCAGCATGGTGTTTCAGCATTTCAGTCTGTTCGAGACTTTGACGGTCGCTGAAAACGTGTGGCTGGGCCTGGACAAAACCCTGAGCCTGCCAGAGGTGAGCGAAAGCATTGCCCTCAAGGCCAAGGAATACGGCCTGGACATCGACCCCGCGCGGCCGGTGCATTCGCTGAGCGTGGGCGAAATGCAGCGGGTTGAAATCATCCGGGCGTTGCTGACCCAACCGCAGCTCCTGATTCTGGACGAACCCACCTCGGTGCTGACCCCACAGGCCGTGGAAAAACTCTTTGTCGTGTTGCGCAAGCTGGCAGAAGAGGGGTGCAGCATTTTGTACATCAGCCACAAGCTGCACGAAATCCGGGAACTGTGCAGCGATTGCACCGTCATGCGCGGCGGCAAGGTCACTGGGGTGTGCGACCCCCGGCAGGAAAGCAACGCCTCGCTCAGCCGTTTGATGATCGGGGCCGAACCCCCGGCACTGGCGGCGCGTGAATACGCCCCGGGCCACACCGTGCTGGAGGTGAAGAGCCTGTCCTTGCCCAGCGCCGACCCCTTTGGCACCTCGCTGGTGGATGTGGCCCTGACCGTGAAGGCGGGCGAGGTGGTCGGCATCGCTGGCGTGTCGGGCAACGGCCAGGCCGAACTGCTGCAGGTGCTGTCGGGCGAAAACCCGACCGCGCCGGTGGGCAGCATTGCGGTGACTGGGCAGGATGTGTCGCGCCTGAGCCCGGCCCGCCGTCGCAAATGGGGCCTGCATTTTGTGCCGGAAGAACGCCTGGGCCGGGGCGCCGTGCCGACACTGAGCCTGGCCCACAACCTGTTGTTGTCGCGCCGCGATGCCGTGGGTCGTTTCGGCTGGCTGCGTTTGAAGGCCTTGCGCCAGCAGGCCCAAGGCATCATCGCCACCTACAAAGTCAAGGCCAACGGCCCCGATGCCGTGGCCAAATCCCTGTCGGGGGGCAACTTGCAAAAGTTCATTGTGGGTCGGGAAATCGAAGCCCGTCCCAAGCTGTTTGTGGTCAGCCAGCCCACCTGGGGCGTGGATGTGGGCGCCTCGGCCCAGATACGCAGCGAAATCCTGAAGCTGCGCGACGCAGGGTGCGCCGTGCTGGTGGTGAGCGAGGAACTGGACGAATTGTTTGAAATCAGCGACCGGCTGTACGTGATCGCCAAGGGGCGCTTGTCCCCCACGGTGATGCGCGCGCAAGCCACGGTGGCACAAATCGGGGCCTGGATGTCGGGCTTGTGGGAGGGCGCACATGCTCAAACTTGAAGTTCGGCCGCAGCCGTCGCCCTGGTGGAGCTACGCCTCGCCGGTGTTGGCTCTGGTCATCACGGTGGTCATTGGCGTTACCCTGTTCGCTGCGCTCGGCAAAGACCCCGTGCGCGGTTTGCAAGTGTTCTTTTGGGACCCCATCAAAACCCCCTACGCCGTGGGCGAACTCATGGTCAAGGCCACGCCCCTGCTGTTGATCGCGCTGGGGCTGGCGGTGTGTTTTCGTTCCAATGTCTGGAACATCGGTGCAGAGGGCCAGTTTGTCGTCGGCGCGATTGCGGCGGGTGGCGTGGCCTTGCTGGCGGACAAAACCACGGGTGGCTGGGTTGTTCCGGCGATCCTGTTGGCCGGTGTGTTGGGCGGCATGTTGTGGGCCGGTGTGGTGGCATTGCTGCGCGACAAGTTCAACGCCAGCGAAATCCTGGTCAGCCTGATGCTGGTCTATGTGGCGGTGCAGCTGCTGAACTACCTGGTCTACGGCCCCTGGAAAGACCCGTTGGGCTACAACTTCCCGCAAACCAAAACCTTTGAGGCGGTCACGCAGATTCCCAAACTGATGCAAGGCTCGCGGGTGAACGCCGGCTTGGTGCTTGCGTTGGCCGGGGTGGCAGCGGTGTGGGTGTACCTGTTCAGAACCTATTCCGGGTTTGCCCAGCAGGTGGGCGGTTTGGCCCCTGCCGCTGCACGCTACGCCGGTTTTTCCTCGCGCCGTGCGCTGTGGGCGGCGTTGCTGGTGTCTGGGGGCATGGCCGGGCTGGCCGGGGCGGTGGAAGTCGCTGGCCCGATCGGCCAGCTCACGCCTTTCGTACCCGCCGGTTACGGTTTTGCGGCCATCATTGTGGCTTTTGTGGGGCGCTTGCACCCGGTGGGCATTGTGTTCTCTGCTGTATTGATGAGCATGTTCTATATCGGTGGTGAGTTGGCCCAATCCCGTCTGGGGCTGCCCAAGTCCATCACCGGCGTGTTCCAGGGCCTGCTGTTGTTCGCCCTGCTGGCCTGTGACACCCTGATTGCCTACCGTGTGAAGTGGGGGAAATAATGGAATCAACCGCGCTCTTGCTGGCCGCTTCGTTGAACGCTGGCACCGTGCTCGCCATAGCGGCCCTGGGCCTGCTGATCAACGAAAAAGCGGGCATCGTCAACTTGGGTGCCGAAGGCATGATGCTGTGTGCCGCCCTGGCGGGTTTTGCCACAGTGGTGGGCACACAAAGCACGTTTTTGGGCCTGGTGGCCGGTATGGTGGCCGGTGCGGTGTTGGCGCTGGTGTTTGGGTTGCTGGTGATCTGGCTCAACACCAACCAGTACGCCACCGGCCTGGCGCTCAGCCTGTTCGGGGCCGGTTTTTCGGCCTTTGCGGGCACCCGGTTTGTGCAGGAAAAACTGCCCGAACAAGCCCAATTCGCCATCCCCGTTTTGTCCGATATTCCGTTCCTGGGCAATGCGTTCTTCAAGCACCACCCCATGGTCTATGCCGCTGTCGGCATTGCCCTGGGGTTGATTTGGTTTCTGTACCGCACCCGTGCCGGTTTGGTGCTGCGCAGCGTGGGCGAAAGCCCCGAATCCGCGCATGCTCTGGGCTACCCCGTGCGCCGCATCCGCTTGCTGGCCGTGGCGGCCGGGGGGGCCTTGTGCGGTCTGGCCGGGGCCTATGTGTCCACGGTGTACACGCCGCTGTGGGTCGAGGGCATGATCGCTGGCAAGGGATGGATTGCCCTGGCTTTGACCACGTTTGCCACCTGGCGCCCGGCACGGGTATTGCTGGGGGCCTATTTGTTCGGTGGCGTGACCATGCTGCAGTTTCACCTGCAGGGCATGGGGGTGGATGTGCCCAGTCAGTTCTTGACCATGCTGCCTTACCTGGCCACAGTGATCGTTTTGGTACTGATTTCGCGAAACCCGCAATGGATACGCGTTAATATGCCAGCTTCGATTGGCAAACCCTTTTACCCAGGGTCTTGAAGGGTGGCCGTTACCGGTTTCGTCTGCTGTTGGTGATTGTTTTCAAGGAGTCCTTATGACAAATCTGCACAAACGTTCGTGGCTGAAAGTGGTGGCACTTTCCGCCGTTGCTGTGGCCACGCTGGCCGCTTGCGGTAAAAAAGAGGAACCCGCTGCGGCTGCCCCGGCTGCCGCGCCGGCACCTGCCAAGCCAGAGCCGCTGAAGGTGGCTTTTGCCTATGTGGGCCCCGTGGGCGACGGTGGCTGGACCTTCGCACACGACAACGGGCGCAAGGCCGTAGAAGCCGAATTTGGCGACAAGGTGAAAACCAGCTTTGTCGAAAACGTGCCCGAAAGCGCCGATGCCGAACGTGTAATTCGCGACCTGGCCAGCCAGGGCAACAAGGTGGTGTTTGGCACGACCTTTGGCTACATGGAGCCCATGCTCAAAGTGGCCCCGGAATTCAAAGACGTGAAATTTGAGCATGCCACCGGCTACAAAACCGCCGACAACATGCGCACCTACGACAGCCGCACCTACGAAGGCGCGTACATGGCCGGCATCATCGCGGGCAGCATGACCAAGTCCAACACCCTGGGCGTGGTGGCGTCCATTCCAATCCCCGAGGTGATCCGCAACATCAACAGCTTCACGCTGGGGGCGCAGTCGGTCAACCCCAAAGTCAAGACCAAAGTGGTGTGGGTGAACGGTTGGTTCGACCCACCGAAAGAAACCGAAGCAGCCACCTCGTTGATCAACGGTGGTGCGGACGTGCTGATGCAGAACACCGATTCGTCGGCTGTGCTGCAAACCGCCGAGAAACTGGGCAAGCGCGCCTTCGGCTGGGACAGCGACATGACCGCCTACGGCCCCAAAGCCCACCTGGGTTCGGCCGTCATCAACTGGGGGCCATACTACAAAAAGGCCGTGGGTGATGCGCTCAATGGCACCTGGAGCACCGGCAAAGCGTGGTGGGGCGTGAAAGAAGGCGCCATCGACATGGTTTCCATGGCTGAAGACGTGCCCGCCGAAGTCAAGGCCAAGGTAGAAACCGTCAAAGCCGGTTTGAAAGACGGCAGTTTTGCCATTTGGAAAGGCCCGTTGAAAGACCAGGCCGGCAAAGAGGTGCTGGCCAAAGACGCCGTGGCCGATGACGCCTTCCTGGGCGGTATCAAGTTCTACGTCAAAGGCGTGGAAGGCAAAGTGCCCAACTGATCGGACCTGCATGTTCGTTTAGAAAGGCCCGGTCCGCTCAAAGCGTATCGGGCTTTTTTTGTGCAGCCCAGGAGACACCCCATGTTCAAAGTTCCGCACATCACCCCAGAGCGTTTGCCCGACGTGCTGCGCCGCATGCCCAAGGCCGAGCTGCACATCCACATCGAAGGTTCGCTGGAGCCCGAACTGATTTTCCAGCTGGCCCAACGCAACGGGCTCACGCTGCCTTACCCGAGCGTGGAGGCCTTGCGCGCCGCCTATGCCTTCACGGACTTGCAAAGTTTTCTGGACATTTACTACGCCGGAGCCAGCGTCCTGTTGACCGAGCAGGACTTTTACGACATGGCGTGGGCCTATTTGCAGCGTGCTGCTGCCGAGCATGTGCTGCACACCGAAATCTTTTTCGACCCACAAACCCACACCGCGCGCGGGGTGCCCATGGCGCTGGTGGTGGGCGGTTTGCAAAGGGCCTGCGTCGACGCCCGCGAGCAGCTGGGTGTGAGTGCGTCGCTGATCATGTGTTTTTTGCGCCACCTCAGCGAAGAGGATGCCTTTGCCACAGTCGAAGCCATATTGCCTCACCGGCAACACATCGTGGGTGTCGGGCTGGATTCCAGCGAGGTGGGGCACCCGCCCGAGAAATTCGCACGGGTGTTTGCGCTGTGCCGCACCTTGGGCCTGCACGTGGTGGCCCACGCAGGTGAAGAGGGGCCGCCCGCTTACGTCTGGGGTGCGTTGGATGGGTTGATGGCCGAACGCATCGACCACGGCGTGCAAGCCTTGCAAGACGCCCGGTTGGTGCAACGCCTGGCCGATCAACAGGTGCCCCTGACCGTGTGCCCACTGTCCAATGTGAAATTGAAAGTGTTCGGTACGCTGGCCGAGCATAACCTGCCGAAAATGTTGGATGCCGGGCTCTGTGTCACCCTCAATTCAGACGATCCGGCTTATTTTGGTGGCTACTTGAACGACAACTTCGTGCAAACCTTTGCCGCCCTGGGCCTCGGCATCAAGCACGCCTACCAACTGGCTTACAACAGTTTTGAAGCCAGCTTTGTGGACGTGCCCACCAAGCGGGCGTGGCAGCACCAACTCAAGGTCTACGTGGAAGCGTTGCGAGAGCATGACTGAAGCCGGTTGAGCCAACCCACTGGGCCAGTTCAGGGCAGCGTGCTGTAACTGAGCGCCAGCTCCAGAAAATCGGTCACGGGCACCTCACGGCCCAGTTCATCCGCCAGCACCGCAGCCACGGCCGGAGCAGCTTGGGCTGCCGCGTTAGCATCCAGGAACAGCAGGCGGTTGCGCCGCGCCAGCACGTCTTCCACGGTTCGCGCGTATTCAAATCGCGCGGCAAAACGCACCATCGCCTCGGTCAATCCGGGTGCCAGCCAGTGGTCGTTGCCCGGCAGCTGGTGCAACAGCGCCTGTTCGGTGCCATAAACATGCGGGCCTGGGGGGGCGCTCAGTGGTGTGCAGGATTGCCCCGGGGCGGGAGCACCGACCAGAGCGTGCCGCGCCGTGTCAGGTGCGGGCAATGGGGGTAACAAGCCTGCGGTTTGGCAGCGGGCCAGCACGTCTTCGGCCATGGCCCGGTAGGTGGTCCATTTGCCGCCCGTGACCGTGACCAGCCCCGATGGGCTGATGTTCACCGTGTGTTCCCGACTCAGGCCTTGGGTGGGGGTGTCGTCGACGCTGGTTTTGACCAACGGGCGCAATCCCACCCACGCACTGCGCACGTCCCCGCGCTGGGGCGCGCGCACCAGGTAGCGCGCCGACTCGTTCAGTATGAACGCCACCTCTTGTGCAAAGGGCCTCGGTTCCCGGGGCAAGTCGTGGCACGGTGTGTCGGTGGTGCCCAAAATCACCTTGCCCAGCCAGGGCACGGCAAACAGCACCCGCCCGTCGGCTGTTTTGGGCACCAGCAAGGCGTGGTGGCCGGGCAGAAAATCCCGGTCCACCACCAAATGCACCCCCTGGCTCGGTGCCACTATCGGCTTGTTGGGGCGATCGCAAGCAGCGTTGTCCAGTTCACGCAGGGCATCCACCCACACACCGGTGGCGTTCACCACACACCGGGCCCGCAAGTCGAAACGGCGTGCACTTTCCTGGCTGCGGCACCGCAAGCCGGCCAAACGGCCTTGTTCGTGGATGAACCCCGTGGCTTCGCAGTGGTTCACCACCAGGGCGCCTCGGGCCGCAGCCGTGCGCGCCAGAGCCAAGGCCAGACGGGCGTCGTCAAACTGCCCGTCCCAGTATTTCACGCCGCCGCGCAAATCGGTTGTGTTGACGCCGGGCAAGCAGGCACGGGTTTCGTCGGCATCCAAGAACGCGGTGGCTCCCAGCCCCGCTTTGCCGGCCAATACATCGTAGGCTTTCAGTCCCGCCCCATAAAACGGCGTTTCCCACCAACGGTAAGCGGGCATCACAAATGGAAGAGGTTGAGCCAGGTGTGGCGCGTTGTGTAGCAGGTTGGCGCGTTCGTGCAAGGCTTCGTGGACCAAAGCAATATTGCCTTGCGCCAGGTAGCGCACCCCACCATGCACCAGCTTGGTGGACCTTGACGAAGTGCCTTTGCCAAAGTCATGCGACTCCACCAGCACCACACTCAAGCCGCGCAGCGCCGCATCGAGCGCCACCCCCAGCCCTGTGGCGCCTCCACCAACAATGGCCAGGTCATACTCGGTGGGCTCGCCCAGCCGCGCCTCCAGCTGGTCACGCGGTGTGGGCAGGGGGTCAGGGCAGCCCATCGGACTTTTTGCTCATTTCGCGTCGCATGGCCTTGCGCACCTCTGCTGCTGCGTGGCGGCGCTTTTCCTCCGGTGTGAAGGGGCGCAAAGGCGCAATGGTTTTGGGCTTGCCGTCGTCGCCAACCGCCACCATGGTGAAAAAGCAGCTGTTCACGTGCCGCTTTTCCTGGGTTCTGATGTTCTCGGCAATCACTTTGATGCCGATTTCCATAGACGAATTGCCGGTGTGGTTGACGGACGCCAGGAAGGTGACCAGTTCGCCCACATGGATGGGTTGCCGAAACACCACTTGGTCAACGCTCAGGGTGACCGCATAAGTGCCTGCATAGCGACTGGCACAGGCATAAGCCACCTGGTCGAGCAGCTTCAGGATGGTGCCGCCGTGGACATTTCCCGAGAAGTTGGCGGTGTCGGGCGTCATCAGCACGGTCATGCTCAATTGGTGTGCAGGCAGTTCCATAAAGTGGCTTTCAAATGGCAAGGTTGCCGATGGTATGTCATTTGGGCGACATTCCTGCAACCCGGTGCATAAGCCCTGTTCGGACCTGCCGCCCCGTTTTACGCGTTAGAGTGTCGGAATGCCTGTTCATTACGCCCGTTTTCTCACAGGACGGCAACGCACGGTTGCCGCCAATCGCCAGTTGGGCTGCGTGCTCGCGTTTGTGGCCGGTGCCATCAATGCAGGGGGCTTTTTGGCGGTTCAGCAATACACCTCGCACGTCACAGGCATGGTGTCTGCCTTGGCCGACAACCTGGCGTTGGGGCGTTTGGGCTTGGTGGTCGATGGCGTGGTGGCAGTGTTGGCCTTTTTGTTGGGCGCCATGTGCTGTGCTGTGATGGTGAACTTTGCCCGCCGCAAGGCCATGTCCAGCGAATACGCATTGCCTCTGTTGCTGGAATCGGGTTTGATTTTGTGTTTTGGCCTGTTGGGCGCACGCATGGCGCATTTTGAGGGTTTGTTGATACCGTTCACCGTGGTGCTGCTGTGTTTCATCATGGGCTTGCAAAACGCCATCGTCACCAAGCTGTCCAACGCCGTGATACGCACCACCCACATGACAGGCATCGTCACCGACCTGGGCATCGAGCTGGGCAAGCTGGTGTATTGGAACCGGGAACAGGGTGCGCCGCATGCGGTGCGTGCCGACCGAGAACGTCTGTGGGTGCTGGGCAGCCTGCTGGGCAGCTTTTTGCTGGGGGCCGTAACCGGGGCGTTTGGTTTCAAGCACCTGGGCTACAGTTTCACCGTGCCAATTGCGGTGTTGTTGACCGTGCTGGCGGTGGTGCCCGCTTGGGACGACTTGAGGGCTGTTCGTCCCCGGATGTGAGGTGCACACCTTGGCGGAAGCTCAGGGATTCGAACCCTGGAACCCTTGCGGGTTGCCGGTTTTCAAGACCGGTGCAATCGACCACTCTGCCAAGCTTCCTGATTCGATCCGCGCTGGCTTGCCCTTGCAATAAAGCAGGCTGTCGTGGACCACAGGGGGCAGATTCTAGCACCGCACAAGGCCAGCTTTCGGCTCATGCAGGCAGGCCCGCTGAAATGGGACAATCCTTTTTCCCTCCACAAAACCCAGCCCCATGACCCCACCCAACAAGAATGTACTTTGGATCGGTGCAGGCGCGTTGCTGGTTTTGTCCGTGCTGTTGTACCTGCGGTTCGATCTGGGAAACCTGCTGACGCTGGAGCAATTGCGGGCCAGCCGTCATGCTTGGGAGGCCATCTACCAGGCCCAACCCGTGACGACACTTCTTGTTTTCTGGGCAGGGTATGTGGTGGCCACTGCGCTGTCGTTTCCCGGGGCTGCGGTGCTGACATTGGCCGCCGGGGCGTTGTTCGGTTTTTGGGTGGGCTTGGTGGTGGTGTCGTTTGCCTCCAGCCTGGGGGCTCTGCTGGCCTTTTGGGCCGCCCGCTATTTGCTGCGGGACGCGGTTCAGGCGCGTTTTGGCAAAGTGCTGGCCCCCATCAACGACGGAATGCAGCAAGACGGTGTTTTCTACCTGTTTACCCTGCGTTTGATGCCGGTGTTCCCGTTCTGGCTGATCAATTTGCTGATGGGGTTGACGCCCATCGGGGCCGCGCGTTTCTATGGGGTCAGCCAGGTGGGCATGCTCGCAGGCACTGCCGTGTATGTGAACGCAGGCACGCAACTGGCGGGCATCAACTCCGCCGCCGACGTCCTGTCTCCGGGGTTGCTGGGCAGTCTGCTGCTGTTGGGTTTGTTCCCCTGGGTGGTAAGGGCCGCAATCGGGTGGGTTCGACAGAGGCAGGTTTATGCCTCATGGGCACGGCCCGCCCGGTTTGACCGCAATTTGGTGGTCATAGGTGCTGGCGCTGGCGGACTGGTTTCGGCCTACATGGCTGCGGCCGTGAAAGCCAAGGTCACATTGGTCGAGGCACACCAAATGGGGGGCGACTGCCTGAACCAAGGCTGCGTGCCCAGCAAGGCACTGATACGTTCGGCCAAAGTGGCGCAACAACTGCGCAAGGCCAGTGAACTGGGAATGACCGAAGTGACCGGGCGGGTCGATTTTGCCGCTGTGATGGACCGGGTGCGGGCGGTTGTGCGCGCCATCGAACCCCACGATTCGGTGGAGCGCTACACACAATTGGGGGTGGAAGTGCTGCGTGGGCATGCACGCATCGTGTCACCCTGGGCTGTGGAGGTGACTCTGGCCGATGGCACGCAACAAACCTTGACCACCCGCAACATCGTGATCGCCACCGGCGCCCGCCCGTGGGTGCCTCCTATTCCCGGTTTGCAAGAGGCGGGTTGCCTGACCAGCGACACCGTGTGGGAACTGACCGAGCTGCCCCGGCGCTTGTTGGTGCTGGGTGGTGGGCCGATTGGGTGTGAATTGGCGCAAAGTTTCGCCCGTCTGGGCAGCCAGGTTACCCAAGTGGAAATGGCCCCACGCGTGTTGGTGCGTGAAGACCCCGAAGTGAGCGACACGGTGGCTGCGTCACTGCGTGCAGATGGCGTGGTGGTGTTGGTCGGGCACCGTGCCCTCCGGGTCGAGTGCGTGAATGGCGAAAAACACCTGATTGCCCAAGGCAGCGATGGCGAGGTGGCCATTGCATTTGATCAGCTGCTTTGCGCTGTGGGGCGCAGCCCCCGAACCACGGGTTTCGGTTTGGAAGCGTTGGGCGTGCCGTTGACCGATCGCAACACACTGGAGACCAACGCCTACTTGCAGACCCGGTACCCCAACATTTACGCCGTGGGCGATGTGGCCGGCCCCTACCAATTCACCCACACGGCGGCGCACCAAGCCTGGCACGCCGCCATCAACGCCCTGTTTGGACGCTTCAAAAAGTTCAAGGTGAACTATTCCGTGGTTCCTTGGGCCACCTTCACCGACCCCGAGGTGGCACGCGTGGGCCTGTCCGAAAACGAAGCCCGAGAGCAGGGCGTTGCCTGCGAAGTCACTCGCTACGACCTGGGTGATTTGGACCGCGCCATTGCGGACGGGGTGGCACGTGGTTTTGTCAAGGTGCTGACCGCACCGGGGCGGGACAAGATTCTGGGCGCCACGATTGTGGGCGAACATGCTGCCGACCTGCTGCCCGAATTTGTGTTGGCCATGAAGCATGGCTTGGGTCTGAACAAAATCCTGGGAACTATACACACCTATCCCACGCTGGCCGAAGCCAACAAATACGCCGCAGGCACCTGGAAGCGGGCGCACGCGCCAAAACGCGTGTTGGGTTGGCTGCAGCGCTACCACGACTGGGAGCGCAAGGCGTGAAGCCCTGCCCACGACTGGCATCCATTCCCCGTTTGATGCGGGGTTTGACATGCATCAAATCCCAAGGCCCTTTATGACGGTTTTGTAATCTGCGGGTCATGTAAAGCGGGGTTCGACCGCCTACAGTGAAAGGCAGTGACAGTTCAGACAGCCTGCTGATTTTGGGGCCACCACTTTCGCAAGATGTTCCTGTCACGGCCGCCCAGGCGGCCTTGCTTTGTCACAAGGAGAATGCCATGTTCAAGCTGTCCACAATCGTTGCAGCCGCTGTGTTGTCTGGGGGCGCAATGAGCGCCATTGCCCAAACCACCCCGGCTGACCACACCCAACATCACGCAGCGGATACAACCCCAGCCGCCCAAAGTGCCGCGGTGCCCGCTGCCGGCGACCGCACGGTGTCGATGGAGAAGCAGATGCAAACCATGAGGGTCATGCGCGAAAAGCTCGCTGCTGCCAAAACACCCGAAGAGCGCAAAGCCGTCATGTCTGAACACATGAAGACCATGCAGGAAAGCATGGCCATGATGGACAAGATGAAGTCCCCGAGTGGGGGAATGGGGATGACGCCCATGATGGAAGGCACGCACCAGCACCACCAGATGATGGAAATGCGCATGGAGATGATGGAGTCGATGATGCGCATGATGATGGATCGCATGCAGTGAGTGCTGCCAGCGCATGCCTCAGTGGCGTTGGACGACGGCAGTAACGGATGAGCCTCAGCACGAAGTCCGTCAGGCTGTACCTAACCCCGGCAAACCAAAGCGGTGCGCTTGGCACAGAGGGTATGGTCATCGGCGCTGATAAGCCCGAACACTTCGTCGTGTCCGGGCTCGGAAAGCAGCTCATCAATTTGCCTACTTCTTGAGCTTTCTGCTCAACGCTCTCGCGAGCGCCTCCGCAGCCGCCGACAGGCGCTCTACGGTCGACTGGTAAACGACCCCGTCCTCGCGCTTACCGCGTCAGGACTGACAACCTGATGCTTAGGCACATGAAGCGGCTACCGAAAGCCTGCATTCAATTGGCGGTGGAAGCACTTGCGTTATAGGCACAGAGCAGGCACCAGGACGGATTTGAAAGACAAATGAAAAACGACCTACAGCCTTGTGAGCTGTAAGTCGTTGTTTTTTATGGTCGGCGTGGCGGGATTCGAACTCGCGACCCCTTGCACCCCATGCAAGTGCGCTACCAGGCTGCGCTACACGCCGAAGACCGCTATTGTAGCCTGAAAATGGGCATTTTTTGGGGTGGGTTCAAACGTTTGTGTGCGATTCGGTCAACAGCTTTTTGATGGCTTCAAGCTCCATGCGAACGCTGGCCCAGTCTGCCAGGGGCGAGAGGGGGTTGGGCGTCTCAGGGGCTTCGGGCCAGGTGTCTTCCAGGGTGTCTGTTTGCGGATCTTTGGTGCCTTTGGCCTGTTGTTGCAGTTCCTGCAACTTGTTGCGGGCCCCGTTGATGGTGAAGCCCTGGTCATACAGCAACTCACGGATGCGCCGAATCATCAGCACTTCGTGGTGCTGGTAGTAGCGGCGATTGCCGCGTCGTTTCATGGGGCGCAGCTGGGTGAATTCCTGTTCCCAGTAGCGCAGCACATGCGGTTTGACGCCGCACAACTCGCCCACCTCGCCTATGGTGAAATAGCGTTTGGCCGGAATGGAGGGGAGGTTGGATTCCATGGAATCAAAGCGTTACAGGGTAAACCCCTGAATCTACTCCAACTTGGCCGCGGTTGCAAAGGGTGTGCGTGAATATTGAACGGCAAATGGGATGAAGGTCAACTCTTGGGGGTTTGCATGGTGTCCCATGCCTTCAGGGCTTCGGCTGCGTACATCAGCGACGGGCCGCCACCCATGTACACGCAAACGGCCAGCATCTCCTCCAATTCCGGGCGGCTGGCCCCCAGTTTTTGCAGCGCCTTCACGTGAAAGCCGATGCAGCCCGAGCAATGTTGGCTCACGCCAATGGCCAGGGCAATCAGTTCTTTGTGTTTGGCGCTGATGGCGCCTTCTGCCATCGATGCCTGTGCCAGTTGTGCGAAGCCCTTCATGGCCTCGGATTGTGATTTTCGGAATGGTCCCAGGTTCTCGTTGATGTTTTGAACCAAACCGGGGTGGTCAAATGTGCTCATTTCTTCATTCCTTTGAGTTTTATAACCCTTGGGAGTATGAGATGAGCGGCAGTTCAGAGGTTTGATGCAGATCAGCGTTGGGGCAAGGGGCGCACCACCACGGGGTGATTCCACAGGGCAGAAATCACCTGTGTCGCTTGTGCGGGAGAGCCGCTGGTCCAAAAATCAGTGGGGCCCGGTGCGTCGATGGCAGGGGCGATGAGGTCGGCGGCTTGAAGTCTGCGCTGCAGTTCGCGTGCCACCGCGGCCGCGGGGTCGATCAACCGCACTTGTGGGCCGGCCAGGTTGGCAATCACCGGCGCCAGGAACGGGTAGTGCGTACAACCCAGCACCAAGGTGTCAACGTTTTGGTTCAGCAAAGGGCGGATGTATTGCGCCACCTGTTCGCGTGTGGCAGGGCTTTCAAGTTGAGCGCTTTCCACCAGTTCCACCCAGCCCGGGCAAGCCTGTGTGATGACGCGCACACCTTGTCCGTGTTGTTCTATCAGCCGCGCCAGGCCCGGGCTTTGAACCGTCAGTCGGGTGGCCAATACCCCCACAACGCCGGTCCGCGTGGCGGCAGCGGCGGGTTTCACGGCGGGTTCTATGGCCACAATGGGCAACATGGGAAACTGTTCGCGCAATTGCTGTATGACCAGCCCAGTGACGGTGTTGCAAGCTACCACCACCGCTTTGACGCCCTGGCTTGCCAGAAACGTCACGACCGCATGTGCGCGGGCTGCGATGAAGTCACTGCTTTTGTCGCCGTAAGGCGCATGGCCCGAGTCAGCCACATAAACCAGGTGTTCGTGTGGCAAGGCAGCCCGAATTTCCTTCAATACCGACAGCCCGCCCACGCCCGAGTCAAACACGCCTATGGGCGCGTCGCGCAAGGCCGAGCGTGGGGTGGTCGGGGTCATCCGGCCAGGGCGGCTTTGACGGCGGCAGACACCTGGCCCATGTCCGCCTTGCCTGCCAGAGCCGCCTTGGCGGCGGCCATGAGTTTGCCCATGTCGCTGCCATTGGGCGCGCGTCCCAGTTTCTGGCCGATGCTGGCGACAATGCCCTGGATGGCTGCCGCAATTTCGTCGCCTGACAGGCGTTGGGGCAGGTAAGCTGTCAACACGGCTGCCTCGGCCTTTTCCTTGTCTGCCAGATCGGTGCGTCCGGCCTGTTCAAACGCGGCAATCGAGTCTTTGCGTTGCTTGAGCAGTTTGTCGACCACCGCCACCACGGCCACATCGTCCAGGGTGATGCGTTCGTCCACTTCTTTTTGTTTGATGGCGGCCAGCAGCATGCGGATGGTGCCCAGGCGGTCGCTGTCCTTGGCACGCATGGCGGTTTTCATGTCTTCGGTGATTTGGTCTTTGAGTGCCATGGTGTGTGTATCAAATAAGGGGAAATCTTACAGGGCAAAAACAACAAAGCCCGCTTGAGCGTCCTCAAACGGGCTGTGGGTGTGGGGCCGAGGGCCGCACACGGCGCAAGGCCTGAGATCAGTACAGGCGCTTGGGCAGCTGCATCGAGCGCACGCGCTTGTAATGGCGCTTGACGGCGGCAGCTTTTTTGCGCTTGCGCTCGGCGGTGGGCTTTTCGTAGAACTCGCGGGCGCGCAGATCGGTCAGCAGGCCGAGCTTTTCAATGGTGCGCTTGAAGCGGCGCAGGGCCACGTCGAAGGGTTCGTTGTCTTTAACGCGAATGGTGGTCATTAGCTAATGGTTTCCAAAATGCGCCGCGCCGGTGTTGTGGGAAGATCGGGCCCACCACCCGGGCTGCGGCAGTTGTTCCCCGTCATCAAGCTGATCAGGCAGACGGGGGTTTGCCAGCAAAGCCTTGGATTATAGCGCGGTGTTTTCCATGTGTTTGGAGAGTTTGATGTTTGAGTCTGCAGAAATTGGTCATGCCATCGATAAAAAAGAGTTCAAACGGGAGGCGCCACTGTTGCGCCAGGCTTTGTTGAACGCGCAATACGAGTTGCTGCAACAAGGCAAGCACGCGGTGGTGATTTTGGTCAACGGGGTGGACGGTGCGGGCAAGGGAGAAACGGTGAACGTGCTCAACGAGTGGATGGACCCGCGCCACATCCGTACCGAGGTGTTTGGCCCCATGACGGATGAAGACCGCCGTCACCCCGAGTTGTTTCGGTTTTGGCAGGTGTTGCCGCCCAAGGGGCACATCGGCATTTTGTTTGGGTCGTGGTACACCGATCCCATTTCAGCGCAGGTGCTTGGGCAGGAAAAACATGAGCATTTTGAACACCGACTGGAACGCATACGGCAATTTGAACGCATGCTGGCCGCCGAAGGTGTGGTGTTGCTGAAACTGTGGTTTCATTTGAGCAAAAAGGCGGCCAAAGCGCGGTTCAAGCTGTTGGAAAGCGACCCCAAAACCGCATGGCGCGTGACCCGGCTGGAGTGGGACGGCCTCAAGCAATACGACACGTTGGTGCGTGTAAGCGACGAGGCCTTGCGCAAAACCACATTGGGTGAAGCCCCCTGGCATGTGATTGAGGGGACCGATCCGAACTACCGTTACCTGACTGCGGGGCGTTTGCTGTTGAATGCATTGCAGCAATCCCATCTGGTCCCGAATGCGGGCCAATCACAGGCGCACGCGTCGGCGGCGTCGCAACCCAAGCCAGAGGCGATGGATGGCGGCACTTTGCTCAAAGCCCAGGACTACAGCCGCCACCTGGGCCGCAAAACCTACGAGGCGCGCCTGGAAGACTTGCAAGGTCGCCTGAACGCCCTGAGCCGCCACCCGCGCATGGGCAAAAAGTCGGTGGTGGTGGTGTTTGAAGGGGCCGATGCCGCGGGCAAAGGCAGCACCATACGGCGCATCACCCAGGCGCTGGATGCCCGCTTTTACCGGGTCATTCCGATCGCTGCGCCGAATGAAAACGAACGTGCACAACCCTACTTGTGGCGGTTTTGGCGTTACATGCCGCGCCATGGCCATGCGGCCATTTTTGACCGGTCGTGGTACGGGCGTGTGTTGGTGGAGCGGGTGGAAGGTTTTTGCGCCGAACAGGACTGGATGCGAGCCTATGGAGAAATCAACGATTTCGAGGAGCAGCTGCACGAGGCAGGGGTGATCGTGGTGAAATTCTGGCTGGCCATTACCCCGGACGAGCAATTGCGGCGTTTTAACGAGCGGCAGGAAACACCGCACAAGCAATACAAGATCACGGCCGAAGACTGGCGCAACCGAGAGAAATGGCCCCAGTACGAGGCGGCGGTGGGCGACATGATCGACCAAACCTCGACCCAAGTGGCACCTTGGCACGTGGTGGCTTCAAACGACAAATTGTGGTCGCGGGTGGCTGTGCTGGAGGCTTTGTGCGATCAACTGGAAGCGGCCATGGCCTGAGCACAGGCTTGAGCGCTGGACCACGCCCACTGAAAGTTGTAACCCCCCAGCCAACCGGTCACGTCCACCACCTCGCCCACAAAGTACAGGCCGGGTTGTTGGGACTCCATGGTTTGCGATGAGAGCTGGCGTGTGTCCACGCCACCGGCCATCACCTCGGCTTTGGCATAGCCTTCGGTGCCGCTGGGTGTGACTTGCCAGCGATGCAGTTGTTCGGTCAACTGCACCAGCGCTTTGTCTGGGGTTTCGTTGACGGGGCGTTGCCATTCGGGGCGGCTGTGGCACCAGGCGTCGGCCAACCGGGCAGGCAGGTGCTGGGCCAGTTCGTTGGACAGCAATTTGCGCGACCGGTTTTTGGCGTTGGCCAGTGGCTCGCTCAACGGGCCTTCGGGGTGGAGGTTTAGGGTCAGGGGTTGGCCGGGTTGCCAGTAGCTGGAAATTTGCAGCACGGCCGGTCCGCTCAGGCCCCGGTGGGTGAACAGCAAATCTTCCAGAAACTCGGCCTTTTGCTTTTTGGCACCTGAGGCAATGCGGACAGGTAGGGCCAAGCCGGCCAAGTCCGTCCAGGGCCCCCACTGGCCGGTGTCAAAGGTCAGGGGCACCAAGGCAGGGCGCGTGGCTACCACATTCAAGCCGAATTGGCGTGCCAAGCGCAAACCCCAGTCACTGGCACCAATTTTGGGCACAGGCAAGCCGCCGGTGGCCACCACCAGGCGTGGCGTCGTCACAGGGCCTCGGTCGGTGAGCAAGGTGTAGCCGTGTGGGGCGGCGGTGTGCGAAACGGTTTGCACGCTGCAGGGTTGCCAGCGTTGTACGCCGCCGGCGTCGCATTCGCGCAGCAACACATCGATCACGTCTTGTGCCGACCGGTCGCAAAACAGCTGGCCTTTGTGTTTTTCGTGCCAAGGCACTTGGTGGCGTTCCAACAAGGCGATGAAATCTGCCGGTGTGTAACGCGACAGGGCCGAGCGGCAAAATGAGGGGTTTTCGCTGATGAAGTGTTTGTGCGGCTGGCGCACATCCAGATCGCGGTTGGTGAAGTTGCAACGCCCCCCGCCCGAAATGCGGATTTTCTCTGCCACTTTGGGCGCATGGTCGATCAACAACACCTTCAGGCCCAACTGCCCGGCGGCACCTGCACAAAACAAACCGGCCGCTCCGGCACCCACAATGACTGCATCAAATTCTTGCATGGGGCGAGTATGCCGTGCGCGCTGGTCACAAAGCGCTGCGGCATCAGGGTGGCGCTTGGTGCAGGTGCACCCAGCGGGGTGTCAGGCAGCCAAAGCCAGTGAGGCGGCCGGAGTGTTTTGCAAATCGGCTGGGTGCGCGGCGTGTGCCAAACCTTGAAGTACATCGCCCACCACGATGATGGAGGGACTGCCCAACCGGTGCTCGGTCAGGGTTTGGCAAAGTTGCCCCAATGTGGTGCAAACGTGCCGTTGGTGGGGCAAGGACGCATGTTGCACCACGGCCAGCGGTGTGTGGGCAGGC
>JACCDQ010211824.1_pt1 | contig 24630 bp, 22 predicted proteins | sample 7446031 | NCBI WGS metagenome assembly JACCDQ01 (sample SAMN15323442, study PRJNA562643) | freshwater metagenome | isolation source: river surface water | place: USA:Blue River Watershed | collected 2017-08-17 | reverse complement strand
GATCAAATTCATGTAGCATTCAAAGCTATCTGTGAAATCCTTAGTAAACGTGCGGGTAAGCTGCTACGTGAAATGGATATCCTTGATGTGATGAATTGGCTTGGCACTATCTTGTCGTCTCGTCGTTCTGCAGAGATTGCAGTGATGGACGTTGAAAGTGTTGAGATTGATGATTTCATTGTAGCTAAGAAGGACTATTGGCTGCACAACAACTACCATCGTACTCAAAGCAATAACTCCATTCTGTTCCATCACAAACCTTCTAAGTGGGAGCTTCTGCATATCTTCCAAAAGATTCAGGAAGCGGGTGGCTCTGAGCCGGGGTTCATCAACGCAGAAGCTGCTGCTAAACGCGCACCTTGGTTTAAGGGTGTTAATCCTTGTGCGGAAATACTTTTGGGGAATAAAAGCTTTTGTGTATCAGGTGAAACAAAACTTATCACTAAAGACGGTATCACTTCTATTGAAGACGCAGTAGGAAAAAGTATTGAGATTTGGAATGGTAAGCGGTGGGCTAGAGTGACGCCGTTCCAGACTGGCACAAATGACAAGTTGCTGCGTGTTTCTTTTGGAGACGGCTCTTTCCTTGATGTTACTCCTAATCACCGCTTCTTTGTTAAAGATCGTTTTGGTAAAGTATATGAGGAAGTACTAGCAAAAGACCTAGCAAAGCACAGCAAATATACGCTGCATACAGAACCCTTCACTATGGACTACACTAATGGTAAAGAGGTAGAGCATGCCTACACGAAAGGCTTTTATGTAGGTGACGGAAGTGGTTCTTACATTAGTGTGTACACAGAAGAAAAGGCGGCGCTTCCTTTGGCTGGTGTTATGGTAAAAGATGGCGAACAAAACGGAAAACCTAAGTGGTGTGTGCGTTCTCTTCCTTTTGATTGGCAAGAGACTACCAAACTAAAGTCTAATCTTGAAGAAGCATTTACTTGGGATAAGAAAAGTATCATTGAGTTTGTGTCTGGACTAGCAGACGCAGATGGTTCTAATACAAACAGTGGTGGCATTCGTATTTACCAAGCAAGGGAGTCTTTCTGTAGGGACTTGCAGCTTCTTCTTACTAAGGTAGGCATTCGTTCTAGTGTTAACTTTATGACTAGTTCGCCTTCTAACTTTGGTGTACGCAAGCCTGTATGGTATGTGCAAATTAGTAATACCTCTGCTCTTACGTGTAAGCGTCTTTCTTGTGGATACGTAAGCGAAGGAAACAAAGGACAAAACCAAACTATTGTATCTGTGACTCCTATTGAAGGAGAGCACAAATCATTCTGCTTTAGTGAGCCTGAGACTACTAAAGGCGTCTTTGGAAATACTCTTACTGGGCAGTGTAATCTTGTTGAAGTTGATCTAGGGAAGTTTAATGGTGACATTGCTGCCCTGTATCGTGCAATGGAAGTAGCAGCACGAGCTAACTATCGACAGACCTGTGTTAACCTTGATGATGGTGTTCTACAGCGTTCTTGGCATGAGTTGAATGAATTTCTGCGTCTGTGTGGTGTGGGTATCACTGGTATTGTTCGCTGGGAACATGTCAACTATGCTGTAGCTTATTCTGCTATTCGTAACTATGCTAAACTTGGTGCTGATAGCATGGCTGACGAGCTTGGGCTTCCTCGCGCTAAGCTTGTGACTACTGTTAAGCCTTCTGGTACTTTGGGTAAGATCATGGATACCACTGAGGGTGTACACAAACCGCTTGGTAAGTACATCTTTAACAATGTGAAGTTTGGCAAGCATGATCCGCTTGTGCCGCTGCTTAAAGCTGCAAACTACCACATCTTTGAGGTTGAAGGTATCACGGATGCTGTTATGGTTCGTCTTCCTGTGTCGTATGAAGACGTAGCTTTTGATGTAGTAGATGGAGTTGAGGTTAACCTTGAGTCAGCTATTGCACAACTGGATCGCTACAAGCTTCTGATGGACAACTATGTGGATCACAACTGTTCTGTGACTATTAGCTATGACCAAAGTGAAGTGCCAGCTATTGTTGATTGGCTCTTGACTAATTGGGATACTTATGTTGGTGTTAGCTTCATCTATCGTAATGACCCAACTAAGACTGCAGCAGACCTTGGCTACACCTATCTTCCGCAAGAAGTTGTGACTAAGGAAACATTCAAAGCGTACACCAAGACACTGCTTCCTCTTGATCTGGATAAAGCTAACACGCTTGAAGAGCTTGATCAGGAAAGCTGTGCTACTGGTGCCTGCCCCATTCGATAAGGAGTGTAAAGTATGACTAAAGGTGAATACAAAGTAGGAATAGACTTCAATCCTAGCCAAGATGATGTTGTGGGGCGCATTAAGCGTCTCGCAGCAGACTTCATCGACTTGGTTGATGATAACAACAACATGGTGCAGCTACTTTCTTTTGAGACTAAAGAAGACAAGATTCGTGCTGTGGAAGTAGCCCGACTAACAGCTATTGCTCTTACTGACATTGAATCTGCGGCTATGTGGGCTGTTAAAGCTGCGACTAAAGGAGTACCTAAGTAATATGTACTACATCATCACTCGTGAAGACTGCAGCTTCTGTGACAGAGCAAAAGAGTTGCTTAAGAAACGGGGAGACTCCTTTGAAGCACACCTGTACACGGATCATCCAATGATTAAGAAGCTGATGATTCGCGCTGGGCTTGACACTGTACCACAGATTTGGTACAAAGGCACTTACATTGGTGGCTATGAAGACCTTGCACAGTATCTCAAATAGTGGGATAAAGAGTAGTTGACAATGCTGTAGCTTTGTGCTATAACTACTGTACTTGTGGATAGAACACTATTGAACCCTCCGTGGCGTGTGACCGTTGCAACGTAATGGCAACCCTGTATACGGTAAGCAGGATTTAGCTGGTGTCGCATAGCGGCGATTGCACTGCTCTTGTAAGGCAGCATAACACACCGTGAGTTCGAGTCTCACCATCAGCACCACGTTGGTTTAGTGTAGTGGTAACACGGCAATCTCTTGTGTCAGCAAGCTTGACCAAAACTGCAGTCCTTGGTTCGATTCCAAGTTCCTTCGCCAAAGATATCACTAGGAGTTTATATGTCAAGTTGGGACGGATCAGTTGTAAATCCTACAGTTTATGTAGAAAACGGCTTGGAGAGTTGGGTGCTTGACTCTAACGGTAATCCTTATGTTGTAACTAAACGCTACAAGATGGGCTTTGACTTGACTCCTAAAGCACAAAAAGCAGAGACTACACTACAGACACAAAGCATTAGACCATTTATGCTTGTGTTTTAACTTAATAACAGAAACCCTCAATAAGAGTGATTACACTAAATGGCACTAAAGCGAACTACAAAGTACAAGAATGCGGATAGTGAAGCAGCAGCTAAATACGTAAAGCTTATTGCTATGAATGAAAAGCAGCAAGATTACATTGATGCTCTAGCTAACCACGACCAGCTTATTGTGCTTGGACCCTCTGGTACTGGTAAATCATATATTGCAGCTACATATGCAGCTAACTTGTATCTACAGAAAAAGATTCACAAGATTATCATTACTCGGCCTAATGTAGCGGTGGGTAAAGAGTTAGGTCACTTGCCCGGAACACTGGAAGAAAAGTACTCTCCGTGGCTAGCTCCTATTCTTGATACACTAGAGAAGCATCTAGGCAAAGCGGTAGTAGAAACAGCACTAAAGAATGGCAACATTGAAATGGCACCTCTTGCGTTTATGCGAGGACGCTCCTTCGATAATGCGATGCTTCTACTTGACGAGTTTCAAAATACCTCTTTTGAAGAGTTTAAGATGTTCATTACTCGTGTTGGACAGGGCTGTAAAGTTGTTATGAATGGTGACATTAAACAATCTGATATTCGTGGTCACAGCGGTCTAGCTAAAGCTATTGAGTTGGCCAAGAAGTATGACATTGACGCTGCAGTGATTGAGTTTACTCTGGATGATGTTGTACGTTCTGATATCTGTAAGCAATGGCTGACAGCGTTCTACGGAGAAGCACTATGATTAACATGTTAATGTTCTATATCACCACTAAAGAAGGTAAACGTAAATGACACCATATGAAGCTGGCTACCAAGGCTTTACTAAGACACACCGCAATCCGCACCGCTATGGTACTGCTGACCACAAAGCTTGGATTGCAGCTAAAACTGTAATTAGTAACCCCAACAAAGCTGATACACAAGCTTATCGTGAGTGGGAACGTGGCTTTAACGCTGCATACTTCTACAACAAAGATAAGGTCACTAAGCATGAGTGATCAAGCTAAAGCTAAGCAATTCTTCGCCGGACTAGCTGAGTATCTGCAGCCACTAATTGAGTATCTTGATGATAACCTCTACGCATCACAAGAGCTTACTAATGCTGAGACTAGGTTTTCAGAGTTTCAGTTTTGGCTAGGTGAAACGGTTAACGCACACGGCATTAAATAAAAAGAACCCCGCTACAGCTTGATTGCTGTGCGGGGTTTCTTCATTATTAAGGTGCTTCGAGATACTGATCTTTTACTTCAAGGTAAGTCTTAAGCATGTCAATTTCTGTGTCAGATAGATCGTACAAACCACGACTACCCAAGCTTTCATTGAAGTAAAGCAAAGCTGCATCCACCTTCTTCTTGTTAAACTTTGTAGTCAGATCAAACACATTGGCTACATGCTTATCTTCAACTACAATGCTACCACGAAGAGCTTCAAGTGCATCCGCCTTGGCTGCAGCAAGTGCTTTAGTAACCATAGCCTGCTTCTTCTCAAGAGTGGCATCTTTGAAGGTCTTACTCTTATCAAGTAGCTCCATACGATACTCAAGGAAAGGTGCAACAACAGCATTTACAGCGTTATTAGCATCAGGTATAGGTGACTTAATCTCTGTTTTGAACAAAGCTCTGCCTACTTGGTTAAACACTTTCTCTGTAGTAGTAAGTGGAGGCATAGTGCGACGACCAAGTATCTGTGTAGGCTGCAACTGAATGTCACCTTGACGAGTAGCAACACGCTTAGCAGGAGCTAGATCAACAGCCTCACCTGTAGCCGTTTCTGACAGCACTGCAAAGATTTGATCCACATAGCGAAGGCTGTTGTTCAAAGACTCCATGCCTTGCTTACGGTCAATAGCAGCATAATCGTCACCACGATACATAGCAGCAGCATGATTGATAGGATCAATAGGACGCATCATACCGCTTACATAACCTACACCAAATGTGCTGTACATTTCACTTACAGCTTTCTTGAGCGAGATATCTGCATTCTCAGGATCACTAATAGTGTCACGCAATGCTTGTACTGCGCCGATAAGCCCCTCTTCTTGGTTAGATAGCTGACGAGTCATGTTACCGATACCAAAGTCAGTAGACATTTCGACAATAAGCTCTTCCGGCATATCTTGGTCTGTCATCCAGTAGTACACCGACGCAGCAGCAGCACGAATGAAGTTTTCAGGGTATTCGTATTGACGATTAACTATGTTACCTTGTTCATCAAAGTCTTGGTTGTACTTGAGTCCCGCAGCCAAGTTATGTTCATAGTCACCCATAAGAGTGCCAATAATCGTCCAGCCAACGACACCACGAGAGATAAGCTCAGCCGTATCACGATTGCTGCTATTGATGATGTTACCACCGCCAACAATCTTCTTTTTAGCTCCATTAGCCATGATGTTAATGACCCTAGCTGCACCGCCAAACCCCGTGTAGTCTGACATAACACGAATGGTGTTGTTGAAGAAGCGACCAAAAGGAATAGCAGTACCAACAAAAGGAACAGTACTGGCTCTTTCAATCATAGATGCAGCATACTGCAGAGGTCCAGCTTTAGCATCAGCAGGAAGAGACATAAGCATACGCATAGTGTCCTCATAAGAGGTAGCCATAACGTCTACATAATCTTGTGTACTCATTTTAGCAATGAGGTCAGGGCGATCATAAAACTCAAGAAGCCCAACATCAGCACCAAACTTAAGACGCAAATGCTTATCAAGATTAGGCACAAAAGCCATAGACTTAGTGTAGCCATCAAGAGCTTTGCCAAGCCACACAGTCTGTGCAGCATTAGCCATCTTATCACCATATTTGAGAAACTTAGTGTCTTCTAGCTTGAAACCAAATTGCTTCTCAAAGTCTTCCGCAACACCAATACCATCAGCACCATCCAAGTTGTATCGCATCATCTTGTTCAGCAAATCAGGATGGGAAGCAATGATGCCATCATATACTTCTTTGGTAGCTTTTGGGTCAAGGTACGTAGTTTGACGGAACACAAGAGACTTACGAATAGCTTTAGCTTGCTCTTTCTGTGATGTAGAGAAGAAGCCAAGACCTGTGTGCATAGCAGCACGTACAACGTCAGAAGCATCATCTAGCATAATCATAGCCATGTGACCCTTAGCGTTAACCATTGTGGTAGCAGGGTGAGCAGTAACAGCACGAAGGAATAGGCTTTGAATGTAACCCATCTTATTCCAAGCCCCACTAGCTACAGAAGGAGTGGCAGCAGGAAGCTTAACGATAGCACCAGCAGTAGGCGACACATATGTGTTAGCAAGCTTGCGTACCTGAGAAGCAACATTCAAACCACGCCCATAGGAGCTAAACTTTTCTGCTACAACATCAGCAAACTGTTTAGGAGAAAGACTCTTGTAGTCAGGTATGTTCTTGCCCAAGTTAGTAGTGAAGGAATCCTGCATCTTCTCAATGTATTCTTGTGGAAGGTGACGAATTACATTGGTGATAAAATCCATGACTCCATCATCACTATTTGTCTTAGCAGGAATGTTAACACCAGCAGAAAGAATGGATTCAGCAAGTCCAGTGACGCCAGCATCTTTGTTGCCAAGCATCACATAGTCCCAGAAGTCTGTGTCGGTAGACAAATCACCAAACTGATTAGTAGCCATGCTTTGCTTACCACGAGCAACCTTGTTCTGCCACTTTGAGGTAGCAGCAATAGGATTGGACATGAGTGCCTGCAATGCAAAGTCAAGATTGACAGTGATGTTCTGTCCTGCTACTTGTGCCGCTGCTTGAGGAGTAGAAGGAAGAGCAGCTTTAGCTTTTGCAATTTTATCTACAATATCAGTAGGCATTCCGCCAGTAGCTTTGGTACTAAGCTTAGCAGCACCAGACATAGCCCCCTGAATCATGCCGCCACCCAAAGCACCCAGCGCAGTCAATCCACTTTGCATAGGGCTGTAGTCTTTTTGTGCGCCAGATGTAATCATACCGCTTTGATACGCATAATCTACGCCCAGCGCAGTAGCTGTATCAAGAGCAGTAGTAGCAATAAGTTTCTGCTTTGCCTCTTTGCCTAGTGTAGTTTTAATAGCAGCACGAGACATAGCTTTACGGAATGTAGTATTAAACGCAGCAGCACCCTCTGCCCTAGCTACTGCTACAGAAGCCTTACGTGCAATAGCTTTAGACGTAGCATTTGTTGCTGCTCTGGTAGCAATAGCCTTGGCTGTTGCACCAGCACCTTTAGTGCCAAAGCGAGTAACAATACCTGCGCCCCCAAGGATAACAGCGATGTTAGTAGGATCAACAATAGTAGACCAAGCGTAGTCGAACAAGCCATCAGCAGTATCAGCCCACGATGCTTGTTTACCGAAGATGTTACCCATGCTGTCAAACAGTTTGTAAGCGTTGCCTGCTACTTCACGTTCAGCTTCACCCATGCGACCAAGATCATATACTTCTTCAACGACAGTCATAGAGTTACCAGCATTCCAAGAACGCATACGGTTAACGTATTTGTCTGCAACTTCTTCATTACTAAGACCCTCAACAGCAACACCAGCATAAAGCTTTAGGTAGTCACGCATAGTTTTTTGATATGCGTCATTGCTGTACAAATCACGTACAGAAATAGGCTGTTGCTGTTCAATAGGCAGTGTAGCAACCTCTTGCTTAGGAACCTGTGTAATAGCTGCAGGAGCACCCAATAGGCGTTGATACTCTGTATTAGCTGTGTTAGAAGGTGCAGAAGGGGTTTGCTGAGTAGGGGCAGTAGGAGTAGTGTTAGTTACAACACCACTCTCCCTGTCTACACTTTCACCAAGCAGCAACCGTTGGTAAATGCTTTTCTTTGTATCAGCCATTAGTTATTCCATTGTTATTGTGTTGTGAAGTTATTGTAGTCTTTGGCTAGTTCCGGCGGAAGGAAAGATTTGTCATAGATAGTCACAAAGCTTTCAAGTAGAGCTTGATATGTAGGCTTAGTGCGCCACACGTCAATATCACGTTGAATCAACGCAAGTGCTTCATAAGGAGACTCAACTTGTTCTCCAAGGAACTCTGTAGTGCCTGCAATGTCTTGCGCCTTCTGTACAATAGCCGGATTACGTTGAAGCTCAGGGTTATTCAGAACATCGTAGCCTGTCAAACCCGGATTATCTAGCATATCGTATACAGCTTTGACACCGTAGTTTTCCATCAACAGACTGATGTTACCATTCTTATCTGCTTCATTGATAGCAGTGTCGATCTTGTTGATTTCTTCTGTAGCTTTTATTCTTACAGCTTCATCAGCGGTATCATCAAGAGAAATAGCATTCCACTTTTCACGCTCCTGCAAAGCAGAAGTACGCAAAGCACTGTTAGCTTGTTCCGCTACAAATCGAGCTTCTTCTGGCGTAGTTTGAGCACGAGGATTAGCAGTAGATGCAAACTGGAAAGACAAAGCGGCACTAGAAGGAGTTGCACCAGAAGCTTCTCCCGACTTCACTGCAGACGCAGCTTCATCACTGATGCCATCCATTCCAATAGTATCAAGAAGGCTACGTACTTGTTTAGGGCTAAGCTTGTTTGAAGTAACAGTACCAAGCATAGACTCAAGATGAAGCATTCCTGTGTCTGGGTCTTTGAGATATGGTGCAATTTCTTCTGGCTTAAATCCAGCAGTAATAAGTGTCGTTGCCAACACCTCTGCTTTCTTAGCTTTTTCTTCCCTTACCACACGAGTTTCAAGATCATAACGTGCAGTTACCATGTCAAGATCATGCTGAGTCTGCCTAGCCCAATCTGCATCTTTTTGCTTACGCTCTTCTGCAATAAGCTCATCTTCACGTTTATTCTTACTACGCTCTCGCATAATATTTGTAGCTTCACCGAAGAAGCCTGCAGCAAAACCTGCACCAGCCATTACATTGTTCCTTTACGTGCCATAATACCAGTTTTAGCTACAGGTGCAGCTTCTACAGGAGCAACAGTAGTTGCATCTTGCATAGTAGCATCTGGCGTAGCTTCTGTCAAGCTGTCAGTCATTTCTGTAAGCAGCCCAGCGCCTTCGTCACCAGCTTTAAGCGACTCAAGACGTTTGCTGATCATGTAGCTTACTTTAGCTTTCTCTTTCTCAGCGTCTTTAGCTTTGTTGCCGAAGCCTTCTTCGTATTGCACTTTAGCTTTCTTAGCTGCAGTGATGATAAACTCGTGAAGCACAGGTGCAACGATAAGTCCAACATCAACAGAGTAAACGCCATTCATGGTAGCTACAGTGTTAAGTGTTTCTACCATAGCTTTTACAGGGAAGCCTGACTCAAGTGCAAACAGCATATCATCCATAACGTCAGGCTTAGTGAGACGTTTAGTTTGATACTTGATAGCTTCTTCGGGGTCTTCCATTTGAGGCGGTTGCTCCCACGGAGCGTTTCCCGGTTCTACTGTAAGTGATTGGCCGGGGATTGGTGCTGTAAAGTTCATTATTTACCCTTTAGTGAATCTGGAATGTAGTCTTCTACGTAACGCATAGCTCTTAGCGATCTGCCTTGCAGGTTAGCTGTTTCACTTGCAGGACGCAGAAACTCATTAGAGAACAAGATAGCTGCGGCGTCTGAAGTCTTAGCTCCGCGAAGTGCGCCAATAACATCACCTTCGCTTGTATTTGCAAGCTCATGCTTCAAGAAACCGTAATTAGCTTCATAACTAGATGGATCAAGTTTATTAGCTGTAGCGTATGCCTCAAATGCTACCCTACGTGGGCCAGTCCACTGAGCAAAGCCATACCCACCCTTAGAGCCGGGAACAATAGGTTTAATCTCTTGCATAAACTTAAAGCCACCTGTTTCGTAATCCAAGTTGCCTACTACTCCTGCAGCTTGCTCTTTAGTGAGCTTAAAGTCACGCATCAAGTCCTTCATAAGCCGCTTACCTGCATCTTTAGTGGGAAAGCCTTCTTTACGAGAACGAGGTGCAGATGAACCCGGAATCAAAGAAACTGTTTCTGGAAGATTCTCCATAATGTCAATGTCTTCTGGGTTCTTGGCCCCACGCAGTGCTGCAATCAAACGAGCAGCGGTAGCATTGTCTTCACTAGCAGATGCCATCTGAATACCCTGCTCTGCTGCAGCTTTAAGTCGAGACTTCTGTTCATCTGTAGAACGAGAGCCTAGCCCCCTGCGATATGTACCCGCAGTTTCAGGGCTAGGTCCAGCACCAGCTAGAATAGTGTCAGCTACAGTAGAAGCTGTTTGGTAGTAATTCTCATACGTCATAGCTTTTGTTATTCCCTCATTAGCCGAAAAGACCGCCACCACCAGAGCCACCAAAGATAATCTGAGCAGCAAAGGCACCCATAGCTGTATCCTTTTGAAGCTTAGACTCTTGGGCAGCAGTAAGCTTAGCCATTGCCACGTTAGCGGCACGTTCTGCAGCATTCTCTGATCCTTGGAAAGCGAAAGCCATGATATCACGTTCTCGCTGCCAAATGTTAGCTAGTGCTTGTGTGGAGATACTTGTTGCAGCCAATGCGTCTTGCATGTTAGCCTGTTGCTTGGCAGCAGTGTTAGTCGTAGCGATCTGTTGACGCCATTGAGCATTAGCTTGAGAAATCACAAGAGTGTTCGTAGCTTCAAATTGATCACGTTGATTCTGAACATCAGCATTAAACTTGTTGATGGTGTTAATCTGATCAGTGTCAAATTGCTTCATGGCATTGGTTTGTGTAGCGTTAAACTGTTGCACCTGAGACGACAAGCCATCATAGAATTGCTTAACTTGATTCTCAGAAGAAGCATTGAATTGCTTGGAAGCATTCTCTGCTGCAGCATCAGTGAACAACGATTGTAGCATAGATTGAGACTTAAACAAAGCTGTTTGTTGAGTGTTATTCAAGTTAGTCAAATCTGTTTGCAGGAACGCTTGTGCATTCTGTACAGCAGCTTGTTGACGATTATTGAGGTTAGTCATATCAAGCTGAGCCATAGCTGCAACATCAGCCATAATCTTAGCGTTCTTAGCACTCAAGTTAGTCAAGTCTACTGTTTGTGCAAGCTGAGCATTCTCTAGTGCAATCTGTTGTTCAGCAGTGAAGTTGAGATTAGCAATGTCACTGATCTTAGCAGCATTAGCAACACGAGTTTGGAAAGCTTGATCAAAGTCTTGCTTCAAGAAGTCAGCACGGAATTGAGCACCAAGCATAGCTGCCTGTTGACGATTACTAAGATTCTGTGCTTCAAAGCTAGCACGAGTAGTAGCATCAGCTTGTGCAATAGGAAGTGCAGACTCCATAGCAGCTTGGATTACAGCTTGACCAGCAATAGAGCTAGCACCAAGACCACGTTGAACCAGCATAGCATTAGCTGCCCGCATAGCACCAGCAGCCCAAGCAGGAGTTGCACCATTGTCAAACTGTGTCATTAGGTCTTCAAGCTGACCTGCAACAGTTGCTTGCTTAGACGGTAGAGCTTCTGCAGCTACAATTTGAGTAGCTTCATTGACTTTAGCCATATCAACAGCAGAACCTGATACAGATTCCCCAGCTTGCAGAGCACGAGCAGCAGGAGCTTGAACTGTCTGAGCTTGAGCAATCTGTGCAGCATCCACATTAAGTTGTGCCAGATCAGTTGCATTCATTGTTGCAGCTTGTGTGGTAGCACCTGCAGACACAGTACCTTGTGCAGCTTGAGTAGCATTAACTACATCTGCAGCTTTGGTAGCTGTAGTAGCAGTGTCAACAGTAGAGGCAGCTTGAGTAGCAGGAGCTTGTGCTGTAGCAATCTGTCCAATGTTTTGAGGGGTAACTACAGGAGTGGCACCTTGAAGCTGGCCCGCATTAGATGCAACAGTTTGATCAGGAGATTCAGCTACAGTGGCAGCTTGAGTGGGCGTTACAATAGCAGCAGGATTAGTGTAAGCATTGGTAAGCATATCTTGCGTACCAGCTTTAAGTGCATCGGCTTTAGCCTGTTCTTCTGGTGTCAATACAGGAGCAGTAGGAGTTGTAACAGGAGTCGTTTCTTGTGTAGTCACTGCACCACCATTAGCCATAGCCATGCCTTGAGTAGCAGGAGGCATAGTTGTAGCTGCGGGTTTACCACCAATCATGCGCTGGGCGGTTTGAGCGTATTTGCCCATCTTAGCTGCAGCAGCAGGGTTAGCAGCAAGAAACTGATCCATTTGTTTAGCATCTGCTGGGCCTGTGTAGCCCAGCTTCTGCATAAGTGTCGCAGTCTGTGTAGGAGTGAAGCCGCTAAATTTAGTAGCCATTGTTTGTTATTCCTTTATTTACGGAGTGCCGTTTCAATGTTGTCTAGCTTACCCGCAATATACTTTAGGGAGTCACGAGTCTCTGTGTATTCTTTTTCGTGAGTAGCTTTACTTGTTTCAAACTGACTCTGCAAAACAGCAATGGTAGTGTGATGATCTTGTTGCCTATTATACATCATAAATACGAAAGCTGCAATAGGGGCAACAACCCATTTTAGTGCAAGATCGAGAAGTTCCATATTAGCTTACTCCATACACAAGAGACGCGGTGTTATCAGTAATGTACATAGGAACCTCATGCGTAACATTTTACAGTAACAGTCCATCTTGATTCTGTGATGGTTTCAAGAGTATTTGCACCACCAACTAGTATCATGCCACTGTTTGCAGTTCTCATTGTAATGTTTGTAGCATCAAACTGAATTGCATGGCCATAAACACCTGTCCCAGATGTAGAGACATTGCTTAAGCTAATATTATCACCTATTGCATACCCTACATCCGCAGTATTACATGTCATATACACACTAATAATGGAAGGCAAAGCCCCTAGTCCATGCGCCACTGTTGTAGCAGAATTAGCAGCAGGGCAGGTAAAGTTAATAGAAGTAGTTTGAAGGGCAACAACAGGGTTTCCTGCTACACCATCACCATTGGTAATGCTAATACCAGTTCCGGCTACTAGAGTTCGTCCTGTAAATGTGTCTGCTGCAGTCTGTGTAAGCAACCCGTTTGTGTTATACGCTGCAACCGCAGTAAGAGTAGCATCAAGAGGTTGTTTAGCATCAAGTGCAGTCTGCAAACCAGTGACATTAGCAATCGTGTGAGCGTGGCTATTATCTGCTACAGCTACAACGATATCAGCATTAGCAGAACCATCAAACGATACAGAACCCGTAGCATCACCACTAAGTGACAGAGTACGTGCTGTAGCAAGCTTTGTAGCTGTACCAGCATTACCACTTACGTTGCCCGTAACATCACCAGTCAAGTTACCCGTGAAGCCGCCGCCAGCGTAGATACTTTGAGTACCAGCGGTCCAGCGATCATTGGTTTCATCCCACAGCCACGACACATTAGCAGAAGTGCCACGTTCAATCTCAATACCAGCATCCTGCGAAGGCGTACCAGTTTCGTCAGAGTTTAGAACGATAGTGTTGTCACCAATGTTAACTGTGTTGCTGTTGACAGTGGTAGTTGTACCGTTTACAGTCAAGTTACCGCCAACGATAAGATCAGTCGTAGTTTGTAGTGAACCCGGAAGCACAACTGCGCTGGGCAGGCTAAGCGTAGGAGTGGAACCTTCACCACCACTAGAAGTCACAGTGATTTGGTTAGTTGTACCCGCTACACCAGCAACATAGTCGCCAGTAGTATCTGTACCAAGTGCCACAGAGTTAGCTTGAATAGCAGTAGTGATAGTAGCATTAGCAGAGCCATCGAAGCTCACAGTACCAACAACGTCACCACTAAGAGCAATATCACGAGCAGTAGCAAGCTTAGTTGCAGTAGAAGCGTTACCAGTCAAAGCACCAGTTACGTTACCTGTTAGGTTGCCAGTGATGCCACCAGAAGCAGCGAGAGTAGTGAAGCTACCAGTTGAAGGAGTAGTAGCGCCAATAGAGGTGCCATTGATTGTTCCACCAGTAAAAGTTACAGAGCTAGAAGTGAGTGCTGCCGAAACTGAGGTAGCAGCAACAGTAGTGAATGTAGCTGCAGCAGGAGTTGTGGCACCAATCACAGTAGCGTCAACTGCACCCCCGTTAATGTCAACAGTAGTGAAGGTAGAAGTACCTGTGGAAGTGATGTTTCCACTCACATTACCTGTGACACCACCAGAAGCTGCAACAGTAGTAAAACTACCAGCAGCAGGAGTAGTTGCGCCCACAACAGTAGCATCAATAGTACCTCCGTTAATGTCAGCAGTGTCGGCTACAAGGGAGTCAATGTTAGCAGTACCGTCAATCCACAAATCCTTAAACTCAGAAGAAGTGCTCCCCAAGTCTACTGTGTTATCAGTTTTAGGAAGAATAGTTGTAGCACTAACAACAACATCTTGAGTCGGACCTACTTTTGTAATAGGTGCACCATTAGCAGCACTACCATCGTGGACGTGTCCTGTGCTAGCATTGAATGCTGCTTGAATAGCGTTAAATTCTGCATCAAGATCGTCTGCACTTGCAGCTTTACCGTTTGCAATGTTATCTGCTGTATCAGCGCGAGTGTAACCTGTCATTGTTGTACCTTATTGTCTATCTAGTGGCATGAACTCAATGATGGCGGCATCAAGAGTATGTGAAGGATTTGTAGTTTTATCGTCAAAGCGAATGGCAAAAGTTTTACCTGATCCAATTAGGTGATTTGAGTAAACACGATCTAGTTCTCCACCATAGTTAAAGCTTCCCCATACTAGTCCCGGAGTTCCGTAGATAGGTACGCCTCCACCTGTACTAACAATACTAAACACAGGAGGTTGAATTACAGGGGTGTTGTTGATTCTGTTGAAGTCGTATTTGATGCCACACTGAATGTTGAAGTTTCCTGTAGGTGTCACATACAGAGTCATACGGTAAAGCGTCTTGCGTAGCTGAGGATCAGTGATGGGCATGTAGGGTGATTCATACACGGATTCGATATTAGCTCCATCAAAGCTGCTGCCGTTATCCATTGTGTAAATGTAGCCATCATCGTTACCGAAGTACACAGATTCACCAGATTCGCTATACTTACTGTCCACTGAATATACTTTGATTCCACGAAGAGTAGCCCACTCAATGCGAGACGAGCCTTGGTCACTAAACTTTGTAGCTAGCAAGCCTCTGTGGTTAGATGCAGCATCAGAGCTAATATATGCAAACAGTCGATATTGTGCTTTACCACGAATAACCATGCTGCTGTATGTTGTGCTAGAATCTGTCACTATTCGTGCATCTTTTTCAATGGGAGCAGACGCAATCTCAAGTGCAAAGTCGTCGTTGCGATCAGTGGCACTCAGAAGTCGAAGTCCATCAGGTGCAAGATACATAATGTCGCCACCAATTTCTTGGATAGTGTCGCCACTTACACAACCAATGTCTTCCGTGATTGGCTGCAAGTTGAAGTCTGCAATAGTGTTACCTACAAGCTGCAGTACTTTGTTACGCGCAAACACAACAAGAATGTCACGAAATACAGCAAGACCTGTAATTGTGTGGCCAATGTCTACTACACCAGCCCCAGCAGCAGCAGTGAAATCCGCTTCATTGTAAGGAGCACTAAACGATAGCATTGTACCTTTAGCGTAGAAGATGTGATTCTTGAATGCTTTGATGTACTTTGCGCCATGCACTTCTGCAGGAGCACCAGTCAGAAAGCTTAGTGTGTTTGTTGTATCATTGTACACAGCAGGGTAGTTAACACCATCAACAAAAGCTACCTTGTGAATGTTGCCAAAGTTAAACTCTTCGCTACTAATGCGGCCACCTAGATCAGCAGCAGCACCAATAGAAGTCCAAGTTGTACCCGTTCCGATGTAGTACTCTGTGTCTGTTCCGTTGCTACGTGCTGTAATTATTTCACCAGCGTTAAGTAGCTTAACACCAAGAATAGCCCCAGAGCCTGTTACAGCAGTGGAGCTAAACTTAGTATAACCAAGGATTTTGCGATAGCCACCTTCACGAGCAGGTTCATAGTTCTGCAGAATTGTAGCAGAGCCTACTTTGTTGATACCTTGCTGCAGAGGACTGAGGTTACTAACCAAGCCACCACGAAACTCAATAGGAAAAGTCTGCCACGTTGTAGGCATTAGCTCACTCTCAAATAATTGCCATAGTTTCCACGGCGTTCAATCGCTGTTGTACGTACATAGTCAGTGCGGTTGATGTAGATTGTACGCATCTGCTCAATGCCTTTCTTAAACTTGTCAAGCGTAAGAGTTGCATCTTGTGTGTTACCACGGAATAGGTATGCGTAGTACATTGCTCCATCTGTAATTACAGAGCGAAATTGTTCAGGGATTGTAGGAACATCTGTAGCTGCATCAAGGTCCACAGGAAGCGAGTAGTACTCATATACAACTGTGTAGGCTTTATCTGGTGCAGGAACAAGCCCATACTTAAGGTCAGGTGTACGAAACACACAACGAGGTAGCCCAATGTTTGAGCTTACAGAGTTATACTCCTGATCAATGTATTTGTCAAGATATTCTTCATACGAAAGAATGGAAAGACGAGAAGTTTCGCTATTTAGTGCCGTACTAGCCTTGATACGAAAGGTGTCCATATCTACAGTTTTAGTTGTAGCAGGAAAGGCATAGCGAGTAGTAGACGCTGTAAGTGTTTCTTCTAGTGTGTGGTGATTAAACGGCCACTCAAACTGTTCAAAGTTAATCTGACGAATAGCACTGTTAACAGCTTCTTTGGCTGTAGTGTAGAAACCCGTAGCTGTAGCAAAGTTAGCAGACGACAGTGGCACCTCATTTAGACGTGCATTAACATCATTAACTAGGCCAAGAAAATCGTAGCTGCTCATGTAAGCTGATCCTTAAAGTGAGAAGGGGGCCGCTATTGTGTAATAGCAACCCCCTAAAATAGTAGTGTTAATTAGGCCAGTTGATCGCGGTCAACGGAAGCAGCTTGACCAACGGAACCGTTAACGTCAACGATAACAGCCCACACACGACCTGCAATAGTACCCGGAGAACCCGAAATAGTAGTCACAACGTCAATAGTGTCAGCAGCAGCAACAAAGCCCGGAGTCACACCAGCTTTAACAGTACCAGCAGCGGTAGCATCAAAGTTCAGGTCATTAGCGAAAACGGTAGTACCGTCAGTAACGTCCAGCGTGTAGGTAGTAACGTCAGCCACAGCAGTGAAGTTTTCAAAGCCAGCAGCCAGAACAATAGTGCCAGCCGGAACCGAAACGCCAACAGTCGTACCCGAAGTAGCAGCCAGCGTGACGTACTTTTCAACGACCACTGCGCTATTGCGAAGGGATTGGGAGATAGACATTTAATTTTCCTTTATGTCATTGAGAAAGTGAGGCCACTAAAAGTAGCCCCACTAAAGTACGCTTATCAGGCGAGGTTGTACTTACCAGTTACGATAGCTTCACCCCGGAGGATTTTGCGCCCGTAGAGGTGCATACCACGAACAATGTCAGCAAATGAGTCAGGATCACGATACTTTTCAGTTTTGTTGATCTGTTCTGCAGTTGCAACAGCCGAGTCGTGACCTGCAACGATAACACCGTAGTTGGTGTTCTGGTTAGCAACGCCAGTCGTACCCGGACCAGTACCAGCTTTCGGCAGGTTGTTCGAAATGTAAACACGGAAGCCGTGGAAGTTGTTCAGAACCAGACCATTACGAAGAGCACCCGAATCACCGTAGTCAGCATTCAGGAAACGCGAATCTTCATCACGCAGCACTTCCATCATAACGGGGTCAATAACCAGCCAACGGCCAGCAGTATCCACGTTCTGTTGGTCCAGAAGACGAGCCATACGCGAAACCAGCATAGCAGGCGACACATATTCGGTAGGCAGTGCAGTAGCGCCCGGAAGACGAGCAGCAACCGGAATGGAGTGATCACCCGCCGAAGCAGTAGTGATGTTGCCAAACGAACCCTTTTTCAGCTTCATCGAAGCCAGCAGTTCATCCGTACCAGCACCCGTAGTAGCCACAGTGCCGTTAGTGATATCGTTTACAGTGTCAGCATTGACGTGCAGTGCCGATTGCTTGTAGCCCGACAGGTAGCCGAGAACTTCTTGGTCATACTGGTCAGCCAGACGATAAGCAGCGCGATTAGTAGCGAGGTCCATGAAGTTTACATGCGAGTGTGCTTCTTCAATGTCGTCAACTTTACCTTATCTTCAATGTAGTGCGTTACTTCTACATCCGTTCCTTTAAGAACTGCTACAACTTTCATTGCAGAGGAGACTATATCATCACCCTATTGCTAGGGGTTGGGCGCTTCCGCTCACTTGAGCGTATGGACTTCATCTTCTGTTCTAGAAGGTATGTCCTAGTCGTTGAACCTTCAAAAGCATTCCTGCTTAAGCTTGGCTGCTGATTATCCTCGACTTTACGTTAGGACTTCCCAGCAATTCACCCAATTCTTTAGGTGGGATCACTCCCAAATGCGTCTAGAATTAGTTAAACGCGAAGTAGTTTGACTTATCAATGACCAGCGAGAAGTCTTCATCGTTCAGGTCTTGGGCTTGAATTTGCGTCCCACGTGCGTACGAGGACACCGAAATTTCCAGATGTTAACGCTTGGGAGTTTAACCCTTGCTTCTATAGGTTTGTTTCCCTATAGGTCAGACTATATCTTCACCCATATCTAGGGTGTCCTGCGCTCGTGGAGTACAAATACCTACATGTTCAATCTTGTAGTGCATACAAGGAACAATGTAAGGAGAAACAACTGACACAAAGACTTTAGAGTCTGCTGTGTTGAAGCGTAGAGAATACTTGTCGCTGCGTTTGTCTACGTCAAATTTAGCATCAATGCCATACTTGCTCATAAACCAATTCTTAAGTATTTCAGCTTCTTCTTTTGAACAATATGTTGCTATACGAGTCATACACCCCGTTGGTTTTCCAGTAAGCCTACTCTTGCATACTGTGCCACTTCCGTCATCCATGTACCACAAAGCTAGACTATGATCAGTAAGATAACTGAGTAGCTTCTCTGTGTAAACTTTCTTTCCTTCTGGGTACAGCACTCTGTGCATTTGCCGGAAGTAAGCGTAATTTTTGTACATCTGATGATTTGTGTACGTTTTACCTGTCGTCTTATTGGTGCTCTGGTACGTATACACGCTAGGCTCTTTTCCACCTATTGTGCTGTGTAACAGCTTAGCTTTATGCTTGAGATAGTCAAGTTGCGCTGGGCCGTGTCCGATAACCATACGAGCAGTGGTTTTAGCTTGCGTCTTTTGAAGATAGATGCCGCCATCACCGATAGCAAGGCCATACAAGAGGCCTCTTTTAGTCTTGTCCAAGTTGTTTCCTTTCGTTAGCTACTAGAGCCACTACTTCTAAGTATTTATATTCTAGTCGTTGAACCTTCCACTTTCGTGGCTTGGCTGCTGATTCCCATCTCAGGGTTCCAGCAATTCACAGGAAGTTTATTCGTAGCTTACGCTGCGAAGGCCCAAAATTTAGGCTCTTTGATGATACGAACAGTGTCGCCTTGCGAAGAGATTTCACCAAAGTAATCACTGTTGGTGATAGCTTGTGCAACCGTCTTTTTGCGGAATGCAAGTTGAACTTTTTTCGAGTAAATTACCGAGCTAAAGTTACCATTAGCCAGATTGCCCCAACCGGGTGCAGCTTGAAATGCCATTGTAGTTTCTCCTATAGATGGCTATATTTGTCATGTTGCCACGGTGCTCTCATAGCACTCTTTGTAGCAATGAACGAATATCACATCAGTTAAGAGGCCATTACGTTATGGGTGTCGCCTAGAGGATCAGTCTATTTGAGGCCAACGGTATTGGGTAGTCTCACATACGTTATTCGTTGAAAAGTGGTAACTACTGAGGTTGGCTTTCGCGGCTCAATAGTTACTTGTTGTTGTGCGTGTAGTTATACTTATCTAAATCTTAATGTCAAGCATTATTTTAGCTTAAGTATAATTTTTATCGTGCTCCACCAGAAATATCATACACAAAGTTACCTGTGCGGATAGCTTCCATGATTTCATCTGCTTTAGCTTCGTACTGTTTCATCGACATTTTGTTAACATCGCTTTCACGAATCTTAGGACCATTACCTTCAACATCAACATCGACACGACCACGCTTAGGCATAATTGCAGTAGCAGCATCTTTAGCTTTCTGCTTCATGCCTTTGGAGTCGAGGCCATTCTTAAGTTTATACAAGTCAAGAACTTCAATAACAGCTTGTGCATCATCTTCATTCTCGTAAATTGCAGCTTGTGTTCGTTTCGACTGTTTAGCTACCCACTCATGGAACTCGTCTGTTTCACGAATCTCTTCAAAGTCTGCATGTTCTTTGCGAATAGCAGCTTCAACTTTCTTACGTTCAACTTCTGCAGTCATTTCATCAATGCGACTAAGCCGCTCTTCTGCACCAGCAAAACGCTCCGTAGCTTTCTTGTCAGCAATAGCTTCAACAATAGCAGCAACGTCAGGGTACTTCTGCATCCAAGCTAGAACATCTTCTTCACTCTTAGGCGGAACCAGAGAAGTGTTGCTGTTCTCACTTTGTGCCTCAAGCTGCTTGATCTTTTCAGTCAAGGTGTTAAGATGAACACGAAGATCACCATACCGCTTTTTGTAGGTCTTTTCTTCTGCAGTTAGAGTTTCCTCTTTTTCCTCTACAGGAGCTTCAACAACCTTTTGTGGTGAGATATCTTCTTCTTGCTTTTCTTCATCTTCACCACGCATCTGTGCTTCAAGTTGACGCAGTTCTTCTTCGTCGCGTTCAATTCGTTTACTAAGAGAAGTTGCTGATCCTGTGTTAACGTAACCAGCAGTCTTAGTTTGTTCAATAGTGCCGATAGCGGCCATGTAAGTCTCCATTGTGGGGCTTCTAAGCACTTAGCGTCATTGCTTGTTGTGCTTAGAAGGTCGCCATGTTAGTGTGACATAAGTATCACAGATAGTCAAGTATTATTTCTTAGTTTTCTTTTGCATCAGGCCACCTTTTGCTCTACCACCGCCATAGCTAGTAGTAGTAGCAGGTTTAGCATTACCTGTTGTAGCAGTACCAGTAACAGTCATGCCACCAACTTTAGCTGTTCCAGTTACAGGCTTAGATGCTCCAACCTTTGCTGTTCCTGTTACTCCTGTTTTAGCAGTAGCAGTTCCTGTGGCTTTAATTGTTGGTGCTGCGCCGCCGCCTGTTCTAGTACCACCGCCTCCTGTGCTACCTGTAGTACCACCAGTTTTAACAGCAGTGCCACCGCCAGAGGTAGCTGCAGTACCGCTAGGAAGTGTAGGATTCTTTTTGTAGAAAGAGTCTGCTAGCATTGTACCACTTGCAATAAGGTCTATAACTTTTGTGCTTGTCATGCCTTGTAGTGCCTCTGCTTCTGCGGCACGAAGTGTCTCTGCAGCTTTAGTCATGCCATACTTATCTGCTAGCTGAATCTTTGCACGAAGTTCTGCAATCTGATACCCAGTACCTGCTAGACTTCCAACAAGACCTCCAGCAATACCTCCGCCAAGAAGACCTCCAGCGATACCACCAGCTTTCTTAGACTTGTTTAGCTGCTCAATGTCTTTCATCCCAGAAGCGATAAGTGTATCCTCAGAAGCAAAGTCTTCGAGCTTAATACGACCCATACCACCACCAATAATGCCGTTATCTCCATTAGTTGTAGCTACAGCAGTGTTATTGCTTCCTCCAATAAGATCGTCTTTTCGGTTCTGCCCTGATGCACTTTCTTGTGGTTGATACCCTGCAGGAATAGGCGTAAGAGGATTACCTTGTGCATCAAAAGAAATTACGACGGTTTGCCCTTGCTTATTTACATATACTTTGGTAGTTGTAGCTACAGGAGCTTGCGTTACAGGTGCAGTAGTAGCAGGGGCTGCTGCTTGATTACCAAAGACGCTAAAGCCGATAGGATAAGCTGCAGGGTTAAACGTAGAACGATTAGCTTCAATATCTGCAGGAGTTGGGTTTCCAGTTACAGCACCACCCTTAGCAAAACCAGCGTTCTGCATCTGTGCATCCATGCTGTCGTCTTCTGTTTGCAGTTCATCTACGCTAAAGGGAAGCTCCTCATCATCGTCTTCTGTGTCGTCTGTGGGTTCACCACCAACACGACCATCAGCCGCCATTTCTTCAAGTCCAGCTTTAGCCTTAGCACGAAGCTTCTCAAAGAAGTGTACACCAAAGAACTTCACAACATCAGCAGGAACAACATATTCCCCATCACTAAGCTTAGCAGGAATGTCATCACGTACTTCTTCTGCAGTGGAACCAGTTGGAACTTCATTACCGCTTACAGGATCAACTGTAGCACCATCTGTGTTTAGACCGCCTTCGGCCATAAGTGTATTCATTTGTTTGTCCATTTGTGTTACAGCGCCACCTTTGGCGTATCCATTATCTTCTGGTAGATCAAGTAGAGGAATATCCTCTGTTACATTCTCTGCCATAGGTGCTTGTGCTCTACCAAAGCGTAGATTAGCAGTGTCTTTCTTTCCTAGAGTACTACCCAAGTACGTACTAAGGTCAATTGCCTCCGAGTATCCTTTTTCATCTTTATACAAAATGATTGGGTATTCTCCTGTAGAAGTTTTTATCTCAGGATATGTATCTTTGTATGAAGATGTATAGGTATCAGGTGCTAAATCCATACTAATAAACTCAGCTTTAGTTGGCTTACCTGTTTGCATATCTACAACTTCAAACTTATGTCCTTTTTTCCACGTAAGCATTTCTCTTGTGGTATCATCTCTACCAAGAATTTCGTGAAGTTTAGCGTTGTCGTTCCACATATCACCTACAGGTACAACAATAGGAGCTTTGTTGTTTTGCTTTTGCAAATCCCCTTTGGTATTGACAATAGGATCATATCCTTCTGAGGCTTCTAGGGCAATCATATCTCGTTCAGAGCTTTGTGGAGTTACGGCTTTTCTATCTTCTTCTGGCATGTTTCTGCGATGCTGCACAAGACGAGCTTCAATTTCACCAGACTTACCTCTATAGAACCTAAACTCTATATTTTTATATTCGAGCCAGTTATTCTTGTAGTTTTCCTCTAGCTGTTTAACTTTAGTAGGAGAAGCTCCACTAGAAATTGCATCAGACATAGCCTGTTTTGCTGCTTCAAGTTTCTTTTTAAGCTCTATTACTGCAGGCTCCATTGCATAGCGTTTAGCGTTAGAGCCGCTGGCAAACCCTTCTGTGTATTGAACAGCGTGTTGTAGCTCATGCAGAAGAACACTTTTCATTTGATGCTGCGGTAGATCAGCAGCTATAACTATTTCTCCAGTAGAAGGGTAGAAAATTCCATTTGATCCATCTTCAATTGGTCTAATTGTAACTCTCTTACTTTGAAGATCAGGATATTGCTCATACAGTTTACCATGTTGTATCATATCTCCTACTGTAGTAGTAATATACACGTTTCCTTTAGATTTCATCTGAGCGTTAATCTCAGGTTTAATCTTATCCCAAGCTAGGACAGACTGTGAGTCGTCAATCTCAAAGCGCCACTGTTTATCGTGAGGATTTTTATGCCATCCTGTAGCTGCAGCAGTTTCTTCGGCTGTCGCACCCAGCAAGTCGGCTTCCTCAGCAGCCTTAAATGTTTTACTTGGAGGATTCTTGGCTTTAAGTCCACCAAAAATCTGCAGAGCACCTTCTTCTGCAGGAGTAGTCCAAGCAGGAGTAGCTACAGAACCTACTACGTTAGCAACATCACCATATGTAGCTTCACCCCTAGCCATCTTGTCAAAAGGCTCATACATATTTTTAGCTGTATCACCAACAAACTCTGCAATCTTGCCAGTGTCAATGGTAGGGTTTTTCAGGTACTCATAGGCAGCCTTACCTGCTGATTTAACTACAGAGCCACGACTCTCCATCTTCATTTCAGGGATAGTGTATTGCTGTCCATCAAATGTTTCGTAGATATCGTTGCCAAGTTCATCCTTAGCTACAAGCCTATCGTCGTGTCTAGCCCCAAAGGGTAGATAAGTAGATGCTGCATTAAACCTATCAATACGTTCCAGATCATCCGCCATTATACTTATCTCTCATTTGCTTTAGCCGCTTAAGTGCAAAGATTTCACCTTGGCAGCGATACAGGTCAATAGGATCATTACTTTGTTCCAGCTTCTTATGCTGTAGCTGGATGCTTTCCTCAATTTCCTCAAGAAAAGCATTCCAGAACACAGGATCATTTACGAAGCGTTTGAGGGTGCCACTACTCATTGAGCAGCACCTTCACCAGTATTTGCGCTAAAGCCAGCTTCACCCGGAGTTGGTACTTGACCAGTTCCAATGTTTCCACCACCAGCACCAGTAGGATCACTTACAGCAGGAGCACCCTGTCCCTCTTGAGGCATAGCGCCAGCAGGAGCCGCAGGAGGTGCAAACTTCTTGAAGATTTCAGCTTGAATAGCTGCATCACCAAGGCTGTTCGTAACTTTATCAGGATCAAGATCAAGCGACTTAGCAATCTCACGAAGGATATAGTCAGCTTT
>JACCDQ010145305.1_pt1 | contig 24639 bp, 22 predicted proteins | sample 7446031 | NCBI WGS metagenome assembly JACCDQ01 (sample SAMN15323442, study PRJNA562643) | freshwater metagenome | isolation source: river surface water | place: USA:Blue River Watershed | collected 2017-08-17 | reverse complement strand
GCTTCCGACTGCGACGAGCTGACAAGCAGCGAGGGCGAGAGCTGGTTGAGCGCGCGAATGTCGCCGACACCGCTGCGCGCCAGCGCCTCGCCCGATACGGCTGACACCGCCAGCGGCACGTCGGACAGGGCGACGCTGCGGCGGGTGGCGGTGACGACGATCTCGGCGATCCCGGCGTCGGCCTGCGGCGCGACAGGGGTCTCGCTTTCCTGCGCCAGCGCGGGCGTTGCGAACGCGATCAATGCAGTGGACACAAGCCATGCGGGCTTCGACATGTCTTCTCTCCCTCTTCTTTCTTCTCTCGGCCTTGCGGTCTGTAGTCGATTCTAGGCGCTTAAACAGCGCTTTGCCACCCCCGGCAAGCGCTTGGCGACCCGTCGCTGTTGGGATAGGATCACAGGCCTTGTGGTTGCGTAACAGTAGAGGGGCGTTGGACATGACATCAGCATATCGGGCGGCCATTGCCGCACTCGCCACGCTTGCGGTCGCTTCGCCCGGCCTTGCCGCCGAGGCCTCGTCGGGCCGCAAGGACCAGCAAAAGGGGATGGACGATATCCCCGTCTGCACCCGGAAGCTCGGCACCATCGCCGTCGTCGAACCCGACAGCAACTGGTGGCAGCAGCTCGGACTGGGGTCGCCCGAGGCGATCCTCAAGGTCTTCGTGATGAAATCGGGCTGCTTCGGACTGGTCGACCGCAACAAGGGGCTGGCCAGCCGCAACATCGAGCGCGCGCTCGCAGACAGCGGCGAATTGCAGCAAGGCTCGAACATCGGCCGCCAGCAAGTCAAGGCCGCCGACTATTTCATCGTCCCCGACCTCGTCACCAAGAACGCCAATTCGGGCGGCAACGCGCTGGGCGGGGTGCTGGGGGGATTTCTGGGCAGCAGCACGCTCGGCGCGATCGCGGGCGGGATCAACATCAAGAAGAAGGAAGCCAATGTCACGCTGACGCTGGTCAATTCGCGCACCACCGAGCAGGAACGGCTGACCGAGGGCTATGCCCGCAAGTCCGATCTCAGCTTTGGCGGCGGCGGGGGCGCTGGCTGGTGGGGCGGCTTCGCCGGCGTCGGCGGGGGCGGCTACCAGAATACCGACATCGGGCAGGTGATCGTGCTCGCCTATCTCGACGCCTATCGCAAGATGGTCGAACAGATGGGTGGCCTGCCCGCCGACCCCAGCGCCGCGGCCCCGCCCGCGCGCTGACGCCTTCATCCCCACCGCCGCCCTGCACCCTTGCAGGGCTGCACCCGGCGGTTGCATCCTCTCCCCTCCCGGTCGCGTCACCCCACGCGACCGACAAGAGGCCGATCCGCCATGCCGACACGTATCTCGCCCCGCTCTGCCTCGCCTCTCCACGCCGCCCCGCCGCGCGCCGACAACGACCATCATGCCGGCGACCTTTATGGCGAGCTGTTCCTCGACGACACCGCACCGCGCCGTGCCCGCCTGCGGGCCTATCTGCCCGGTCTCGCGGTCTGCACGGTCGCGGCGGCCGCCGCGGCATGGCTCAGCGAACATTATGGCGCGCCGCTGATCCTGATGGGTCTGCTGCTTGGGCTGGCGCTCAACTTCGTAGCGATCGAACCGCGCACCCATGCCGGGCTCGACCTCGCCTCGCGCGGCTGCCTGCGCGTCGGCATCGCGATCCTCGGCACGCAGGTCACGCTGGCGCAGGTAACCGCGCTCGGCGCGGCGCCCTTCGCGGCATTGCTCGGGGTGATGGCGCTTGCGACCGCGGCCGGGATCGCCGGGGCCAAGGCCGCGCGCCAGCCCTTCGCCGCCGGTCTGCTCGCAGGCGGCGCGACCGCGATTTGCGGCGCTTCGGCCGCACTTGCCCTTTACGGGGTGATCGGGCGCGAACGATTGCCGCAGGCCCAGTTCGCCGTCACGCTGGTCGGCGTCTCGCTCGCCAGCGCGATCGCCATGTCGCTCTATCCCCCCATTGCGACCAGCCTCGGCCTCGACGACCGACAGGCGGGATTCCTGATCGGCGCGTCAATCCATGACGTCGCGCAGGCGATCGGCGGCGGCTATGCCGTATCGGACCTCGCTGGCGGCTATGCCACCATCGTCAAGCTCGCCCGCGTCGCACTGCTTGCGCCGCTGGTCGCGCTCGCGGCCCTGTTACTCGGTGGCGGCAAGGACAGTGCGACACCCGTCTGGCGGCGGATCGCCCTGCCATGGTTCATTGTCACCTTTCTCGCGCTGCTGCTGCTTAACTCGGCCGTCACGCTGCCCGCGGCGCTTGTCGCCAACGGCCTCGTCCTGTCCAAAACGTTGCTGCTGCTCGCGGTCACCGCGACCGCGATGCGCTCGCAGCTCGGGCTGCTGATGCAGGTCGGCTGGCGCGGCGTGGTCCCGGTTCTCGCCGCGACGCTGGCAAGCTTCGTCGCCGCACTGGCGGCGAGCACGCTGCTACTCGGCTAGGCCCTCGCCTCAGATATGGAGAGCCTTGCCATAAGCGGCGAGGACGCTCTCGTGCATCATTTCGGACAGGGTGGGATGCGGGAACACGGTGTGCATCAGCTCGGCCTCGCTGGTCTCGAGCGTCTTGCCGACCACATAGCCCTGGATCAGCTCGGTCACCTCGGCGCCGACCATGTGCGCGCCCAGAAGCTCGCCCGTCTTGGCGTCGAACACCGTTTTGACGAACCCCTCGGGCTCGCCCAGCGCGATCGCCTTGCCATTGCCCATGAACGGGAACGTCCCCACCTTGAGGTCGTAGCCCGCCTCCCTGGCCTTGGCCTCGGTCAACCCCACCGACGCCACCTGCGGGTGGCAATAGGTGCAGCCCGGGATATTCGCCCGGTCCATCGGGTGCGGGTGCGCGTCGGCATTGCCAAGCTCCTTGGCGATCGCCTCGGCTGCGATCACGCCCTCGTGGCTCGCCTTGTGCGCCAGCCACGGCCCCGGGGTCACGTCGCCGATCGCCCACACGCCCTTGACGCTGGTGCGGCCATAATCGTCGATCGCGATGATCCCGCGATCCGCCTTGATCCCCAGCGTCTCGAGCCCGATGCTCTCGGTGTTGGGCACGATGCCCACCGCCACGATGACATGGCTGTAGTCGGCATCATTGACCTTGCCGTCCTTGCCCTTGATCTTGGCCTTGACCCCGGCCTTGCCGACCTCGAGGCTCTCGACGCCCGCGCCGGTCAGGATCGTCATCCCCTGCTTGGTCAGCGCCTTTTCGAGGAAGCTCGACACGTCGGCGTCCTCGACCGGCACGATGCGGTCCATCATCTCGACCACGGTCACCTCGGCGCCCATGTCGTTATAGAAGCTCGCAAACTCGATCCCGATCGCGCCCGATCCGATGACGAGCAGCTTGGTCGGCATCTCTTTCGGGGTCATCGCGTGGCGATAGGTCCACACCCGCTCGCCATCGGCCTTGGCAAACGGCAGGTCGCGCGCCCGCGCACCCGTCGCCACGATGATGTGCTTGGCGGTCAGCGTCTCGACGCCCTTGTCGCTCGTCACCTCGAGCGTGCCCGCCGCCTTCAGAACGCCCGTGCCCATGTGCACCGCGATCTTGTTCTTCTTCATCAGGTGCGTCACGCCCTGGTTGAGCTGCTTGGCAACCCCGCGCGACCGCGCCACCACCGCGTTCAGATCGGCGCTGATCTTCTCGGCCGCCAGACCATAAGCGCTCGCATGCTTCATCTGGTGATAGACCTCGGCCGAACGCAGAAGCGCCTTGGTCGGGATGCACCCCCAGTTGAGGCAGATCCCGCCCAGGCTCTCGCGCTCGACAATCGCGACCTTCAGCCCAAGCTGCGCGCCTCGGATCGCCGCAACATAACCACCCGGGCCCGAGCCCAGCACAATGAGGTCGTAGGTGTCTGCCATGCGCGGCGCTCCTTCGCGATCAGCGGGTAGGGACGGGCTCGGGGCCCGAATAGTCGTAGAAACCACGACCGGTCTTGCGGCCGTGCCAGCCCGCCTCGACCATCTTCACGAGGATCGGCGCCGGGCGGTACTTGGGGTCGCCGGTGTCGTCCTGGAACACCTTGAGCACGTTGAGGATCGTGTCGAGGCCGATCATGTCGGCCAGCCACAGCGGGCCCATCGGGTGGCCAAGGCCCAGCTTGACGCCCTTGTCGATGTCGGGGATCGACGCCAGCCCTTCGCTCACCGCGAAAAAGGCCTCGTTGAGCAGCGGCAGGAAGATGCGGTTGACGACGAAGCCCGGCGAATCCTGCGCGAGGATCGTGTCCTTGCCGATCAGCTTGCCAAAGGTCTCGGCCGCCTTGGCGGTGGCGTCGCTGGTCGCGATGCCGCGGATGATCTCGAGCAGCGGCATCAGCGGCACGGGGTTGAAGAAGTGCAGCCCGATGAAGCGGGCGGGGTCGCTCGACGCCTGCGCCAACCGGGTGATCGAGATGGACGAGGTGTTCGAGGCGAGGATCGCGTCGGCGCGCAGCACCTTGCCGACCTCGGCGAAGATCAGACGCTTGATGTCCTCGCGCTCGGTCGCCGCCTCGATCACGAGGTCGGCGTCAACCATCGCGTCATAGCCAGCCACCGGCTGCAGCCGCGCAAGCGTCGCATCGGCATCGGCCTGGCTCATCTTGTCCTTCTCGACGAGGCGGCCGAGCTGCTTGGCGATGCCCGCCTTGCCCTTCTCAGCCAGCTCGACCGTCAGGTCCGACAGATAGACGTGCAGGCCCGCCTGCGCCGACACCTGCGCGATGCCCGCGCCCATCTGGCCGGCCCCGATCACTGCGATCTTCTTCACACTCTGTCTCCTTGAAATCCGAATTCGAAATGCAGCTCAGCGCGCGCCTGCGCGCACCGCCTGCTGCCATGCGATCTTGGCCAGTTCCGGGAAGACCGCGGCGCGTTCCGTGGCCTGCGCCGACGCTGCGGTGCCGCGGATCGCGCGGCCCTTGATGCCGTGGAAGATCGCCGCCAGCCGGAAGAAGTTGAAGGCGATGTAGAAATCATAACCCGGGATGCTGTCGCGTCCGGTGCGGCGGCAATAGGCCGCGACATAATCTTCTTCCGACGGGATGCCGAGGGCTGCGATGTCGGCCCCGCCGAGCCCCGCCACGATGTGCGGCGGCATGCGGTACATCATCGCATTATAGGCGAAATCGGCCAGCGGGTGGCCCAGCGTCGACAACTCCCAGTCGAGCACCGCGAGCACGCGCGGCTCGGTCGGGTGGAAGATCATGTTGTCGATACGAAAGTCGCCATGGACCACCGTGGTCGCATCGCCATCGTCGGGAATGTTGGCGGGCAGCCACTCGATCAAACGGTCCATGTGCGGGTCGCGCCCGGCATCGGGATCCTCGAGATACTGCTTCGACCAGCGCCCGATCTGGCGCTCGAAATAATTGCCCGGCCGGCCATAGTCGCCAAGGCCGACCGCCTCGTAATCGACCATGTGAAGCTGCGCGATCGTCGCGTTCATCGCGTCGAAACAGGCCGCGCGCTCGTCGGCACCTACCTCGGGAATAGTCGCGTCCCAGAAGATGCGCCCCTCGACCATCTCCATGACATAGAACCAGCTGCCGATAACGCTGTCGTCGGTGCACAGCCCATAGACATGGGCGACCGGGAAACCGACGCTGCCCAGCGCGCTCAGCACCTTGGCCTCGCGTTCGACCGCGTGCGCGCCCTTGAGCAACTGCCCCGGGGGCTTGCGCCGCAGGACATAGGCCCGGCCCGGCGTCACCAGCTTGTAGGTCGGATTCGACTGGCCGCCCTTGAACTGCTCGACCGCCATCGGACCCGCAAAGCCGGGGACATTGGCATCCATCCAGCGCACGAGCGCCGCCTCGTCAAAGGCATAGCCCTCGCGCACCGCCGTCGTGCCAAGATTGGCATCGGCGCCGGCGACGTTGCTCATGCGGCATGGCCCTTCAGGAAGTCGCGCTTGACCTTCTTGGCGAGCGACCATTTGTGGACCTCGGTCGGGCCGTCATAGATGCGGAACGCGCGGATTTCTCGGAAGACCTGCTCGACGATCGTGTCGCGGGTGACACCCGTGCCGCCCATGACCTGGACACAGCGATCGGCGACGCGCATCAGCGCTTCGGACACCGCGACCTTGGCCATCGAGCTTTCCGCCGTGCCGAGCGAGCCGGTGTCGAGAACGCTCGCGCACCAGTCGATCATCAGCTCGGCCTGACGGATGTCGATCAGGTTCTCGGCCAGCATGAAGCCCACGCCTTCATGGTCGACCAGCAGCTTGCCGAACGCCTCGCGCTTGCAGGCATAGGCGGTCGCGATCTCGTTGGCGCGGATGCAGCCGCCGAGCCAGCGCATGCAGTGCGACAGGCGCGCGGGCGACAGGCGCACCTGCGCATATTTGAACCCCTCGCCCGAATTGCCGAGCATCTGGTCGGCGGGCACGCGGAGATTCTCGATCGCCACCACGGCATGACCGCCGGGCATCGAGCTGTCGATCGTGTCAAGCACGCGCTCGATCCGGATCGCCGGGTCGGGCAGGTCGACGAGGAACATGCAGGCGCCGTCGTCCGACTTTGCCATGACGATGCCGACCTTGGCGCCCTCGGCACCGGTGATGAACGCCTTGCGGCCGTTGATCACCCAGTGATTGCCATCGAGACGGCAGGTCGTCTTCATCATCGACGGGTCCGAACCCGCGCCACCCTCGTTGGCCGGCTCGGTCATGAAGAAGGCCGAACGCGCTGCGCCCGACACCAACGGCTGAAGGAAGCGCGCCTTCTGCTCGGGCGACGCGACATGGCCAAGCAGATACATGTTGCCCTCGTCGGGGGCGGCCGTGTTGCAGGCCAGCGGGCCGAGCGGCGACAGGCCCGAGCGGATCAGGACCACCGCCGTCTCGCGTTGGGTGAGGTGGCTGCCATCGGGCAGGATATGCGGCGTCAGCACGCCTGCAGCCCGCGCCTTTTCGCGCAGTTCCATGACAAGGTCGTCCGACGGGCCATGGGCGCCGCACCGCGGGTCCTTCTCGTAGGGGATCACGACCTCGCGAACAAAGGCCTCGACCTTGGCTGCGATCTCGGTTGCGCGTTCGGAAACCATCATCTTCTCTCTCACTCGAATATCGATGCGTCTGTCACAGCTTCATTGAAGGAATTCGCGACCGACGCCACCTATCAAAAATCTAGAGCGCGCTGACGAGATGCCCGCCATCGACCGCGATCACCGATCCGGTCATATAGGCCGAGGCATCCGAGGCGAGCAGCAGCAACGGCCCGTCAAGGTCGGTGACCTGCCCTAGCCGGCGCTGCGGGATGCGCTGGATCATCGCCTTGCCCGCATCGGTTTGCCAATAATCGCGGTTGAGATCGGTCTCGACATAGCCCGGCGCGATCGCGTTGACCCGGATGCGGTGACGCGCCGTCTCGAGCGCCAGCGACTTGGTCATCTGGACCACGCCCGCCTTCGACACCGCATAGGGCAAAACGCCCATGCCCTGCCGCAGCCCGAGGATCGAGGCGATGTTGATGATCGAGCCGCCACGACCATGATCGCGCATCGCCCGGCCTGCCGCCTGCGCGACAAGGAACATGCCCTTGAGGTTGGTGTCGACCACCGCGTCCCAGTCGACCTCGTGCTGATCGAGCGCAAGGCCACTGCGAACCACGCCGGCATTGTTGACGAGGATATCGATCCCCGCGATGCGCGGCGCGAGCGCCGCAACGCTCGCGGCGTCGGTCACGTCGAGCGCGACCGTCTCGGCAATGCCTCCACCGGCGCGGATCTCGCTGGCCAGCGCCTCGAGCGCATCCTGCCGCCGCGCCGCAAGGATCAGGGTAGCCCCGGCCCCCGCAAGCACGCGCGCGAAATGCGCGCCCAGACCGCTTGAGGCCCCGGTGACAAGCGCCTGGCGGCCCGCCAGCGAAAGACTGATCGTCATTGCGTCCATCTCCCGATCCCGGGCGGCAGCACCGATCAGGCGAACAGCCCCTCGGGCTGCTCGATCAGCTCGCGCAGCGTCGCCATGAACTGGGCACCGACCGCACCATCGATCGCGCGATGGTCGCACGACAGCGCAAGCGCGATCCGGCTCTCGAAGCGGCCCTGCCCGTCGGGACCCTCGGCCCAGACCTTCTGGACGCCGCCGATCGCGAGGATCGCGCCCTGCGGCGGGTTGATGATCGCGTCGAACTGGTCGATGCCGAACATGCCGAGGTTCGAGACCGAGAAGGTCCCGCCGTCGAGGTCCTCGTAACCGAGCTTGCCCGCCTGCGCCTTCTCGATCAGCCCACGCGTCGCCTGCGCCAGCTGGTCGATCCGCATCAGGTCGGCCGACCGCACGATCGGCGTCACCAGCCCCTTGGGCGAAGCGACCGCGACCGAGATGTCGGCGTGCGGGAAATGGTGGATCTCGTCGCCATGGACCTGGATGTTGACCGCCGGGTGACGCGCCAGCGCAATCGCGCTGGCCTTGACCAGGTAATCGTTGATCGAGGCCTTGATCCCGAGCACCATGTTGGCGGTCTTGCGCAGCGCCAGCAGCTCGTCGACCCGCACGTTCATGCGCAGGTAGAAGTGCGGGACATTCTGCTTCGACTCGGTCAGGCGGCGCGCGACCACCTTGCGGATCTTGTCCATCGGCACGATGTTCGGCCGATTCTCGCCCGCCACGAAGGGCGCGCTCGAAAAGCCGCCGCCAGCCGACGGCGCGGGCGCGAGCGCCAGCACGTCTGCCTTCGAAATGCGGCCGCGCGGGCCCGTTCCCTTGACGCTGCCAAGGTCGATGCCGTGCAGTGCCGCGATCCGCTTGGCGAGCGGCGATGCATAGAAACGGTCATTATCGGCGGCGAGGTCGGCCGCGCCCTTCAGCGACGGACGCGCCTCGGGACGGCTGGCCTGCTGGACATCCTGGTAGGTGATACGACCACCGCGGCCCGACCCGACGATGTCGCCCAGCTCGACGCCGAGATCCTCGGCGAGCTTGAGCGCCTCGGGGCTGATCGGCCGGTTGGTCTCGATCTTCTTCTTGGGCGCAGGCGCCGCGGCAGCTGCCGCGGGGGCCGGGGCGGCGGCCGGGGCCGGCGCGTCGCTCTTGCGGGCGGCGACGCTGGTATCGGCGGCCTTGAAGCTCGCGATGAAGGCGTCGACGTCGGCATCGCTCGCATCGGCGTCGGCGAAGACCGCGAGCAGCGTGCCGACCGCCAGCGTCTCGCCGGCGGGCACGATCACCCGCTTGACCACCGCGTCATACTCGGCCTCGACCTCGTTGGTGATCTTGTCGGTCTCGATCAGACAGAGCGTGGTGCCGCGCGTGAAGGCGGCGCCCTCGGCGACCATCCACTCGGCGAGCGTTCCCTCGGTCATCTCGATGCCCCATTTGGGCATCGTGAAGGGACGAATGTTGGACATCAGCGTCTCTCCACTCAGCGCCAGGCCAGCGTCTTGCGCACCGCTGCCTCGATCTTGTCGGCCGACGGCAGATAGGCGCTCTCAAGCTCGCGGGCAAAAGGCACCGGCGTGTGTGGCGCGGTCACCAGCGCCGGCGGCGCCTTGAGGCTGGCAAAGGCCTTTTCGGTGACAAGGGCCGCGATGTCGGTCGCGATCGAGCAACGCGGCGTGCTCTCGTCGACGATGACGAGACGGCCGGTCACCTCGACCGAATCGAGGATCGCTTCCTCGTCCATCGGGCTGGTCGAACGCAGGTCGATCACGTCGCAGCCAATACCCTCGGCGGCGAGCTTGTCGGCGACCTGCTCGCAGAAACCGACCATCAGGCCCATGGTGACGATCGTCACGTCCTGCCCCGCACGGCACAGGCGCGCATGGCCGAAGGGGACGAGATAATCGCCGTCGGGCACCTCGCCGGTCGAGCCGTAAAGCGCCTTGTGCTCGAGGAAGATGACGGGATCGTCGCCGCGCAGCGCGGTGGTCAGCAGGCCCTTCACGTCGGCCGGCGTCGCCGGCATCACGACCTTGAGGCCGGGCATGCCGGTCAGGATCGAGTGGACCGACTGGCTGTGCTGCGGGGCCGCGTTGAAACCGGCGCCATAGGCCATGCGGATGATCGCGGGGCACTTGCTCTTGCCGCCGAACATGTAGCGGAACTTGGCGATCTGGTTCCAGATCTGGTCAAGGCAGACGCCGATGAAGTCGGCGAACATCAGCTCTGCGACCGGACGCTTGCCCGACAGCGCAAGGCCGGCGGCAGCGCCGACGATCGCGCTTTCCGAGATCGGGGTATCGATCACGCGGTTCTCGCCGAACTTGCCATAAAGGCCGGTCGAGGTGCTCCAGATGCCGCCGATCGCCTCGGGGCCACCCGCGGTGCCCATGCCACCGACCACGTCCTCGCCAAGCACGACGATGCTGGGGTCGCGGGCCATTTCGGCGGCCAGCGTCTGAACGACCGCATCGCGGTACATCATTTTTGCCATGTCAGTTCTCCCCGGCTCAATAGCTGATGTAGACGTCGGTCAGGACGTCATCGGCCGTGGGCCGTGCACCGGCGCGGGCTGCCGCGACCGCGCCTTCGATCTGCGCCATCACCTCGGCGTCGACCTTGTCGATATCCTCGCCCTTGAGGAGCTTGGCCTCGGTCACGCTCTTGCGGAACGCCTTGAGACAGTCGCGCTCCTCGCGGATGCGGTCGAGCTCGCCAGGGCCGCGATAGCGCTGCGGGTCGCCCTCGAAATGGCCGAAGAAGCGCTCGGTGTCGAATTCGACCGCGGCCGGGCCGTTGCCGGCGCGGACATAGTCGAGAACTTCGCGCATCGTCTCGTTGACCGAGAAGAAGTCGCAACCATTGCCGCGCCACACCTTCATGCCGAAGGCCTCGGCGCGGCTGGCGATGTCGCCATTGGTACCGACCGCGTAATCGACGCCGGTATGCTCGGAATAATGGTTGTTCTCGAAGATGAAGATGCAGGGCGCCTTGGTGACGACCGCCATGTTCATCGATTCGAAGGTCGTGCCCTGGTTGCAGGCGCCGTCACCCGAAAAGGCGATCGAGACCTTGCCCTTGCCGTCGATCTTGGCCGACAGCGCCGCGCCGACCGCGATCGGCGCGCCCGCGCCGACGATGCCGTTGGCGCCAAGCATGCCCTGGTCGATGTCGGCGATGTGCATCGAGCCGCCCTTGCCCTTGCACAGGCCGTCGACCGAGCCCCAGATCTCCTTCATCATCCCGTCGACGTCGCAGCCCTTGGCGATGCAGTGGCCATGGCCACGGTGCGTCGAGATGATCTTGTCCTCGGCGTCGAGATGCTCGCACACGCCGACGGCGACAGCTTCCTGACCGCAATAGAGGTGGGTGAAGCCGGCAATCTCGCCGGTCATGATCTCGGTATGCAGCCTTTCCTCGAACTCGCGTATCACCTTCATCTGGCGATAGGCGCGGAGCAGGGCCTCGCGGCTCATTTGCATCTGTGGATCCCCTCTTCCTCTATATGTGCGTCAAAGACCGAGAACGGTCTTGGCAATGATGGTGGCCTGCACTTCGTTGGTGCCGCCGAAAATAGTCCATGCCCGGCTGTTGAGATAGCGCGGCATCGCGACCTGCGCCTCACGCGACTGCACCGGATCGGGGGCAGTTTCGCCGTAAAGCGGACGGGTCGTATCGAGCTGGAGCCCGACCTCGCCATGCAGGTCGACGGCCAGAAGGTCGACCTCTTGGCGCAGGCTCGAGGCAAGCATCTTGGTCAGCGAGGTCTGCGGCCCCGGCGGGCGGCCCTTGGCGATGTCGGCAAGGATGCGCAGCTCGATCATCTCGAGCGCCTGCGCGTTCAACCGCACCTTGGCGACGCGCTGCTGCCATGCCGGGTCATCGGCCAGCCGGCCGCCCTTGCCGTCGGGCGCATCGGCGGCAGCCGCCGCGACCAGTTCGAGGTCGGCGAGCATGCGCGGGGCGTGGCACGACCCGCCGCGCTCGTTCTCGAGCAGGAACTTGGCCATCTTCCAGCCGTCGCCCTCGTTCCCGATGAGGTCCTCGACCGGCGCCTCGGCATTGTCGAAGAAGACCTGGTTGACCTCGTGATCGCCGGCCAGCGTCAGGATCGGACGCACCGAGATGCCCGGCTGATTCATGTCGATGAGGAGGAAGCTGATCCCCGCCTGCGGCTTGCCGCTGGTGTCGGTGCGGACGAGGCAGAAGATCTTGTTCGAATAATGGGCGTGGGTCGTCCAGATCTTCGAGCCGTTGATGATGTACTTGTCGCCCTCGCGCACCGCGCGGCACTGGAGCGAGGCGAGGTCCGATCCCGACCCCGGCTCGGAAAAGCCCTGGCACCAATAATCTTCACCCGACAGGATGCGCGGCAGATACTTGGCCTTCTGCGCCTCGGTGCCGAAGGTGTAGAGCACCGGGCCGAGCAGCTTGAGGCTGAGCACGGTCAGCGTCGGAGCGCCGGCGAGCGCGCATTCCTTCTCGAAGATATAGCGCTGCACGGGCGTCCAGCCGGTGCCGCCATATTCCTTGGGCCACTGGTAGGCGAGCCAGCCCTTTTCGTTGAGGATGCCGTTCCAGACCTGCCCGATGTCGGGCTCGACGAACACCGACGGCGACGCCGCCGCGCCGGCCTTGAGCTCGGGCGTCAGCTTCTCGTCCAGAAAAGCGCGAACCTCGTCACGAAAGGCGAGTTCTTCGGGGGTGTAGTCGAGATCCATCAGCGTTCCAATATCGTCACTGCAGAGACGCCCGGGGCGCCATAGACATGCGAATAGGCGGTCTTGGGGGCACCCGGCACCTGCCGGCCCCCGCCGTCGCCGCGCAGCTGCACCACATTCTCATAGACCTGCCGCAGCCCCGACGCGCCGATCGGCTCGCCGCAGGCAAGGCAACCGCCGTCGGTGTTGACCGGCAGCTTGCCGCTGATCTCGGTCCGGCCTTCGGCGATCCACTTTTCCTGCTCGCCGTCCTTGCAAAAGCCGTTCTCGGCCATGTGCATGATCTCGGCGCCAGCCTCGGTGTCCTGCAGCTGGGCGACCGCGATGTCCTCGGGGCCGATCCCGGCCGCGGCAAAGGCGTCGCGCGAGGCGATGTTGGTCGCCGACCCGCCACGCGTCACGTCGATCGACGGCGCGAACACCTCGAACGAGCCCGGCGGACGCGTGCGCATCGCCGCGGCCTTGAGGCGGATGAACGGCTTGCCCAGCTCGCGCGCCTTCTTCTCGCTGGCGAGCAGCAGCGCCACGCCACCCTCGGCGGGCGAGCAGAACATGTACTTGGTGTAAGGGTCGCTCACCAGCGGCGCCGACATGATCGTCTCGAGGTCGACCGGCTCGCGACGCCATGCGTGCGGCGCATGAACCGCGTTGCGGAACGCCTTTTCCGAGATGCGGCCAAGCGTGGTCGGCGAGATGCCGTGCTCGTGCATGTAGCGCGTGACCTTCGCCGCAAAAAACTGCGTCGTGATCATATAGCCCGCCTCGCCATACCAATCGGGCAGGTTATATTCGGACGGCATCGCGTTGAACGCGCCGCGCGGGTGCTTGTCGAAGCCGACCGCGAGGCCAAGATCATATTCGCCCGACTTGATCGCCATCTGCGCCGAGAACAGCGCCGATCCGCCGGCCGCGCAACCGTTGCGGACGTTGATGAACTGCATGCCGGTCAGGCCGAGCCGCTCGACCATCGTGTCGGGGTTGCCCGCCGAGTCCGATGCGCCATAGGCGAAGTTGACGTCCTTCCACTCGACGCCCGCGTCCTTCATCGCCTCGCGCACGGCGAACACGCCCTGGTCGAGGCCCGACAGGCCGTCAGTACGGCCAAACGGGTGGATGCCGATGCCGACGATGCACACGTCGCTCATTGCGCGGCTCCCTTGGGCTGAAATGCGTGGATCAGGACCGTTTCCACGGCGTCGGGGTCGAGCGGGACCTGCGTCAGCTCGACCTCCATCCCGATACGGATATCCTCGAAGGCGACATTGACGAGGCGCGTCTCGACGATCGTCTCGTCGGCCAGTTCGACATAGGCCACCGGCCACGGCACGAAAGCGTCCGGCCCCGCATAAGGCGGCGTCTTGGGGCGATAGCGCTGGATCGTGAACGACCAGACCTTGCCCTCGCGCTTGAGCGGATAGGGGTCGAAACGCCCCCCCGGCGGGCACGGAAAGACGATGCGGCCGGTCTCGCGGTCGCGTCCCCCGATGAGCCTCGGCGGCATATCCTCTGTAAACAGTCCTTCGGCGATCGGCCGCATGTCCGGTTTTCCCTGATTCTGGAAGGTCACTAAAACCCCAAAAACGCGCCCGTAGTGACTCCTCAAAACGCTAGGGACCATGTCGCGCACGGCGTGGCAATGTCCTGTGCAACAAGGAGAGGACAGGATGGACGAAGCTTTTGACTATATCATCGTCGGCGCAGGCTCGGCCGGCTGCGTGGTCGCTGAACGGCTGAGCGCAGACGGCAAGGCGCGCGTCCTCGTCCTCGAAGCCGGCGGCCCCGACCGCAGCCCGTGGATCGCGCTGCCCAAGGGCGTCGCCAAGCTGGTCACCAACCCCAAGCATATCTGGGCCTATCACGTCACCCAGTCGCGTTTTTCCAACGCCCCCGCCAACGAGGTGTGGATCCGCGGCAAGGGCCTTGGCGGATCGTCGTCGGTCAATGGCATGATCTGGAGCCGCGGCGAGCCGCAGGATTATGACGACTGGGAAAAAATGGGCTGCACCGGCTGGAACGGCGCGTCGATGACCGCGGCCTTCCAGCGGCTCGAGGACCATAAGCTGGGCGCATCCAAGCTGCGCGGCGCCGGCGGCCCGGTGCGCGTCGATCCGCATCTCTACACCTATCCGCTGGCCGACCGCATGATCGAGGCGGGCGAGGCGCTGGGCCTGACGCGCACCGCCGAACTCAATGACATTCCCGGCGGACGCGTCGGCCTCTACAGCCACAACATCAAGAAGGGCCGCCGCCAAAGCTCGGCGGTCACCTTCCTGTCCAAGGCACGCAAGCGCCGCAACGTCACGATCGTCACCCACGCGCTTGCCGAACGCATCCTGTTCGACGGCACCCGTGCCTGCGGGATCGAGGTCAAGGTCAAGGGCCAGCCGCGCACCTTCGCCTGCCGGGGCGAGATCATCGTCTCGGGCGGCGCGATCGAAAGCCCGCTGCTGCTCCAGCGTTCGGGCATCGGCCCGGCCGAGCGGCTGCGCGAGCTGGGCATCACGCCGGTCGCGGATTCGCCCGATGTCGGTGAGAAGTTCCGCGAGCATCTCTCGATCGCGCTGTCCTACCGCATCAAAGAAAAGATCGGCACCAACACCAGCTTCTTCGGTTTCGGCCTGTTCAAGGCGATGCTGCGCTACATCTTCACCCGCAAGGGGATCATGGCGACCGGCCCGTTCGAGGTGGGCGGCTTCACCTCGGTCGGCGAACCCGACAAGCGCACCGACCTTCAGATCTACATGGGCGGCTATGTCTTCAAGCTGGCCGACGACAACCATCCGGTGCCGCTCGACAGCATCGATCCCGAACCGGGCATCTCGATCTTCGGCCAGCTGCTGCGCCTGACCAGCGAGGGTTCGATCCGCGTGACCGGCCCCAAGGCGTCGGACGCCCCCGAGATCAACCCCAACTGGCTCACGACCGAATTCGACCGCCGCTCGGCGATCGAGTCGGTCCGCTTCATGCGCAAGTGGATGAACCAGCCCTCGCTGCGCGACCTTGTCGACCATGAAATGGTGCCGGGCGCCGAGATCGAAAGCGACGAGGAACTGCTCGACGCCATCCGCCGCCTTGCCACCTGCGGCCTCCACGGCGTCGGCAGCTGCCGCATGGGCGCCGACGACCGCGCGGTCGTCGATCCGCGACTGCGGGTGCGAGGCGTCCAGGGCGTTCGCGTGGCCGACTGCTCGGTCATGCCGGGACCGATCACCGGCAACACCAATGCGCCCGCCATGGCGCTTGGCCTGCGCGCCGCATACCTGATCCTCGAGGATCGCGGTTAAGGGGATGTCGAGGCGGGCGGCGGCGCAACAGCGCCCCGCCCCTTCGCGTCAGGCACCGAGCTGGCTGAGCGAGATATATCCCAGCTGGGCCGCCTTGAAGACGGTCTGGCTGCGATTGACCGCGTCGAGCTTGATCGACGCATTGTGAATGTGGAAGCGCACCGTCGCACGGCTGCGCGACATGATCATGCTGATCTCGAGATCGGTCTTGCCGATCGCCGCCCAGCGCAGGCACTCGACCTCGCGCTTCGACAGGCGCGGGCCCGACGGCAGGCGCTGGATCGAGCTGGTCGCATAGACATAGCTGGCGATGAAGGTACGCGCGAGAACGCCAAAGGCATCGCCAAATTTGGCGAAGTCCTCGGTCAGGTCGATCTTTTCGCTATCGAGCGGGTTGAAGCTTACCGCGCCAATCTGGCCAAAGGGCAGATGCACCGGGGTGACGATCGCCGCGCGCGTCATTGCGCGCTGCTCGAAATTGGCGAGCTCGATCGAGCTGAGATAGGGATTGGCATGCCGGGTATGGAAACCCTCGGCGTTGACCCAGAAAGGCTCGCTCTCGAAACGGCAGGCCGAGGTGATCGGCGAGTCCAGCGCGATCCGCGAATTGCGCCACCACACCCGGTCGGTCGCGTCCCAGCCGAACACCTCGCTCGCAAGGATCGCGCCATCGGCATCGACCGGCGTGCGCTTGTCGGCAATGTCATGGGCCGGCGCAACGCGCATCTGCGCCGCGTCCATCACGATCCGATGCAACGCCTCCGCCGCCCGGCGCACGTCGTGCGCGTCGGCAACGCGGACCGCGTTGATGTTCTCCAAGGAAAGAACTGGAGCGCTCATTTGTACCTTTCCCCTGCCCTATAGGGCCATGGCCTTTGCTTTTCAATGCGTCTGCCTAGCCTTTTGAGGAGCGGTGCCGTCATCGGGGAAGGCGGTATTGTTCCCGCTTCAAACAGATAAAAATGGTGCTGCAGCGTGAATTTCGACCTGAGCGAAGACGAGGAAATGCTGAAGGCGGTGGCGGAACGCTTCGTCACTGACTGCTATGACCTCGAGAAAAGGCGCGAATATCTGGCCGCGAGCGAGGGCTTCTCACGCGAAAACTGGGCCCTGCTCAGCGAGCTCGGCCTCGTCGCGGCGCTGTTCAGCGCCGAGAGCGGCGGGCTCGAAATTGGCCAGACCGGCATCGCCACCATCTTCGAGGCGCTGGGCCGCGGCTTTGTCGTCGAACCGCTTGTCGAGAGCGTCCTGCTCGCCGGCGGCCTGTTCGAGACGCTCGCCCCCGCCGACCTCAAGGCGCAGTGGATCGAAGGCCTTGTCATGGGCGAGAAGCGCCTTGCCTTCGCGCACCGCGAAAACGCAGCCCGCGACAATGCCGCCTGGGTCGAGACCCGTGCCGACGGCACCACGCTCAGCGGCGCCAAGTCGCTGGTGATCGCGGGCGCAGGCGCCGACGGCTTCATCGTCAGTGCGCGCATCGCGGGCAATGCCGGCGACGCTCATGGCATCGAGCTGTTCCTTGTCGAAGCCGGCGCCCCCGGCCTCGCACTCGAGCCGTGGCGGCTCGTCGACGGCAGCCTTGGCGCGACCCTGACCCTCGACAAGACGCCGGCCACCCGGCTGGGCGGAAGCCTCGACGACATCGAGACGGCGCAGACGCGCGCGGCGCTCGCCCGCACCGCCGAAGCGCTGGGCATCATGGAACGCCTCTTTGCCGAGACGCTCGACTATCTGCGCACCCGCAAGCAGTTCGGCGTGCCGCTCGGCAGCTTCCAGGCGCTCCAGCACCGCATGGTCGCGCAATATGCCGCGCTCGAGCAGTCGCGCTCGCTGCTCTATCTCGCGATCATGGCCGATCCGGCCGATCGCAGCGCATGGCGCAAGGCGATCGACGGCGCGCGCAGCTATGTCGCTGACGTCTCGATCACGCTCGGCCACGAGATGATCCAGCTGCATGGCGGCATGGGCGTGATCGACGAGCTGAGCATCGGCCATGGCCACAAGCGATTGCTGCTGCTGTCGCGCTGGCCGGAATCGCCCGAAGCAAGCCTCACGCGCTACGCGGCCTGACCCGGCTGACACAGACATAAGAAAAGGGCGCCGGAACGATGGTTCCGGCGCCCTTTTCGTTACGGTCGCGTTTAGCGGCCTTCCTTGATCCAGTCGATGCCGCGACGCAGCAGGTCGTAGAAGACCGGCAGGTCCCATGCACAGCGATCGACCGACGGCCACCAGTCGAGCATCGGCTGAAGGTCGTAATGACCGCGGCAATGGCCCAGCGTCAGATACAGCACCGCGCCCTTGCCATGCTGCTTGATATAGAAGACCGGCTGGGTGCCCAGCGCGTCGGCCGCCTCGACAAAGCCGGTCCCCGGCTCGGTGCACTCGGTCTCGAGCAGCACGTGCAGATCGCCATGCGTCTCGAGATGATAAAGCTCGTCGGTCGTGTCGAACGGCTCGACACCCTTGACCAGCGGATGCGACGGGTCGGCCACCGTCACGCGATAGGGCGCGATCGGCGGGTGCGACACGAACTGCGAGCCCAGCATGTCCATCATCAGCGGCGCCCAGCGCGGCGCGTCCCACAGCCCGTTCTCGAGCAGGCGCAGCACCGAGTTGGTACCGTGCAGCGCGTACCAGCGCCCGCCCTTGGCGAGCCACGCCCGCAGCGCTTCTTGCGCCGCGAGCGACGGCGTCACGTCGCAGGTGTAGGTGATGATGATGTCGGCCGCCTCGATCGCTGCGATATTCTCGTAATCCTCGAACACGCGGGTGCGCACCCGCTGGTCCTCGGACAGAAGCTTCAGCAGCTCGAGACGGGCGAAGTCCATGTCATGCCAGACGCCGCCGCAGATCAGGACGCAATTGACGCGCGGAGGGTGCTGCTCGGTCTCGCCGCTCACTTCTTCCAGCCCCCGAGCTCGCCCGAGAGATATTTGTCGAGCGTCTGGTGGAACTGGCGGATGCGGATTTCCTGATAGTCGCCGAGATTGACCTCGCCGGTGACCGAAGCGTGGAGGCCCTCCTGCACAAAGGGAAGGTTTTCCATGTCCTGTTCGAACACGTCGCCAAGGATGCCGATCTCTTTGCAGGCGGTCCAGGGCTCGTCAGGGCCGAGCATGCGCATCTGCGCGCCGCGCGGCATCGGTTCGCCCTTGGGCACGCGGATCAGGATGCGCACTTCCATGATGCAGGTGTCGGGCGTCTTGCCCGGCTTCCAGCGATAGATGATGTTCGGCATGAATCCGCCCCACGGCGCGAAGTGCGGGAAGACATTGTAGACAAGGCCGTCGAGCAGCTCGGCGTCGGTGGCGTGGTCATGATCATAGCCGCTCGACTTGGCATAGGATTCGCGCATCGCAGCGCCCAGCGCCTCGCGCGCGGTCATGCCCTCGGGCACGGTCACCGCGAAGGGATCGTCAGCATAGCTGTCGGCCGAACGGCCATTATATTTGACGAACTCGTCGACGATCCACTGCTCCCCCTTGCCCTTGCCGCTGATGTGCGGCGACATGATGCCGAAGGGGACAAGGTTGACGTTGATATTGTCGCCCCACGTCCAGTAGGCCGCGTTGCAATCGCCGGTGAACGCCAGCAGCTGCGGGTGGGTGACGATGGTGTGCCACGCCTCCATGAAGGCTTCCATCACGACCTTCCAGTTGGCCGGCACCTCCTTGGCCACCCACATGGCGGTATAGCATTCCTCGTGACGCCAGCGCTTGAAATGCTCGGGCAGCGGCGCGAGATATTCCTCGAGGCTCGGGCCGCCCGGACGCTCGCGCAGGAAGATGTAACCGCCCCAGCGACCGACCTCGGCCTCGGGCAGCTGCATCTTGTCGTCGGTCAGATGCTGGAAGTCCCACTTGCAGGGCATGTTGGCGAAGCTGCCGTCCTTGTTCCACGTAAAGCCGTGGAAGGGGCAGATGAACTGGTCGGCATTGCCGTCCTCGAGGCGCAGCTTGCGGCCGCGGTGAAGGCAGACATTGTGCACTGCCTTGACCGAGCCATCGTCCTGACGCGTGACGAGATAGGACCGGCCGACATTCTCATAGACGATATAGTCGCCGGGCTCGGGCAGGTCTTCCTCGCGCGCCGCGAACTGCCAGACATAGGGCCACATCCGCTCGCGCTCGAGCTTGGCGAATTCCTCGCTGGTATAGCGCGACGCCGCAAGCGGCTCGGACCCGCGATAGGTATAGCTTTCGGTCGCAAGGAAATCCGGCGCGGGCCGCGAGTCGATCTTCATCAGCTCGGTCCAGGCAATGCCCTCCGAACGATTGACGCCCCCTTTGTGCTTGGGGTCGATGTCTGCCATGAAATCCTCCACCTAGATCTTCGCTATTGGGCGCAGATTGGCCATGCGCCCCCCCTTAGTCACCTTGCCGAAAGCATAGGTTCTTTCCCAGCTGGAATCGGCCACTTCAGGCAAGATCGAGAGAGGAGTCACTGCACGTGTCCAAGAGACTGGAAGGCAAGGTCGCACTGGTTACCGGCGGAACGTCGGGAATCGGCGCTGCGGCCGTCGAACGACTGGCCGCCGAGGGGGCCAAGGTCGCATTCACCGGATCGAATGAAGAGGCCGCCGCGGCGCTTGTCGCCAAGACCGGCGCAAGCTTCCACAAGCACCGCGTCCAGCTGGCCGAGACCTGGCCGGCACTGATGGACGAGATCAAGGCGCGCTATGGCCGCCTCGACATCGTCTTCGCCAATGCCGGTATGGAAGCCGGTGACGGCAGCGTCGAGGACATCCAGATCGACAACTGGAACAACATCGTCGGCGTCAACCAGACCGGCGTGATGCTGACCATCCAGCATGCGGTCCGCATGATGAAGGACAATCCCGAGGGTGCGGTCGGCTCGATCATCGTCAACAGCTCGATGAACGCGCACCGCGCCATGGGCAATTTCGTCGCTTACTCGGTCACCAAGGCCGCCGCGATCGCGCTGACCAAGTCGTCGGCGATCCACTGCGCCGTTGCCGGTTACAAGATCCGCGTCAACGCGATCCTGCCCGGCGTGGTCGAGACCGACATGATCCGCGGCGTGATCAACCGCTCGCCCGATCCCAAGGTTGCCCGCGGCATGTTCGAGGGCATGTCGCCGCTCAAGCGCATGGCGCAGGTCGAGGAAATCGCCGGCCTTGTTGCCTATCTTGCCTCGGACGAGGCGTCGTTCATCTCGGGCGCCGAATATGTCATCGACGGCGCCACCACTGCAGGGACGCTGGGCGTATGAAGAGGCTTGAAGGACGCGTCGCGCTGGTCACGGGTGGCCTGCGCGGCATTGGCGGCGCCACCGTCGAACGTTTTCTCGAAGAAGGCGCCGAAGTCGTCGTCGCCGACCTCAAGGCGGTTGACGATGCCGAGGTGGTCGAGATCATGGCCCGCTTCGGGCAGGCCGCGACCTATGTCCAGCTCAACGTCGCCAACGAGGCGGACTGGGAAGCCGCCGCAAAGAAGGTCCGCGCCGACTTCGGCCGGCTCGACATCCTTGTCGGCAATGCAGGCATCGAGGGCGTCGGCGCGGTCGAATCGATCTCGCTCGACTATTGGCGCCGCGTGATGTCGGTCAATGTCGACGGGCTGTTCCTTGGCACCAAGCATTGCCAGCCGCTGATGGCCGAGACCGGCAAGAAGACCAAGGGCGGGGCCTCGATCATCAACGTCAGCTCGATCATGGGCCTTGTCGGCGGATCGGAAATCACGCCCTACAACACCAGCAAGGGCGCAGCCCGGCTCTTCTCGAAGGCCGCCGCGATCGAGTTCGCGCAGAAGCGTATCCCGATCCGCGTCAACTCGGTGCATCCCGGTTTCGTCAAGACGCCGCTGCTTGCGCAGGGCATGGATCACGCGGCCCAGGCGGGTGCGGGTAATGTCGGCGACCTGTTGAGCTCGCTCGACCAGCTCACCCCGCTCGGCCGTATCGCCGAGCCGTCCGAGATCGCGTCGGCGATCGCCTTCCTCGCGTCGGACGACGCCAGCTTCATGCTCGGTGCCGAACTGGTCGTCGACGGCGGATGGACCGCGCAATGACGATCGCGCTTCCCAACGTCGTCGCCATCGTCACCGGCGCGGCCGGTGGCATTGGCCGCGAGCTGTGCAAGGCGCTGAAAGAGGCCGGGGCGACCGTCGTCGCCACCGACCTTCCCGAGAGCGCCGAGGGCATTGTCGCTGACCATTATCTCCAGCACGATGTCACCGATATCGGCGCATGGGAACGGGTCGCCGGCTTCGTCAGCGAGACCTATGGCCGCCTCGACGCGCTGGTGAACAATGCTGGCATCTCGATCGTCGCCAAGTTCGAGGACTCGCCGCTGACCGAATGGCAGCGCGTCCAGCGGGTCAATGTCGAGTCGATCGTGATCGGCACGCAGGTCATGCTCCCGCTGCTGAAAGAAGGCGGCAAGGCCCGCAAGGGCGGCGCGTCGATCGTCAACTTCTCGTCGGTCGCGGGCCTGCGCGGTGCGGCCTTCAACGCCGCTTACTGCTCGAGCAAGGCGACGGTGAAGATGATGAGCAAGTGCCTCGGCGCCGAGTTCGCGGCGCTGGGCTACAATATCCGCGTCAACAGCGCGCATCCCGGCGGGATCGACACGCCGATGCTCAGTTCGATCCTCGAACGCTATGTCGACCTCGGCTTCGCGCCCAGCGTCGAGGCGGCCAATGCCGCCAACGACGCGCGCCACCCGATCGGCCGCATCGGCCGCCCCGAGGAAATGGCCGGCGGCGTGGTCTATCTCTGCTCGGAGGCGGCAAGCTTCGTCACCTGCAGCGAACTGGTGATGGACGGCGGCTTCAGCGCGGTCTGATCCCGCCAGAACGGCCAAATGAAAAGGGCTCCGGCGATCGTCTCGCCGGAGCCCTTTCCATTTCCCGGTGCAGGTTGGGAAGTCAGTCCTTCTTGGCCCCGGCCGCGATCCAGCCGCGGATCAGGTCGATCTGGTCCTTGGGAAGCGGCGGTGCCCCGAACGGCATGCGGGCGCCCTTGCCGCCCTTGGCGACATGCGTGCCTTCAAGCTTGGCGATGAGGTAGCTCGCATCCGGCTTGCCCGGCTCGACCCGCTTGAGCGGTGCCTCGATCGACTTGACGCCGACGAGGCTCGCATAGGCCCCGCCCGGATGCAGCGCCATCCGGCCCGCTTCCTGCCCCGTCAGGTGGCAGGTGGCACAGCGGACCTTGAGGATCGGGGCAACGTCCTTCGAGTAGCTGGGCGCCGCCACGGCCTGCGTCGACAGGCCGAGAGCGATCACCGACGCAAACAGACTTTTCACATTACGCATCAGCCAACGTCCTTTGCGGCGTTGGCGCCGGCGATGAAGCCGAAGGTCACGGCCGGACCGATCGTGCCGCCAGCGCCCAGATAGGCGGTGTGGGTCGGGGCCGCGATGCAGTTGCCCGCACCATAGAGGCCCGCGATCGGCTTCTCGCCGCGACCGAGAATCTGCGCCTTCTCGTTGATCATCGGGCCGCCGCTGGTGTCGAGCGCGCCCGGGGCGAGGATGACAGCATAATAGGGTCCCTTGTCAGCCAGCGGGTGCATGGTGACGTTCGGATGCGGATTGGCCGGGAACTTGGTCCCCTCGCGACGCGGCGAAAAGAGCAGGTGCCACTCGCGGTCGTAGAGATGCACGCCACGGTCGAACTCGGGATCCTTGCCCGCCTTGGCAAAGCCGTTGTAGCGCTTGATCGAGGCCTTGGCGTTGGCCGCGAACTCGGCTGCCAGCGCGACGCCGCCGGTCTGGCCCTTCACCTTGTCGAGGCGCTGCGCGATGCCCGCGAACACCTCGTCCCAGCTGTTGCCCGAGATCAGATAGGCGCTCTCGCTCTTGTCGGTCGGGAAGGGGAAGGCGCCGCCGAACGCGTCGATCGAGCGCTCGTCGAACAGCATGAACATCAGGTGGTTGGGATATTCCTCCTTCGACGGATCGTAGGGGAAGTGCGCCTGCGTGCGATCGTTGTAATCGCGCTTCTCGTTGACGCAGCGATTGCCGTACTTGTTGACGAGGATCATCGAATCGCCCGGCAGCACGAAGGCGCCGAGGCCGATGGCGCGGTTCTCGAGGGCTTCCTCGAGCACCACCTGCGTGCGCCACGCGGTCCCGAGCGGGCCCATCTTGGCGCCGATTTCCTGCGCCATCTCGATGAAGTCGCCGGTCGAGCCCGGCATCGCGCAGGCGCCGTAGATCGGGGTCGCGGACTGGTGCTGCTGGATCAGGTCGGTGTTGTGGGCATAGCCGCCCGAACCGAACACCACGCCGCGCTTGGCGCGGATGCGGATGGTCTTGCCCTCCTGCTCGGCCTCGACGCCGATCACCCGGCCATTCTCGGTCAGGATGCGGCTGACGCGGGTATCGGTCAGGATCGGAACGCCCTTGCCTTCAAGATAGGACGCGAGCTGCGCAGCGAGGCTGTTGCCGCCACCCGACGAGCCCGAGCCCACCGCCGGCTCGAGCGGACGACGGGTCGGCGTCTTGTTCTCGGGCAGGTGGTCGGCATAGTCCGGTGCGTCGTGGTCAACGAAGAACATCCGGAATTCCTTGAACTTGGTCGCGCCAAGATCCTGCAGGCGGTCGATCACCTTCGAGCCATTGTCGTAAAAGGCCTCGATCACCTTGTAGTTGCGCTCGGGCAGGCCCAGCGTCGGGCTGTCGGCGCTGTAAAGGTTCGGATAGCCATAGCGGACGGCATAGCGGAGGAAGTCTTCCTTCTTGTCCTCGTTGCTGGCCGCGCGCAGCCCGAACTTGTTCGGGAGCCAGGTCACGCCGCCCGACTTGCCGC